>Ga0187833_10001023_pt1 | contig 32915 bp, 29 predicted proteins | sample ETNtaG_37_FD_167968 | JGI IMG/M metagenome (GOLD analysis project Ga0187833, IMG submission 167968) | Marine microbial and viral communities from oxygen minimum zone, Eastern Pacific Ocean - ETNP2014_SV_400_PacBio MetaG (Illumina Assembly) | ecosystem: Environmental > Aquatic > Marine > Hypoxic...
GATATATCTGTAGAAGTGCATCATGGTTCACTTTCAAGGGAAACTCGAGAAGATACCGAAAGCAAACTTAGAAATGGTAAAACAGGGTTAGTGGTATCTACATCGTCTTTAGAGCTTGGACTAGACATAGGCCAAGTGGATTTAGTTGTACAATCAGGTTCAAGCAGACATGCGGTAAAGCTAATACAAAGAATTGGAAGAAGTAAGCATAGAGTAGGAGAAATTGCCTCAGGTTTGGTTGTTACCAACAAATTAGATGATGAGCTAGAAGCAAGGGCACTAATAAACCGTATTTACTCTGGCTCTCTAGAGAAAAGCGTTATTCACGATGGTGCTTTGGATGTTTTAGCTCACCATCTTGTTGGGATTATTATGGAATATGGAAGACTAAGCATTAGTGAAGCTATTACTATACTTAGAAAAGCCTATCCATTTAGAGATATCAGTTCAGAAGATGTGGATCTCTGCTTTGAAATTCTAGATGAACAGAAGATAATTTGGTATGATGGTGAAGAAGGAAGAATGAGAGGTAGAGGTACCTATGAATACTATTATCATAATATTTCTACAATACCAGATATTCAACAATTAACTGTCATTGATAGAGTATCAGATAAGAAGATCGGAAGATTAGATCAGATGTTCATAGGCGAATATGGTGAACCGGGGAAACCGTTTGTCCTTAAAGGAAGCACATGGAGAATAATATCAATAGATGAAGATAAGGGAGAAGTAAATGTTGAGCCAACATTCGAAGATCTTTCAACAATTCCATATTGGGTTGGACAGCTAATACCAGTAGAATTAGAAACCGCTAGAGAAGTAGGAAGACTACGAAGAATAATAGGGAGAGATGATAACTCTAATGTCAGTGAAGGACAAAAACAGAGAATCCGGAAAACGAAGGATATACTTGGGAACATACCAGATGAGAGAACTATTACTGTTGAAAAAAAGATTGGCTCTAGCGTCTTGGTAATTTACACTTGTCTAGGTTCAAAAATAAATCAGACTCTAGCTATGATGCTCTCAACCATAATATCAAGTAAAACCGGTTACTTAATAGAGACAAACACAGATCCATATAGAATCCTATTAACTTCTCAAGGAGGCCTTTCAACAAAATATGTAACAGATTTTTTCAGTCAAGAATATGATGTGGCAAATATACTATCTATATCTCTTGTCGGAACACATCCACTTAATTGGAAGACTTGGTATGTAGCAAAGAAGTTTGGGGTAGTAGTAAAGAAAGCACAATATGATAAAAGAGCAGCTCGTCTTATACAAGATCGGTACCGGACAACAGCATTATACCATGAAGTCCTAAGAGAATTATTCATTGAAAAGTATGATATTGATAGAACAAATAAAGTATTAAGTGAATTAAAGAGTAACAGGAAGAGAATAATCGAAAAAGAGGTAAAAAAATTCTCTCCATTGGCTGAACCAATATTGCAACATGTCTCAACCTTTGCAGCACTACCAATGAGCATAGAGAAAACCGTCTTAGATCTAATAAAGGAAAGATTAGAAAATAAAAGACATAGGTTAGTCTGTATGAGTTGTGGAAAATGGGAGACCATAATTAAAACAAAAGATGTAAAAGAACAAATATCCTGTCCAATCTGTAGATCACGTCTTATAGGAGAAACATATTCTAATGATAATGATCTTATTCATATTGTACAAAAAAAGAAGAAGAATAAAATAACGAATGATGAAGATAGGAAGCTTATAAGATCTTGGAAAACATCTTCACTAATTCAGTCATTTGGTCGTAAGGCCATAATAACCCTTTCAGGATTTGGTGTTGGAGCAGATGCTGCTGCTAGAATACTTAGAAGATATTCCAAAGGAGACGAGTTTTATAAAGATATTTACAGAGCAGAAAAGACTTACGTCTCTACCCGTGGCTTCTGGGATGACTAAGATATTTTTTCTATTTGAGAGTAAGACTTAACTTGAAGCTCAAGCACTCCACCTAAACCCTTGGATGGAACAACAGCAACTAATTTAAGACGTTGACCTGGAGTTATACTATCCAAAATATCTGATAGATCACGCCAAGCAACTATCTTTATCTCCTTTGTCTCATCTCCAACAATAACTTCTCGTTTATTCACCGTTTCACCGCTCTTAGTGAGGATCTCCTGGCTTGAGGTACTTGACAATGCTATTACCTCTAATACAAGAGGTGTCAAAGAGTCAGTTATATCATTAATCTTACACTTGAGTGTTTGAAGTTTAGAAAATGAATCATCATCTTCTTCAAGTATTTTGAATTCAGATATACTACTGCATAAAAGCGTCAGAGGAGATATCACTCTAAATTTACAATCAATTAATATATCTGCCTTAAGGTCAGTAAGAGAATCAGTGGCTTCATCCTTTAGAATAAGAGTATAAAAAATATTAGATTCATCGACCACCAAAAGTGAAAGTGAAGCTCCTCGGTTTTCCTTAATACGAAGCTTTCCTATCGAAATTACCCTAAACTTACCTGAACCAGATTCACCGAAAGATTTCTTCATAGAAAGTATATCCAATGAGGTTCCATCATCTCCATGTATCTCGATTAATCCATCTTTCGAAAAACGGGTCTTGAGACCAATTAACCTTACAACCGCATTTTGTGGAATATCCATTCCTGATATAGAATCATTATTCCATATAGCAGTCCTAATACTCCGTCCACCTTTAACATTGGTAAGATAAAGATGAAGAACCTTACCTTGAGTTCCATCCTTTTTTGTAAACTCCGAGATTCTTGGAGAAGAGTTAATCACACCAGTTAATGCAAGATTTATTTCAGGAGTAGTTATCGATGAGATGTCCTGAGTGATTTCGTCAATTAAAGGTATTTTAGTTTGTGGATGTTTGTTTTTATCATTATCATCAATAGTTTCTAGATCTCCATTTTTCCCAAGATGAATAATTGGGCTCCCATCTAGACCGGATTTAACGTAGCCTTTCTTAACCCTTACTAATTGGTTTTGTATTATGCCTTTATCTTCTATCAAGTTTGTCTGATTATCCCATAGAGTTACAACAAGAAAAGTCTCTTTATCAAAAATTGTCAAGCGTCGATACCTACCTTCAGTTCCATCCTTTTTGTCAAAGGTCTTGATAGGGGTGATAGTAAAGACTCGACCCATCACTGATACTTCATTAGCACCTACATAAACATCCTTTAGCGGTAACTCAGATGATGTAATAACTTCCAAGTGTACATTAAGATCAGAAGCAACTAGAAAAGCTGCTCCTGAATCTGTCAAATATCCTGATCCTACCTTTTTCTTCTTCTCTTCAATAAACTCTCGAATCTCTATTTCATCAACATCAGGTTTTTGTCTAAGGATCTCTTGTATCAATCCATCAATTTCAGGCATACATTAACTCTCTCTCAATAAATGATTAACAACCCTATCTATTAGTTACTATTAATTGTTAGCGAAAATAGTTTATTATAGTCGAAATATTCTATATTAACTAAAATGGCCTGCTGGATAAAACGAATTAAGCGATTAGGTATTAATATACCTCTTGATGATAATGTCGAAAAAGAACTGATGAAAGAATTAGATGTTAGTAATCATAATGAATTGGAAATGGCATTAAAATTTCTTCATGATGAAACATTAGAATCTATTATGGAAAGTATAATGAATCGCAAAAAGAAAGTTTTTATTCGAAGAAAAGAATTATCTCATGATATGTATAGATAAGACTTTTTATTTAGACCTTAAATCTCTGTTGAGGGTTATCTCTAGAACAGGTAATCGCATAGACTTACCTTTATTATTAGTAACCATTTCTCCATCAATCTCGACCTTAGCGATACCGATATCACCAACAAATTTACTTTTTAGTAGTTGAAAGACTTCGACAGCCATGTTAATGGCTTCACCTCTTGCTCTTAATACAATAGATCTTTCACCTTGATTTAGTATTGTAATACAGGCAGTAACATAATTAAGTACAGGTTTAGATTTTCCAATAATTACCATTTTTAATTGCTTCATAATTATTTCATTAATCCAATCATTTTTTTACTGCGCTGCTATTGTATCTATCCTATTAATAATATTATAATTATTTTTAAATATAGTGTTTATTCCTATTAATAATATAGAATAAATAAACTGACAAAGATAAACCATAAAATGAACTTTGATGATATATTTAACATAGTAAAAAAGACAAGTCGAGAAGACACTTAACCAGCATCGAGCAGATTTGACACTTGTTTTAACTGATCTTCCAAACACTATTGGCGCTTACCATGCTTTAGGTTCAAATTATATTGTTATGAACCGTGTTATTTTGAATGCTGTATCAGCCATAGTGAAGAGTAAAGTTGAATTAAATTCATTCATATTTTCAATACTTACTCATGAATATCTTCATACCTTAGGATATATAAATGAAGAAAAAGTTAGAAAATTGGTTTTTAGAATTAGTGAAGAGAATCTAGGAAGAGATCATCCAGCAACTCGAATGTCAAACCAAAGAATTGTTGATATATATCCAGAGCTTAGGAATCTTGGTGAAGGGAGGATAGGAACAAATACTATCATCATAAAGAATTTTGATAATTCAAGTATGCCCTATATTTCTTAAAGTAAGAAAGTTAGGAGCATAATAATCATTGAAAGAGCTACCAGAGAAAAACCGCCTCTTCTAGCGGTTTTGATAGTATTATCCATTGCTTTAGAAATATCTGTAAGCATATTATCTCCTATAACTTTTACTTCTGTTTTAATGGTATTGACATCAAAATTAGAATTTGATATATCATTAGCAGCTTTAGTAAATAGTTTATTTATTGTATCCACCAAATATTCGGTTTTGGTTTGATCTCCTAATGCTATGTATCCATGTGTGGTCATAACCTTTCCAGCAGTAATATGTGTATCAGATGTACATACTTCGATTATTGATATTCCTAAAGTATCCAAACGATGAATAAGTTCTTCACGCAGACCTCTTCGAGCATTATTCGAATCTGCAACTACAATTGTGTATCTACGTCTATCTACCTCCAATAGAAGCATACCAACACCTGCTGGCCCTATATCTCTCTCAAAGTTAATATTAAGTTCAGATGAATGAGCATGTCCTACCTTAAATGAGAATTGATCAGCTTTTCTTAGTTTCTTAAGGATCTTCTTTGTAACATCAATAAGGTCGCCAGATTCTTCTTGATTCATGTTTTTACCTTGAGAATTATGTGTGTCAACTAAAATAAGATGTTTAAATCCATTTTTTAATGACTCCTCTTCTAAGGGCTTCTTTATTTCTCTTGGAAAGTCTTCCATACCATTCGGAGATAGAGTCAGAAAAATAAGTGCATAATCACCAAAAGCAAAACCATTTGCTATGGCTTTTCCTGATTTCGCTGTTATTGGTCTTGAGCAGGTTTCTCCGGTACCTAATTTCTTTGGATTATTATAAGATGTAAGAAGATTGTTTACTTCTTTCTTTGATGTTAGATTCAATTCATGTCCTGAGATACCATGCAGAATCAATGGTGAGATTCTTTTTTCTAAGAAGAATTTGTAAATTTGGTAAGGAAGATTACTGCTTCCAATTGGATAAAAAGGACCTGGATGTACTTCTGGAATAATAATTACTGGTTTTTTAATTTCTGTATTGAATGTAAGTATACTTGTCTGAACAGTCATTTTGGAGCTTGATATCTCTATAATTTCTTCAAGTGATGTTGCTTCTTCTGATGCCCAAGCTTTCAGGAATGCTTGAAACATAGTAATAGCAGGAACTTTAAGTATACTTGAACCTGAAGAATTTATACGTTTAAGAAAAATAATAACTGCTAGATTCAATATTAAACCTGATCCGATTAATACAACAATTTTAATACCATATGTAGTTAAATCATAACCCATTGAAAGAATAATAGCAAGTAATGTAGGCTGTAAAGACACTGTTGGTAACACTAAATTTAAATGATTTGAGAAAACTGATCTAAATATCAGAAGTCTGAATGCTATAGAAAGGAATAATCCAACAATAAGGAAGTTTAGAAACTTTTCTGGAGTAAATAAAGAGCCAATAGTTACAAATGTTAACCAAATCCCAGAAGAAAGTACTGATATAAAGGCAAGCCTCCTAAAAATAGCTAAAGGATTATTCTTCAGAATTGAATGTTCAATAATAAGCAACATGAATAAAGCGACTTCAAATATTAACAAGTATTGTGATATCGATAAAATATTTAACTTTCCATAAAAGGATGAAAGAAAGACAAGAGGTGATGAAATAACAAAAAGAAGTATTAGAGTTAAAGCTGTTGAAGGAAGGGTAAAAAGCAGGTTATAGCGTTTATGAATGTTAGCTGTAGTACTCATGTTCATGTATTTGCTTCTAAATTGGAATTAATATACGAAGTAAAATTGATGATACTGCCATAGCTATTGAAAGTATTATGACTATTTCCGGGCGAACCTTGATTCCATGTGTTTCCTCTTCAAAAAACCTTAGTAGACCTGCACTTGAGGCAGGCATAGCTGATTGCTTTTTTTTGCTTTTACGACTCAAACTTTATCATTTCCATTTCTTCATCTTTGTCTTGAATAATGTTAGCATTAAAATATTTTGTTTTAATATAATTTTGCATTAACTAAATCAAAATCTTAATAAATTATGATTGAAACACTGTAAATATATTAGATAAGAATTTATCTTATTTTAATATATTGATATGCTTCACCTGATTTAAAGCAGTATTGTACATTTTTAAAAGATTCTCTAAATTCTGAGACATCTTTTGCAACCTTATCTGGCTTTTCCTTCTTGATTATTATTCTACAAATGAAGTCAGCTATTTCTAATATATCTGATTCAGTCATTCCCAACCTAGTAACTTCTGAAACTCCTATTCGAAGTCCACCAGGATTCATGTAATGTCTCCCTGCCTTTGTATCTCCAGGGATTAATTGTCGATTAAGAATGATATTACTCTTTTCAAGATCTTTTTCTATATCTCCTCCTAATCCATATTTTACAATGTTCATAACTATCTGATGTGACTGTGTGAATCCTTTATCTTCAGCAAAAACTTCTAACCCTTTTTCATGTAATGCTTGACCCATCATCTTTGCATTTTTTACCACTTGCTCAGCGTAATCTTTTCCAAATTTCAGCATCTCAGCAAAAGCTATAGCTTTGCCTGCCACTGAATGTAAATGATGATTACTTGTATTTCCAGGAAATACTGCCTTCTTTATCTGTTCTGAATATTTTTCAGATGATAGGATAGTACCTCCTTGTGGTCCAAACAAGGTTTTATGTGTACTTAACGTCATAATTTCTGCTCCTTCTCTTAATGGATCCTGAAATTTTCCTCCAGCTATTAAACCTGCTACATGTGCTGCATCATAACAGACCACTACTTTGTAACTCTTAAGAAAGTTAGCTAATTCCTTAATAGGATGTGGAAATAAAAAAAGACTCCCACCAAACATAACAAATTTAGGAGCATCTTTTTCATCCTCAATCATCTTCTTTATTTTATCCTTTGTTTTATCTACATCTATATTCATCTTTTCCTTATTAAAAGGAAAATATTCTACTCTTAATCCATGAACTAAACCAGCCGTTCCTGAGAACTTCTCTCTACCATGAGAAATATGTCCACCATTTGGGATAGATAGAGCAAACATTCTCTCATTTGGTCTTGATAAAGCAGAATAAACAGCCAAATTCGCACACACACCTGAGATTGGTCTCACATCAACGAACTGTGATTTGAATAATTGTTTGGCTAATTCTATACACTTAATTTCCACCTGATCGATATATTTACAGCCAGCATAAACTCTTTCTCCAGGCCATCCTTCTGCATATCTATTCATGAAATCTGATATCATAGCTTCTCTTACGGTAGGACTTGGAATATTCTCACTGGCAATAAGAGGAATACTCTTGGAAAACCATTTATGGTGTTTTTCAAGATTCAAGAGGATCTCATGATATGCCTCTTCTGGAGCATTAGAATGGTTCAATTCAAATATCTCTACATTTTGAAGAAAAAGTCTTCCTTTAAATCTTTGTATAATATACTAACAAATTTATACTTGATTATTGACATACTAAAAATATGAATAAAACTACCCTGTGGAAGTTTTGAAAACAATGACCCAAAGCTTCTTCAGCAAGTTTACTTCTATAATTGATGTAAAGATAGTCATTCTAATACTTTTTGCGTTACATCTTTTTGTGATAAGCTTTCCACTAAAAGGGACAGTATTCGATGAAGCATTTTATGTTCCAGCTGCACGTGATATATTAAATGGTGTAAGTAGTAACCCAGAGCATCCATTTTTAGGAAAAGCTTGGATATCAATAGGTATTTACATATTTGGAGATAACTGGTTTGGATGGCGGATAATACCAACTATCTTTAGTGTATTATCTCTATCAGTATTCTATTTAATTTCAAAACGATTCTTAGGAAAAAATTTGGCTGTTTATGCAACTGCAATGTTAGGCTTCGAAGTTATGTTCTTTGTTCATGGTAGTCTTGCCTTACTAGAGGTTCCATCTATTTTCTTTGCTTTTCTTTCATTTTGGCTCTACCTTGAACGTAAAGGAAGAAAGATTCTAAAGATTCCATTATATTATTGGTTATCTACATTAGCTATGGGATTAGCTTTTCTAAGTAAAGAGACCGCAGCATTTTATGTCATAATTATAATATTTCTCTATATAACAAGTAGAATCCAGTTCACAAATTATAAAGAACTTCTTCCAAAACTTTACAAAGCAATTATACTTCTTCTAGTTCTAGCTGGAGTATATATTATTCCTGTCACAATATATGACATTGTATATCAGCCATCCTCTTCTACTGAAATAGTAATAACTCATACTGTAGTTCAGGTACCAGATGAATTTGGAATGATGATTGATAATTCTACAGTTACTAATACAGCAACCAATAAAGTGACAATAAATAACGCATTAGAGCATTTAATATATACTGTAAGTTATGCTTCCGGACTTACCATTACAAATGAAAGTGAGGTTAATTCAGGGAATTATGCTTGGAACTGGATTTTACCAATACCGAATTATCCACCTTCCCCATATTATGTTGAATCAGCAGAAGTTAGACATACTACTAAATCTAATGAAGAAATAATAGGTATAACCACTGAAACACGTCATCCTATATCTTGGTATGGAATAGGTACTAATATTCCTATTTGGTGGAGTATCTGGCTTATAGTTCCATTTACAGCATTCAACATTTTAAGAAAGGAGGCAAAAGAGATAGACTACTTTCTGTTAATTTGGATAGCTGGAACATATCTACCTATGTTATATACATCAGGTGTAGTAGGTAGAATCGTATATCCATTCTATTTTATTCAAACTGTACCAGCATTAACATTAGGTATACCATACATGGTATCCTCAATAATTAAAGACAGGCTTGTTAGAAATGTTATCCTTGTTGCACTTATGATAATAGTTCTTACAGTATTCATATTATATTTCCCTGTAAGAATTAATGAATTTTAAATTTAATCAACTTTTAATCCACCTATAAATACCCCTGGATCTTTAACTATCTCTCCTATTTCAGTAGAATTAATTCTGTGCTGTCTAAGGATCTTCTGAATTTTTTCAGATTCAACAGATGATGCAATAATGCAAAAACCAATTCCCATATTAAATGTCCTGTACATTTCTAAATCAGAAATTTTTCCTTCATCTTGAATCAATGTAAATATTGGTAATGGTTTGGGCATATTATCTATTTTGAATCCTAAATTTCTTGCTTTAACAAGTCTTGTTAATTTTGAAAAACCTCCACCAGTAATATGTGCCAGACCAGATGGTCTTATTTTTCGTAAAATATTAAGGATAGGTTTAACATATATTTTTGTTGGTTTTAACAATTCTTCGCCTAAACTTTCATCTAAGCCAATGTGCTCTTCTATTCTATACTTAGAAAGGAGCACCTTTCTTATGAGTGAATATCCATTCGAATGTATACCTGAACTCTCTGCTCCAATAATAATATCGCCTTTCTTTATTTGATTTCCAGTTATTACTTGTTTTTTATTAACAATACCTAATACCATACCAACCAGATCAAAAGCTTTATCGCCTTCTCCGTCTATAACACCAGGCATTATAGCTGTTTCTCCTCCAATAATAGCAACTGAAGCTTCTTTTGCTCCTAAAACTAGTCCTTTAGAAATTTCCTTAATCAGATCCTTATCCATTTTTTTTAAGGCAATATAATCAAGGAAAGCGATTGGTTCAGCAGCTAGACATATTATATCATTCACATTCATAGCTACACAATCAATGCCGATTGTGTCAAATTTGTTCATCATTTGTGCAACTAACACTTTTGTTCCAACTCCATCAGTATGAAGTGCAATGGCAGAATTTTTTCCTGAATCAATTAATCCTGCATAATGTCCAATGTCCTCAAGAACTGTACCTATCTTTCCTTTTCTATTTGTAAATGTCTCTTTTAGAATTTCACCTATATCCTTTTGACTGCTCTTAATTCTCTTGATGTCTACACCAGCATCAGCATATGTCCAGTGTTTATTATTCAATTGAATTTTCTTCCAGATATCTTTTCATATGTGTAAATATATCTTTCACGAACTTTTGTAATAATGTTATTTGGAAGTTCAGGTGGAATAGGATCTTCTTCTCTATTTTCTTTTGCTTTATCGATCTTTTGCTTATACCCCACTTGTATCAGCCAATCTCTGACTATTTGTTTATCGAAGGCTTCTTGACTTTTTCCTATTTTATATTGGTCTTTACTCCACAACCTGAACTCATCTGGACCAATTGAGTCTGCAAGTAATATGTTTCCATCCTGATCTTTACCAAATTCTAATTTTACATCAGCCATAATTAAGTCTGCTTCAGCCACTTTTTCACACATTTTTTTATACAATTCTATCGAGAGTTTTTTTAATGATTCAAACTCTTCATTACTTAACCATCCTTTTTCTATTATCTCTTCAGTAGATATTGGTCTATCTTTTGTTTCAAATTTTGTTGTCGGATCAAACATAGGGTTTGGTAGTTTAGAAGCTAGTATGGTTTCCGAGGCGAATTCTACTTCTTTTTTAATGACTCTTTCATACAAACTTCCATAAAGGTATCCTCTCACAATACATTCAATAGGTATTATTTCTAATTTCTTTACTAGAATTTTATCTTTATCAATTATCTTAATCATATGATTGGGTGTATCGAGTGTTTCAAACCAATAAGATGCAAATTTACATAAAATCTCACCTTTATGTGGTATAGTTGATGGTAAAATTATATCGAAAGCTGATATTCTATCTGTAAAGTGAAAGAATATATTATTTTTATCTACTTCATAGACATCTTTTACTTTACCTTTTCTTATCGGTTTACCTATGATATCAACCATACCGGAGTCAACTAATCTTCTTTCTATAATTATGGAGATTCTGTAATAGATTTGGCTCCTTTAAAGCAAGTATCTCAATAGCAAGTAATGCAGCATTCTTTCCATTATCTATTGCTACACTTGCTACAGGCACACCTGATGGCATTTGAACGATTGATAAAAGAGCATCTAATCCACCAAGTTTACCTGAAACAGGGACTCCAATAACTGGTTTAATTGTTAAAGCAGCTATAGCACCAGGTAAATGGGCTGCCATACCTGCAATGGCAATAAATATGTCAGCATTAGTTCCTTCAACATATTTTCTTAACCCAGCGGCATTTCTATGTGCAGATAAAACCTTATTTTCATAATTTACATCAAATTCTTCTAGAATAGTTATTACTGTATCAACAATTTGACTATCAGATTTACTTCCAGATATTACTGCAATTTTTCCTTTTATCATCAAAACCTTTCTCTGACGTGAAGGTCTCATTATTTCTTACTGAAAAGTTTTATTACTTTTCTAGTTTCTTTTTATCTACTTTAGGTTTATTTTTAAAACAATTATAATCTCCAGTTATACATGAAGTGCAAAGTTTATTCTTCGGAAAACCTATACCTTCACATAATCCATCTAAATCATTATATCCTACAAATTCTGTTTTTACAATATCTGCAACCCTTTTGTTAATTTCGTCAATATTTTGAGAGTTATCACCTGATTGATATGCTACAAGTTCCTTCTGTGTTGGAAAGTCTATACCAGCATAACAAGCATAAGTTATTGGAGGAAACGTAGAAAGTAGACTTATCTTTTTTGCACCTGAATTTTTTAGATACCTAACTATCTGTCTAGAACTGTTTCCTCTAACTATACTGTCATCAACTACAATGATGTTTTTTCCTCTAATGGCCTCGATAAGGGGTAATATCATTCGTGTTATTTCTAATCGTTTTTGTGTACTCGGTTGAATAAAACTCCTAAGTCCTCCTCTTCTTCCATATCGATCTTTCAATAATCCCTCCTCGAATGGTATACCCGATTCTTCATAATATCCAAGAGCAGCTGGTCTTGCTGAATCGGGAACAGGAATCACAATATCTCCTTCTATATGATATCGTTTAGCAAGCATCTTACCAACATTCTTACGAGAAATATAGACACTTTTCCCCTCAAGATATGAACTTGGATGAGCAAAGTATGTGTATTCAAATGCACAATGAGCAGGGTTTGATTGTTCTGAAAACTTGTAAGATTCTATTCCATCCTTGTTAATCTTCACTATTTCTCCTGGATTAATATCTCGTTCCAATACAGCTCCTGTAATAGATAATGCACAACTTTCAGATGCTACTATAATTGAATCGGTATCCTTATGTTTTCCTATACAAAGTGGTCTAAATCCCTTATCATCTCTAATGGCGTATACATCTCCATCCTTTGTTAAAATGATAAAACAATAAGCTCCAACTATCTCTTTACTTAGAAGCTCGAAAGACTTGAACCAATCATAATTATTCCTACGTAAAAACTGAAGTAGCCTAAGACCAACTAAATGCGTGTCACTTACCCAAGTAGGTGTTGAAAATTCGTGTCCAAGAGCTTTTTCAAGTTCGTAAGAGTTCGTAATGGTTCCATTATGTGCAATAAGAAACTCATCTCCAATTTGTATAGGCTGTATATTTCTAAAGTCTGATGTACCAATAGTTGAGTATCTTACGTGTCCTATTGCAACTGGTGTAATAATACTCTGAATAACATGTACAAAATCATAATTATATTCTGCAACAAGCCCTAATTTTTTGTATGGTGGATAGTCTGGTGCTGCCACTCCCCAACTCTCTTGACCTCTATGTTGAAGAGCTTTTAGAGAATTCATTACTATAGGCATAACTGTTTTTCCACTGTAAGAATAAGCACCTACAATTCCACATTTCTCTTTCAATTTACTTCTCCCATACATTTTGGAATAACGTCACCCCAAACTTTACTAATATCCGCCAAAGTAAGAGAAATTATCTCTTTTTTACTTATATTGATTGAAATATCATCATTTTTTACTGTACCAATAATACTACAAGGAACACCATAATTTCTAGCTAAATCTAAAATTTTATTTACATAATTTCTATTTGTTGATATTATCATTCTACTATGAGATTCAGAAAATAAAACATCATCTATACGATTACATTCTGATATAACGTTATTCAAATCTATATTAATACCTTTTCCACCTAAAATACTCATCTCTACAAGAGCTAATGCTAATCCTCCTTCAGAACAATCATTTACAGAATCTGCTAAACCTTTCTTAATTAATTCAAGAACTAATTTTTGTATTTTGCCTTCTGTTATAAAATTAACTTTGGGTACTAATCCCCCTGTAAAATTATGGACATATTCATAGTACTCAGAACCACCCATCTCTGGTTTAGTAATACCTAATTCAATAATAATATCTCCATGTTCCTTTAATTCCATTGTTCTAATGTTACTTAACTGATCTATTAGACCTATAACAGAAACTATTGGAGAAGGCTTGATGGCTGTATTAGTACCAGTATCTTCATTATAGAAACTCACTTTACCTCCAACACATGGTAAATTTAATGCTTTACAATAATCGGCCATTCCATGAACAGCTTCACTAAATGTCCAAAAAACTTCACTATTATTCGGGTCACCAAATTGGCAATGATCAACCATAGCAAGAGGTTGTCCTCCAACTGAAATAATATTTCTAGAAGCCTCAGCTAATCCTCCTGCAGCACCATTATATGGATCAAGATAACAATGTTTAGGATTTCCATCTACTTTAATTGCTAAGAACTTGCCATTATCCAGTTTAAGGACAGCTGCACCAGACTGCCCTGGTTTTACAATCGTTTTTATTCCTACCTCATGATCATATTGCTCGTATATCCATCTTTTACTAGCCAAGGTTGGAGATGAAAGGAGTTTACGAAGAATTTTAGTAAAGTCCATAGGTTCCTTAGGTGGTTCTAGTTTCCTTAGTTTGTTCAAATAGTTAGGTATCTTTACTGATCTATTGATTATGGGTGCATTAACAATTGTTTCGACAGGAAGACGAGCAATTACTATCTTACCGTCCTTTATTGTTATTTTATCATTGTCTTTAACAATTCCAATCTTAGCATACGGTAACTCATATTTATCAAATATTTTTTGTATATCTTTCTCATGACCTTGTTTGATTACGAAAAGCATTCTCTCTTGTGATTCAGAAATTAAAGTTTCAACAGGAGTCATGTTATCTTCCCTAAGAAAAATTTTAGAGATTTCGATATCTATACCGTTCTTTCCCTTTTCTGCAATTTCTGAAATTCCACAAGTAAGACCGCCTCCACCTAGATCCTTAAGCCCTCTAACATATCCTGTATGAACAGCTTCAAGGGTTGCTTCTATGATTAGTTTTTTAAGGAATGGATTTGGTATTTGAACAGCAGATCTTTCACTCTCAGATTCATCACTCAAAACTTTGGAAGCAAAAGTTACTCCATGTATTCCATCTCTTCCTGTGCTTCCTCCCATAAGAATGACTGTGTCTCCTGAATGTTTGGCTTCGCCTAGAACTAAATCTTCCTTTTTTCCTAGTCCTACACAAACTACATCAACTAGAATATTCTTCTCAAAACTCTTGTCAAAGCCTACCTCACCTCCTACTGTCGGAACGCCAATGCAATTTCCATAATCAGCTATTCCTTTAACAACATTTTTGAATAACCATTTTGAGTTTAAACTAGTCTTTATGTCTCCAAAACGAAGTGAGTCAAGAAGAGCTATTGGTCTTGTACCAAGTGATAGAATATCTCTAACAACACCTCCAATACCTGTTGCAGATCCACCATATGGATCGATAGCTGAAGGATGATTATGACTTTCTATGTGGAATGTAACTATATATCCATCTCCTACATCAACTACACCTGCATCATAACCTGGGCCAAGTAGAACATGTTTAGCTTTAGTAGGAAGCTGATTCAAAACAGGTTTTGATGATTTATAACTACAATGTTCAGACCATTGAGCATCGACCATGGCCCATTCTAATGTATTAGGCTCTCTATCGAGTCTTTTACGGAGTGTTTTTTTCTCCTCTTTTGTTAATCCAAGTTGTAAATCTGGATTTGTTATCATAAATATTTAGGCCTTCTTTAGATAGTTCAACATTGATTTGAAAATAAGTAATCCGTCGGCACTTCTAAGAGGGGTTAAAGCTGGTTCTGAGGCTCTTTCTGGATGAGGCATTAAACCCATCACGTTACCTTCTTCATTACTTATACCTGCGATATTCATTATAGAACCATTTGGATTTATATCATTTGATATTTTTCCTTTATTATTAACATATGTTAATACTATTTGATTATTGTCAATAAGATGATTTAGATATTTATCTTTAATAAAAAATCTTCCTTGTTGATGTGCAATAGGCATATTTAATATAGAATTCTGCACACAAATATTTGTAAAAGCTGTTCCATTATTTTCAACTTTAAGTTTAGTCCACTTACAAATAAATTTTAATGAAATATTACTCATTAGAGCACCTGGAAGGAGGCCAGCTTCAACCAAAGTTTGGAAACCATTACATATTCCTAAAACTGGTTTACCTTTTTCCGCCATTTTTTTTACTTGTTTCATTATAGGGCTAAATGCAGCAATAACTCCTCCTCTAAGATAATCTCCATAAGTAAAGCCTCCAGGTAAAATGATTGCATCATAATTATCTAGATTAGATTCTTTATGCCATATTAGATCTGTATCTATTCTTAGATTATTTTTTAATACATTAAAAGTGTCTCTATCACAGTTACTTCCAGGAAATACGGCGACTGCTATTTTCAATTAAATATCACTTGAAACTGATATTTTGCATATACTAACTACAGGGTTAAATATTCTAAGATCATTACACATCTTCTCCATAATTTTTTTTGCATTTTCTTTGTCTTTTGCATTAACTTCAAGTTTAAGTAATTTAGCTGTCTTTACCTTTGTAACTTCTGTTACTCCATTTTTTATAATAAGATCACGTAAAATTGTTTCTCCTTCAGGGTCACGTATCAAAGGTTTATTTTCAATTATTATATTTACCGTATATCGATTGAGAGATGTCACTAATTTTTTCCCAACCTAATTACCTGTTAAATTAGGTTATACTTAAGCATAATATTATATGTTCTAAATTTATAATGTTTTTTTGTGTATGCAAGATTTAATTTGTAGTCTCATCATTATATCTGCTTGAGCATGTTGCCAAAGGAAGAAAAATTTGATCATCATACTTTCATTTCTCCTTTTACTTGGAGATATGGAAGTAAAGAGATGCGTAAAATCTTCTCAGAGATACATACAAGGACATATTGGCGTAAGATTTGGTCATCACTAGCAGAGGCTCAGTCTAGTTATGGGTTAGTATCTAAAGAAGAGGTTAAAGATTTAAAGTCTAAAATGACTGAAGATCATATAGATTTAAAGAGATCTCATGAGATAGAAGAAAGAATTAGACATGACCTTATGTCTGAAATAAAAACCTATGCAGAACAAGCACTAATTGGTGGTGGAAAGATACACCTTGGGGCTACATCTGCAGATATCGAAGATAATGTTGATACTATAAAACTCCTTCAAGCTTTAGATATAATACTAACACGCCTAGTAAATTCACTTAATTCCTTATCAAATAATATCATAAAATATTCAGATTTACCATGTATCGCTTGGACACATTTGCAACCTGCGGAACCTACAACATTAGGTTATAGATTTTCTAATTATGCTCAGGATATTCTTTTAGACATTACTAGTATAGAGAACTTAAAGCAAGATTTTCTGAAAAGTAAAGGTTTGAAGGGTGCTGTAGGAACTTCAGCTGGATATAAGCAGCTTCTTAAGGAAAAAGCTAATCCAAAGAAACTTGAAGAGAAAGTTATGCAGCAGCTTGGTTTAGATGTATTTCCGGTAACTACTCAGACTTATCCAAGAAAAGTTGATCATTTAATTTTATCTATATTATCTAGTATATCCCAGAGTACACATAAGTTTGGATTAGATATTAGGATACTTCAATCACCAGTCTTTGGAGAGTTATCTGAACCTTTAGGAAAATCTCAGGTTGGTTCATCTACTATGGCATTTAAACGAAATCCAATAACCTCAGAGAGAATGTGTTCATTAGCAAGATATGTATCTACATTACCTAATGTCACTTTTATGAATGCTTCATTCAATATACTTGAGAGAACATTAGATGATTCAGCCAATAGAAGAATTCTAATTCCTGAAGCATTTCTTGCTGTTGATGAGTGTTTAACACTCTATAATAAAATTATAAGTAATATAACGGTAAATAAATTTAGAATAAAGAAAAATCTAGAAACATTTGGAGTTTTTTCAGGAACAGAAGCAGTTCTTATGGAGATGGTGAAAAGAGGAGAAGATAGGCAAAATATTCATGAAAAAATAAGAGTTCTAGCATTTCAAGCATGGAATGATATATCAAACGGTAAAAATAATCCTCTTAAAAATTTAATTATTAATGATCCTCAGATAAAAGAGAAAATACCAATAACTATGCTTAAAGATCTACTTGACCCATCTATGTATATTGGAGATGCTGTAAGTCGTACAGAATTATTTGTTAGTAAATCGATTAAGCCTGTATTAACAAACTATAAGGAACGAATTGGAAAAAAAAGTAAAGCATATTATTAATGATTTAAGGAATAAGTTATGCTAAAGCTTCTTCTAAGACGTTAGTAACATATTTGGGTACATTAGATGGAATTTCAGGTAATTTCTTTTTTAGTTTAGTCTCAGCTTGAACTGATGCATCTGCTATTATTTTTTCGGCATCTTCATTTGCTATTTTGAAATCAAGAGTTGCTTGTCCGCTTTGTCCAGCATCAACTAGTATATCACTTAACATTCCAGATATTTCTGTGAATTTATCTTGTGCTGTTGGTACTACTCCAATTACCCCTTTCTGTACACTCTTTACAGCTGATACAGCAGGTGCTAATGTTGCCACTATATCTCCAAGTTCAGTTACCGTTTCAATTCTCATTGCTATTGCTTCAAGAGCACATTTTGCTTGGGTAACAACTTTCATCATTTTCCTTATTTCAACAAGTTCATTTGCAAGAATTATTGCATGTTTATCATCATGTTTCTGAATCCTTACTGTTATACGTTCAACTAATTTTTTATCCTTATCACTTAATTTATTAAGTAATCCATCGAGTTTGAAAAGTTGATTCTGTATCGATTTTACAGCTTTTTCCATAGTAGGTTTAAGTTGAGTTTTTGGATTAACTGTACTTCGTAATCGTTTACTAAAACCTGATTTATTTGGTTGTTTTTTTCCACTCCAATTACTAGAGAACTTGGACATTATGTTTTTATTGATATTAATATGAGTAAAATATCTAAGTTTACAAGCTTCGACAAGTCAGTAAAATATTATCATGTCATTTGTTATAATTTAGATTTTAAAATTATAATATTATTTTATTTCTTATCCTCTAAATATTGAGTTAACTCTAATTGTTCTTCTTTTGTAGGAAATAATGATTTTAATTCTTCTGAAATTAATTTTACTCTATTGTACAAATAATTACCTACATCATATGTTTCTGAAAGTTTAAGAGCTACTTTCAAATATTTTTCTACAGAAGCACGAGTTACTGTAGCTTGTAACTCTCCTCCACATTTGGTACAAGCAGCTTTTAATGGAAATCTACGATGTGATTTTCCACATGATTTACATCTAAAACTTTGAGAAGTATATGCTTTCATATTTCCTATTATATCAGGTAAAAGATGTGTGTTCAAAACTGATGATACAACTTCATCGGGGTTTACTGCATTTATTTTTTTTGCTATTTCTATTTGCATATCTAATTTTTCATTAAGTGTTTTAATGGTGGAGTATAGACTCCAGTCATTATCTATTGATAGTATATCCGTGTCATGTGTAAAAAAGAAGTTATAAAATTGATCCTCATTATCTAATCTATTGCGTACTATTTCCATAATATTTAATATTTCATCTGGTAATTTTTCTTCAAATGTTGCTTTATAGAAAGCTAAAGGATATTTATTCATAATATCAATATTATGAGCTTGTCTTTGTACTTCTTTAGGAATAATGATTGGTTGAATAAGTAGAGGTGCATCCATAAGTCCTCCTATTTGAGTAGGAAGATATTCTTTAGAAAAGTTAAGTAATATATCTAATAAAAGAATTATAGCATCTTCATCTCCATCACAATCTCTTCTTTTAGCAGAATGCCAAAATGGATGAGCATAACAAACACGAGACTTTGTAAATCCTATAATTCTTCCAATAATTCCAACACTTGTATGAGGTGCAAGACCAACAACTAATTGTCCTAAAAGATCCTCTCTTTTATCCAAACTATAATATGAATTAGAATTATAGAATTTAACTAATAATTCATCTATAAATTTTGATGTGTTTAAGAAATGCTTTATTGCTATTTCAGGAATTATGATGTCCTGAACAAATATTTCAAGTATCTGGTTATCTGACTTAAGTGGTTTACCATATATATCGTGTTTATATCCTTTTTTTCTTAAGTTCTTAATGGAAATATTAATTTGATTGGGCCTAAAATGTGTTAAAGGAGCATTGGTAGTATCGAATCTTATTGTTCCATCTCTATAAATAGATAAATCATGTTTATTTCGTAAGAGTCCCTTCTCTAATGGTTCAGCTATTCGTGTACTATTCATAAGTATTTTTACTCCTTTAAAAGGAGATTTTGGTAAATATCCTATTTTTTTTTCTGCATTACTTAATGTCTCCTTTAAAGGAAAATGTTTTGATGTATATGGTAATCCACTTATTTTACAAGATCTACAAGTTTTTTCTTTTATTACTCTTTTACATCTTGGACAAGTTTTTAAAATAATTGTCTTTTCTCCACATTTATTACATGTTCTTCCTAAAGAAGAAGAATTACAATTTGGGCATATTATATTAATGATATCAATATTTAAGGAACTATCTTTGCTAGCTTTTATAATATCTCGTCTTATTCCACCACTATTTGCTATCGGAAATAAAACATGCACCGGAGGTTTCATCTTTCTAATACTGGCTTTTTCAGGCCTACCCATACGAATACCTACATAATTGGATTTTTTACTTTTGATAGTTAGTCCTGATAATAATGATAATAATTCTTCTACATTTTCCCATTTAATATTAATATTTTTTTTAGATTCTAAACCAAGTGTAACAAAGACTGCGTAAGCATCTTCTCCTTCAATTATATAGGAATTATTTTCTACTCTATGAGGAATACCTATATTTTCTAGTATATTCTTGATTTGTTGATTAATGTCTAAAGTTAATAAATGATTATCTTTATTAAATAATTTAGTAATAATTTTTTTACGTAGTAATAATACATGTGAAATAGTTACGTTATTCCAATAATATAGATAGTGTGGATGTAATGGAATGCCAAGTTTAATACATATTTTTATTGCGTCTTTAATTGAAGGGAAAAAACGTAAGGGTGTTTCTATTAGTTGTTTTAAAGTCCTATTGTCTATATCTATATTTTTTGAACATTGTTGTATATTACCATATTTTTTTATTATTGCTTTAGAAAGATCTTGTGACCACCATTCTTCAACATATCCAGATATAGGTAATTCACTATTATTCTCTAAAAAGTCTCCATAACTGATTAATACATCACCTAGGTGTATTATTTTATCTATTTTTTTTCTTATATTTGATCCAATAGTAGTTGAAGTAACTTTCAATAAAGATCCATCTTTTAGTAAGACAGTAGGTGGTTCAATTGTGTTAACGAATGTGATTATACCTGCTTTTCCAGGTATATTTAATTTAGCTTGTGTTCCTACAACTATTGCATAATTTAAAATGACTGGTATTACAGGATGAATTCCTATTGCTGAAAGACCTGTATTATATGATCTTCCATAACGAAGCCTAAAACCGCCTTTTCTATCTGGCATAGAAAGAACTGGTCTACCTGATATTATATCTTGAAAATGAGAAGTTTTTTGCTTTGTTTCTTCAGTATCTTGCTGTAATCCACCTTCTAAGTCTTTAAGCCAATCCCAACCAGATATAGAGAGGTTTTTTACTAGACTGGAGAGTTTTCTAGACCTACCAATTAAACCATCATTTATTACTCTTAATGCTCCTCCTCTTAATCTATCTGTTTTTATCCTCTTTAGACCACGATGAATTACAACTTCTTCTTGATCTGTTTCTACTCCATCTACTTCAATAGGAATGTGTGTTAACATGTAACGAATATCTTTATCAGATATTTTAAATTGAAAATTACTTACTTCTCTCTCATAAATACGAAGTTCTTCAATAAATCGACCGACTTCATCTTCGTCATAACTATTTACTTTATATTTATCCATCCCTAAAACTTTACGAATGTGATCGGCAAGAACAAGAGTGAATGCAGCTTCAGTTCCACCAGCTGATCTAATAGGTCCAGCAAAACTAACTGATGTATAGTTACTTCCATCATTATTTTTTCTTTCTTCTACAGCAGAAATTCCTTGAATTGGTGCTACTGTAATACCGTCGGTTACTACAGCAAGGCCAACTCTTACACCTTTATCTAAACTTTCATTTCTTTCTAAGTATCCAAATTTACCTAAAGAAACTTCTTCAGCTAATTTAAGTGCAGCATAATGCGGTGTGTTTTTATTTAATAATTCTCTTAATCTTTCAGCTAATGGAATATTAAACATTCTATCTACTCTATCTGCTAAATCAAATGCAATCTCTGTTTCTACAATTAATGATGGATCAAGGCCTTGTTTTCTTGCTCCTATTGCTATATTATATGCAGAATAAAGATGATTTATTATTTCTTTATTATAATATTGATAATGATTAGGAAATAAAGTTATATTATTTATTCTATTAATTATACTATTAATATCTTGTATCATAATGATATCATATCATATGAATTGTTTATTGTGATATTCATTTTTGTTTAAGTATATTTATTATCTCTTTAAGCTTAATTTCAAATCCTTTTTCTTCTATAAGTGTTCCTATAACAATGATATCAGCACCCGCATTAGATATTTCTATTGCTTTTTCTGCTGATTTTATTCCTCCACCAACAATTAATATTCCATTAAATATTTTCCTAACTTTATTAATTAATTCAGAAGAAATGGGTTCTGTAACTCCTGAACCAGCTTCAAGATAAATAACTCTCATCCCCATATATTGAGCTGCTAATGCGTACATTGCTGCAATATCTCCTTTTTCTGGAGGAATAACTCTAGCATTTCCTATATATCCTGTTGTACCACCATTTCCAATAATAATATATCCCATTGGAATAGCTTCGAGGTTATATTTTTTTACTATAGGTGCAGATAACATTTGAGCTTCAATAATAAAGTATGGATTATTTGAGTTAAGTAATGAACTAAAAAGAATAGCATCAGCATTATGTGATATACCTGTGATATTACCAGGAAACAGAATTACTGGAAGTGATGTTATTGACTTTATTGTTCTTGTAATATTATCAAGTTCTTTTTGATCAGTTGCTGTTGAACCACCAATTAATATTCCATTTATTCCTATTTCTTCAGCTTTTTTTATAGTATTGATAGTTTGTTTCTGTGATTTACCTTCTGAATCTATTAGTGCAAAACAAATGGTACCGTTCTTTTTAATGATATTTAATAATCTATTTTCTGTTATTCCAATCAATATCTAATTAACCTCTTGCAGAAACAAATTCATCAACAAATTTATTATAGATATCTATTGCTTCTGGCTTTTTTGTTGTATTTTCTTTTTTCCAAGTTAATTCACAGCTTCCACACACTATTTTTGATTCCGTTTCAAAATTTATTAACACTCTAATTGAAAACATTCCACAGCTAGGACAGCAAAAGACTTTTGGAAGTTTTTTCTTTGTGATCCTAATATTTTTTCTTCTTCTTCTTCCCATTGTATTCACTATCACAGGTACTATATGATGTAGTATAATAAATCAGTGATTTGAAAAAATATATTAAAAAATAAATAAATAATATATATATTATTTATATTAACAAAAATTTATTAATAATCTTTTATGTTATTTAACATTAATAATAACCGTTAATGTTATACGAAAGTGTATAATAAAAGGGCATATGTTAAAAGAAATTTTAATTAATGATGAAATAGGAGAATTTTTAGTAGAAAAAATAAATTTGACACAAACACAATTAGATACTTTACTAATAACTTTATTGAATGATGATAAGTCAAACTTAAATAAAATGATTTCTCAAAGAGATAATAGAAAAGTAAGCAAAGGATCTTTTATTAGAACCTTAAAACAGGCGAAAAAAAATGTTGAAAGTTCGTTATTTACATTAATTATTTTAGAATATTTTTCTATTATTGAAGAAAATCAGATTAATAATCTTATTAAGATTGGTAATACTTTAAAAAATATTTCAGATAATGTTTCAGTTGATAAGGATATAAATATTATATTAGATCATGTTTCTTCGACTATATCTAGTGTTTGTAATAAAAAATAATTAATTAAAATATTAAATATGTATATGATGTAGAAACATTGATATAATAATATATGATATCATTATGATATATTATGATAATGGTAGATATATATTTTCAGTTTTTTTCTATTACTATATTTATCTTAATGTTATTGGTCTTATCTTATTACTTAATTAAAATTAAGATATTAAATAAAGAAATAAAGGATTCAGAAAATATTATACAGAGGATAATAAATGAATTAAAAGAGAGATTATATAGCCAAGATCAAAAAATATTAGATTTAGATGTTAAACTAAATATTATTGATTTAAAAATAAATAAGTTTAATTATAAAATTAATGATAAAGTTATTAACAAACCAGGAAGTATATTCAATAATAGGCCTCTAGAAAAAATTGTATTACAAAAAAAATTAATACTCACAGAAACAGAGAGAAAAATTTTAGATAACTTATCAGATAAAGAATGTACAGTAAATGATTTGCAGCCATTACTAGGAAAAACACGAGAACATACCTCTCGTTTATTGAATAAACTTTTTTCGGAAGGATATATTACTAGAGATGATCTCAAAAAGCCTTATCAATATAAATTATTGAATAAGAATAAAACTATCTTTGAATAGACATTATTCTTACTCGTTTATATAACCATCCAGAAGTTGTCCATTCTCTTGATAATAATTTCTTTTGTTCTAGTCGTGCTAAATATGTTGAAATTGTACTTAGTCTAATACTTTTATTGAATTCATCTTCGTATGTTTCTAGTATATCTGTTGATGTAAATGAACCTAGTGGAAATTTTTTTTCAATAAGATTATATAATTTTCCGAAAGAAGTATCTTTTGATAGATTTTGTACTTTTTCTTTATCTTCATTTCCATCAATTAATTCAACCATATCTATTATTTTTAGAATTTTATCACGTGATATAGAGCCGTCTAAAGATAAGGAGTAGTTTCCACCCTCTCCATCATTGAATTCTATCTTCATCTTTCTTTTAGTCAATTAAGTAAACTTATTTTCTGATGAATAAAATATATATTATAATTGTAGTGAAGTTGTGAACAAATGTGTTAAATACTAATGACAAATAATGATCTACTCACCATTTTTGAATATATTTACATTATGTTCACAATCCAATGGAAAAATTACTAGATAAAATATAAGTAAAAAACTCCAGTGGAAGCAAAGGGGTGTGGACAGGAAACGTTCACTAAAAAATGGTCTATATTAAGTTCCAATGGAAATAATGGGGTCAAATATTAAAGATAGAAAGTTTTGTTTACATTTATTCACAAATTAACTGTTATTCGATATTTACATTTCCTTCATTTATAGGACTCCAAATTTTTCTTGCAAAATAATATACTAACATAGTACCGAATATAGTAGAAACTATTAATGATAATATAATCCATATCCAATTTTTTCCTGCTGTATCTAATGGAAGAAATGGTATACCATATATTGTTGCTAAAGTATTAGGAAGTAAAATTGCAGTTCCAACAATAGTTAACCATAATAGAACTGTTGTCATTCTATTTGAAACTGATTGCAAATTTGCTTGGAACATCGTTTGTAGTACAGACATACCACCAGCTAATACTTCTAAAACATGTTCAGCCATGGATAATTGTCTATCAAGATCACCTAAGATAATATCAAATTTTACTAAAACGTCAGAATTATCAGATATCATATCAGAATCACCATATCTTAAAGAATGAACTACATCACGAATGGCCCATACTGCATTAAGGAAGGTTAAAACAGATTGTTTTATATTGAATATTTCTAAACTTAATTTCTTAGTAGATGTTTTACTATTTGCAATTTCTAATTGTATTAATTCAGCCTGTTCAATTATAGAATGTAATGATTTAAAATTTCTTTCAGCTACTTCATCTATTACTCTTGCTAAAAGAAAAGTTTGAGGATCTTGCCAATCACCACCAATTGGTAATTTTTGCATAAATGTATCTGAATATTTTGAGAATCTTAGTAAATGTTCTGTATATTCATCATGAATTGATATTAATCTATTTTTTGATAAATAAATTATTAGTGGTGTAGTATTTACTTCGCCTTTTTCTACTCGAAGAATTGGTAACATTAATCCCAAAATATCACTCTTATCTTCATAATTAGATAAATATCCAGATAATAGAGTGGATGGTGTAATCGTTAATTTCATCTCAGAATATACAGATTCTAAACCTAATGAAATATCACCAATAATAAAATTAAGCCAACTTAATCTAGATCCTTTTGTAAAATCAATAGCTTGTGAGGAATTTTCTACAATAGTTCTTGAAGGTTTGCCATTAGCTGAAATAGCTGATGCAAATATATGTTTGATCAAAATTCTTCACAACATGTTAATTTTTCTATCCGGCCCCCTATGTTTCTACTGGATATTAATAATTTTAATGATAATTAGTTTTAAATAAAAAGTTAACTTTTTTGTATATATTATTTTACTTATTATTATTAATTATATACAATATAAACAAGAGCGGTCTCCATATATGTTAAAACATCATATTATTTTATATTATAAAATAAGTCTCCATAAGAAATGTAGGGGTGGACCTTCTTTAATTAATAATTAATAAAAAGGGATAATTTTGTCGAAAGAGGAAAATGAAAATATATTAGATAATATATTTAATAAAATATTAACAGGAAAAAAAATAATAATAGATCCTATAGTTTTAAACAATGACTATATACCAAATTATCTTCCTTTTAGAGAAAAACAAATAACTTCTATTGGACAATCACTTGCACTGATTCTAAAAGGGAATAAAAGTTCAAATTTACTCCTTTACGGAAAAACAGGAACTGGAAAGACAGTTGTTGCAAGATATATTACAGAAAAATTAATTGAACGTGTTAATAATATTAATTTAATTGTTGCTTATTCAAATACAAGAATATCAAATACAGGATATAGAATATTATTAGATTTAGCAAATGCTATTAATTTAGATATACCTTTTACTGGATTATCAATAGGAGAAGTATTAAAGAGATTAAGTGATCATATTTCTAAAGAAAAATATTTTATTATTTTAATATTAGATGAAATTGACTATTTTATAAAGAATCATGGTGATAATTTACTTTATGATCTAACAAGATCAAATGAAAATTTACACCCAGGATTTTTATCAATAATAGGCATATCAAATGATCTAAATTTTAAAGAGTATCTTAATCCTAGAGTTTTAAGCAGTCTTGGTGAAGAGGAAATAGTTTTTCCTCCATATACAGCAATAGAAATAAAGAGTATATTAGAAAAAAGAGCAGATATAGCATTTGAAAATGGAACAATATCACAAGCAGCAATAAGTCTATGTTCTGCATTAGCCGGTTCAGAACATGGAGATGCAAGAAGAGCAGTTGATTTATTACGAATAGCAGCCGAAGTTGCAGAAAGAGAAGAAGCAAATAAAGTAGAAGAAAAACATGTTAGAATTGCAGTTCAAAGGATAGAAAGAGATAGAAATTATGATGCATTAACATCTTTACCACTTCAACAAAAAGTAGTTTTAATTTCTATATTAAAATTAAATTCTAATTGTACAACAGGAGATGTATATCAGAGCTATAAAGATACTTGTAAGAAAATTGGTATAGAAATATTAACACAGAGAAGAGTAAGTGGTATACTAAGTGAATTAGATTTGCTTGGTATAATAATAACGAATATTATAAGTCATGGAAGATATGGTAGAACTAAAAAAATAAAGATTGGTAATGAATTTGATGTACAAATAATTAGAGAAGCATTTAAAGAAGATCAAACTCTTTCTAATATAATTTAAGATTATCATTTATTATATTTAAAATCTTTTGTAAAAATTTCAAGTGTTGATAGATTAACTATTGGTATAATACCCGATACTGGATCTATACCCATCTTTGCTTGAAAGGGGGTTTGAGATTGCCAAGTTCCAGAATTTAAAATTAAAGTACCCCTATAACTTTCTGAATCAATTACATGAATATGCCCTGAATGAAAAATATCTGGGATATCAGATATAACTAATTCATCTTCTTCAGCTGGTAATGATGAAGATCTTTTTCCATAAACCGGAGACAAATGTCTAGATTTTAACAATAATTTCATTGCTAATGCTGGTCTATTAAATGAAAACCCAGGTGTTTTAGCTATTGCATCATCTAAACTTCTTCCATGGTAAATTAATACGTTTACACCATGTAAACGAACATAAGCTGGATTACCTAACATAGTTACATTTTTCATACAATACAAATCATTTGCATATTTTTTAGATATAGGTGGTTGAGGTAAAGATTGTATAACAGGATCATGATTTCCCGGTATAATGATAATTTCTATTGAGTTTGGTACCAGTTTTAATAGTTCAGTAAGTTTCTTATATTGACCTATTAAATTATCATTAATTAAATCATCTTCTTGACCAGGATAAATTCCAATACCATCTACACTATCTCCTGCAATAACTAAATATTTTATTCTATTAATTATATCATTATCTTTTTTTTCATTATTTAACCAATTAATAAAAGATACAAATTCATCTTTTAAGAAATTTCTACTTCCAACATGTAAATCAGAAGTAAATATAGCATAAACTTTTTTGTTAGATAAAACTGGTTTATGTTCAGGAATATCAGGTAAAGATATTGTCTTTAATATAGCTGTACCAATTTTACTAAATACAAAATCAACAATTACAAAACTATCAAGAAGAATTTTTTTTAATTGCTTAATTATATCTTGATCAAAAGCTATAACATCTATAATTCCAGTTCCATCATCAATTGTTATTGTTATATTTTTTTGTCTACTTTTTTTTTCCATAACTAAACCAGCTATCCTTTTTATTCCACTATTAGTATCAGTTTTTATTAATGATATACTCTTAATATTATGAAAATTAGGTCTAGAATGTGCTATTTTTAATAATTTATTATATCGACTTTTAAATAATTTTTGAAAACCATTAATTCCTTCTATAGGTTTAAATTCACTTCCTATATTATTTATTACTTCTAACATAGAATCAATTTTTTCATCATGTAAAGTAGTTTCTTTTTTATCATTTAAAGTTAAAAAAGAAGTTATATCATTTTTTGTAATACTCTTTTTTTTATTATCTCTTATTTTGAAATCTATAATGTTAGATATCATATCATCTATATTGTTATGATTTTCAAGATTATTTATTAAATCAAATGCTTTAGGTTCTAATTGAAATCCTTTATCAATAATATTTTTTATTATAGTATTATTACTTGATACCATTATTAATTATTTATTCCTTATATTTTTCAATTAATTTATATTATTTAAAAGATTTAATTTTTAATTAATAATATTTTATTTTTACAAATCAAATTTAAAGACGCCGGGGGTAGGATTTGAACCCACGTGTCCCGAAGGGACAACCGCTTACTAACAATTTAAGACTCGAGGCGGTCGCCTTAACCAAGCTTGGCTACCCCGGCATGTTTACTTTATTATTTTTTAACTATATTTAATAAAACTGTATTTAAATTACTAAATTATAGAACTTTATCCTAAATTGCGGGGGTTGCCAAGCTAGGTCAAAGGCGCGAGTTCAAAGATTGATGCGATGCTCAGATCTGTTTGTGAGACACCTCGTCTCTAAGGGGTTCGTGGGTTCAAATCCCACCCTCCGCACTTAATTTTTTATTTTAATTTATAAGTAGATAATGAATATAGTAATGGAGATACAATAATTTGCGTATTAGAAAAAATCTTGAAGATTTTAAACCATATGAATGGCAGATTTCAAGTACAAATTTAGCCTCAAAACTTAAAAAAAATAATCAAATATTAAGATTTGACACAAATACTTCACCATATATTTCTAAAATGTGGCTAAAAAAATTATCATCTAGACTTGATAAATTGAATATTAACGACTATCCTGATGTATCATATAATAATCTAAAGAAATCTATCTCTGAATATGTTAATATTAATCAGAATATGATAACTGTAACCAATGGTTCAGATGAAGGTCTAGATATGATTGCAAAGACGTTCATAGATGAGAATACAAATACAATAATTTCTACACCTACCTATATGTTCTACAGAATCATTAGTCAAATAATGGGTGGAAATGTAATTTCAATACCTCGTAAAGAAAATTTTATTGATGATGAAGAACTTATTTTAAATTCTATTACAGAAAATAATAGTATTATATTTCTATGTAGTCCAAACAATCCAACTGGAAATTCTAGCAAAAGAGAAACAATAATACATCTTATTAAAAATCCAAATGTTATAGTTATAGTAGATGAAGCCTATAGTGAATTTAGTGGTAAAACTTTAGTGGATCTTACTAATAATTATGATAATTTAATTATTATTAGAACATTTTCAAAAGCCTTTTCTTTAGCAGGAGCAAGAATAGGTTATATGGTTGCATCAAAGACGACAATAGACCTACTAAATATTGTTAGACCACCAAATAGTTTAAGTGTTATTTCTTTAGCTTTAGCAGAAATCGCATTAAAAGATATAAAATTTGTACAAGAAAATATTAGATATATAATAAATGAAAGAGAGAGATGTAAAAAAATATTAGATAAAATTAAGGGTGTACAAGTATATAGATCCGATGCAAACTTTCTTCTTTTAAAATTCAATAAATTAAATCCTAATAAAATTTATAATTTACTTTTACAAAAAGGATTAATTGTAAGAAATGTTAGTAATATGATTAACTTAGAAAAATGTCTTAGATTTAATATAAGAACATCTGCACATAATGATATTCTTTTAACAGCTTTTTCTGAAATCATAAAAAATAACTAAATTTATTTGACGATTTATTTGACAAATATTAATTTTAAATCAATAGGAAAAATCAAATCATCCTTTACTCATAAATCAGGTGATAAGAATAAAGTTATAGCAGATATAATTATTGATAAGAAATACACACTTGCATTAAAAGGAATTGAAGATTATTCACATATAATGATTTTATTTTGGTTAGATAAAATAACAGATACTGAAATCAAATATCTTACTACATATCCTAGAGGACAAGAAAATTTACCAAAGGTAGGTATTTTTTCTACAAGAAATAAAACAAGGCCCAATCCAATAGGATTAACTATTGTTAACTTAATATCAAGGAAAAAAAATATACTAAAAGTAAAAGGATTAGATGCCTTCGATGGAAGCTTTGTGTTAGACATCAAACCGTATGACTATAAGGACATAAAAAATAATATTCATGTACCTAATTGGTGGTCAAATCTTAGTAAAAATAAAAAATAGTTATTAATTAAAAATTATATTATTTTATTAAATTATGGAATTAAAAATAGATAAACAAGTAAGAATCAATTTTCCTAATCTTAGTATAATTATAAAAAAATTAGATAATATAATAATTGAGAAAAATAATAATAATTTAGAAAATTATAAGACAGACGTTTTAAATGAAATTTCTAAAAAATATAATTTATCATCTTTAAAAGATGAAAGAATATTTCGTATATATCGTAATTTTTTCTGGGAAATAGGAGTAGATCCAACCAAAATAAGACCTGCTGCAGAAGCTCTAATAAGACGTGTACTCACTGGAAAAACTATTCCAAAAATAAATAATTTAGTTGATACATATAATCTAACTTCAATAAAGACCGGTATTCCTCTTGCAGCTTTTGATAACTCAAAAATAATTAATGGAATTATAGTTAGATTCGCTGAACCTAATGAAAAATTTTATGGTATAGGAATGAAAGAACCGCAAAATCTTAAAGGAAATGAAGTTATTATAACTGATGAAGAAAAAATTATTGCTGTATATCCTTACAGAGATTCAAATGAAACAAAAATAACCAATTTAACAAAAAGTATTCAATTGATGATTTGTGGTGTTCCACAAATATCTAAAGATATATTATTAAAAACTGAAAGTATAGCAATTCAAAATATTACAAAATTTTGTATAAATAATAAAAAATAAAATTAACATATATATGATATTTTTGTTCCACATTTATTACAAAGTTTTCTATTAATATTTAGAATCTCAACATTAAAACTTTCACGTTTAATTAAAATCTCATTACATTTTGGACAATATGTATTCTCTAATGGATGTCCTAGTATATTTCCTACATATACATAATTTAATCCTTCTTCTTTTGCTATAGAATAAGCCTTTTCAATAACATTAACAGGTGTAGAAGGTATATCATTTAACTTCCAATCAGGATGAAATTTTGTAAAATGTAAAGGTGTGTCTGGTCCAATATTATTATAAATCCATTTTGTAAATTTTTTTACATCATTTAAATCATCTCCAAACTTTGAAACTAAAAGATCGGTAATTTCAATGTGAATTTTTTTTCTTTTTAACTCTAAAATTGTTTGTTTTACAGCGTCAGGATCAGGAACAGACATAATTTTTTCATAAAATTTCTTGTTAAGAGAACCTTTTACACCTATTGTCATTGCTTGTATATACTTAGAAGCAACATCAATAGCTTCAGAAGTTAAATATCCATTTGTTACGAAAGTATTCAAAATACCTATTTTATATGCTTCTTTTGCTGTATCTAAAGCATATTCAAAAAAGACTGTTGGTTCATTGTATGTATAACTGATACTTTCACATTTTAAGTCATTTGCTTTTTTAACAATATCTTTAGGCTTTTGTTTATTCATTTTGAACTGTTTTTGTGAAATATCATAGTTTTGACAGAACTTGCATCGAAATGTACATCCAACTGTTGATATTGAGAAGCTTTTACTTCCTGGATGAAAATGAAAAAATGGTTTTTTCTCAATAGGATCAACACCAGACATAGATATTTCTCCAT
>Ga0187833_10001025_pt1 | contig 32863 bp, 27 predicted proteins | sample ETNtaG_37_FD_167968 | JGI IMG/M metagenome (GOLD analysis project Ga0187833, IMG submission 167968) | Marine microbial and viral communities from oxygen minimum zone, Eastern Pacific Ocean - ETNP2014_SV_400_PacBio MetaG (Illumina Assembly) | ecosystem: Environmental > Aquatic > Marine > Hypoxic...
AACAGTATCGACGGATCGGTGATCGGTGTCGGCGGAAGGGCGAACGACGACGTGGGGTTCCGTCTCTCTGTCTCTACGGGCAACGTCGGGACAACGATCGGGCCAACGGGTGCGGTCGGGGCCGGCGCCGGAGTGGCAGGTGTGGGCGATGCGACCACTGCGGTGGGCATGTCCGCGGCCTGAGCATTCAAGCGTGCTGCCGGCGCTGGAATCGCTGTCGATGCCGATGGCGGCGGAGTTGGCGGGGCCGATGCAGTCGGACTGCCGCACGCCAAGGCCAAGGCGAGTGCGACGGGTGCCAGGTAGGCGGCGAACTTTTTCATAATTTGAGGGCGCGGGCTATTCAACGACAAAGTTCGAGTGCTCCCGTCAATGCGTGATGCGTAGTCAGTTCGGTGGTTAGATGCGTGTGACGTGCGTAACGATGGCAACCGGCGCGAGGATAGTCAGCGGACTCAAGACCGACCGGCCGGCCCGGCCCTCGGTTTGATGCCCCCGCCCAAGAAGCCGGGCGCCCACCAATTCGCCGCGCTGAACAGGCGCATCAACGCGGGCACAAGCAGAGCGCGCACGATCGTCGAGTCGATGAAGATCGCGAGCGCCGTGCCGAATCCGAGCGCCTTCACGATGAGGATGTCTCCGGAGGCGAACCCAGCGGACACGAGGATCAGTACGAGTGCGGCGGAGGTGATGATTCGGCCGGAACGCTCCATCCCGATGGCCACCGCGTCGGCGTTGTTGCCGTTCGCCTCGTACTCTTCCTTGACCCGGCTGAGCAGGAAGACCTCGTAATCCATGCTCAACCCGAATACGATCGAGAACAGCAGTATCGGCACCGACGCCTCGGTGAAGCCTTCCGACGTAAAGCCAAGAATCGATTGGAAGTGACCCTGCTGGAAAACGAACACGAGCGCCCCAAAGCTGGCCAGGATGCTCATCACGTTCAAGACCACCGCTTTTAACGGAAGGAGGACAGATCGAAACAGCAAAAACAACGCCACGTACGTTACGACAGCGACGTACACGACGATCTTCGGGAAGTCCGAGTACATTCGGTCGACGGTGTCCTGCAGATCGGGAGTCGAGCCGGTCAAGTATGTCGTGAGGTCACCGCCGGGCGGCGCATCGCGGATGTCGTCGACGAGAGTCCGTGCGTCGTCCGACACGGGCGCTCCCTTCGGAACGACCCTGATCATGTTGGCTGACCGGTCGTCACTCACGAACCCGTCGAGCGCTTTGGCGACCAGCGGCCCTCCGAGCGTTTCCAGCGATGGCGACGCGTACAGCATCTGAAGCTGCTCCCGGGACACGTCTTGTTGCGTGGAGACTATGCTGTCCACTCGAGCCACGCGGGCGTCCGCTGCCAGGCGCTCGACGAAGTCGAACGCTGCCCCGACATTCTCCGGCGACAGCGTCGATGTTGGCGAGGTCGTAACGGCTACGATCTGCGCTAGCTCGCCCGCGCCGAACTCCTCAGCGACCAGATCCCACCCGACTTTGGCCTCGGACTCGTCCGGAAGGATCGACGCCCACGGGCTCCCCAGCTTCACGTTGAGGAACGGCGCCCCAAGGACGAGCAAACCCACCGTAACCGGAACGGCGACCGCGACCGGATGCCGCATGACCCAGCGCGAAAGTCGGTGCCAGAACCGGCCCGTTGCCACTCCGTGAGGCCACACCGAGAGTGCGTTGACTTTCGTGCCCAGGACGGCCAACAGCGCCGGGATGAGAGTCAGCGCGATCAACAGCGAGAAGAAAATGACGGTGATGCCGCCGACGCCAAGAGACCGCAGCATCATGAACTTGAACATCAGCAAACCGGACAGGCCGATCATTGATGTGCCCGCCGAGAACACGATCGCTTTGCCGGCAGTCGCCATCGTAACGCGCACCGCGTCGGCAACTCCGCGCTGTTCGAGCTCTTCGCGATATCGACTGACCATGAGGAGCGCGTAGTCCACCGCCATGCCAAGTCCCAGGAACGATGCGATGTTGAGCACGAAGATCGACATGTCGGTGAACTGAGCCAGGCCGTAGACGAGCGCCAAGGTCACGATGATGCTTAAACCGCCCATGGCCAACGGAAGCGCGGCGGCCAGTACTCCCCTGAACACGATGAGAAGCGCGATCAGGAGGATCGGCAGCGTGATGATCTCGGCGCGTCTCAGATCGCTTTCGCTGGCCTCGTTCAGGTCCGCGAATATCGCGATGCCACCAGTGACCCACACGTCGAGCTCGCTTCGTCGCAGGCCTGACCGTATCTCCGAAACTAGCTCGACCGCCGAGTCGATGTCCACGTCGAGGGACACAAAGGCGTAGGTCATCCGACCGTCGGGCGAGACCATGTGCTCGTTGAGTGTGTTGTGGTAGGTGACGATCCGATCGACCGCTGGTATCCGGGCTAAGGGCGCTGTCGCCCGCTCGACGGCTAGCGCATATCGAGGATCGGCGACGGTCAACTCGTCCGACGAGAACACCAGCGTGACGGACGTTTCAGCGATGTCGAGCCGCTCGGCCATCAAGCGAAGCGCTTGCCTTGATTCGGTATCCGCGTCGCCGAAGCCCGACCTCAAGGCGGATGTCGCCCGTGGCGCGAAAGGCAGGCTGACGAGCAGCACAACGATCCAGAACGCGATCACGAGCCACTTGGCCCGAACGACCCACACCCCAAGCGAATCCAGCATCTTCGGGCTCGGATTCACCGGTGAAGTACCAACGCCTCGGCCCGTTGGGCACCAGTCGTGAGTTCCGCTCGTTGCCAGGCTTGGGATATGATCCATCGTCCTGAAGAATCTTCGGAGACTTTGAAACCGTGGCCTTTACAGACCAAGTGATGTTTCGCCAACAACTCCGACGGAGGATTGGAAACAACAATCTCGGTAGTTGACCAACCAGCGGCGAGTGCGCCTTCGTCGATAATCGACAGCAACTCGTCAAAAAAGGACGGAGCCATGCCCACCACACCTTGGAGATCTACCTCGACACTGCCATTGGCGTTGCGAACCTCATCGGAGAGATCCTCTTCAATGGATCGTGCAGACGCCCTCGATGTAAGTACTTTTTTTGGTATCTTTTCTTGTATTCTCAAAACGGTCACCTACGCCTGCGTCAACATGGAATTGTAGCGACTGCGACGGTTCCAGGGAACAGCCTGGTTCTCTGCGCGCTCTGGAAGTCCGGTCGCATGTACAGATTGCCAATTCCCGAATGAATTATCAACTGACGCCCCTGCAAAATCATGTCCGCTGCGACGGTCGGCAAGCCGACGCCACGCATAGGATTGCCGGTCCTCGTAGTCCTTTCCTGAATTGCTAATTCGATCGCTTTCCAGTCATACGGTAGGTTGCGAGCATATTCAGGGTTGTGGGCGAGAGAAGCGCGTATGCCTATGCCGCCGTCTCCCACCGCACATACAATGCTACGACGTGAGCCAGACTCGTAGAATTGGACCATTCCAAAGGAGTCTACGCTCGAATCTGCGTGCTCGCGGCGTTGTTGGTCAGTTCACCAAAGGTGTCACTTAACGTTGGGATCAAGTTGGCTGCAACAAAGCCGGATTCCATCAGCGCTTCGGTCGCGGCGTTAGCCGCTTCTTCGGCATCAAAGGCCGACGTGATCTGTGTCAGAGGCAACACCAAGCGTTCATGGTCTGTTGACCCTATTCCACGATCATCAATGTCTACTCGCGCGTCCTTCAGGATGTCGATCATTCCCGTGGATTTCAGATAGACACATACGCCCATGTTCTCCGGTACCCAGATTTCACATGCAGCACCGGTCTTTTTCGCTAGCAGCGCGTAGATAAGACACCAAAGCAACGCCGCTGGTCTGATGAATTGGCATCCTCTGAGGTCGAGAATCACGTGCTCAAACCCAAACCCTGGCGAACGCGGGTCATTGCTGCTTTCTTTGGATCGAAGATGTCCAGCGTGTCCAAACGTAGCCGGCGCTTCGATCAATAACACTTGAACCTCCGCGCGGGGCGGGACGATAATTCGGAGCAACAATGAACTGATGGCTGAACGTTGGTTCGCGCGGGTTGTGGTTGCTTTGATCGGCCCGGAGGTCGCCGGAATTCCGGAAGACCTCCGGGGGTTCGATTACCAACACGGTGGACCACCCCAAAGCATCGAGTTAGACCGATTGTCAGCGGATCAGCGTTCCGCTACTCAAGTCCTGTCAGCGGCGGCTGCTCGGCGTCGTTCTGCTTCCCGTTGCCGTTCTTGGCTTTGCCATTGGACTTGGCTTTGCCATTGGACTTGCCGTTGCCTTTGGTCTTGCCTTCGCCTTTGCCGTTCGCTTTAGGATCGGCAGTGTCGTCGTCTCCATCAAGGTCGAGGTCGCTGACTACGGCGATTGAGGACACGAAGTCGCCCGCGGCCGGTTTGAATATTGTGACGCCTTGGGTCGCGCGGCCCATGCTGCGGATCTCCGACAGGTTGGTGCGAAGAACCTGGGCCTGCTCCGAGACGACGTAGACTTCCTTGCTGTCGTCGATGATTTTGGCGTCGGCGACGGGTCCGGTCTTGGTTCGGATGTTGAACGTTTTGATTCCGATGCCGCCTCTACCTTGGGTGCGGTACGAGTCGAGTGGCGTCAGTTTCCCGAAGCCCAAACGACTGATCACAAGCAGCCTGTTTTCCGGCGTCCCGATGTCCATCGAGACAACCGTGTCTTGATTTCGCAAAGACATGCCTTTGACCCCGCCTGCCGCCCGTTGACGTAGCGGCACCGCCATGACGGGGAACCGGATCGACATTCCGTTTTCGGAAACGAAGATCACATCCTCGCCCTCCGACGCCATCCTCACCGAGACCAATTCATCGTCTTGCTTGAGGTTCATAATGATGAGCCCGGAGGCGCGAATGCTGGAGACCGAGTTGAGGGCGATGCGCTTGATCCGGCCGGTGCGCGTCGCCAAAACCACGTATCGGTCGACGCCGTTTTCCAACTCCTGTTTGCTGATGTCGATGATCGCGCTGATCTTCTCCGTATCGCCGACAGCCAGCACGTTGGCGACTGGCACCCCTCGGCTGTTGCGTTGGGCGTCGGCCCTGAGCTCATACGCGGTTACCGAGAACACTCGCCCCTTGTTCGTGAAGAACAGCAACCTCGTGTGGGTGTCGACGACGAGGATGTGCTTCACCGCGTCGTCGTCGCGTTTGTTCATGCTGACGACGCCCTTGCCGCCGCGATGCTGGTTGCGGTAGGTGCTCGCGAGGATGCGCTTGACGTAACCGGAGCGGCTAAGGGTGACCACGATCTGGTCGTGCGGCTCCAGGTCCTCGCGGTCGAGGTCGTGTGCGTCGCCGCTGATGTCGGTTCGGCGCTTCGAGCCGTACTTCTTCTTAATGGCTGTGGTCTCGTCTTTGACCGCCGCAAGGACCTTCTGGTCGTCGGCCAGAAGCTCTTCCATCTCTCGGATGGCTTCTTGGAGTTCCTGGTACTCTGTTTCGAGACGTTCGCGCTCCAGTGCGGCCAAACGCCGAAGTTGCATATCAAGGATGGCCTGGGCTTGCGGCTCGTCGAGTCCGAACCGTGCGATCAGTTCGCCGCGAGCAGCTTCGGCGCTGTCAGACGCCCGAATCAGCCGGATGACCTCGTCCAGGTTGCTGATCGCGATGCGAAGCCCTGCCAGAATGTGAGCTCGTTCGCGAGCGCGACGCAGGTCGTACTCAGTCCTGCGCCGGACGACTTGTTGGCGGAAGAGAAGGAATTGGTGCAGCGCTTCTCGAAGCGTGATGATGCGAGGCATCCCGTCCACCAGAGCCAGCATGTTGGCCGAGAACGAGGATTGCAATGCAGAGTGTTTGTATAGGTTGTTCAGCACGATCTGCGGCTGAGTTCCGCCTCGGAGTTCGAATACGATCCGCATGCCCTGTCGGTCGGACTCGTCGCGAATCTCGCTAATGCCCTCAACACGTCTCTCTTTGACGAGCCCCGCGATCTTTTCGACCAAGGCCGCCTTGTTGACCTGAAACGGAATTTCGTTGATGACAATCTGCATCCGGTTCGATCGAGGAATCTCCTCGATCTCGGCCTTAGACCGAACAATGATTTGGCCCCGGCCGGTCGTGTACGCGTTGCGAATGCCCTCGCGTCCCATGATCGTCCCGCCGGTCGGGAAGTCCGGACCTTTGACGAACTTCATGAGGTCTTCGGACGTCGCGTCCGGATCGTCGGCCAGATGGATTACGGCATTGCATATTTCGCTCGGATTGTGAGGCGGGATGTTTGTCGCCATTCCGACAGCGATGCCTGAAGCGCCGTTGATGAGCAGGTTCGGGAGCCTGGCGGGGAGCACGAGTGGCTCTTGAAGCGACCCATCGAAGTTTTCCGCGAAGTCGACCGTTTCTTGGTCGATGTTGGCCAGCATCTCGTTGGCCACGGGCGCAAGCCGCGCCTCGGTGTAACGCATGGCCGCCGCCGGGTCGTTGTCCTGGCTGCCGAAGTTGCCCTGGCCGTCCACTAGCGGGACACGCAGGCTGAACGGCTGGGCCATCCGGACCATTGCGTCGTATACTGCCAACTCGCCGTGTGGGTGCCACTTGCCGAGGACCTCGCCGACCAGTCTGGCGCTCTTTTTGTGCGGGGTGCCCGGCCTCATCCCCAGGTCGTTCATGGCGAACAGGATGCGCCGTTGAACCGGCTTGAGACCGTCGCGGATGTCGGGCAGCGCCCTGGCCACGATGACGCTCATCGCGTAATCCAGGTACGAGCTCCGCATCTCGTCGACGATCTGGGTGGGCCGGATGAATCCGAACTCGGTCTTGGTTACCATTGACGACTCCTGATGCTGAGTTGAGTTCTCGATTCGATCAGCCGCTCCGGACTGATTCCAGCGTGCCGGACTAACGAAGCGCGGCACGCTTTCAGTGGTCTGTGTGTTCGGTTTCGCGGAGTCTCGACACTGTTGACGCCCTCACGTCGGCTCCACGGAACGCCGTCGCGGTTCGGCGGTTATGCCACAAGTGGTCGCGTAGGTCGTTACTCACAGTATGGAGTGGTTTAGGTTTTGCATATATACAACATATAGAATTTACCGCAACAATTATATCAGTTTCGCACCCAAACTTCATCCCTTTTGAAGACCGGCCAAACGCTCGGCGGCACGCTCGACCAAAGACTGGAAGAGGCGGTCGAAATGAGGCGGCACTTCGAGTCGGCGTTCGGGATGGAATTGCACGCCAATGACCCATCGATGATTCGGGCTTTCGAGCGCTTCGATGACGCCGTCTTCGAGCGAATAGGCCGACGCCAAGAGCGACCGCGACTTGTGCGCGTCCCGAGCTCCGTGGCGGTGGCGGCTGTTGACCCGGACGAACCCTCCCGATCCGACGACCGCCGCCAGTTTGCTGCCGGGCGAGATGTAGATGCGGTGATACGCCGACTCGCCGGATGTCGCGCCGTGATCGTCGAGACCTCTGACCAATCTCCCGCCCATCGCCACATTGAGCACCTGCATGCCGCGGCAGATGCCGTAGATAGGCAGATCGACGTCTAGCGCCTCGCGAGCCAACTCGATCTCCAGCTTGTCCCGACCGGGGTTCAGGAGCAGATCTTCGTCGGGTTCGGCCGAATCGCCGTAGCATGACGGCTCGATGTCGGCGCCGCCCGACAATACCAATCCGCCTGCTCTGTCGAGAATCTCCTCGGGTGTGACGTCGTGCTCGGGCAGCACGACCCAAGGGGCGCCGCCAGACCGCTTGACGCAGGCGGTGTACGGCTCGGCGTACTTGGCCTTGCTGGCGGTGACGGCGATTGTCGGCTTGTCAGAGTCGGTCGTCAGAATCGTTGCCTTTCTGTGGCGTGGCCGAGGCGCTGCTGACCAGCAATCGCATCGCAGGAAGCATGAATATTGACATTGGCCGACGCTGGGTGAACCTGCGTCAGCGCAAAGCTCCGTTGACGGTAACCGCCCTACATGGTTTACGATGGCTCCAAGCCGTCAGATTGGCGTAACGTTTGAGCGATGTTGTTCGCGCTGCCCCAGCCGAACAACATCCGCTGACCCCACCCGGCTTTTAGTGGAACTTGGGCCGCCGGTTCTCTCGGAACGCATCCAGAGCCTCGCGGTGGGCGTCGCGACCCTGGGACATCCGGAAGATCTCGCTTTCGTCCGCCAGCACCTTGTCGATGTCGTGTTCCAGGTAGTCCTGGTGGACGAGTCGCTTGACCTGTCCGATGTTCCAAGCCGGGTTGTCGGCGATGTTCGCTGCCAACTCGACGGCCTTGTCCAGCAGTTCATCGTCCGGATACACGTGGTTGACTAGTCCGATTCGATACGCTTCCGGCGCCATGACGATCTCGCCCGTAAGCATCAGCTCGAGCGTTCGGCCGAGGCCGATCAGGTAGACAGCGTAATGCGTGCTGGCCACTTCGGGCGTCACGCCGACACGGAGGAACCGGAACGACAGTCTCGCACTCTCGGACGCGACGCGGACGTCGCATGCGAGCGTTCGAGTCAGGCCTTCGCCGATGGAGACGCCGTTGATGGCGGCAATTATCGGTTTGGCGGTCTTGACCATCTCGATCCAGCTCATATCGGGCGGCTCGGGTCGTTCATTCGTCTCCAGGCCGTGCACACGGGCCTCGAAGCGACCGATGTCCGCGCCGGAGCAGAAGCCTCTGCCCGCGCCGGTCCAGACGATCGCGCCGATCGAGTCGTCTTCGTTCCACTCGGCGATCTGGGTTCGCAGCTCGCGGTCCATCTGAGGGTTCATCGCGTTCAGCTTGGTCGGACGGTTCATCGTGAGAATCCCGACCCTGCCTCGAACCTCGGTCAATATCTCTTCGTAAGCCATCCGCATTCTCCTCAGATTGATAGTCAGAAGGACTGAGCCTCTCGATCGTGCCAATCTTAGCACAATAGTTCCTGTCTTGCCGTCAAAGCCCGCTACAAGTACGATTGTGTGAACCTTGCGCCACAAAAACCAATGTAGAGCAGCACAATGAGAATAACCGCCGTCAAAGCCGTGTACCCCAAGTACAATCACGTGGCGCCTTCCTGGCGCACCCATTTCTGGCAGATCGTGGTTCGGATCGAGTCGGATTCCGGAGTCGTCGGCTACGGCTACGGCGGCGGAGGCGTTGCCGCGGTCGAGGTCGTGAACCGACATCTGGGCGAACTGCTGGTCGGCAAGAGCATCGATGACGTAACGGACATCGCGGACGCTTGGGACACTTTGTATGCGGCGTCGACCCCTTACGGCAGGCGCGGCATCGGCGTCATGGCCTTGAGCGGCATGGACCTGGCTCTGTGGGACCTATTGGGCAAAGCGGAAGGCGTCCCCGTCCACGAGCTCATCGGCGAACGAACGAAAGGCAAGGTCGCAGCGTACGCCACGGGCGCGGACTCCGAGTGGTACGCCGAGATGGGGTTCACGGCGCACAAGTTTCCACACCGTTTCGACGGCGACGAAGCCGACTACCAAACCGCAGTCGATCGAGCGTCTCGAGCTCGCGTGATCTTCGGGCCGGATGCGCGGATCATGATCGATACCTACATGTCCTGGGACGCGCCCGTCACCATCGAGATGTCCCGTCGCCTAGCCGAATTCAATATCTACTGGTTCGAGGACGTGCTCACGCCGGACGAACTCGAAGGCCAGGCCGCGCTGCGGTCGAGGGTCAACCCAGTGCTGATCGCTGGCGGCGAGCACGAGTTCACACACCACGGATTCCGCGAGGTCGCAATGACCGGCGCGCTCGACCTGTGGCAGCCCGACATCACTTGGTGTGGCGGCATCACGGCGGGGCTACGCATCCTCGACGTCGCGCGCGGCGTCGGCGCGCCCGTCGCTCCGCATCGCGGCGGCGAAGTCTGGGGCCTGCACCTGATCGTTGCCTCGGACTGCGTGGACCTGGCCGAAGTCCTCCTCGGTTCGCGAGGCGTGCCTCGCGACGAGCTCTGGCTCGGCGAGCCCCGGGCCGAAGACGGCCGCATCGAGCCGTCAGACGACCCCGGCTTCGGCGTTGTGGTGAACGAGGCGATGTTGTGATTCTTTCGCGTTCGGCGCCTGGGTGAGAATTGGTGCGAGGTTCGTCGGCTGCAGACATTGGGAGGGGAAATCCATGCGCAGAATTCCCAACGCGGATGATCAGAGCGACGACCGGTTCGGCTACTCTTGCTACGCACTGGTGTTTCCCGTGTCGGGCGAGATCCAGGAGGAGACCGACCCGATTGAACGGGCATCCGGATCGACCCGAGCGAAGATACCCGCTCACGTGACCGTGAAAGGCACTTTCTGTGGCATCGAGAGCTTAAGCGACTTGAGGCGATTGGTCCGCTTCATCACGGGCAACACGCGCCGTTTCCACATCAGCTTCGAAGGCGCCGAATCGGTTTGGCGATCCGCTGGAGGCGGGCTGAGGGTCCCGGCGCGATCGGAGATGCAAGCGCTCCATGACGCGCTTGTGGCCGGTATCGTCCCGATCAGCACGTCCGCTTACATCGACGACCCGTATTGGCCTCACATGACCTATGTGCAGGAAGTCTCCGTGGCAGCACTAGAACAAGCCTTGCAGCTGGTTGCCCATGCCGATTTCGGAGACGGGTTCTGGGCCGATTCCATCGACCTCATGGGTCGCGTCGGGAAGGCGCACGGCGGCCGATGGGAGTTGATCGAGCAGTTCCCGTTGGCTGGAACCGATTAAGTCGAGGATAGGCTGAGTACCGGCGCGTGAACACGGCGATCTTCTGACGGAGCAGTCACACCTCGTTGTGCGTCGGCGCTAGCAAGCGCTGCGCCAGGCGTCGAGATCCCAGTTCTTTTTGAGCGACCTGAAGCCCATCGCGATGGCTTTGTCGCAAAACTCGTCCGTGTCGAGCTCGTATTCGACGTTGAAAACCGGTTTGCCGGCCTCGACGAACGGCAGCAACGTGTCGCACTCGTCGAACTGGAAGCACTGCTCGTTGAGAGCCCAATCGAAGTCGTCGAGCAGATCCGGTATCTGCCCCATGTCGTTCTTGAGGCCGATGGCCAAACCTCGCTGATGAGCTTCTTGGGCGAGCCATCGGTTGAACGCCAACTGGTCCGTCGTACGTCAAAGGGAAGCCGGTGTCGTTGGTGTAGCCGTCGACGTTGTCCGGCTCGACGCCGTCGAAGCCCTTGTCCATGCACGTGTCCAGTCGCGCCCGCAACACCGGCGCCAGGACATCGAGTTCACGGATGTCGAGCCGCTTTTCGCCCTCCCAACTGTCGAGTTTCTTGCCCAACACTTCGGGCGGAGATTGATCGGCATCCGGACGCCAATCCTCCCAGCCGCCCGCACTGATGTAGCAGATTACGACTCGCCCTTGTTCGTGAAGCGCCGCGACTGTGTCAGCATCGGTGTCGAAAAGATCGATGTCGTACATGTCCACGTCGAAAGACGTGTCTATGGGCAACCCTTGCAATTGCCACTGCCAGGTGGTGTCCAGCGACGGGCGCCAAACGGCGAGCGGAGCGGGTTGCCGGGTCGTAACGGGTGTAGATTCGCTGCGTGAGCCCGTCTCGGGCGTCGCCGTCGACGGTCCGGCACACGCCATGCAGACCAACCAGCCGACGCCGAACAAAATCGACCAAACCGTTGCCCGAGCAAAACGCCCGTATTGATGTCGAAGGGTCGTCTGCGCCTCCGTCCGACCTTTCGTACCTGAAGTCCTTTCGGCCCTTCTCGGTTCTCGTCGATTGGCCCTCAGAATTCGCCGCCCGCCACTACCGGTTGATCGCCTTGACCACCGCCTGGATGTACCCATACGTGTACGCGAAGCCCACCAACCGAGAATTGTCACCCGCCATCTCCGGCACGTGGTCCGGCATGAGCATGTACGGGTAGCCGACTTCCTTGTAGGCTTCGGCCGCGCGGATCATGTCCACGTCACCGTCATCGATGAACGTCTCAACGAAGTCGAGGCGCGTTCCTTTGATATTGCGGAAGTGGACGTTGAAGATCCGGTTGCGGCTCCCGAAGTATCGAATGACGTCGTAGATCTCCTCGCCGGGCTTTTCCAGCATTTCGGAGACGGTGCCCTGACAGAAGTTCAGCCCGTGGTTCGGGCTCGAATACAGGTCGATGAACTGCTTCAACCCGTCGACTGTGCCTAGTACGCGATCGACGCCCCGGAACCCCTCCGGTCGCGGCATGCCCGGATCGTGTGGGTGGAGCGCCATCCGAACACCATACTCGTCGGCAACCGGCATGACCCGCTGTATGAAGTAGTCGATCCGCTCCCACATCGTGTCGGCGTCGGCCGGGCCAGCGATCGTCTGTCCAGGGTCGGCTGCGACGGCCTCCGCGAAGCTGAACGCGCGACTGGACGCTCCGCCACGCCACTGCTGTCGTTCGGTGCTCACCACGCCCAGCAAGGTCAGGTTGTACTTGACCGCTGGGATTCCGGCTTCAGAGCAGGCGCGAATCATGTTGCAGATGGCCTCGATGTCACGGTCACGCTCCGGACTCTTGCCCAGCATGACGTTGGGCTTTTCCGCTCGCGAAATCTCCACCGACGACAGAGGCAGCGGCACGATGTCGAGCTTGAGCCCAAACGACTCGACGTGTTCGCGATATCCAATCAACAGCTCCGGCGTCCAATCGTCTTCCGAGCCGGGAGGATAGCCGCAGATGTGCTCCAACCCAAGCTGCGCGAACACCCGGTAGTCGTCATCGGTCCGGGCTCGAAATTGTGTTCCAACGTGCATGATGTTCTCCTCGTGTGCATCACCGTTTTCTGGCAGGCTGCAATGTCCGTTCTGAACCTGAAATTTGGTGACCTTACCTCGACATCACCTCGTACACCCAGACCTGATGATAGGTCAGCTCATCGCCCTTGGTGCGCGATAACGACGGTTCCGTAACCTCGACGAGCTTCCACAACCCCGAATCGACGAGTTCGTCCTGCATGTCCTTGACACCGTGGGATTCGTATATGTCCGGCCTGAGACTGAATACGACGTGGCCGCCCGGTCGGGTCACGCGAACGAACTCGCGGAGGGAGCTGGCAGGCGCGTGGCCGAAGGTGAGTACGCCGACGCATATCGTCCCGCCGAAGGTGTTCGAAGGGAAGTCCAGCCGTTTGCCCAGCATCATGCGGCGGAGTTCGCCGTACACGCCCTTGGCTCGCGCCTCGGTGAGCATGCCGTCCGACATGTCGATCGCCGCCGAGTCCGTGTAGCCGAGCCGGTGCAGCTCCTCGCCGACCAGTCCCGTGCCGGCGCCGGCGTCGAGGACCTTCGCGTCCTTCGGCACATACGCGGCGAACCGTTCTGCGGTTTCGCGAGGTCCGGCGTATCCGAGACCCTGGATCATGTCGCGATCGTATTCAGCGCCCCACTGATCGTACCTTTGCTGCAGATCGTCGTTGTCGCGTGCCTCGTACACCCACTGGACTCTGCTGTGCGGTTCCATTCGAGGTCTCCTATCCCTGTCGAGGTGATAAACGGTGTCTGAGATGTCCGAGAGAGTTGCTGTCACTCCAACACCTCGACACGGTGCGCCTCGATCCAATCCCAGTCCAGCTCGTACCCGATACCCGGAGCGGTGGGCGCCTCGATGACCTGGCGCTCGTTCAGGGCGATGTCTTCGACGAGGCCGAACTGGTGCGCCTCCGTCGGCCTCCAGTATTCGAAGTATGCGCAGTTGCTCACCGAGAAGATAACGTGGAGGTTGGCCGCGTTCAGCGTCGAATTGCCAGCCGTGCCGATCTCGCAGTTCATGCCGAACCCCTCGGCCATGGAACAGAGCTTCTTGAGTCCCGTGATGCCGAGTTTCGCGGCCGTTCCCCGAACCAACCGGGACGCCTTCAGCCGGATCATGTGCGCTGCCTCGTAGAACTGGAGTTCCGGCTTGTCGCTCATGCACAGCGGCGTTTCAAGCCGTTCGGTGAGTTGAGCGACCGCCTCGTAGTCGTGGTTGGGGACCGGGTCTTCGAACCAGTAGAAGCCGTTGTCGTCCAGCGCTCGACCGACATCGTACGCTTTTCGGAAGTCGTATCCGCCGTTCGGGTCAAGCATCAGCTCCATGCCGTCGTCGACCGTCCCTCGGACTGCGTCGACCATCTCGACGACGTCGGCGGTCGACATTACGCCGGGGTGGATCTTGTAAGCGCGGAACCCCTCCGCCTGAATCTGCCGGGCCTCTTCGACGTATCCTTCCGGGGTATCGTGGCCAGGGGGATACGTTGCGTAGACCTCGGTCTCGTAGCGACGTGTGCCGAGCAGCTTGTGCACCGGAGCTCCTGCGGCCTTGCCGGCGATGTCCCATAACGCGACGTCGACCGGAGCCCAGGCAGCCATGCTCAAGCCGCGGCGACCCCGGAGGATCTCCAGCCGGCTCCACAGCCACTCCCGCTCGGCCGGATCGCGGCCAATGAGTTCGGGTTTGAGGACATTTAGGATCGGGGCGAAATGACCGTGGCCGCCGCCTCGGAAATTGCCGACGAAGCAGTTCCCTTCGATGCCTTCGTCGGTGAGAATGCGCAGCACGCCCTGCTCGACCTCGCCCGAAAACCTGCCCAGGTCCGAGTCCAACCCCGTGTCCGGCAGGCTTCGTCGGATTACTTCGATTTTGATGTCGGTGATTTTCATCGTTGTCTGTACCTATCGGCTGCAATTTTCCGTGTCCAATTATATACTCTGGCTACACTGGCGTGACGCACCATAATATGAACGGACGTGACGCGATGCGCCTTGCCTTGCTCGGGATGTCCCACGAGACCAACACATTTTCCCGCGTTCGGGCGACGTACGATCGGTTTAGCTTCTACCGAGGCCAGGATATCGTTCGGCAGTTCGGGGAGTCGCACACCACCAACGCGGGGTTCCTGGAGATTGGAGCCCGGCCAGATGTCGATGTCGTGCCGCTCATGTTCGCTTCAACCGGGCCCATCGGCACGATTTCGAGCGACGCATTCGAGCGCATCGTAGGCGAACTCCTCCAACTCCTGCGGGACAACGGACCATGGGACGGCGTGCTGCTGTCGCTCCACGGCGCGGCGGTGTCGGAAGAGCACCCGGACGCGGACGGCGAGATCACAGCCAGAGTTCGCGATCTGGTCGGCCCGGACATCCCCGTCGGGATGACGCTGGACCTGCACGCCAACGTTACGCAGAAGATGATCGCGAACACGACGGTGGCGACCTTCTATCGGTCCAATCCGCACTTGGATCCACGCCCGCGAGCTCTCGAGTGCGGCGAGATGATCGTCCGCACAATCAGAGGCGAGATTCGTCCTATTCAGGCGCTGGAGACGCCTCCGGTCGTTATCAATATCGTCAAACAGTTCACAGGCGAGGAGCCGATGGCCAGCGTAATCCGCGACTGCGAGACATCGATTCAACGACCGGAAATTCTCACGGCCAGTGTGGCCGAGGGCTACCCTTACTCAGACGTCGAAGAGATGGGCATGTCATTTCTCGCCGTCTCCGACGGCGATGAGACTGCCGCTCGAGGCGCGGCGCGCTGGATGGCGCGTCGCGCATGGGATATGCGCGAGCAGTTTGTCGTCGACACGCCCCCGCCGGACGAAGCCCTGCGCCAAGCCATGGCCGAGGACGGAGGACCAGTCGTGTTGATGGACGTCGGCGACAACATCGGCGGAGGCAGCTCTGCGGACTCGACGGTGCTGTTGGCGGCGGCGCAACGGCTGGGCATAGGAAGCTTCCTGCAGTCGCTCTACGACCCCGAGGCCGTGGCCCGATGCGTCTCCTCGGGGATCGGCTCGGAAATAAGCCTAGATATCGGCGGCAAGACCGACGACATGCACGGAAGCCCTGTGCGGGTAACCGGCGGGGTCCGGGCGATCACCGATGGTCTCTACGAAGACCCGAATCCGATTCACGGCGGCTGGCGCTACTACGACGGCGGCACGACGGCCGTGCTGGAGACGACCGACGGGCACACGCTCCTGCTGACCAGCGAGAGGTCAGGCAACACGACTCGAGAGCAGATGTATTCGGCGGGGATCATGCCGGAGCGGTACAAGATCGTGGTCGCCAAGGGGGTCGTTTCCCCTCGGCCCGCCTATCAGCCGATCGCGTCAAGCATCATCTTGGTCAACTCGCCCGGCGTCACCACATCTGACCTGTCGTTCTTCACATACCATAGGCGAAGGGCGCCGCTGTATCCATTCGAGGAGGACGCCGCGTATTGAAACCCTTGCCTCGCTTTCCATAGGCTGGATTGTCGGGTAATATAGTTCCGTAGCGCGCCATTTGAAGACGCGCATGAAGGAGTAGCCATGGGCAAAGCTGCAGGCAGCGGCCTACTTTTCGCGGGAATCGTCCTCTTCATCATGGGCGCGGTCCTACGGTGGGACCTCATTGACTGGCTCATCGACGCGACAGGATTGATACTCATCCTCATCGGTGTCATTCTGGGAATCGTCGGAGTTGTCCAGATGATGTCCGGAAACAAGTCCGGTTCGAGCGACTACTAACCCGATTGCGATCGTATTGTTACGCAAGTCCGGCACCGCCAGGCGGGAGTCCGGTCCAGGAGGCAAACATATGGGCGTGCTTACGCGAATGTCCACTATCGTCAAATCGAAGATGACTCGCATTCTCGACAACGCGGAAGATCCGCGAGAGACGCTGGATTACGCTTATGAGAAGCAGCGAGAGATGCTTCAGAACGTCAAGCGCGGCGTCGTCGAGATGGTCACGACCAAGCGCAGGCTTCAGCTTCAGGCGGAGAAGGTCAAAGCGAACATCTCCACTGTTGAGAACCAGGCGCGCCAAGCGCTGGCGGCCGGACGGGAAGACCTAGCCCGCATGGCGTTGCAACGCAAACAGGCAGCGCTGATCGAGCTCGAGGGTCTCGACACTCAGATCGCTCAGTTGGAGATCGAGCAAGAGAAACTCACTCACGCCGAGCAGCGATTGCAGGCCAAAGTCGAAGCCTTCAAGTCCAAAAAAGAGATCGTCAAGGCCCAGTACGGCGCGGCGCAGGCGCAGGTTCGCATCGGTTCGGCGCTGTCCGGATTGTCCGAGGAGATGGGCGACGTACAGCTCGCGGTCGAACGTGCCGAGGGCAAGACCGAGACGCTCCGGGCAAAGGCCGGCGCGATCGACGAACTCGCCGAGTTGGGCGTCCTGGACGACGTGTCCGGAACCGCCGGGGACCCCTTGAGCAGAGAACTAGAACAGCTAACTGCCTCTCAGAACGTCGAAGACGAGCTGGCGGCACTTCGTGGCGGCCCATCACCCGACGATAAAAAAGCGCTTCCAGGAGGTTAGAACCGATGATAATTCGCATCCTGACTGAAGGTCAGTTCAACCTGCCGGGCGCGTTCATCGACGAACTCAACGAACTCGACAACAAGCTGGTTGAGGTTGTGGAACAGGAAGACCAAGAACAGTTTGAGCACCACCTGAAGGCGATGCTGAACCTCGTTCGCGAGAAGGGCACGCCGGTGCCCGTCGACGAGATCGTCGAGTCGGACCTCGTTCTGCCTGAGCCAGACATCACCCTGGTCGAGGCAGAAGAGCTGTTCGTCGGCGAGGGCCTGCTGCCTGGCTAGACAGCTACAGTCCTGATCGAGATTCAGGCGGGGCGCCCCGGATTCGGTGGCGCCCCGTTTTGTGTTCGTCGTCCGATGCCCCCTATGGTTCGGAATACCGATCAGAGTTTCGTCTCCGTAGGGGCGGGTTTCGAACCCGCCCGCCGCCCATGCACAACGTGCCCCGCGCGTAATCGAGTCGGCAGCCGCTGTAACCCGCGCATGAAACCTGTGTGGCGAGCGAACGCCACGGGAGGGTTTGAAACCCTCCTCTACGCCTTGGTTACGCCTCGTCCCACGCTGGGCTATTCGATGCTCACGGGGCGCCACGGCGGCGAGCGAGCACTACTCGAGACGAGCTAAAACGGAATCCCCCACAGTGCGTATCAATTCTCGAGGCGCCGCTCGACCGGCACGTTCATCGCTTTCAGGGCCTCGCCCAGGCGCAGTTCAAGCGCGTTGTCACGCTCGTGGTTTCCAGCGGTCGCGAACGGGTAGAAGTTGCCCGATTTGTAGTTGTAGATGATGTAGGCGTCGCGGCGGCTGAATTCGACGGCGAACACCGATGCCAGCAAACGGTTGCCGTACCCATGGTCGGCTACCGTTTCGGCGATCATATGAACCGTGGTCACCAGGTCTTCGAAGTCTTGGTCGTCGAGCACGGCCCACCGGGTGCCGTAGTCGTCATCGGCGATCTCGAAGCGGGTGCCCGTGGATCGTTCCGAAACGCTCAACAGATTGTGCAGTTCTGAGTTCAGGTTGTCGAAGTATTGCGACTCCGCTGGATTCATCACGAGTCCGGCCTTCTCGCGCAGTCGGAAGTCACTGTTGCCTTGGAGTTCGAAGGCCGCTCCAATGATCGAGAAGAATTTCTCACGCTCGGGCGCTACCGGCTTGTTATGTCCGAATATCGCACTGAATATTCCCAATGATGTTCGCTCTCATTCTTTCGATGTCGTCGAAAAGCCCAGAGCCGTCTAAATCCTGAACGGCGTGCCTCGCTCCATGTCCTGCTGCATGTTCTGCAGGCGTTCGATTCGCGCCTCGGTCGTTGGGTGGCTGGAGAACATTCGCGCCATGCTGTTGCCCTTCAACGCGGGGACGAGCATGAACGCGTTGGCGTGCTCAACCTGCCGCAGGTCTCGCTCGGGGATGCGGTACATGTCGTTGCTGATCTTGGCCAACGCGGAGGCCAATTGCATCGGCGCGCCGGTGAGCATCGCACCGCCTCGATCGGCGGCGTACTCGCGATATCGCGACAGCGCCATTATCAGTATCTGCGCGAGGAAGTACACTGCGTACGTGCCGATGTAGACGGCGATCATGATCATGAACATGTTTCCGCCGCCGCCCTCGCGACGGTCTTCGCGACCAAAACCGCCAAACATTCCAATTATGAACAACCACTGCATTAGGAATCCGGCCGCGATGACGATGAGGCCGGCCCACGTCATGACGGCCACGTCGCGGTTCTTCACGTGGGTGAGCTCGTGGCCCAGCACCGCTTCGATTTCGGGGTCGGTCAGCCGGTCGAGCAGGCCGCGGCTAACGGCGATCACGGTGTTTTTCGGATTGCGGCCGGTCGCGAACGCGTTCGGGACGTGCGTTTCCATGATCGCGATCTTTTTCGGGACCGGCATGTCAGCCATCTGGGAGAGTCGTTCGATCGTCGCGTGCAGCTTCGGCTCTTCGTGCGCCGTCACGGCCCGCGCACGAGTCGACATCAGGACCAGTTTGTCCGACCCGAAATACTGGAACGCCGCTCCGATGATCGCGAACATCAAGACGAACATCCACGGAATGCCCGCCCAGAACAGCAGGCCCATGAAGACGACCCAGAGCGCGGCCAGCATCATCATTGTGAACGTGATTCGCAAGGTGAGCCCAGAGTCTCTGCCGTAGCTGCGTTGACGCATATTATGCCTCCGGAATGAGACCGATCTCCAGCCGATTGCTAACCCGTTTGCGATGCTTGACGGTGCGCTCAAGCATGCTGGATTCGAGAGCGCATTCAGTCGCTCATTATACCTGACGGCTCGATTCGCGAGCCGGGACGGCAACCTGAGCCTTGGGCGGTCACGGATATTCGATTCACTGTCTCGGTACAACTCTTGCAACGCTCGATCTGAGGTGCGGTTATTTGATGTCGGGAAACGACAGCGACGGCGGTCCAACGATCGTCTTCGTTTGATAACATGGAACGCACTATTCGAAGGCAAAGTGAGACAACCGATGAAGTACCGAAAACTGGGATCGACGGGCCTCGACGTTTCCAAGTTCGTGTTCGGAGCCGGAGCTGTTGGCGGCATCGTGTTCCAGCCCGACCGCGAAACCCGACTCGAAGCCGTTCGGCGCGCGCTGGGCGCCGGCGTCAACTGGATCGACACCGCGCCTGGTTACGGCGACGGCCAGTCGGAAGAGAACCTTGGTTGGATCCTCAAAGAGGTCGACGAGAAGCCGTACATCTCGACGAAGGTGCGAATCGGGGCCGAGCATCTGGCCGACATCCCCGGCGAGATACAGCGCTCGATGGAAGCTAGTCTCGAACGGCTCCAAAGAGACAGCGTTGACCTGATCCAACTACACACGGCCGTCACCAGAGAACGCGGAACTCAACGAGGGTCCGTTTCAATCGACAACGTGCTGGACGATGGCGGCGTGCTCACCGGCTTCGATCGATTACGCGACCAGGGTCTCGCCAACCTGTTCGGGTTCACGGGTTTCGGCGAGACCGAGTGCCTGCACGGGCTCATCAAAAGCGGCCGGTTCAATTCGGTGCAAACGTATTACAACCTGCTCAATCCCAGCGTGGGCAGATCCGTTCCGCGCACAACTACGGCAATCTGATTGCGCTCGCGCACGAAAACGGCGTCGGCATCCTGAACATCCGTGTTCTCGCGGCCGGCGCCGTGGCCGGTCAAGATCCGGCTGGCGGGCCAGCGCGGGCATCTCGCCCGGCTCGGGCGCGGACGACGACATGCGGCGCGCTGGCATGGTCGCCGAGGCGCTGTCCGGGCACGAGGGCACGATGGCGCAAACGGCGGGTGCGGTACTCACTGACCAACCCGGGCGTGTCCGGGGTGCTGGTCGGCTTCAAAGTGCTGAGTTACGTCGACGAAGCACTGGCCGCCATAGACATGGGACCTCTCGCGGACGATACGATGACCAAGCTCGACAAGCTCTACGAATCGGATTTCGGCGACATCTGATCGTCGTCAAATGCAGGCGTTAGGCCTGAAGGCGCCGATCACGGCAACGACTCAACGGCGGTCCCCTAGACGGTACGAACGACACCTGGGCTGGGACTGAAGGAGCGAAATGGAAGAGATCTTCGGCCTGGACATGGACTACATCGTTGTCGCCGTGCTGATCGGATTCGGGTTGATTGTCCTCGGCGTGGGGTTCATGGCGCTGCTCAACCGAATCTTCCTCAAGATCGGCCTTCGCAACATTCCCCGGCGGCCCGCTCAGACGGCGTTGATCGTCGTCGGCCTGATGCTAAGCACGCTTATCATTTCATCAGCCTTGGGCACTGGCGACACGCTCAACCACAGCATTCGCAGCGACATCGTGTCGAGTCTGGGCCAGATCGACGAGATTTTGACCGCGAACCAAGGGAGCTCTCTAGGCCTGACTGGCAGCAGCCCGTACTTCCCCGAAGAGCGGCTTTCGACGCTCCGGGCGCAACTCGGCGACTTCGACAAGATCGACGCCATGATCCCGATGATCTCGGAACGCGCCCCCATTTCCAACTCTGCCGCGGGTCAGAGCGTCGGGTTGATGAATATCGTCGGAATCGACCCGGCCACGCTGAGTGTTTTCGGACCGCTTCAAGACAGCCGCGGCCAAGACGTCGATCTGGCGCCGCTCATCGACGGCCAGGTGTTCATCAACGAATCGGCAGCAGAGGAACTCGGCGCCGAACCGGGCGCCGAGTTGCAGATGTTCCTGCGCGAAAGCCCGGTGAATCTGCGCGTCGCGGGCATCGTGGCGGACGGCGGATTGGCTGGCAGGGACGAATCGACGCTGATCGCGCTGACGGTCGCTCAGGAGATATTCGACAAGCCGGACCAGATCAACAGCGTCGCCGTTTCCAACAAAGGAGACGAACACAGCGGCGCTGACAACAGCGAGGCCGTGACCGAAGAGCTGCGGCTGTTGCTCACGGATGCTGATGTCGCGGCCGAGCTCAAGGGTCTCCTCGACAGCCCTTCGATCATCGAAGCGATCAAGGCCCGAGCCGAGGGTCAGTCCGCGCAACTGGAACACGATCTGCTCGACACCGCCGACCTTCTGTCTTCCGCAAACGTCGACCCACGGCTGATCTCGTTGCTCGCCGACGACGGAGTGTCGGCGCAGGTGATGCTGGCGGTCGAATCAGTGGGTGATGAGGCGCTTCTGGCTCAACTGTTCGAGCGTTTCCTGCGCCTGAGAATCCTGACCGTGCAGGACATCAAGGCGGATCTGCTGGATCTGGCAAACCTCATTTCGTCCAGCATCATGTCGATCTTCATCATCTTCGGCCTGTTTTCGATGATCGCCGGAGTCATGCTGATCTTCTTGATATTCGTGATGTTGGCCGCCGAGAGGAAGCCCGAGATGGGCATCTCGCGAGCGGTCGGCATGAAACGCCGGCACCTCGTTCAGTCATTCATCTACGAGGGTTTGGCATACGATCTGATCTCGGCGCTGGTGGGCGCTTTGCTGGGCATCGGCGTTGGACTCGCAATGGTCACGATCATGGCAAGCATCTTCGCCGGTGAAGACGACGGGTTCAAACTCGTGCGACATTACCGGTGGCAGAGCTTCGTCGTCTCGTACTGCATCGGGGTCATCCTGACGTTCATCACGGTCTTCTTCTCGTCGTACAAGGCGAGCAGGCTCAACATCGTCGCGGCGATCCGCGATCTGCCCGACGCGATGGTTGCTTCGGAAGCGCGAGAATCCGGCTGGAGATTATTTGGGCGCGCGTTGGTGCGGCCGTTCATCTACGTCGTTCGCGCATTCCGGTCCGTGATCCGACTCCGGATCGGCGGGTTCGTCGGCAACCTGTTCATGGGCCTGGTATGGATGGTGCCTCCCGTCTGGCTCTTTGGGATATCCTGGGCGACCGTCCGTGCCACCGGTCCCGCTCTGGGAGCGGGATGGCTGACGGTCGTGGTCGGCGTAGCACTGGTAGGTCTCGGGTTGGCGACAAGTCAGGCCGCCTTTTTCACGATAGGGGTGACGGTCACTGTTATCGGAATCGGGTTGAGCATCCGACGGCTGTACCGCCGCGGTGGCTGGCCGGCAGATCGCCAAGCGCGGTTCGTTGCGATAGCAATCGGGATCGTGGCGTTGTTCTGGCTGATCGACGGGCTCGCTCTCGGGCAACCGTTGACCGTGGCGCTGGCCATCGGGATGGCGGTGTTCGAAGCCGTTCGGCAGGCGGCGATGCGCCGAGACCGCATCTTGACCGACACCGAGGACCGCAACGCGTACACCTTTATCGGCCTCACGCTGGTCATGTATTGGGGCACGCCCTTCGACGCCCTCGACTGGCTTTTACCCGATCTCGCGTCCAACATCGAGATGTTCTTCATCTCCGGCATCTGCCTCGTCGCCGCTTCCGTGTGGGCCATCGTCTTCAACGCGGACCTCATCACAAACGCCATGACGGCCGTGTTCGGCGGGTTTTCCCGGATCAGGCCATCGCTCAAGACCGCAATCGCGTATCCGCTCAATTCGCGTCTGCGCACCGGGCTGACGTTGGCGATGCTGGCGTTGGTCATCTTCACGCTTATCGTCATGTCCAACCTCACCACGGCGTTCAGTTCAGCCCTCGAAGACATCGACTCCGTGACCGGCGGGTGGGACATCGTTGCCACCGTAAGTTACAACAACCCAATCGACAACATCGACGCGGATCTCCCGGACGCACTCGGCGCCGATCGAGCCAGCATCGACGCGGTCGGCGGCTACACGTCGTTGCCTATCGAGGTGCGCCAAGTCGGCGCATCCGCCCAAGAGTGGAAGACCTATCAGGCAAGAGGCGCCACCACCGAATACCTCGAGTCGACGGCGCACGGTTTCGCGCTTACGGCGTCTGAATACGGCGACACCAAAGAAGAGATCTGGGCAGCGCTCCGTGAGGATCCGACGCTCGCGGTCATCGACAGCACGGCCGTGCCGGTTCGGTCCGGCGGCGGCTTCGTCGTTGGCGGGCCGTCGTTCAAGATGGAAGGCTTCTACGTCGAAGACGACGAGATGCCGGCCACAGAAATCGAGATACGCGAGCCTCGTAGCGGCGCGATCACCAAGTTGACGGTCATCGCGGTCATGGATCTGGTCGTCGATCAGTTCGGCGTCATCATGTTCGACAAGTCCGCCCTGGACGCGTTCACACCGGAGACTCTGCCGCTGACCACGTACCGGTTCCGATTGGCGGAGGACGTCGACTCGGCGGCAATGGCCGATAAATTGGACGCCGCGTTCCTTGAGCACGGCCTGGAATCGACGGTGCTCGCGGATGAAATCGAGGAGTCTCGGCAGGCGAACGTCGCGCTGAACCGGCTGCTTCAGGGGTTCATGGCGTCGGGTTTGTTGGTCGGAATCGCGGCGCTGGGAGTCATCAGCCTGCGATCGGTCGTCGAGCGTCGAGCTCAGATCGGCGTACTGCGCGCTATCGGGTACCGTCGGTCCATGGTGCTGGCAAGTTTCTTGATGGAATCATCCTTCATCGCACTCCTGGGAATATTCCTGGGCGTAGCTCTCGGAACGCTTCTGTCTTACAACTTGGTGAACTTCATGGGCGAGCAGATCCCGGGCTTGACGTTCAACCTGCCATGGGCTCAACTCGGCGTCATTGTGTTGATCGCCTATGCGTTCTCGCTCTTGACGACATACCTGCCAGCGCGCCAGGCGTCGCGCATCTATCCGGCGCAGGCTCTGAGGTACGAATAGGCGAGATGTGGAAGACTCTTGGACACGATAAAGCGGTATCGTCCCTGACCCGGGCGGTCGGCGAAGGTAGGATCGCGCACGCGTATATCATCGTCGGCCCGCCGAGCGTCGGCAAGATGGTGTTGGCCATGGACATGGCGCGGGCGCTCAACTGCGACCAGGACGCCCCGCCCTGTGGCGCCTGCAAACAGTGCACGCGCATCACGAACGCCCTCCACCCGGACGTGCGAGTGGTCGAACGCGAGTTGGATGATCGAGGGAGGCGGCGAACCGTCATCCGCATCGAACAGGTTCGGGAAATTCAGCGGGAAGCCAGTCTGAAACCGTACGAGGGCGCGTCCCGCGTATACATCTTCGACGGCGCTGACAGTTTTCAGGAAGCAGGCGCCAACTCCCTCCTCAAGACGCTTGAAGAACCGCCCGATCAGGTCGTGCTGATCTTACTTGCTTCATCCGCCGAAGCGATTATGCCGACGATACTTTCGAGGTGTCGGCGGATCGATCTTCGGCCCGTGGCGCCCAAGCTCATCGCGGAGCACCTGACCCAACATCACGGCTCCGATCCCGAGAAAGCAGACGAGATCGCTCGCCTATCCGCCGGCCAAATCGGCTGGGCGATCCGAGCTGTCGACGAGCCCGAATTGCTGGAGCGAATCGGCCAACAGACCGACGCCATCGAACAAGCTGCGCAGTCGGGCTTGGCATCGCGTCTGGAGTACGCTGCGCAGCTCGCCACGCGCTTCACGCGTGACCGGACGGATGCCTTTGCCGAGCTCGGTCTGTGGCTGGGGTGGTGGCGCGACGTCATGATGATCAGCGAAAAAACGCCGCAACTGGTGCGAAACACGTCTCGCATGGCGGCGTTGCAGGCGGTCGCTGACCGGCTCGACGAGCGTCGGGTCGCCGACGTTGTCCGTGCCGTGGGCAGGACGATCGAACTCCTTGAGCGAAACGTCAACCCCAGGCTGGCGATCGAAGAGTTGATGCTGGCGATCCCGATGCCTCAGCCGGCGCGGCAGTGAGCTACACGCCGTTGGGACTTGTTCCGTTCAGAAGCACTGGCAACGCTCGATGCGCCGCTTCAGGCATTCGCTTCGGGGACGCACGATGACGCAGATAGCTGGGATACGGTTCCAGCCCGGCGGTCGAGTGCACTTTTGCGATCCGTCCGGCTTCAGTCTCGCCGTGGGCGACACCGTGATCGTCGAGACCGAAAACGGCCCGCGGGACGGTCGTGTCGTAATGGCGCCGGATCAGGTCGCGCACTCGGACCTGCGCGGTCCGATGGACAGCGTGATCGCGGTGGTTGAGCCGGAGTAGCGAATCTCCCCGACCGTTGCGGGACGGTAGGAAATCGGCGCAACGAACCGGCTCCGTAAGACAACCCTGAGTATTTGTGATCAGAGCCTGGGCACGAACACTTTTCGCAGGTGGATTTGTCCCGCCCGCCCGCCCGAAAGTATTCTGAGGATACCCCAGACCCCAGCGGGGACTGCGTCCCCTGCACCCCTGCCTGACAGCGTGGGAATCTTGCCTAAGGAATCAGGGTTCGGCAACTTTGGGGAAGGAAGCCCGGCAACCGGAGCTGGGCTGGCTATTTACGTTGGCCTGGAATGTTTGCCTGCGCCATGAGGCACTATGGCAGTATATTACGTTTGCGACCCGGACGTGGGGAGTCGATTGAAGCGTGTTGCCGGAAGCCGCGAGCTGCACTGAAATCTGACGGTAACTAGGCCACTCCCACCTGCGCGCGATCGAATTATCCATCTGCCATTTTCGGAGATGAATCCCGAATTCATGTGACGATCGCCAATTTGATCAGACATGGTCGCAAGGCAATTACGCCACGGGCTGCTTGCGATCGCGGCGACGCGTAATGCCGCCAGTTGCGAAAGTTCAGTCGATCCACGGGATGAACGGACGCCATTCGTCGAGGATGGTCCGCTGGTGGAACATGTAGAACGGATTTGGGCGAGGAACTGTCGGCTTTCGGAGCAGGCGCATCTTGGCCTCTCGAGGGCTCATTCCCGCCTTGCGGTGGTTGCAGGGGATGCAGGCGCTGACCACGTTCTCCCAAACGTGGGGGCCGTTCCTCGATCGAGGAACGATGTGGTCGAGCGTGAGTTGGCGGGATTTTTGTCCGCAGTATTGGCAGATGAATCCGTCGCGGTAGAAGATTGCCTGACGGGAAAGCCTGCGCCGCATCACCGGGCGTTTTACCATGTAGATCAGCCTGATGACTGAAGGCGCTGGGTAGGACCTGGCGACGCACCGGACGAAGCCGCTCCCGTCGGTCACAAGTTCTGCCTTGCCGCGCTCCATTAACACAAACGCCCGTCTCACCGTGCAGATATTGAGCGGTTGGTAGTTCTGGTTCAGAACCAGCACCGGCAGATATACGGTAGACCTACCGTTCATGATCTCCCATTACGGTGCTTCCAGCGCGTCGATTGCCTCTTCCAAGATCTCCAGAGAAGCCCTGAAATCCGATGGAATCAGACCGAACGCGTTGTCAGGCAACGCATTCTTCACGTCCAAGAAGTACGGAACGATTGTGGATTCGGCCAAGACGTCTTCCACGAACTCTTTCTTGTCCTCGACTTGCGGAATCTCGAACCCGTCCTTGAGCGCGTCCTGTGCGGCTGCTTTTGCGGCATCCGTGAGAGCCCCGGCTTGTCCGCCCTGGATATTGGCCGGCAAGTCGATGTCCGGCACAGGAATGGTGAAGTTGTAAGCGAACCTGGCCAACCCGGTGATCACGATTGCGGCCACTGCCGCGCCCATCAACGCCCCGAGTAGGATGCCGCCAAGCTTGTCCACCATCCCTGCGAGACCAAGGGTCAGCGCGGTGAGGGCAGGCCTGAGGATCTTTTCGATGGTCTTCGCCACGAATATCGATCCGCTGATGATGATCGCGTACGAGACCACGGTGACAAGCGTGTCGCTGTTGAGAGAGTCCTCGAACATGGCGCCAACATCGTCGGACAGTTGGCCCGCAAGTGCCCAACCGATGAATGCGCCCGCCACCAAGATCGCCGCCCCGATCAGGCCGGTTTTCAGGCCTTGGTACAGTCCAAGCGCGAAGATGACCAGTAAGACGATATCAAGCCAGTTCACACAACAACCTCCGATTGTCCCCCTGAGGTTCGCGGGAAGACGATCATTTGGCACAGTTTATCACAGGCACAATGTGTGCGAAATGTAATCACTGCCGTCAATATTGGGAGGCCTGGCACTTAGGTCAACACATGTGCTCGGCGGTGAAACGGCCAGAAACTGCCGTGGAAGTGCGCCGTTTGTGAGCGCCGGCGACCGCACAAAAAGAAACCGCCCCGCGGCGGACGGGGCGGTGGAATCCCAGGCTCGGAGGGATGCCTGGTCAGGGGGTATGAAATCTCAATGAACTCGACGTACCAAAATTGTTGCCGTTACGCGTGGAGCATGGTTCCGTTTCGAAGCTCAAGACTCGCACGCAGCGTCCGCATGAACGGGAACCGCTTGGTTTCGATCTGGATGCCCCGAAGGTACGGCGCCATGACGTTAGACACCAACACCTCTATGCCGTCCTGTTTCACGATACGGTAGTTCGCCGTGTCTCTTCGACCAATGTGGGTATCGACCGATACCTCAGTACCGCACGAAGATCAATTGGAGATGCAAATCAGAACAAGGGCGGCCCTGCCGCCCTTGTCTCGGGTATACTGTCGGGCCTCGGGACTTAGTTGAATGTCCACCACTTCACCTCATCATCGTTCCCGGTATTCTCTCGGTGCTATGCAAGTAAGATGAGACCTTGAGGCATGGGGATTCAAGGTTCGGGAAATTCGTCCGATTCGTGCGATTCGCCGTGCCCGAGGGTGAGCCGATCATGCTGGCGCGGGGCGTTGTTGTCGCCGCCAAAATGATATAATCCGAACTAGTCAACGACGGGTGTTAAGGCCCGTCAACCCCTCTCGGAGTTGCTGATGGTCTCAATTGCGTTCGATAAGTTCACGCTGTCCAACGGACTCGATGTAATCCTGTCCGAGGATCACTCTCTGCCGGTCACCGCCGTGAACGTTTGGTATCACGTGGGCTCGAAAGACGAGGAGCCCGGGCGGACCGGATTCGCCCATCTGTTCGAGCACGTGATGTTCGAAGGCTCGGAACATCACAACCACAGCTATTTCGATCCGCTACAGAAGGTCGGCGCCAACTTGAACGGCTCGACCACGCCGGACCGAACCAATTACTGGGAGAACCTTCCGAGCAACTATCTTGAGCTCGCGCTCTGGTTGGAGTCCGACCGCATGGGGTTCTTGCTGGACGCTTTGGACCAGAAACGGTTCGAGGTTCAGCGCGACATCGTGAAGAACGAACGACGGCAGAACTATGAGAATCGACCGTATGGCATGGCGCCTATGCTGATCCAACCGAACCTGTTCCCGCCGCCCCATCCGTACAATTGGACGACGATCGGCTCCCCCGAAGACCTCGACTCGGCGTCCCTCGATGACATCAAGGATTTCTTCCGCAAATTCTACTCGCCCTCGAATGCGAGCCTCGCCATTGTGGGCGATTTCGATCCATCCGAAGTCCGAAGCCAGGTCGAACAGTATTTCGGCGAGATTCCGGCGGCGCCGGCGGTCGATCGCGTCGGCCGTATGGACTCCAAGCTCAGCGGCCAGGTGTCGCTGACGACCCACGATCGAGTCCAACTGCCGCGGCTGTATCTGGTCTGGCCGACGGGTCCGATGTTCGATTCCGACCACGCCCCGCTCGACCTGATGGCGTCGATCTTGGGAGACGGCAAGAGTTCGCGGCTGTACCGCACGATGGTCCACGACCGGCAGATCGCGCGAGAGGTCCGGGTCGAGCACTACGCCCAGGAAATCGCGGGCGAGTTCAGCATCCAGGTCACCGCCAACCCAGGTCATTCGCTGGACGAGCTCGAAACGGTGATCGCGGAAGAGCTCGAACTCATGAAGTCCGAACCGCCCGCAGCCGAGGAGCTGGCGCGAGCCAAGACCCGGATCGAGACGAGCCACGTGATGCAGCTCGAGCGATTCGGCGGATTCGGTGGCCGCGCCGACCAGCTCAACTACTACAACACCCTGTGCGGCGACCCGGGCGCAATCAACACCGATGTCCAGCGATACCTCGACGTTACCGCCGAAGACATCCACCAAGTTTCGGCCACGATCGGTGGCAACCAGGTCAAGTTGGTGGTGAACCCGGAGGAAGCTCGCGAAGTTGCGGCGACGACGATCGATCGCACCTCCGCGCCAGACGCCGATCCCGAGCCGCGATTCTCGCCGCCGGTGCCGCAACGCGTGGTGCTGGACAATGGCCTCAAGGTCGTCCATCTTGAGCGTTCGGGCGTTCCGACAGTCGCCTTCGGTTTGGTGCTGTCCGGCGGCGCGCTAGCCGATCCCGCCTCTAAGTCGGGGTTGGCGAACCTAACGGCCGCTATGCTCGCGGAAGGCACTCACCTGCGCACGAGCAACGAAATCTCCGATCAGTTGGAGGCCTTGGGCACGCATCTCCGACACCATGCCAGCCGCGAATTCGCTATGGTTTCCTGCGACTCGCTTACGTCGAACTGGCGTGCAGCCCTGGAGATCGTGTCTGACGTCGTGCGCACGTCCATATTCCCCGACCACGAGCTCGATAGAATTCGCAAGGATCTGATGACCGACTTCAGTCGCATCGAGGACAACCCGCTTGCGATTGCCAGCCGCGCCGCGAGGTCGCTGTTCTACGGCCCCGGCACCCCTTATGGGCACCCGTTGACCGGAAACGAGCAGTCGGTCACGGCCATCGACCGCGCCGACATCGAGGCGTACCACCGATCGCACTTCGGACCGAGCAGCGCGACGTTCATCGTCGTCGGAAGTGTTTCTCTCGACGAGGCGGTGGACGCTGCCCAGGCGGCATTCGGTGATTGGTCGAACAACGAGACCGCATCGTCGAACGGCGCCGTTCAGGATGCCAATGGAGCGACGCCCACTCGCATTTACATCGCGGACAAACCGGGCGCGGCTCAGTCGATCATCCGCGCCGGCCATCTCACCGTTCCGCGAGCGCATGAGCACTACCTGCGTCTGACCATGCTCAACTACATATTCGGAGGCCAGTTCGCATCCCGCCTGAACAACAACCTTCGTCAGGACAAAGGCTACAGCTACGGCTACAGCTCGATGATCGACTGGAGCCACGGCCCGTCGATGCTCATGGCTGGCGGCGGCGTTCAAACGGACGTCACGAAAGAGGCGTTGTTCGAAACGATCAAGGAGTTCAACGAGATCGCTTCGTCTCGCCCGGTCACGCAGGAAGAGTTCGTCGATGCCCGCAACGGCATCCTGCGCAGCATTCCCGGACAGTTCGAAACGCAGCACCAGATTCTGCAGCACCTCACGAGAATGGTCGTGTTCGGGCTGCCTGACGACTACTTCACCACATTCGCCGACAGCGTATCGGCGATCACTCTCGACGATATCCACCGAGCGGCCGAGGACATGCTCGACACGGAACACCTGCGCATCTTGGTAGTCGGCGACGGAGACGTGATCCGAAGCGGCGTCGCCGAGCTCGGCATCCCGGTCTCCGATGTCGACTACGAAGGCCGGCTGCTGGAGTGAGGTCCGAAATGGTCAGCCAACGCTTTACCGTCATTTTGATTCCTGACACCGACGGGTATCAGGTAATCGTGCCACATTACCCAGAGTGCACGACTTTGGGCGAAACGCCGGAAGCAGCGTTCTCCAACGCCAAGGAAGCGCTCGAATTGATTCTGGAAGCTGAGGCGGCACACCGCACCCCATTCCCGCCCAACGTTCGCGCTTCGCACGTTGTCGTCGGAGACATCGAACTGGAACTTCTGGAACACATGCTTTCGGAGGTGCACGCAGGCGCTTCGGAGTTTGATGCCCCGTCAAGAGCCACGGCCCGATGACTCGGTCAACGTTCGCAGATGTCTAAGATCCGGATGCGCGTCAGATGAGCGCCAACGCAACCCCAATGCGGGTCGTCGAGACCTTCCACAACCTGTTCTACACGCCGATCTACGTCGCGGTCACAGGCGGGTTCTTCTACACCGAGGGTTTGAACGTGCACTTCAGCACCGTTCCCGAAGGCGGGTCGGCCATGGAGATGCTCCGATCCGGAGCCGCTGATCTGACTCAGACGGGCATCAGCCGTTCGCTCATGGAACTAGACGCTGGGCGCGAAGACGCTCCGCTGCACATGGCCGAGATCAACCAGCGTGACGGATTCTTCCTGCTGTCGCGACAGCCCGTCAACGACTGGACGTGGAAACATCTTGAAGGCTCAACGGTTGCGCCGGTCGGCTTCACTCCCGTGCCATGGACGTCGCTTAGAACCGCTCTCCTCAAGAACAGGGTTGAGCCCGACCGCCTGACATTAATCGAGGGCCTGTCCGCCGCGGAGGCGATCGATCGGTTCAGGCGCGCCGAGGTCGAGTACATTCAGATGCCGCATCCGCAGGCGCAGACGCTCGTCGACGAGGGCGTCGGCCATTTCGCGACGGCGCTGGGACCGGAACTCGGCTACATCTGTTACAGCTCCTTCGCCGCAATGCCCGAGTTCATCGATGCCAATCCGGACACGATCCAACGCTTCGTCAATGGCTTCGGCAAAGCCCTCGCGTGGCTCGCCGCCGCCGATGACACCGAGGTCGTCGAGCGAGTCTCGCCGCTGTTCCCGGATCTGTCGACAGGGACGCTCGAAACAGCAATTCACCAGTACCGGATGCAGGAGACGTGGCCTACCGACCCATTGATCGGCGCAGATGGGTACACGTCGATGCGCGATCTCATGATCGACGCCGGACTCGTTCGAGAGCGACACCCGTACGACAGCGTCGTCCGGCCAGAGTTCGCCCGGAACGCGATGGACCGATGACGTTGGCGAATCCCGTGATCGACAAGGCGGTGGCGTACATAACTCACGGCGACAGGTTGCTCGTGTTCAGCCACGTCGGCATGCCTGAGGCGGGCATCCAGGTTCCGGCCGGAACCATCGAACCAGGCGAATTGCCAGAAGACGCAGTCTTGCGAGAAGCCTGGGAGGAGACCGGACTCGCCACCTTGTGTGTCAGGTCGTTCCTGGGTGTCCCGGAACTCGACGTCACGCCGTTCGGTCGAGATGAGATCTATCGACGTCACTACTTCCACCTCGAACTCACCGGCGCGGCGTCGGAAAGTTGGATTCACTTTGAACAGGATCCGTCGGACGGCGGTCCTCCGGTCGAGTTCGAGTTGTTCTGGGCGCCGCTGGACAACGTCCCAGAATTGGCCGCGGACGTGGGATCGACGCTCGATCAATTCACAGGCGAGGCGCGATGAGAATTCCAGCGACGATCGTTTCAATCAAACAAGAGACGCCGACCGTGAAGTCGTTCGAGTTCGATCTCGGCGAAAACAGCCCCGATTTCAAAGCCGG
>Ga0187833_10001028_pt1 | contig 32850 bp, 31 predicted proteins | sample ETNtaG_37_FD_167968 | JGI IMG/M metagenome (GOLD analysis project Ga0187833, IMG submission 167968) | Marine microbial and viral communities from oxygen minimum zone, Eastern Pacific Ocean - ETNP2014_SV_400_PacBio MetaG (Illumina Assembly) | ecosystem: Environmental > Aquatic > Marine > Hypoxic...
GGGCGGGGGAGGCGTGGCCGTGGGCGCGGGCGTAGCCGTTGCACTGCTTCCGCAGGCAACCGCCAGGAGGGCTAGGCTCATCGCTAGCACCAACAGGGCGATAAAGGGTTTCTTGAGCGCAGACATTGCGACCCCCTTAACATAATCTTGCAGTTATTACGTGAAATCCTCCTAGATCGGGCGCTATTATAGTAGAATTTCCCAATAGGCGCAATCCAGTCTTACGGGATTCTTGAATTAAGTCCGCCTCGGCAATTTCGCGCCGCTCCACGCCGGTTGACTTTGGCCTGCTTCGGGTTTACTTTGAAAGTGCACTCAGGGAGAGTGAAACTCGGGAGCAACTGCCCCAGGAGCTTCGCCCCCACGGACGGCTGCTTTTCCCGGCCACCTCGATAATGAGGGGACGGGGGATGATCCTGCTGGCGGGGTCAAAGGCGTCCCAAGGATGAAGCAGCGGGGCGAAGCGGTTTGCAGGTAGTCAACCGGAGAGCAAGCCGTCGCCGAGGGCAAGAGAATGCTGGGCGAGGAAAGAGGTACGACATGGCAGATCCGAATACGGTTGTTCACTTCTTGAACCAGTTCTTCGGCGGTATCGGCGCCGAGGAGCAGGCCTATGCCCCGGTCCAGGAGAAAGAGGGGCCGGTCGGTCCGGGGAGGGCCCTTCAGGCGGCCCTGGGCGACCAGGCGGCCGTGGTGAGCACAATTGTGGCCGGAGACAACTACTTCACCGAGGAAGTTGAATCCGCGAAAGCCGCCGTGGCTGAAATTCTGGACCGGATCAAGCCAGATATGGTAATAGCCGGGCCCGCGTTCGATGCGGGGCGTTACGGCCTGGCCTGTGCGGAGGTGTGCCGGCTGGCCCAAGGCATGGGTATCCCCGCCGTTACGGGAATGTTCCCGGACAACGCGGGAGTGTTGACCTATCGCAAGGAAATCCTGGCAGTGTCCTCGGGGATCGACATCTCGGAGATGGCCTCGGTGGTGGGGAGAATGGCCCGACTGGCGATGAAGCTGGCGCGTGGAGAGGAGTTGGGCCCCGCCTCGGAGGAAGGCTACGTCCCTAGGGGCATCCGCCGGGAGGTGATGCACGACCGCCCGGGCTACGAGCGGGCCGTGGACATGCTGAACGCTCGGCTCGCGGGAAAGCCGTGGGTCTCTGAAATGCTTATCACCGGCTACGATGTGGTTCCGCCAGCGACGCCGCTGAAGAATTTGAAGGAATCGACCATAGCCCTGGTATCGACCGGCGGCCTGGTGCCCCGGGGAAACGAGGACCGGCTGGTGGGCAGCAGGGCGGAGCAGTTCTTCCGGTACAGCCTGGAAGGGGTGAGTTCCCTGAGCGTCGAGGATTGGGAATCGGTGCATGGCGGCTTCGGCACCCTGATTCTCAACACCAAGAACCCCAACTATGCGATGCCCTTGCAAACCGTGAGGTATCTGGAGGACACCGGCGCCATTAAAGCCGTGTACCCCTGGTTTTTCTCCACGACCGGCAATGCGGCCGCCGTGAGTGCCGGCCGGCGCATGGGGGCCGAGATCGCGGCGGAACTCAACGAACATCACATTGACGGCGTGCTGCTGGTGGCCACTTGAGGGAGTTGCAATCGTTGCGGCGCAACGATCGGCAAAGAGATCGAGCGGGCGGGAATTCCAGTGGGTATCATGACCGCTATGCCGGCAATACCCCTGGCGGTGGGCGCGAACCGAGTGGTCAGGGGAGTCCGGGTATCCCACGTCTGCGGAGACCCCGCGCTCTCGGCGCAGAAAGACTGGGAGCTGGGGGTCCGCATCGTAGAGACGGCCCTGAATTCCCTGGTGACGGCCGTCTCCGGCCCGACCCTGTTCGAACCATCCGAGCCCGAGCCTCAGGAGGCCGCCCTATGAGGTTGGAAATAGGCACATTTCCGGTTAAAGATATCGTGTTAGGGACGACTACACGCTGGGCCGACGGCGTCCTGGAGATCAACGAGGACGAGTTGGTGGCCATGATAATGGAGGAGCCTTCCGTGAGTTGGGCCGGCCTCGAGGTGGCCCGGCCGGGAGACCGGACGCGTATCATGGAGATGCGAGACACGATCGAGCCCAAGGTCAAGGTCCAGGGGCCCGGCACGGTCTACCCCGGCATCTCCGGCCGGCCGGTGGACACGGTGGGCAGGGGCAGGACCCACCGCCTGAACGGCATGACCATCATCCCCTGCTCGGAAATGCCCAGGGTGAATCCGGACGGCTCCCATTGGTGGGGCGCCCGCCTCGAGGGGACTCCCGGTGAGGTCAACTATGTCGACATGTCCGGGCCGGGGGCGGTGACTCCATTTTCTTCGACCATCAACCTGTGCGTGCCCATGGAGTGGCAAGAGGGCTCGTACACGGACGACTGGAACCGGGTGGTCCAGGCCGCCATGGTGAAGGTAAACGACTACCTGGCCCAGACCACCGTGGGCCTGGAGCCGCCTGAGGTCCAAACCTACGATCTGAACCAGCGCGACAGCTCGCTACCCAACGTCGTATTCGTGCCGGTGCTGGCCTCCGGGGAGTATCGCTACGGTCCCCGGACCAGCCTCAGCACCTGCGTATACGGCATCGGACGCCTAACCCAGCCATGGCTGCTGCAACCCACTGAGGTGCTGGACGGCGCCATATGCGGGGCCTACCAATACAACCCTACCTGGCCCATCATTGAAACCATCGTGCCCCACATGTGTGCCCGCCACGGGACCGACTTCAATTTTGTGGGGTGCATCGTCGTTCGCAGCAACTGGGAAGCCCAGGCCGAGAAGCAACTCATGGCCAACCGGGCGGCCCAGCTCGCCATCGACGTGGGGGCCCAGGGGGCCATCGTCACGACCAACGTCCGGGGACAGCGCTTTCTCGAGACCGTCCTCACGGTGCAGGCCCTGGAAAGGGCCGGGATCAACACGATACTGATGACCGAGGAAGAGGACAACGAGAACGGGTCGGCGCCGCCGCTGCTGGTCTCGAACCCGGAGTTGGTGGCCGCGGTCAGCAACGGGACCGGCGGTGTGGAGGTGACCTTCCCCAAGGTAGAACGGGTCATCGGGGTCCGAAAACCGGAGCCCCACTGGGCCGAGGAGATGGGGCCAATCCATGGCAGGTACGGCGTCAGCCACCTCCACGACTTCTACGGCTTCGGCAAGCAAGGCTATTTAGACTTCTAGGAGCCGGGCGCCACGATACCCGCCGAAAGGGCGCCCGGAAGCAGGTGATCCAGGTATTGAGGAGGAGAGGATGACGCTACCCTACCAAGGCATTCGCATGGTCGATTTCACGCAGGTGCAGCAGGGGCCTTCGGCCACCCAGGTCCTGGCTGACTATGGGATGGACGTCATCAAAGTGGAGCGCATCAACGACGGTGAGATCGGCCGCAGAAACCCGCCCCGGGTCAACGGCATCAGCGCCTACTTCTTGGCCAACAACCGCAACAAGCGCACCATAAGCCTCGACCTTCGGAGGCCGGAGGCCAAGGAGATCATCTACAAGATGGTCAAGGTGTCCGACATAGTCGCCAGCAACTTCCGCCCCGGCGTCATGGACCGCATGGGGTTCGGATACGAGGAACTGGACAAAATCAACCCTCGGATCATCTGGGCCGTGGCTACCGGTTTCGGTTCCAGCGGGCCGTACGAGAAGCGCATCGGGCAGGATCTGCTGGCCCAGGCCCTGGGCGGGATGATCTCGCTGACCGGCGACCGGGAAAGTCCCCCCCGGCCGGCCGGCACGTTCATCGCCGACTTTCTGGGCGGCATGCTGTTCGCCCAGGGAATGATGGCGGCCCTCGCGGCCCGGGAGCAGACCGGGCGCGGGCAAATCGTCGACTCCTGCCTCCTGAACGGCATGATCGTGAGCCACATCCAGGAGAACGCCGCGGTCTTGAATCTCGGCAAGGAGTACCCGAGGCCCCATCCTGCCGGCGGTCACTCCGCAAACGGCGCTCTGTACGCCATATACGAGTGCAAGGACGGCAAGTACTTCGCCATGATGGGGTCCTTCGCGGAAAATGTCTTGGGCCGCGTTTGCCAGGCCCTGGAGATCGAACCTTCGCTCGCTGATGACCCGCGTTGGAAGGATGTCGATCTGCGGAGTGAGGAGACCTGGGGGTTCTACCCGGTGCTCAAAGCCGGGTTCAAGAAGTTCGACCGGGACGAGGTTGAGCGAAGGTTCCTGGAGTACGACCTGCCTCCCGGCCCGGTACACAATCTGCAAGAGGTCTTCGAGGACCCGCAGGTGATCCACAACGAAATGATCGTGGATATGGAGCATTCGATCTACGGCCCCATCAAGCTGACCGGATTCCCCGTCAAACTGTCCGACACCCCGGCCACGCTTCGCTTGCCGCCGCCGACCGTGGGGGAGCACAACGAGGAGGTCCTCAGGGAGCTGAACTACACCGATGACGAGATTCGCGCCCTGCAGAGGGAGGGCGTGGTCGGCTCTGAGAACGCGAGACGCGCGGCCCTGGACCTGATAGGAGAGGGGATTTAGCGGCTATCCGGGGCTATGCCCCTCCCAAACATAGACGCGCTCCAACGGCTGGCCGGAGACAGTTGCCAAAGTTGGGCTTGCCGCCGGGTCTCGGCCTGGCGGTGCTGCGAGATCGTGTCTTGCATATCCCGGTAACCCCCGACCGGCCCTCGAACAGACTGCCGAATCGATCGAAGGCTCGAATGACTGGCAAATCCCTCCACCTCCCCCTTTGTAAAGGGGGATCGAGGAGGATTTCCCCCGTAAATCCAACAAAAAGCGAGACCCATTCGCTAACCCCGCAGGCCGAGGGGCGTCAAACCTTTGACCCCCGAAAACGTCGCCGGCGCCAGCCTTGTTTTCCGGATGCGGCCTTTGCCCAGGTGACCCCGGAGCGGGCCGCCCGGCCGCCGGTGGAACGCTCTGCCCGCACATAGCGGAACCGGAAAGGAGCTTGGAAAATGAAGATCACGGGACTCACGGGGCACATCTTCGAACCCAGGACCAACCATCATCAGGAGACCCCGGAGTTCGTCAGCGCCTCGGTCCGGCGGAACGGCCTCGCCATCATCTCAACCGACGAAGGGATTGACGGAGTTGTGTCCTCCCGGTCGGACAACCTGCTGCTGCTGGCCCAACTGTGGCCTGAAGCCAGGGAGCACATCGAGGGGCAGGACCCTTTCGACCGGGGCCGGATGGAGAACATGCTCAGGCACCGGTTTCGCTGGTCCAACAAGGCCATCGGCATCCTCGACTACGGCCTGTGGGACATCGCGGGCAAGAGCCTGCGTCAACCCATATACAAGCTGCTGGGCAGCACCAGGGAGAAGGTGCTGGCCTACGGGTCGACGGTCCATTTTGCCAGGGATGAGCAGTTCGTGGAGTCAACCCTGGGCCCAGGCCAAGGGCTTGACGGCGGTGAAGCTGCATCCCTACTGCGTCGCCGCCGACGACATCCGCATGTGCCGCGCGGTGCGCAAGGCCGTGGGCGACGATTTCACCCTCATGTTGGACACCCTGGTCTACCCTGGCCCCTACGACCGTCAGGATGCGCTGCGGGTGGGCCGCGTGCTGGACGAACTCAACTTCTGGTGGTTCGAGGACCCGCTGCCCAAGACGGACCTGGACGGACTGACTGAACTGACTCAGGCTTGTCAGGTGGTGCAGGTACGGATGGGAGACCAGGTGGACGACATCCACGAATACGCCGAGATGGTGCGCCGCCGGTGCATGGACATCATGGCCGGACCGGCTTCCTTCGGCATCACCGCCCTGATGAAGATGGCCCACATGGCGGAGATCAACCATATGAATTTCGAGCCCCATGACTTTGGCCGAGGGACCGCCAGCCTCCACGTGCTCCTGGCAATCAACAATGCCGACTATTACGAGATTGCCGTGCCCCAGGGGTGTTTCGACGAGGCGATCTATCCCGGGGTTTACCTCGACTCGGTGAAAGCAGACGCTGAAGGCTGGGTCCATGCGCCTACCAAGCCAGGGTTGGGCTTTGAAATCGATCTCCGGGAGGCCAAGAAAGTCACTGAACAGACCATCCAGCCTTAGCAGTCCACCGGCGGCCAGGGTGCTGCTATCTGCTTGCCGGTCTGTATCTCCGAGGTGTTACAATGGGGCGTCGCTTGGCTTGGGAAGGCCCCTGGCTACGCACTTGCGAGAGATTCCACCCATCTTGAGAAAACGAGGTGAACCCATGGCTCAACAGAAGCTGGTAAAGAAGTCGGTCATACCCGACGACAACCCGCCCGCGATATCGAGGACCCCCGCGGAGGACCTATTACGCGCCATCTCCGAGGAGGTGGATATTTACACTGAAGACCGGCCCGAACCCGATGAGTTGGTGAGGCGCTGCAAGGATGCGGACGCGGTTATCAACATCCGGTCCGTCGTCCAGTTCCCCCGGTCGGTCCTGGAGCAGCTACCGAAGTTGAAGATCCTGTCCATCTGGGCCGTCGGCGTGGACAACGTGGACCTGGAGGCCTGCAAAGAACTGGGAATAACCGCCACCAGGATGGCGCCCCTTTCAGCGCCATCGGTGGCGGAGCACTCCCTGGCTATGGCGATGGCAGTGTCGCGGAAGCTCGTGGAGAATGACCAGATGGTCCGGCGGGGTGAGTGGGGAAGGCCCTACGTCACCGATCTTCTGGGCAAGACAATGGGAATCATCGGAACGGGGCCCATCGGCCAGCGGGTCGCGCAGCTGGCCAAGGGAATAGGGATGAATGTCGTTGCCTATACAATTAACCCTTCGCCGGAGCGGGCCCGGGAGTACGGCGTGGAGTTCGTGGAGTTGGACGACCTGCTACGGCAGTCCGACGTGGTGGTCACCGTTATTGCCGTGTCCAGCCTGACGGAGAATATAATCGGCGCGCGGGAACTCGGGCTCATGAAGCCGACCGCCATCCTGGTGAACACCGGCAGGGGCCTTCTGGTCGACGAGGCCGCTTTGGCGGATGCTTTGAGTTCAGGGGGCATCGCCGGCGCGGGTGTGGACGTGTTCGTGAACGAGCCCATCGAGCCTGAAAGCCCGCTGCTCAAGGTGGGCAACATTATCCTGTCTCCCCACATGGCGGCAAACACCCCTGACGGGGCCCTGAAGCGGCTCTTGCTTGCGGTGGAAAACATCCAGTGGGCCATGGAGGGCAATCCGCAAAACGTGCTGGTGCAGGGCAACAGAATCTAGAAGTTGGCTGGGGGCCCCGTGCCCGTTCCGCCGGATACCCATCCATGGCGGGAGGGCGCGCCGGGCCCCTGGCTATTCCAATTTATCCTGGACCTGCCGACCGGACCCACCGGTCAGTCTACCCCGGTAGCACGCTGACCCCGCGCTCCGGGTATTGGAAGCCCAGAAGCAGGCCCAGCCAATTGCGGAGATAATGGGGTGGGAGGAAGGTGCCCTTCACCCGAAGCCTGGCCTCCTGTCCCATGAGTTCGGCCAACGGTGGGTTCGACAGTAGTTGGCGCATCCGGTAGGCGGCGCCTTCCGCGGTCTGCACGAGGAAGCCGGTCACTCCGTCGATGACCTGATAGGAAATTCCCCCCGTGTCTCCTCCCACGACCGGTTTGGCTTTCCACATGGGCTCGGTAATCGAGAGGCCAAAGCCTTCGCGAAGGGATTTCTGAATCACCAGGGCGGCTGCCCGTTGGAGGGCGTTCACGGTGATATCGTTGTCCTCGGGGTTTACAATGACGGTGGTGTCGGGCAACGCTTCCGCCGCCTTCACAACCTCTTCACAGACCACTCGTCCTTCCGGATCGTCGGGGGCAAAATTGCCCACGAACACAAACGCTACATCGGTAGAGCGCTTCACCATCTCGTAGGCGCGCAGGGTCCCCATCGGGTCCTTCAACCAGTCGAACCGGCTCGCCTGAAGAATAAACGGCTTGTCGGATGAGATGTTATATCGGTCCAGCACCGTCTGGATCTCCTCCGGCCGGAGGTCCCGGTTCTTGTCGCTAAGCGGATCGATAAACGGGGGGATGAGGTACTGGGGGATGAACAGGTCCCGGCGCAGAAACTGGGGAATGTGAAAGACGGCCGCGTCGAAAAGATCCAAGTACGGCTTGAGGAACGCCCAGACCCGGAGATCCGCCTGGGCCACGTCGATGTGACATCGCCAGGTCCACTTGGCGCGATCGTTGGGCCGGTCCTCGATCAAGCCCATGGGCTGAGGGTCGTGGATGATGATGTAGTCGGCATCCTTGTTGATCTTTGAGGCGTTTTCCTTCATCACTTCCCGGTAGATCCGGAACATATCCGGGGTGATGTCTTCCGCCACCCCATGCAAGGCGTTGTGGAAGCTCTTGGTGGCGTCGAAGAAGGCATCCGGCGCATCGATGACGGTCCACTCAGTCTTCAGGCCCATGTCGTTCATCAAAGGCACGACGCGAGATAGGATTTCAGCTACCCCGCCGCCGGTACGGGTGGAGCTAACGTGCTGCAGATGGGCGCCGCGGAGGCTGCGAACCATCAGCCGGATCTGGTCGATAACCTCTTCTCCGACGAAGGGGATGTAGTCATCGAGGCGGGTCGGAGCACTCATCGAACTCACCTAACCCCTGAGTACCGCGCCGATCTGGGCTTTCAGCGCGCTCAGGTCGTGGAAATAGGGGTTGAGACGGTCCAGCGCCTCTGCTTTCTCATTCTCCCGCGAAAGCCTGAGCCACCGGGAGAAATCGTTCGTGCCGCCACCATCGCGGAACCGGGCCTCGATAAAATGGTGGAGAACACACGCCAGCCCAAGTTTTTCCACCCCTTCGGCCAGTTGCGCAACGCTGGTGGCTTCAACCCCCGCCGGGAAGACAAAACTCCTGGCCTCCAGGAAGTAGAACTCCCACCCCAACGGCACCCGAGGGAAGTCCTCTCCTTCGCCCACGTACTCCTGGACATACGACACGAGGCGCTCGCGAGATTCGCGGACGGTGGAGCATTCGAGAGGGTCCACACTGGCGAGTTTTTCGGCCAACCCCTTCTGCCCAAACCTGGTGAAGACCCAGCGGGCAAAGTCATTGGTGTGCTCGGCCAGGCGGTGCTTACGCCGACGGAAGAGGGCGTGATGGACGTGGTAGTAGATGGAGGAGCCGGGAACCTGCTGGAGCCCCCGAGCGAGCGAGGGCAGGCTGTCGGCGCGGTGACCGGCCCACAGCACCACCCCGGCTTCGGTCATAAAACGAAAAGGTTCGACCGGTGACGTCTCAGCTTCCACAAGCTCATCCTCTCGATAGTGGGATAGATGCTTGATCATCTTCATCCGTCTCCCGGTCCATTCTACTGTTAGAAGCCCTGCAGCGGCAATGACACCAAGCTTCCCGGCCGGCGCCGATCCCGAGGCCCCCAACGCTGAGGTTTTGGGAGGCCCCCGTCTACATTCGGTGTGGCCGCCCGGCGGACGGTTCCGCCTATCCTTATTATGGATGGGCAGGCACGTGAGGGCATAGAGTGTTGGCACCCTTCGCGCATAGAGAACTCTCACCTGTATGGCCGCTTGGGGAGATGCGATGCCGCGCCCCCATTTGAGTTTCCAGGTGCGATTTCAGGCACGGATTCAAGCCGAAGGCGATCCTGCCTTCGCGCTGCCGGACACCCTGGAGCGTGGATGCTATACTGTGCCGTGGTGGATTGGGGAGGGCATCGCTCCCGCGACGGCCGGGGATGCGATGCTGCCGGCAGGAGATTGAACTATGATCGTAGCGGCGGATACGGTCCAGATGGACCCCAAAGCCCTGCAAGGGGTGGAGGAACTCTTTCGAGAGCAGATCCGAAGCGGGGTGCATCCGGGCGCGGTGTTGGCGGTGTACCGGCGGGGGAAACTGGTCCTGGACATCCACGGCGGACTGGCCGATGGTGAACTGGGCAAACCGGTCACTCGCGACACCATGTTTGTCCTGTACTCCTCCACCAAGCCCCTGGCCGCGGCCTGCATCTACCTGCTCTGGGAGCGCGGAAAGCTGGGGTGGGACGACCGGGTGGCCGATCATTGGCCCGGTTTCGCCCAGAACGGTAAGGCCGACGTCACCGTGCGCCACATCCTGACCCACCGAGGCGGTTTTCCGGATACGCCCGCGGAGCTGACCTGGGATGTGTGGCGGGACTGGGACGCCGTGGTCCGGGCGATGGAGAGGGTCTCGCCGGTGTACGAGCCGGGCAAGGTCCTCGCCTATCATCCCCGCAATTTTGGCTGGGTGATCGGTGAGTTGGTCCGGCGGGTCGACGGGCGGCCCTTCAGCCAGTTCCTCCAGGAGGAGGTGACCGGGCCGCTGGGGATGCTAGACACCTACGTGGGCCTGCCCCCGTCTCTGGAAGAGAGGGTGTCGAAGGAACATGCAATGGAGGACTGTGACCGCCCGGTCATGGTTTCGACCTACAACCGGGCGGAGGTGCACCAGGCGGTGCACCCGGCGGGAGGGGGGATTGCCACCGCCCGGGACCTGGCCAGGTTCTACGCGATGTTGGCCGGAGGCGGCATTCTTGATGGGACGCGGGTCCTGGCGGCGGAAACCGTCGCCGAGGTCACCCGTTTTCAAGTCGAGGGGATGGATTATACCCTGGAGCGGCCGGTCCGCCGGTGCCTGGGGATGGCGCTGGATGACAATCGCATGGGGTCTTCGGAGACGGACGGCTCCCAGTCCTTTGGCCACGGCGGGGCCGGCACGTCGGTGGGCTGGACAGACCCCGACTCCGGGCTGGCCATGGCTTTCATCACCAACGGCTTTCGGGCCGGGCCGTCGAACACCCGGCGCTTGGCGGCCATCTCCCGGGCCGTGCGCGATGCTTGCCTTTAATCACGCAGGCGCAACAATTTCGACGAGGGCAATCAATCCGAGAACAGCGCTCAACAGAGTCCCCGCCGCTTCCGGCGAGAATCGAAGCTTGAGTACTTTCTGGCAAGCTGCATAACACCGGCGAAATTGGCGGACATCCCTCCTCGCACCGTCATTCCGGCGAAGGCCGGAATCCCGCGCCACCACCGTCTTTCCGGCGAAGGCCGGAATCCAGCCCCATCACCGTCTTTCCGGCGAAGGCCGGAATCCAGCAGTGCTTCCCTGGATCCCGGCCTTCGCCGGGATGACGGGCTGAGGATGAAGCCATTTGCCAGACCCCGGGCCAACCTTGTTTACGAGACATCGGTCATACCTCGTTTACCAGACACCGGGCCAACTTCGTTTACAAGATGTCGGTCATACTTCGTTGCCCTTCTTCGCCGGCCCGGGCGGCAGGTCGCCGGAACATCGAATCAAGGCGTGCCCGGCCCGGCATTCTCCGCTCACATCGTGCGGTGAGCTTCGGCTAGCCCCCTCAGGGAGTCTATCCGGCTGCCTGCACCATCTGTTTGACCGCCTCCAGGGCCAGCCGGTACCCGTAGTAGCCGAAGCCATAGACCGCGCCCTTGCACACCGGCAGTATGTTGGAGACGGTGCCCCGGGCCGTCGGGTTGGACGCGTGCACTTCTATGACGGGAAACTTCACGTGGGTGATTGCCCCGCGCAGCGGCCCCGTGCCCGTGGTGTAGCCGGCAGGGTTGATCAGGGCGGCGTCGAAGTTCCGGTCGTCGGCGTCGTAGAGGGCGTTGATCACCTCGCCCTCGATGTTGGAGTGGAACATTTCCACCTCCAGCCCCAGACTCGCGGCATCGGCCCGAATCTGATCGTTGATCTGGTCCAGTGTCGTGGTGCCGAAGATGTCAACCTGAACCTTGCCCCGCATGTTCATGCCAGCGCCCTGGATCACGAGTACCTTGGTCATGGATAAGCGCCTCCTTAAGTCTTGGCTTGTGGTGGTGAAGGATGCCTAAGGGTTGGGTTTCGTCTCGGGCTCGGTTGGCGTGTCGGTCATGTACCCCGCCAGCAAGATGTCCATCTGGACCATCAGCAGCTTGTTCCAGGCGATGGATGCCCTTAGGGCAAGGTCCGGGTTCTTCATCTCCCTGCCGAGCAACTCGCCGAGGGCCGTCTGTACGAACGACATGGAGCCCACCATGAACCGGCCGGGTATGGAGCCCAGGTGCGCCCGGTGGGACGGGGGATGGCTGTGAACGACGCCGGTGGCCAGCACCTGTATCGGGATGTCCGCGTCAATCTTGAAGTCGATGGACCCGCGCAGCCAGCGGCCGAGGCTGGCCTTGCGCCGTACCAAGCGCTCCTCATCGATCTCTCCACGCTCGTCCTCGAAGAATTTTCGGGCTTCGGGGAAGCGCAAGAAGTTGTCGTAGACCGCTGCGGTAATCTCCTCCACATGGTCCAGGACCACCGGTTTGGTAGACTGCACCAGCTCCAATTCGGCACGGCCAAGGCCGACGAACTGGGCCACTTCCTTCATCCGCGCGGGCCAATCGACGATATTTGGCATATGTCCTCCTGCTGCGGTTGCGGCGGCGCCTCCGGCCCCGGCCACCGGCAAATAGCCCCTTCTTATGGTGAAGGGTTTACTGGTTTCACAAAATAGCACAAGTTGGGGCTTTTTTGAACCGGGCCTGAATCTCAGCCTGGACCTGGCCATTTTTCGAGATGGCACCGGCGCTTGGAGACAGGGTGAACCTCTGCCTGGCTCCATAAGTCGACGGTCACAGCATCCGGCTCCCGTTCGCCGCCGCGGCTTTACCGCTCGCCCAATAGCCCGGCACTGGACTGGCAACGACCGCGTGACGCGTATCGATAGAAAGGGCTGGGTGTCCTTGACACCCGTCGGCAGAGGATAGTTAACTGGAACTTGCCCGGTCCTTCGAACCAGTCCCCTGCGAAACAATTGGCGCAGGGCAATCCCTACAAGTAGAGGCCGCCGTGGCCCATGGCAAACCAAATGACAGAGTGACCACCTGGGACATCGACCCTGGGTCGCTCCCGGTGCCGCTGATAATTGCCCACCGGGGTGATGTCAAAGAGGCGCCGGAAAACACCATACCCGCCTTTCATCGGGCCCTGGCCGCCGGGGCCGATGGGATTGAGCTGGATGTCCGGCTGACCCGCGACGGCCGATTGGTGGTGTTCCACGACCGGTACCTTGACCGGACCAGCGACGGGCACGGCCCACTGAATCACCGCACGTTTAGCGAGATTCGCGCCCTGGATGTCGGCGCCTGGTTCAGCCCGGCCTTCCGGGGCGAGACGGCGCCGACCCTGGACGAGGTGTTCGAAGCCCTGCCCCATGACTACCTGCTCAATGTTGAGATGAAGGTGGTCATCAAAGGCATGCGCTCGATTGCCCACCGGGTGGCTGAGACGGTACGCCGGCACCGGCGCTGGGACAGCACCCTGGTGGCCAGCTTCAACCCCGTGGCCCTATACCACCTGCGGCGGATGGAACCGCGGATTGCCCGAGGCTACATCTGGTCGAAGAAACATCCCTATCCCATCCGGTCGCGGTGGCTCAGCCCCTTGGTGCAGGCCCACTGGTACGACCCGGCTGACGAAACCTACAGCCTGCAGGCTCAGCGCAGATTTCAGCGCCGGGGCGGACGCGTGCTGGCCTGGGACGTGGATTTTGGCCGCGACCTGGAAAAGATGGCGGCGGTGCACCTGGATGCCGTGGTCACCGATGACCTGGCGAACATGGTCGGGCGGAAGCGGGACCTGGCCCGCCGGCTGGCCTAGTTCCGCCGGTCCCCATTTGCATTTCGAAGACCGGCGGACTATCCGGACGACGGGCGTCTAGGGTGGGTTAGTCTAGCTGGAGGCGACCACATCGCGTTCCGAGGGAGTCTGGACCACCTCGGGGTGGCGGCCGTTCGCCTTGGCCCGGCGCCAGGCCGCGAAGCGGTCCCCGGCCTTTCCACGGACAGTGTCCAGACGGCCGGCGATGACGTGCCGGGTTTCCTTTCCGGGCTTCGGAGCCAGCAACATCCCGGCCACGGCCCCGGCCAATGCTCCGGCGAACAAACCTGCGGCGACCTTGTTTCCTGTAGTCATATCCATCCCTCCTCTATGTTCTGCGGCCGGGTTGCGGCCCTTTCTAATCCCTATGACGTTCCCGCGGCCAAAAAGGTTCCGGCGTCTTCCCGACGACCCGTCTGAGATTTGAAGCACCTGATTGGCATACCATTCACTGTATAAAGCATCGCGCCCTGCGTCATCGGCAGGACTGATGAACTCTGCCTCGGCGAAAAGGGCCAGGGATTAGTAGGCCGTTTTACCGGGCCGGCCTGGTACTTTTGGGCTCGAAGCATCCTCCGCCGGGCCAAACCCGTGTGCGAGCACCTGTGACGGCATCTGTTCTGGCGGCGTTGAATTTGGTAAAATATAACTTGGGTTAATCTGTCTTCCGAGTTTTCCAAAACCAGACCGGGACCGTCATCCCGACCCCGGAGATGCTGGAACGCCCATTCTCAAAGCCGTTGGGTGGTGACATATGCCGGGTCCACGGAGACCTGTCGACCGACTTCTGGGCCGCCGCGGCCTTAGATGACCGTCGTCGACGACATCAAAGGACGGCTGGATATTCTGGAAGTGGTCTCCCAGCACGTTCCCCTGAACCGTGCGGGCCGCAGCTATCGGGCGAACTGTCCTTTTCACCAGGAAAAGACCCCCTCCTTCTACGTTTTCCCCGACCGTCAGACCTGGCGGTGCTTCGGGGCTTGCGCGGACGGCGGCGATCTGTTTTCTTTCGTCATGCGGGCGGGGAACCTGGAGTTCGCTGAAGCCCTGAAGCGGCTGGCCCAGCAGGCCGGGATTGCCTTGCCCAACCGGGAGCGCCGATCCCAGCAGCAAGGTGCGTTTCAGATTAACGAAGCTGCCCGTAAGTATTACCAGGAGGTTTTGGCCTCCAACCAGGGCGCCGAGGCCCGAGCCTACCTGGACCGAAGGAAACTGTCCGCCCAGTCTATCGACGCCTTCGAGTTGGGCCTCAGCCCCCGAGACGGGGAGTCGCTGAAAAACTACCTGGGCAAGCTGGGGTACTCCCCGGAGCAGTTGGCCCAGGCCGGAGTGGTTCGCGTTTCGGACAATGGGTGGCCCCGAGACCTGTTCCGAGGCCGGCTGATGATACCCATCAGGAACGGCCAGGGGGAGTTGTGCGGCTTTGGGGGACGGACGCTGGACCAGACGAACCCCAAGTACCTAAACTCGCCTAGGAGCCCGGTTTTCGATAAGAGCCGGCTCCTGTACGCTCTCTATTTGGCCAAGGAAGAGGCTGGTTCCAAGGGACTGGTGGTAGTTGAAGGGTACATGGATGCCATAGCCGCCCACGAACATGGGTTCCGCAATGTGGTGGCCTCGATGGGGACGGCCCTCACCGAGCACCAGGTGGCCGCTATTCGCCGTCTCACCAACAGCGTCACCATGGCCCTGGATGCCGATACTGCCGGCCAACAAGCTACTCTGCGCAGCCTGGAAACCTCCTGGAAGGCCATCCAGACCAGGGAAGCGGGCACCGCCCGCGGCATCACCATGTACCGGCGGGAGGAAATGCCGGAGATCAAGATCGCAGTGTTGCCCCAGGGCCAGGACCCGGACGAGGTCATCCGGCGGTCCCCCGAAGAGTGGGTCCGGCTGGTGGACGGCGGCATGCCCCTGATGGCTTATGTGTTTGACGCCCTATCGGCCCAGGTGGACCCAACGACCCCCCAGGGCAAGGCGCGGATGGTGGAACTGCTGTTTCCGTTGATCGCCGCGGTGCCGGAACCTACCCAGCAGGACCATTACTTCCAGGAGTTGGCCGACCGTCTGGGCGTCACCCAGGAGACCCTGCGGGCCACCATCGGAAGGCCCACGGCGGCCCGGCGGCGTCACGGCGCGGCTTCCCAGACCCGGGCGGCGACGCCGTCGCCCTTCGCCAAACTGGACCGGGATCCGGTGGAAGACTATTGCCTGGCTCTGTTGCTGGGACACGAGGAGATAGAAGAAGTAGCGGGCGACCTGCGGCCCGAGTACTTTCGCCGGCTGGAGAACCGGGAGATATTCAACCAGTGGGTGCGGGTGGGCCAAGGCCACCGAGGCGAGGATTCGCTGGCGCCCCTCCGGGCCATCCTCGATGAGGAATTGACTGAGCACTTGGAGTCCCTGGCCCAAAAAGTGTTCCCGCCGCTGGACCAGTCTCACCGCGTGGCGGCCTTCCAGGACGCGGTCCGTCGCCTGGAGGAACGGCACCTCCGGGAGTTGAAGGTGGAGGAGCAGATGAAGTTTACCGAAGCCCCTCCGGACCTGCTGGAAGAGTCTCACCAGGAAGTTCTTGAGGTAAACCAACGATTGAAGAGAAATCAGGATATGCGCGGCTCGCTGGCGCATGACATTTTACGAGGTGGGTGACTATTTCATGGCACGACGCAGTAACGGCCGGGAACTCAGTTCGGAGGATCTTGTGGAAAAGGGAGAGGAGCCCGAGGAGGGCACCAATCTCCGGGAGATCATCCAAGGAGTGAAGGGGACCGACGACGAAGGCTTGGGCGAGGCGGGCGGCGCCCCCCGGCAAACGTCGGATCTGGCCGTGGAGGCGGTCGACGAACCGTGGGAGGAACCGACCGTTCGAAGCGCCGTGGCCGGCGCAACCCCAGACGGGCTGGGAGGGGTGGAGAACGAGGAGCCGGACTGGGAACCCGAAGCGGAGACGCTGGAGGTGTTGGACGACCCCGTCCGGATGTACTTGCGGGAGATAGGGCGGGTCCGCCTGCTAACGTCCACCGACGAGCGGGTCCTGGCCCGCAAGATAGAGGGCGGTAAGCACCTGCAGGGCCTGCAAACGGAACTCGTTGCCCTGGAAGGGCGCCCACCCCGGTCCTGGGAAATCACCCGGGCGCTGTTGCGCCGGTTGGTGGCGGCTTCACCACTGGTCGTGGCCCTCAGCGAGCAGGTGGGTCTGCCCCATAACCTGACCCTTTCCCAGGTAACCGACCATCCCAAGCTTCGGGCCGCCATCGACGCCGGGTTGAACGTGGACATGATCGCCGCCGTCGGCGAGTCCCTGGGCGAGTACCCGGAAAGCATCTACGGGCGGGTTATCAACCTCTCCTTGAGCAGCTGGCTGCTTCCCCCCGACGCCATCGACGTGTTGGAGGACTGTACCCTCGACCAGTTGGGTACTGCCTTGAGTCTGCCGGAATGCTCCGCCGAGCTACAGCAACTGGATACCCTGTTCCGGGCCTACTTCAAGCGTATCGATGCCGAAAGCGACCGGGCCCAGGCCCATCTGACCGAAGCCAACCTGCGGCTGGTGGTGAGCGTGGCCAAGAAATACATCGGCCGGGGCATGGCGCTGTTGGACATGATCCAGGAGGGCAACATCGGCTTGATCCGGGCGGTTGAAAAGTTCGACTACCGCAAGGGCTACAAGTTCAGCACCTATGCTACCTGGTGGATCCGGCAGGCCATCACCCGGGCCATCGCCGACCAGGCCAGGACCATCCGCATCCCGGTCCACATGGTGGAAACCATCAACAAACTGATGCGGCAACATCGCAGGCTGCTCCAGGAGTACGGCCGGGAACCCACGCCGGAGGAGATCGGCCTGGCCATGGAGATCGGCCCGGAAAAGGTGGAGGAGATCCTGAAAATCTCCCAGGAGCCCGTTTCCCTGGAAACACCCATAGGGGAAGAAGAAGACTCCCATCTGGGGGACTTTATCGAAGACCGGAACGCGCCGGCGCCGGCCGATGCCGCCTCTTTCCAGCTTCTGAAAGAGCAAGTGGACGAGGTGCTCCACACCCTGACCGAACGGGAAGCCCGGGTCTTGCAGCTGCGGTTCGGCCTTGAAGACGGCCGCAGCCGCACCTTGGAAGAGGTCGGCCGGGAATTTGGGGTGACTCGGGAGCGGATCCGCCAAATCGAAGCCAAGGCGCTACGAAAGTTGCGCCATCCCACCCGCTCGCGCAAACTCAGAGACTTCCTGGAGTAGGCGAAGCCGGGCCTTCGGCCGGTGAGGGGGCCGGGGAGACGGCAAGGGGTACCGTAAGACCCTCAACAAAGTGGCTAATGGCCGCATTGGTTTTGCTTGTAACTCGGAAATCGTGGGTGCTATACTCGTCCCGAATACGATTTGGGAGGAGGATCACGTGGAAGAGTGGGGGATACCCAAATGTCTCAAGTGCGACGTTGGCTCATTGGTTCCGCTGTCCGATTACGGCGGTCAGGGCGCGTCAGTTCATTACAAAGCATGGGTCTGCATCAATCCGGGTTGTGGCTTCAACCTCAAGATTCGTAACGGTGACATCTACCTGAACGAGCCAATTTCCCCCGGCGGCATGTCCCCTTCGCGGGTCCGGTAGCACTCATCGGGCCTGGCCCGTCGGTGCCGGGCTCCCCAAACACCCCCGGGTCTCTTCGGTTGTGGGAAGTGCGGGGCTCCATAAAGACCAAGTGCGAAAGCTGATCTTCACCGATTCGTTTTCTCATTTCAGGGTGAAGGAGGCGCCATGGAAGCTGGTTACGACTACCTGTTATTGCGCGGGCGCCTACAGCGGCGGTTCTTCAAATACTCAGGAATATTCGTTCTTCTTTTGGGTGTGGCGCTGCTGGCGACCGGTGGGGCATATTACGGCTATGCGGCCCGGGCCGGGGCCGATCTGGACAACCTGAACGTCAGCGTGCCTGGCGTGCTCGCGGACCGGCCATCGGCCGCCCTGGAAGACGCGGGCCAAGGCTCTCTTACCGCTCCGGGCTCCGGCGCGGGAGCAGAGCTGGGCGGGCCGGAAACCGCCGGCGCGGCGTTGCTGGCGGCTTCCAAGGATGGCCGGGCCCCGGCGTTGGAGGGGTCAGCCATGCTGCTGCCCGCGATCTCCGCCGCCGCCATCCGCAGCCAGCGGCTGTATCCGGGCGAATCGTTGGAGGCTGCCTCCTGGAGCAACCCCCTGGGATACGAGCCGCCATCCTATCGGGAGCAACTCCTGCTTCAGGGATTCACCCCGGTCGAATTCGGCCTGGCCGTGCCCGGAGACCGGTTGTCGGCCGCCGGCCGGATCATCGTGCCCTCCATCGGCGTCGACTCGGCTGTTTCCGAGTTGGCGATACTGGACCCGAGCGGAAGCCGGGCCTACGAGACCCCGAGCAACGTCGTGGGGCATATCCCGGAGACCGCCAACGCGGGGGAAGCCGGAAGCTCCTGGTTTTTCGGCCATACGGAAAGCCCCACGTTGGGAGAGGGCTCGGTCTTCTTCGACCTGCGCAAGATTCCCGGCAAGCTTCGTGACGGGGAAGAGGTCTTCATTGTCACGGACAACGGCCAGGAGCAATACCTGTACCGGGCCACGTCGACTCAGGTGATGCCGCAGGACGACATGAAGCTGTACGACACGGGCCGGGCCACCATCCACCTGGTTTCCTGCGTGCCTCGCCTGGTCTACGACCACCGGCTGGTGGTTACCGGCGAACTGATCGCCTGGAAAAGCACGACCTGACCCCGTGCCGCCGCTTCGGCGCTCGATAGGGTTGAGGCCTGGTTGAGGCCCTCCTAACCGAGGGGGCGCACCCTTCGGCAAGCTCCGGAGGACGAGTCCGCAAACTACCAAGGCCCGCCGGTATGACGGCCTGGATGCGGGCGCGCCCATTCTCCACGGCCAACCGCCCCGCCACTCGCCGCGCTAGCTGCCGCCTGTAATACTCTCGGGCCCAACATTCGGCGGCTGGAAAGCCCTTGTGCTGCCAACCCAACAAGTGGTAAAAAGACCGGGTGCAGAGCAATCGCAAGTTGGACCAGGCATGAGGAGGCGTTGTGACAAACGGCGCGACAGCCAAAGTAAGGGTGGTGCACTACATCAACCAGTTCTTCGCGGGACTGGGCTCCGAAGAAGCCAACGACACACCTTTGCAGGTGAAGGAAGGCCCGATCGGACCCGGCCGGGCGCTGCAGCAGGCCTTGGGAGAGCGGGGCAGCGTGGTATCCACCATCTTCGCCGGAGATGACTTCTTTGTTTCCAACCAGGAAGAAGCTGTCGCCCAAGTTGCTGCTTCGCTGCGGGAGATAAAACCTGACCTGCTTCTCGCCGGACCGGCCTTCGACGCCGGCCGCTACGGTCTGGCCTGTGCGTTGGTGTGTAAGACGGCCTGGGATATGGGCATACCCGCGGTAACGGGGATGCACCCAGACAACGCGGGCCTCTCTGCCTACCGGCAGGCCGTTCTAGCCATGCCCACCGGCGAAACTCCCGTGGAGATGGCCGCCAACTTGAAGAGCATGTTTGGGCTGGGACTGAAGCTGGTGCGACAGGAGCCTCTGGGGCCGGCCGATGTCGAGGGGTTTCTGCCCACTGGAATGCGGCGCCTGCACCAGCGAGAAAAGCCCGGCGGCCAACGTGCCGTTGACATGGTGCTCGACAGGGTGCTGGGCCGGCCCTTCGTGTCGGAGATCCCGGCCCGGCCTTACGAGGCGGTGGACCCGCCGGAGCCGATCTTGGACCTGCGAGGCGTCGCCCTTGGGCTGGTCACCTCGGCGGGGATTGTGCCCAAGGGCAACCCGGACCAACAGTCCAGCGCTATTCCCCGCAAGTTGGTGTCGTATAACATCACGGGCCTGAACGCCCTGATCGTGGACGATTGGGAGTCGGTCCACGGAGGATTCAAAGGCTACATCTACAACACCGTCAACCCCAACTACGCCATGCCGCTACCCGCCCTGCGAGCGGCCGAGGCCAAGGGGTTGATCAAGGCCATCTATCCCAAGGTCTTCTCGGTGGTGGGCGCCGGCTGCCCGGTATCGGACGCCAAACGCATCGGCGGAGAGATAGCCCGGCAGTTCAAGAACGACGGGGTGCGGGCGGCGATCATCGCCTCCACTTGAGGGAGCTGCAATCGTTGCGGCGCAACGATGACCAAAGAACTGGAACGGGAAGGCATAGTGGTGGCGATTATCAGCGCCCTCCCGGCCGTACCGTTATCCCTCGGCGCGCACCGCATAGTCCGTGGAGTCCGGGTCGAACACCTTTGCGGTGATCCGAACCTCTCGCGGGATCGCGACCGAGAGTTGATGTACAGCATAGTGGAAACCGCGCTGGAGGCGATCCAAACTCCGGTGACCAAGCCCACGGTCTTCGACCCATCCTCCGACAGGTCCTCCAGGGAAGTGGCCCATGCGGCTTGAGGTTGGCACCTTCCCGATTAGCGACGTGACCTTCGGCTCCAGCACGCAGTTAAGTGGCGGCCGGCTGGTGCTGAACAAGCAGGAAATGCTGGATATCGTGCTCCTGGACCCGTTCGTCGCCCAGGCGGATGTCCACATCGCCAGGCCGGGTGAGTCGGTCCGGATTATCGAGTACGAAAACGTCATCGAGCCCAAACTAAAGGTCGACGGCGAGGGCACCGCTTATCCTGGCGTATGCGGCAGGCCCACGGAGATGGTGGGCACCGGGCGCACCCACCGGCTGGCCGGGGTGGCGGTCGTGGAATGCCTAGACTTGACCGGTATGATCGAGTCGGCGCCAGGGGAAACCAGGCAATGGAGCAGGGAGCGCGTACTCGACATCCGGTTCATCGACATGAGCGGCCCGGGAGCGGTTCACCATTATGCGTCGCAAATAAGCATCTGCCTCGTGGTGAGACCCATCGCCAACCTGCCGGCCCAAGAACAGCATTACGCGTCATTCTCCAATGCGTTGAAAATTGCGGACTACCTGGCGGAGGTGACCAGGGACCTGGAACCACCCGAGGTTGAGATATTCGATACGGCCCCGTCCCCCGGCTTGCCGGGCGTAGTGTACATCCCTCACCTGGCTTCCTCGGAGCCGGTGGCGGGCGCCCAAGGGAGTTACGGGAGCGCCGTTTACGGCCAGATCAGGCTGTCGGCGCCCTGGCTCCTGTCCGGTACGGAGATGGTTGATGGAGCGGTCTGCGGTGGTGGCCCCGGCGGAAACTCTGGGGGCGGCTCCACCTGGGTGATGGCCAACAACCCCGTCGTGCTGGATCTGTGGCGGCGCCATGGCAAGGATCTAAACTTCCGGGGGTGCATCATCCAGCGGACGAATTGGACGGACCAAAGAGAGTACCGGGTGGCGGCTGACCGGGCGTCACTGCTTGCCGTTGAGCTGGGCGCCGAAGGGGCCATCTTGACCACGGATGTCCGGGGACAGCGCTTTGTTGGAACCATGCTGACTCTGGAGTCTTGCGAGCGCGCCGGCATCAAGACCGTTCTGCTGACCGAGGAGGAAGACAACGAGAACGGAGCCGCTCCTCCGTTCCTGTTCGTGCCCCCGGAGTTTGCGGCCGGGGTCTCCACCGGCACCGGCGACATGCCGCACCCCTTCCCTCCGGTCTCGGACGTCATCGGCACCATCGACCCCGCGCCGGAGCATTGGTTCCAAGAGCAGCCACCGGTTCACGGGCGTTACGGGCTCAGACATCTGTCGGACTACTGCGGGTTCGGAAAGCAGAGCTACGCCGATTTTTTCGCCGTCCCCGGCGTCTCGCCGTAGCACAAACTGAGCGAGACCAGGGTTCGGAAGCTTCAGGCGGACGAGTTACCGGAGACTCGCTCGATGCGAAGCTTGCGGAGGCGGCGGCCCAGTATTGAAATGACCTCAATACGGAGGTGGTCGGTGACTATTACGTCGCCAACCTGGGGGATCTTGCCCAGGGCCTGGTAAACGTACCCGCCCAACGTATCCACGTCCGTGCTGCCAAGCTGGGTGGCCAGCAGTTCTTCAACGTCGTCGGTGGTCACTCCGGCATCGACGAGCACCGCGCCGTCCGGCAAGTAGACCACCCGGGACTCCCGGGTGCGCGTATACTCGTCCTCGATCTCGCCGACGATCTCCTCCAGCACGTCTTCCATGGTGACCAGCCCCTCGGTGCCCCCATACTCATCCACCACGATGGCCATTTGAACGCCCTTGTCCTGCAGCTCCTCCAGCAGATCGTCCAGGCGCTTGCTTTCAGGAATGATGAACGCCGGGCGGACGAGATCGCGAAGGCTGGTGCCCGGCTTCCCCCGAGCCAGGACCTCCAGCACCTCCAGGGAGTGGACGATTCCCAGGATGCGGTCGATGGTGTCCTCGTAGACCGGAAGGCGGCTATGCCCGCCCTGGGTCATCAGCTCGGCCACCTGGGCCAGAGTAGCGTCGGCCTCCACCGAGACCATGTCCAAACGGGGCATCATGATTTCCCGGGCGGTGGTAACGTCTAGGCGCAGGATGGACCGAAGCATCTCCCGGTCCCGTTGGTCCAGGCTGACCAGGTCGGCTTCCGTGATTACCGGTTCGTCCCTCTCCGGGAAAAGGTCGCCGGCGAAGTCCTCTCGGCCCCCGTTGCCGGGGCCGCCGTTGCCTCCTGCTCCGGCTCTGCCGTCCGCACCTCCGTTGATCGCCCGGGGCCGGGCGCGGCGCCAGGGAACGGCCAAGGCCGGCCGGCGAGACGCGAGATAGGCGGCTACCCGGTCGGCGACTATCACTGAAACGAGCAGGCCCAGGGCCATGAAAGAGGCGGGGAACCAACCGGTGGTTCCGGTACTACGCAGCAGCGCCAGGCCTGACAGGGCGGCGGCAATGACGGATCCGTAGGTGAGCCAGGAGAGGATGTGGCCGGCCAGTTGAGAAGGACGGCCGTTTCTTGGGGAGCCGTTGGTCGAGGTTCTTGAGTGGCGGGCCAGGCACAGGTAGGCGTACAGCAAAAGCGACGCGACGAAAACTGGAGCCGATGGTAAATAGTCTATATCCAATACTTCCCCTACCGGATGCCTGCGGCCCGGGAGGGAGGTCCCACGGGGTTTACCCCTATTAAGTCAGTCGGGTCTATCATTCTTGACTTTTATTTTAGCAGGAACTCCGACCGCCAGTCTACCTGCCGGGACATCGCGGGTCACCACCGAGCCCGCGCCGGTAATAGCGCCCTCGCCTACCGTGACCGGCGCCACCAGCATCGTGTCGCAGCCGATGAAGGCGCCCGCCTCGACGACCGTTCGGTGTTTGTCTTTGCCGTCGTAGTTGCAGGTGACCATGCCTGCTCCCAGGTTCACCCCGGCGCCGATGGACGCGTCACCCACATAGCCAAAATGTCCCATGGCCGCCCCCGACCCGACCCGGCTCTGCTTGACCTCGGCGAAGTTGCCCACGTGGACCCCGGACTCCAGGTACGCTCCGGGCCGCAGGTGGCTGAAGGGGCCGATGTCCACATCGTCTTCCATGGCCGCCTCTTCCAGCGCGGAGGAGGTCACCCGGCACCGGTTGCCGACCTTCGAGTCACGGATGGTGGAACCCGGCCCGATTTCGCACCCTTCCCCGATGCTGGTCCGGCCCAACAGCATTGTGTTAGGCAGGATCACCGTATCCTGGCCGATGGCCACGTCGGGGTCGATGAACACGGAAGCCGGGTCGACCATTGTCACCCCGGCCAGCAGCCAGTGCTCCCGGATACGCTGGCGATGCACCGCCTCCACCTCGGCCAGCTGGAGACGGTCGTTGACACCTTGAAGCTCACTCGAGTCCGCCGCGGCCACCCCGTGGATTCTTGCGCCGTGCGCCGCACCGATGCCGGCCAGCGAGGTGAGGTACCGCTCGCCGTTGGGACTCGGCGCCACGCGTTCCAGGTTCTCCCACAACCAGGGGGCGGTGAAGCAGTAAACGCCGGCGTTGAACACCCCCGGCAGCTCGGAGGTTTCCGGGTCGTCCGGAGCCTCAACGATGCTGACCACCTTGCCGGATTCATCCTGATGGACCCGGCCTAGGTCGCCGACCGAGAGAGTGTCGCCCGTAAGCAGGGTCATATCGTCAGAGGCCGCAGTGTGGGACTCCACCAGGGCCTTGACGGTGTCCGCCCGGAGCAGAGGGCAGTCGGCCCCCAGCACCAGGAGGTGGTCCGCCTTCCCTTCAATCAGCCCGGCGGCGCGGCCCAACGCGTCACCGGTTCCCAACGCCGACGGCTGATCGATGTATTCCACGTCTGCTCCCAACAACTCCCGGACCGCGGCGGCGCTGCTGGGAGATACCACGACCACGAGCCGCCCGATTCCCAACTGGCGCATCAGTTCCACCGGGTAGCGAATCAACTCCTTCCCACAGACGCGATGCAGTACCTTGGGAAGCCGGGACTTCATTCTTATGCCCATTCCAGCGGCTAGCACAACTCCGGCCCACCGGTCCATCGCGGCACCTCTCGAAGAAACTCTCAAGGCGGGCATCACGCCGGTAAATCCACCCCAACGTGCTGTCCGGCCCATCGGACGGGTTCTCAGGGACAAGGGCGTACCTCGGGAACCCGGCGCCTAATTATACCAGCGAGTGCCGCGGTGTTGCCTGAGTTCATTCCTCCTTTCATCAGGCCGGCGGGTCCGGAAAGACCGGCGTCGGGAGCAGCGTGACATCCTCGGTCGCTTCCGCGGTGCGCTTCGATGGACAGGGCAAGGGCTATCTACGGATATCTCGGTCCGCCCGGCGGGGAAGACAGGGATCGTCGATGCTACGGGACCTCTCGGCACCCTCCGGGGCGGAAGCCTGGCAAGACGGGAAAGACCTCGGGGGGTTAAAATCGAAACTGCGAACCAAAGCTCAAACATTGGTCCGCAGTTAGTGATCGGGTGGAACCGGATACCGGGCCTGAGAAACGCCGTTGCCGGCAGCGACGGCTGCTACTTGGCGGCCTTCGCCCTTCGGGCCGGCCTCTTTGCGTTGCCGGAATTCTTGGGCTGGTCCTGTTTTGAGGGCATTTCAGAAGGCGCCGTCTCGACGATCGCGGCTTGAGCCAGGACCGCGGATTTTGCGCCGTTGGCCGGCTTCTTCGCATTGCCGGAGCTTCTTGGCTTCGCTTGCTTCGAGGGCGATCCGGAACGTGCCGTCTCGACGCGCGCGGCTTGGGCCGGGACCGCGGATTTTGCACCGTTGGCTGGCTCGGGGGAAGCGGTGTTTCCGTTGGTGCTCGGCTTTGAGGACACAGGAGCCTCGGCCGGTTGCTCCTCAACCTGCATCAGGATGTCCTGTGACCATGCCTTGAGCCGGGCTGCGTCGGCGTATATTCTTTGGGCTTCGAGTTCCTCTCGAGTTGTGCGGGCTTGGGCGAGAATCCCTTGAGCCTCGACCGACGCCTGGCGTTTGAGGTCCAAGCATACCCGTTCCGACTCCAAACGTTCCCGTTCCGACTCCATGCGATCTCGATCCGACTCCATGCGGGCCTCATCCAGAACAGCGCGGGCCGCCCGATGGGCGTCTGCGAGAATTCGTTCTCGGTCGGCTTCCGCTTGGACTCTGTTGGATTCGGCCCGCTTCAACTCGGCCTCGGCTTCGGCGTACTTCGCTTCCGCTTCAGTTTCCAGGCGCATGGCGCTTTGTTGGGCGCTATTCCGGTTGGCTTCGGCCTCGGCTCTAAGGGTCTCGGCCTGCTTTAGCTCGGCCTGGGCTTCGGAGTGCCAAGTATCCGCCTCACTCTCCAAGTGCTTGGCATGTTGTAGGGCGTTGTTTCCGCTGATGATGAGCTTCTGGCATTTTCCCGGGTAGCCTCCAGGATTTCCTCCGCTATCTTTTGACGTGCCGATTCTGCCTGGTCACGAGTGGCTTTGGCCAGCGTAAGCCTGCTTTCGGCATTGGGATCATACTCTTCGCCGTGCTCCCAAGCGCCCGGCGCCTCCTGGAGCGTTTCCAGAGATAGAGAAACTGGCTCGGCTGGCATGGTGGTTTGGTTATTGTTGGAGACCATCAGGTATTCCCCCTTTCCGCCATTATCAGAAGATTTTGGCCGGCGGGTCACTTACCGGCGCCACGCTCCGGTGCGCCGAGGAACCCCCGGGTGACGATGCCATGACTCTTGGCTGCGGATTCGCAGCGGTCCCCTTGGCTGGAACACATCCGAGGGCTTCGTCACGGCGGCGGCCCCGCCCTTTGACCGCAACAGGTTTGCCGCTGGGTTTGCCCGTGCGGCGAGCGGCTATTCACTACAGGTGACGAAGTCCGTTTTCATCGAGCGCCGCTGTTGTCGAGCTTCATTGATCACCTCAGGGATCACCTCAGGGAATCTTGATGAAGCCGTGGATGCCGGAACGCCTTAATGGGCGGTCGAAACGGTCCAGGCAGACCTCGCTACGCCGTGCTCGGCGCGGCTCCCCGGCGTTGGCCTTGCCAGAGGGCCAACGGTTAGCGTCTCCCAAATCGTATGACGACCGGGCATTTCAGGCACAGGGTGCTGCCACCCATCCCTTTGGTAGATACCCCATGATTGACCGCAAAAGCGCCGGCGCGTTGACATCTCCCGCGTCCACCAGCACAATGAGCCTGCGCCTGACAGACCCTGCGCCGAGGAGCCGGTTGGATATGGAAAAAGCACAAATTCCCTTCTTATCAGCCACTGAACTGGCCGCACTGATCAAGGCACGGGAGGTTTCACCGGTTGAAGTGGTGGAAGCCTACCTGGACCGAATTGACCAGGTGGACGGTCAGCTCAACTCCTACATCACCGTGTGCCGCGAAGAGGCGTTGGCCGACGCCCGCCGGCGGGAAACGGAGATATCCGCCGGCGGCTATCTGGGGCCGATGCACGGCTTGCCGGTGGCGGTGAAGGACCAATTCAACACCAAAGGAATTCGGACCACCGGCGGTTCATCCATCCTCAAGGACTTCGTTCCCGATGAAGATGCCACGGTGATCGCAAACCTCCGCGGCGCGGGCGCGGTTATTCTGGGCAAGCTAAACATGAGCGAGTACGCCATGGGAGACGCCTTCCACCACCCGTACGGCCAGCCCCACAACCCTTGGGACTTGACCCGTAACCCGGGCACATCCAGCAGCGGCTCCGGGGCCGCCACCGCGGCTTCATTGTGCGCCACGTCCCTCGGCGAGGATACCGGTGGCTCCATTCGCGGCCCGGCGGCCTTCTGCGGGCTGGCGGGGATCCGCCCCAGCTGGGGCCGGGTCAGCCGCTACGGCGTACTGGGGGCTTCCTGGTCCATGGACACCGTTGGACCTATCTCCCGCACCGTGGCCGACTGCGCCATGACCCTCGGCGCCATCGCCGGGTATGACCCGAGAGACCCCTACACCTGGGACGCCCCGGTGCCCGACTACTTAGCCAAGCTCGATGGCGAAATCCGGGGGATCAAAGTGGGGGTGGTCCGGGAGCGGATGCAACCCGACGGCGTTGAATCCGAGGTGCTTCAAAGCGTGGAGAAGGCCATCGCGGCCCTGGGGGAACTGGGCGCAATGGCCGAAGAGGTGTCCATACCCCTTATCGCGGCCTCGGCGGCAATTTCCGCCACCCTCATCATGGTGGACGCCGCGGTGGTGCACCGAAAAGGCATCGAAGAGTACCTGGACCAATACGACCACAACAATCAGATTCGCCTGTTGTGCGGGAGCATCCTGCCCGCCCAGGCCCATCAGAAGGCGACCCGGCTCCGAGAGGTGATGCGCCGGCAGATACTGGATGCCCTGGAGCGCGTTGACGTGCTGGTCATGCCCACTTCATCGATTCCGGCCTCTCCCATCCCCGCCCAATCCGGTATGGGCGCCAAGCAAGAGGTGCTGCGCGGCTTCGCCGGAAGGCGCAGCTTCACCAACCCGTTCAACCTGGCCAACGTGCCGGCGCTGTCGGTCAACTGTGGCTTCACCTCCCAGGACCTGCCGGTGGGCCTCCAGGTGATCGGCAAGCCCTTCCAGGAAGAGCTGCTGTTTCGGGTAGCCCACGCCTACGAGCAAGCCACGGATTGGCACACCCGCCGGCCGCCGATCTAGAGCGGTCAGCGTTCAGCTGTCAGCCCCAGCCTGAAACCAAGCGTTGATTGACCATTGCCGGGCGGAACCAGGGGTCCGGTCGTCCCAGAAGTGGAGAGACTTGGCCTTCTGATGGAACTGCAGAGACCCGAGCCCCTGAGACCCCTCGCTTCACTCGGGGTGACATTGTGAGGCGGCACTTGGCTGCAATTCTGAAAAGCGCAACACACCCCCAGTGTCATTGCGAGGGGCATCCCATCTGTCATTCCGAGGAGCGGAGCGACGAGGAACCTCAGGTCTTGCAGAGGTAATGTCCGGTGCACCAGTACTACGTTTACATAATGGCCAGCCGGGCCAAGACCCTTTACATCGGCGTGACCAATGACTTGGAACGCCGGGTGTTCGAGCATAAACAGGGACACCACGGGAGCTTCACCAGCAAGTACAATATCACCAAGCTCGTGTACCACGATTCGACCTCCGATGTTGGTAGTGCCATCGCGCGGGAAAAAGAGCTTAAGGGCTGGCGGAGGAGCAAGAAAGTGGCACTGGTCGAATCGGTGAACCCCGAGTGGAAAGACCTGGCCCTCCGGTGGTATGGCAGTGATCCGAGTCCCTGAGACCCCTCGCTTCACTCGGGGTGACATTGTGAGGTGGCACTTGGCTGCAATTCTGAAAAATGCAACACACCCCCAGCGTCATTGCGAGGGGCAAAGCCGCCCTGTCATTGCGAGGGGCGTCCCCCCTGTCATTCCGAGGAGCGCAGCGACGAGGAACCTCGGGTCTTACAGAGGCAATGTCCGGTGCGCCAATACTACGTTTACATAATGGCCAACCCGGCCCGGACCCTTTACATCGGGGTGAACAACGACCTTGAGCGCCAGGTGTTCGAGCATAAACAAGGACTGACAGGCGGCTTCACTAGCAAATACAGCGTTTCCAAGCTGGTCTACCACGAGCCGACCTCTGATGTTGGTAGCGCCGTCATCCGGGAGAAAGAACTCAAGGGTTGGCGGAGGAATAAGAAAGTGGCACTGGCCGAATCGGTGAACCCCGAGTGGAAAGACCTGGCCCTCCGGTGGTATGGCAGTGACCCGAGTTTCTGAGACCCCTCGCTTCACTCGGGGTGACATTGTGAGGCGGACCGTATCGCGTGGGAACAGCTGAACGCCGGGGGGCCTGGAGGCGGGAATGGATCGAGAGCCTTCATTTTAGAGTTACGACAGGTGGCGTCCGATGATAGATGGACCTGGATCGCAGATGCCAGGGCAATGAGGCAACAGGTCAACGCGCCCCAACCGTCGCCATCCACGTAGATTCAGGAGAGCTACAACCATGCCAGAACTCCACGAACTTTCAGCGGCCGAGGCGGCGCGCCTCATTCGCGGGCGGGAGCTATCTCCCGTCGACCTGGTGGAATCCTTGCTCCACCGCATCGACGCGCTGGAGCCTCGGCTCAAGGCCTGGGTTTATTTGGACGGCGATGCGGCCCTTGCCGACGCGGCACAAAAGGCGGCACAGCTGGACGGCGGCGCCGTGGGGCCCCTCCATGGAGTACCGCTCGGGCTCAAGGACATCTACTACACCGCGGGAATCCCCACCACCGCCTGCTCCAAGGTGTACGCCGGATTCGTTCCGGATTATGACGGCACCACCGTGGCCCTGTTGAAGCGGGCCGGGGCCATCGTGCTGGGCAAGACGGTGACCACCGAATTCGCCTGCTTGGATCCATCTCCCACGGTGAACCCCTGGAATCCCGCCCATACCCCCGGCGGGTCCAGCAGCGGCTCCGCCGTGGCGGTGGCGGCCCGCATGTGTCCCGCCGCTCTGGGGTCTCAGACTGTCGGGTCGGTGCTGCGGCCGGCCTCGTACAACGGAGTGGTCGGATTCAAGCCCACCTACGGGCGCGTGAGCTGCCACGGAGTGATACCGGTCAGCTGGAACCTGGACACCATAGGCTGGATGGCCCGCACCGTGGAGGACGCGGCTCTCCTGTTGCAGGTCATGGCCGGCCCCGATCCGCAGGACCCGGGCACCTCGCGACAGCCCGTGCCCGACTACCTGGCTACGCTACAGTCGCCCGAACTCCCGCGGGTCGGCTTCCTTCGCCGGTTCTTCTACGAGCAGGCCGACGCCGAGACCCGCCGGAACGTGGATGACGTCTTGGAGCGCCTGAGCCGCGCCGGAGCCAGGGTTGAAGAGGTGACGTTGCCAGACAGCATCGATTCGGCCTTCGAGGACCAGCGGGTAATCATGGCGGTGGAGGCCGCAAGCTTCCATCAGGCAACGTTCGAACGGCAGCCCGAGGACTACCAGCCCCTATTGCGTGAGATGCTGCGGCGGGGACTGGGCACCGGCGCCGTCAGCTACTCCCGCGCCCTGGAGCGGCGGCGGCGGTTCACTGCCGAGATGGAGCAGGTGGCGGAAAAGACGGACATTCTGCTAACCCCGTCGACCCCAACACCGGCCCTTCCCGACCTGACCAACACCGGCAACACCATCTTCCAGGGGCCCTGGACCTCTTGCGGTCTACCGGCCATAACGATTCCCTCAGGCTTGGCGGCCTCCGGGCTGCCCCTCGGCATTCAGCTGGTAGCAGCGCCGTTCCGGGAAGCCCGGCTCCTGGCGGCTGCCCGCTGGTGCGAGGCGGCCCTGGACGTGCACCTGTTTCCGCCGGTGGATGCCCCCGTTGATGCATAAGGAGGTGTTTAACAAGCGCGCCAGGCGATGATTAGAAGAATACACATGAAGCGATCAAGGCCCTACGCCGAAGCAGCCGAGCGAAGCGGCCGCTGGGTCCCCTGCTCCGGACCCCTGTCACCGGGCCAGCCGGGCTAGACCCCGGATGACCCGGCCGTAGGTGCCGGCGAGTAATTGCTCCACCCGGATGTGGGCGGCGGACTGCATGTTGGATGTGGAGTAGGTGGGATAAACGTGGATGGAGTTGGCCACGTCGCCCAGTTTCAGGTCTCGGTCGATCGCCAGGCTCCACTCGTGTATCATCTCTCCGGCCCTTGGGGCGACGATGGTCGCGCCTAGGACGGTCCCATCAGGCCGGTGGACCAGCTTGACGAACCCCGAGGTGTTCCCTTCCGCGATGGCCCGGTCTACCCGGTCCATGGTCCAGCGGCAAATCATGACCCCTTCGCCGAACTTTTCCCGGGCCTGTTCCTCGGTATAACCCACGTGGGCCACCTCCGGGTCGGTAAAGGTCGTCCAGGGGACCCGGTCCAGGACCGCACGGGTAGCGCCGGGCAGGAACGCGTTGCGCACCGCCATGAACCCTTGCCAGGCTGCGTAGTGGGTGAATTGGTAACCACCCACGCAATCTCCGGCGGCGTAGATGTGGCGCCGGCTGGTGTGAAGGTAGCGGTCCACCTGGATGCCTTTTGCGGAGTAGGCCACCCCAGCATTTTCCAGATCAAGTTCCGCCACGTTGGGCTGCCGCCCGACGGATAGCAGAAGAGCGTCGCCCACTACCTCCTCATCACCCAGGCCAACGTGGATTCCATCGGGGTTTCGCCACACGCGCTGCATGGTGGCGCCCAGGCGCAGGCCCACACCCTCTTCGATCAGTTGCCGCTCCACCAGGTCCGCGGCTTCGGGGTCGTCCCGGAGCAGGAGCCGAGGCGCGGCTTCCAGAAGGGTAACGCGAGACCCCAGCCGGCAGAACGCCTGGGCCAACTCGCAGCCGATGGGGCCTCCTCCTACCACGATGAGGCGTTCCGGCAATTCCTCCAGATCCCACACCGTTTCGTAGGTAAGGTAACCGACCTCTTCCAAACCGGGCACGGGCGGGATGAACGGCCGGGCGCCGGTGACAATGAGAAAAAGGCGCGCTTCCAGCTTGTCGCCGCCGTCACCGATTTCGAGGGTGTTGGCGTCCCGGAACCTAGCCCGGCCCACCAGGACTTCGATCCCGTCAGCCCGGAGCGTCTCCGGAGACTCGGACCGGTATACTTCGTCCACCGCCGTCCGCACGTGGGCCATTACGGCTTTCAGTTTCACGGCGGGCTCGGCTGAGCCGAGGCCGTAGCGAGCGGCGTCGCGCATCTGGTGGGCGACCTGGGCCACCTTGAGAAGGGCCTTGCTGGGAACACAACCGGTCCAGGTGCAATCGCCGCCGATCCGCTGCCGTTCCACCAGAGCCACCTTCCGGCCCAATTGAACGGCGAAGCTCGCCGCCGTCAATCCAGCGGACCCTCCGCCGATGATGACGAGGTCGTGTGTTTGGTCCAACGTTGACTCCTTGGTTAATAGCCGGGTAGGGGCTTGAGGCGGAGGGACCGTTTTCCGGGCGTGAGGTCCCCATTGAATCGGA
>Ga0187833_10001031_pt1 | contig 32820 bp, 26 predicted proteins | sample ETNtaG_37_FD_167968 | JGI IMG/M metagenome (GOLD analysis project Ga0187833, IMG submission 167968) | Marine microbial and viral communities from oxygen minimum zone, Eastern Pacific Ocean - ETNP2014_SV_400_PacBio MetaG (Illumina Assembly) | ecosystem: Environmental > Aquatic > Marine > Hypoxic...
AGAGCCTCAAGCGCGACTTTGGCCTTGAAATCGGCTGAAAACCGTCGTCGTGTCGTCATCTCGTATTCCTCCGTCAAATGGCGGAATACACCTTAAACGACTGTCCGATTTTCTGGGACCAGCTCACCTATGCGACCCCGTACCATAAGCCCGGGAGAGTGACCGCCGGAATTACGCTATGTATTGGACAGTTAAGTAGACAAAATTTCCCGGCACGCAATGGTAGTTTGTTCACCGCGGCATTGCATAAAGCGCATGGCTGCAAAACGCATGGCCGAGTCTTAAATCCGCCAATTCTTCCACTTCATGCACTTCATGAAATTTTCTGGCTAGCGGACAGCGACCCGCATCGTTACGGCCATTTCAGCGCTTAACCCGCGTCAACCCGCCGCCGACTGGGCCGTTTCGATCACACCGGCGCCGCTGGCCAGGCAATAGACACCCCGCTGCTTTTTCAGGGGCTTGAACTTGTCGGACACGCCCAGCACCGTTTCGGCACCGCCCAGGAAAAGGATGCCGTCATCGGGCATCAACTGGCTGATCTGGGCGAGAACCCGGCTCTTGGTCTGCTGATCGAAGTAGATCAGCACATTGCGGCAGAACACGACGTCGAATTCGCCAAGATGCATAAGGTCGTCAAGCAAGTTTAATTCCTTGTATTGGACCATGGCGCGGAGTGCCGCATTGATTTGCCACATACTGTCCCTTTTTTCGAAATATTTCATCAGATAATGAATGGGCAGGCCGCGTTGAACCTCGAACTGGGAATAGAGCCCCGTTTTGGCTTTCTCAAGCATCTCGGCGGAAATATCGGTGCCGAGGATTTCGATGCGCCAGCCAAGCAGTTTGGCGGCCTCTTCCTTGAGGATGATGGCCAGGGAATAGGGCTCCTGGCCGCTGGAAGCGGCTGTGCACCAGATGCGCAGGGATTTCTTATCGGCGCGGTTTTTCAAAAGCTCGGGTAAAATCTGTTGGCGAAAAAGCGCGAATGGCTTGATGTCCCGGAAAAAGAAGGATTCGTTGGTGGTCATCGCTTCGGTGACTTCGCGAAGGAGGCTTTCCTTCTGGAAAGCGCGAATAGTCCCCACCAGCTCCTCAATGCCCTTCAAGCCGTGTTTGCGAGCTAAAGGCATCAACCTGCTCTCCAGCAGGTAGACTTTGTCCTTGGTCAGGACCAGCCCGGACCGATCCCCGACAAGTTTGCTGATGAAATCGAAATCCCCTGGCTTCATCTAGTGTTCCGTCTCATCTATAAGGTACCCATACGATCGTTTTTCCCGTCCCCTCGGGGCGTCGGGAGCGCTTGACGATGCGCCAGCATCGACGGCGCCCCCCCTCCTGCCGAGGAAACGGGAAAAACGATCGTATGGGTACCTTATAGATGAGACGGAACACTAGGCGGCCTCGCCGGCGGACTTCATGACATAAGAGGCGATCCGGTCCAGCGGCAGAACGGCGCTGCAGATGCCCGTCGTCGCCACGGCTCCGGGCATGCCCCAAACGACGCTGGTCTCCTCGTTCTGAGCGATGACGGTGCCGCCATTTCGGACGATTGTTTGCGCGCCCTTTTTCCCGTTCGTCCCCATGCCGGTGAGAACCACGACGAGTACCCGGCCGCCATAAGCCTTGGCGATACTGCGGAGCATGGGATCCACGGAGGGCCGGCAAAAGTTCTCCGGCGACTCTTTATTCAGACGGATGACTTTATTCGCACCCCGCGCTTCCACCAGCATATGAAAATCGCCCGGAGCCAGAAATATGCGTCCGGGCGTGATGACATCGCCTTCCTTGCCCTCGTTGCACCACCATCCGGTCGCTTGCGAGATGTGTTCCGCCAGAACCGGCGTGAACGTCGATGGCATATGCTGAGTGATGATGATTGGCAGCTTAAACGTGGTTTTCAAGTCGCCAAAAAAGGCGAACAAAGCCTGTGGCCCGCCGGTGGAACTACCGATGGCCAGGACTTCAGGCTTCTCGCTACCGGCTTGGCGCAACGAGATGGGAACGGAGGCCGCCGGCGGGGCCGCCGTGCTCTTGGCGAGGCGACGCCAAGGACCACGTCCGAGACGCCGCCTACGAACATCACCCAGGGTTTTGACCTTTTCCAACAGCTCCCGGCGGAATTCGCCGCCGTCACCGATTTCACGGGACGAGGACGGTTTCGGGATATAGTCGACGGCCCCGGCGGTAAGCGCCCGGATGCTGGTTTTGGAGTTCCGCTTGGTCAGCGTCGACGCCACGACGATCTTCACCTCCGGGTCCACCTCAAGAAGCTTGGGCAAGGCCGTCAGGCCGTCCATCACCGGCATTTCGATGTCGAGGATGATGACATCGATATCCTTGTGGCGGATAAAGCTTTTAACTGCTACCTCGCCGTTGCTGGCCGACGCGGTGACGCTGATATCGGAATCCGATTCCAGCAACCGGGTAAACAGGCCGCGAATGATGGCCGAATCATCCACCACCATGACCCTTATCGGGTCCGCCGCCGTTGTTCGCGCCATGCCAGACACCGTTGCGTCGATGACCAAGGGATCTGTCTTTGATGTCGGTTAAAGGAGGCCGACTTGCGCGAATTTCGCTTGAATGATCTCGCTGTCGAACGGCTTCATTATGTATTCGTTCGCACCCGCGTCGATCGCTTCCTGAATGTTTTCTATGTCGTTGTTGGTGGTGCAAAAAACAATAATAGGGCCGTCACCGCCGGGCAATCTCCGCAGTTCCTTCAGGAAATCGATACCGCTCATGACCGGCATGTTCCAGTCAAGCAAAATAGCGTCGGGCATCTTGTTTTTGCAGGCATTCAAAGCGTCTTCGCCGTCGGCGGCTTCCAGAGTTTCGAATTTCAATTCCTGCAAGATTTTCCGGGCCACCATGCGAATGACCTTGGAATCATCAACAATCAGACAAGACTTCATGCCACGCTCATCCTTCCTGGTTGAAATTCCAATTCAGTGCCGTCATTGGTCCGTTGGCCGAAAAAACAGTTCCTAACATCAAAAAAAACCCGCTAGGTCAAGCACAACTATACCTTTTAGCCTCAATGCCCGCCCCCAGGCAACAGGGCTTGGATGGCGATAACCTTGGCTTACGCCGCTCCTCCACCCTCCGCCGCCATGGAAACCGTGGCGGCCAGGGTTGCGATTAAAGCCTGGCGGTCGAATTTGGCCACATAGCCGGTGAAACCGACCTCGCGTCCACGCTCGAAATTCTTGTCCGAGACATGCAACGAAAGTGCCACGAAGGGCACGGATTCCCACCTCGGATCGCCGCGGACATGTTCGGCGAATTCAAAACCGTCCATGCCAGGCATTTCGATGTCACTGACAATGATATCGAATTGTTCACCTTTTTCGCGCATCTCAAGAGCCTCTATTGCGCTTGCCACGGGGACGACGAGGTACCCGGCCACCGAGAGCATCGGGGTCAGCAGGTTACGAAAAAACGGGCTGTCATCGACCAGCAGCACCTTTTTCGCAACGTCGCCCCCATCCACGTAATCCTCTCGGGAAGAACCGAACCAATCGAAGAAGGCCTGGGTCAAGAAATAGCCCGCGTCGATAATATCCGTTGCCTTGCCGTTGATGACGGCGCTTCCGATGAGACCGGGTTGATTGGTGGAAATCTCGATATTAAGGATATCCTCGACGATATCGACGATTTCGTCGACAACCAGCCCCATGGAGCGTTGGCGGTCGGTGAAAACCAGAATCGGCTGCCGTCCCTCGGCTTTCCAATGATGATCCGGGTCGAAAGGGATCAGTGGCATCAGCAAGCCGCGGTATTGGATCATCTGTTGGCCATGAGATGTTTCCACTGTCGCCATGTCGATTTCCTCGAGGCGCGCGACAAGGTCCAGTAGCACCGCTTTCAGTTCCGCGCCGCCGGCGCGGAAGACGAGCATGCTGGACTTTTCCTCCTTCCGGCCGACGGCGGCGGTGGTTGCCTCGACGGCCTTGGCGTCGCTGACGCCGGTCTGGCCGGCGGCCACCGCGATACCGTTGGGATCGAGGACCATGATGACGCTGCCGTCGCCGAGGATGGTATTGCCCGAAAAGAACGGTATGTTCCGCAAAATGGGCGCCACCGGTTTGATGACGATTTCCTCGGTGTCGAAAACCCGATCGACGATGATGCCGAAGGTAAAGGTGCCGACCTGGATAACGACGATGAAGAGTTCATCCACGATTTCCATATTTTTCCCGCCAAGATTGAGGAGGCCGTTCAACGACACCAGGGGCAGCAAACGGTCGCGCAATCTCAGCACCGGTGATTCGTTGATCATCTCGATGGTGTTTTTCGATAGAGACGATGTCCGCACCAGTTCCAAGACGCTGATCAGCGGAATGGCAAAGCGCTGGCCCGAACTCTCGACGATCAACGTCGAGACGATGGCCAGGGTCAGCGGGATCTTGATGGTGAAGGTCGCGCCCTTTCCGGCAATCGTCTTCAATTCGACGGTGCCGCTGATTTTTTCGATGTTGGTGCATACCACATCCATGCCGACACCACGCCCGGAGACGCCGGTCACTTTTTCCGCTGTCGAGAAACCGGGTTTGAAGATATACTGGGCGATCTGCTGATCGCTCATCATCTCGACTTCGGCTTCGCTGGCAAGCCCGTTGGCAATGATTTTGTTGGATATCCTTTCGATATCGAGACCTTTGCCGTCGTCGGCGATCTCGATGATGACATGGCCGCCCGCGTGGAAGGCATTGAGGGTGAGTGTGCCGGTCTCCGGCTTGCCCGCTTGCTTGCGTTCTTGCGGTGTCTCTATGCCATGGTCGGAAGAGTTGCGGACCATGTGAGTCAGCGGGTCTTTGATCAGTTCCAGAACCTGGCGATCCAGCTCGGTTTCGGCGCCGAACATTTGCAGTTCGATTTTTTTGCCGGATTCAACCGCAAGATCACGAATGACCCGCGGCAGCTGCGCCCAGGCATTGCCGATGGGCTGCATACGGGTCTTCATCACCCCTTCCTGCAGGTCGGACGTGATGTGGCTGAGCCTTTGCAATGGCACCTGGAATTCGCTGTCGAGATAGCCCCGCACCATCTGCAGGAGCTGGTTCCGGGTCAGAACCAACTCGCTGATCAGGGCCATCAAAGCTTCAAGCAGATTGACGTTGACACGGATGGATTGTGCCGCCACCGAGGCTTCCTTTTCCGGCGCCGCCGGCACCTTGCCGCCAGCGGCGGCCAAAGCCGGGATGGCTGGTTTGGCTTGGTCCTGCTTGCTCGCCCGTTCGGCCGCCATGCCGGCAAGCATTTCATCGGCAGTGGCCGTTCTCGTGCCAGCCGCGTTCACGGTTTCTACATCGGCCAAAGGTTCGGCGGCTTCGAAAATGCCGGCCTCGCCGATCGCCGGTTCCGGCGCCGCGCCACGGCCCCCGGCCAGGGCATTCAGTTCGTCGATCAGTTGGCAATCGTCTCCCTCGGGTTCCTCGCCGGTCTCCTCGAGGCCGGTCATCAGTTCGCGGATTCTATCGATGCATTTGAGGATCAGGGTCACCGCCACGGGCGTCACCGCCAATTCCTTGTCGCGGAACTTGCCAAGCACGTTCTCACCGGCATGAGCCACCGCCTCAAGACGCGGCAAGTCAAGAAAACCGCAAGTCCCCTTAACCGTATGCACCATGCGGAAGATATTCTGTAGGATCTCGGCGTTTTGGGGTTCTTGCTCGAACTTCACGAGCTCGACGTCAACGGCGGCGAGGTTTTCGGTGGTTTCCGTGATGAATTCGTTTAATAAATCATCCATGCTCACACCTCCCCCAGATCAATCATGCGGGAGCGGGATGTCGGTAAATCACACCGAACTCGATCAAGATCAGCAACACTATCATAAAAGCCATCTCGGTTTCCGGGCAATTATTAGCCGCCGAAATGGACGCCGACCCAAACAATTGCGCTCGGGTTTGAAAAACAACCTAAGATTCTGTCCGCTGTTATTCAGCCCGGCCGGTGGGCACGAGAACCGCCAGTCTCACTTCGTCCCCGGCGGTTTCCGGGATCTCGATGGCGGCGCCGAGGTCCTCGGCCAACAGCCAGGCAAAATGAGCTTGAACGTTATAAGCCGTAAGCGCGTCCGCCGGCACGTCCCGGGTCATGACTGTCAAATAGTCGTTTTTCATTCGGGCGCCGGGACCCGAGGCCATGGTCGCCATTCCCACGCCGTCGGAAAGGTCCGCGAAGTGGACGTCCAGGCCTCCCCCCCGGGGAAGGGAATCCAAGCCAAGCAAAATCAGGTTGAGAAGAAGTTTGACGCCGCTCGCGCCGAGCGGTTTATCCGCCGCCAACTCCCGGTCTTCGGGCCAGTTCAGGTTGATCCTGCCATCGTCGAGCAGAGCCGCGGCCAGGTCCCGCGCCTTGGCCAGAGATTCATCGCCGCCCGCGACGGCATCCCCGCCGCCAACCCTTCCACGACCTGCGCCGAAGCCGAAGGCCATACGGTAAAAGGCAAGACGGCGCGCCGTCTGCTTGGCGCTCCGGGCAGCCAGGGCCAATGCATCATTGCCATTGGCGCCGCCGTCTTTGGCCGCGGCCTCTTCCAACAGTTCCAATCCGGCGTTGACGGCGCCGACGGAACCGGCCAGGTCGTGACAAAGACGGGAACATAGAAGTTGCACCACTTTGAGATCGACACGCATGTTTCACCTTTCGGACGCCGGCCTTGACAATGGAGATATTTTATTGCGCTTTATCGCCAAGAAAGAAGACTGGATTTTCCCGCATGAATATCCTTCATGATAACCTCCGTTCGGAAACAGGCACAGCCCGAACCCGGCGAACGTCCCGGCAAACGGTGTTTTGATGTCCGCTTCCCCGACCTCCTCGCGCCAATCTAAGTGGCCTGTATCATCTAAATTGCACCCCTACGACGACGTCCGGAAGCCTCGCAACGCCGCCCTTCGGGTCGCTTTTCCCGTCCCCTCTGGGCGTCGGAATGACTTGCCGATGGGCAGGCATCGCCTGCGCCCTCCCTCCTACCGAGAAAACGGGAAAAGCGATCGTAGGGGTGCAATTTAGATGATACAGGCCACTAGCCACCCCGGAAACCGTCATCGGCGGCAACCGCCCCATCCCAAGGGACGGCAGGTGGATGACGCGGCTCTGGAGGAGGTCCGCGGCCTCTTGGGCGCCGGGGAACGGCGTCGCGATTTGCTGATCGAATATCTGCACCAAATTCAGGATCGCTTTGGCCACATCCAGGCCCGGCACTTGGCGGCGCTGGCCGCCGATTTAAGGCTCGCCCAAGCCGAGGTTTACGAGGTCGCCACTTTTTACGCCCATTTCGATGTCGTCAAAGAGGGCGAGCAGGCGCCAGCCCCCCTGACCGTTCGCGTTTGCGGCGGCATCGCTTGCGAGCTTGCCGGCGGCGGGGACCTGCACGACAGCTTGGCCGATGCCTTGGACGGAAACGCGCGGATCGTCCGGGCGCCTTGCCTCGGTGCTTGCCATCAAGCGCCGGTGGCGGTCGTCGGCCGGCGGCGGATCGTCGGCGCCGACAACGGCAAGGTCAAGGCGGCGATGGCGGCGGCGGACAATGAACCCGAGATTCCCGCTTATAAGAATTTCGACGCCTATCGCGCCGATGGAGGTTATGACATCCTCGCCGCCTGCCAGCAGGGCGAACGGAGCCGGGAAGCGATCATCGATGCCGTCGAGGCGTCCGGCCTTCGCGGCCTCGGCGGCGGCGGTTTCCCCGTCGCCCGCAAGTGGCGGTTTTTGCTCGATGCGCCGAAACCCCGGCTATTGGTCGTCAACGCCGACGAAGGCGAACCGGGCACCTTCAAGGACCGCCATTGCCTGGGTACGGACCCGCACCGGATCCTCGAAGGGGCGCTGATCGCCGCCTGGGCGGTCGAGGCGGAAGAGGTCTACATCTATTTGCGCGACGAGTATCCGGAAATCCGCGAAATTCTTGTCAAGGAAATTGCCAAGGCGGAAACGGCCGCCGTGACCGACGGCGCCAGGATTCATCTCAGGCGCGGCGCCGGCGCTTACATCTGCGGCGAGGAAACCGCCCTGCTGGAGAGCCTGGAGGGTAAACGCGGCCTGCCCCGCAACCGCCCTCCCTATCCGGCGCAAATGGGCCTTTTCGCCCGTCCGACATTGATCCACAACGTCGAAACCCTTTACTGGCTGCGCGAAATTCTCGAGCGCGGGGGCGACTGGTATACGCAAGCCGGCCGGCCGCGTTTCTATTCCGTCTCGGGACGGGTCAAGGAACCCGGCGTCAAGTTGGCCCCGGCCGGGGTCACCGCCGGCCAGTTGATCGAGGATCATTGCGGCGGCATGGCCGACGGCCATCGCTTCAAGGCCTACCTTCCCGGCGGTGCTTCCGGCGGCATCCTGCCGGCGAGCGAGGCCGATCTTCCCTTGGATTTCGGGACCTTGGACGAGCATGGCTGTTTCGTCGGTTCGGCCGCCGTGGTGGTTTTGTCGGACCAAGACGACATTCGCGCCGTGGTCCGCAACCTTCTTCGTTTCTTCGCCGAGGAAAGCTGCGGCCAATGCACGCCTTGCCGTGTCGGCTGCGAGAAAATGCTGGGGCTTGTGGGGCCGCCGGCCTGGAATCCTGCCCTGATGACGGAACTCTCGGAACTGATGCGCGATGCTTCCATTTGCGGCCTTGGCCAAGCCGCTCCCAATCCCGTCTTGTGCGCCCTGAAATTCTTTCCCGGAGAGGTGGATTGACCGAAACCGTCAAATTTTCCCTCGACGGCAACGCGGTCGAGGCCGCCCCCGGCGAGACCATCTGGCAGGTGGCCAAACGTCTGGGCAAGGAAATCCCCCATCTCTGCCACAAGGACGCGCCCAGCCATCGCGCCGACGGCAATTGCCGCGCTTGCATGGTTGATATCGAGGGCGAACGGGCGCTCGCCGCGTCCTGCATCCGCAAGCCCCTGCCTGGAATGACCGTGGTCACCGATTCCGAGCGGGCGGTGAAGGCAAGACGGCTGGTCCTGGAACTGCTGCTTGCCGACCAGCCGCGACGGGACGCCGCCCACGATCCCGGCTCGGCCTTTTGGAAATGGGTGGACGGGGCGGGTTTAAAGGAAAGCCGCTTCGCCGCCCGCCAAACGCCGGCCGCCGACCTTACTCACCCGGCGATGGCGGTCAACCTGGACGCCTGCATCCACTGCACGCTCTGCCTGCGCGCCTGCCGCGAGATCCAGGTCAACGACGTCATCGGCATGGCCGACAGGGGGGCACGGTCGCGCATCGTCTTCGATTTCGGCGATCCGATGGGAATGAGTACTTGCGTCGCCTGCGGCGAATGCGTCGAGGCCTGTCCAACGGGGGCGCTGATGCCCAAAAGCCTGCTCGACGAAGCCGGTGTCCATACCGGCCCGGCGGACCGTAGCGTTGATTCGCTCTGCCCGTTTTGCGGTGTCGGTTGCCAGCTCACCTTTCACATCCAGGGCGACCGTCTGCTCTATGTGGAGGGCCGTAACGGCCCGGCCAACGAGAACCGGCTTTGCGTCAAGGGCCGTTTCGGTTTCGATTACGTTCATCATCCGCATCGCCTGACCAAGCCTCTGATCCGCAAGGAAGGCGTCGCCAAGGATGCCGACGAGAGAGTGGATCCGGCCAATCCTTTCAGCCATTTCCGCGAGGCCACCTGGGAGGAGGCCTTGGACAAGGCCGCCCAAGGATTGCGCTCCATCCGCGAACGCCACGGCCGTTATGCTCTTGCCGGTTTCGGTTCGGCCAAGGGTTCCAACGAGGAAGCCTATCTGTTCCAAAAACTGGTTCGCACCGGTTTCGGGTCGAACAACGTCGATCACTGCACGCGTCTTTGTCACGCTTCGTCGGTGGCGGCGTTGATGGAGGGCATCGGCTCCGGCGCCGTCACCGCCCCCTTCACGGCCGCCTTGGAGGCCGACGTCATCATCGTCATCGGTTCCCGGCCGGCGCAGAACCACCCGGTCGCCGCCACCTACATCAAGAACGCCCACCAAACCGGCGCCACCCTGATTGTCATGGATCCGCGCGGCCAAGCCTTGAGCCGGCACGCCGATTACATGCTGCGGTTCAAGCCGGGCACCGATGTGGCGTTGTTGAACGCCATGCTTAACGTCATCATCGAAGAGGGCCTCGCCGACGAGCCCTACATCCAGGGCATGACCGAGGGCTATGAAGACCTGAAACGAAAAGTGAAGGACTTCCCGCCGGAGAAAATGGCGCCAGTCTGCGGCATCGACGCCGATACCATCCGCGCCGTCGCCCGCGTCTACGCCAAGGCCGACCGGGCCATCATCTTCTGGGGCATGGGGGTGTCGCAGCACGTCCATGGCACCGACAACGCCCGTTCGTTGATCGCCCTGGCCCTGATCACCGGCCAAATCGGCCGTCCGGGGACAGGTTTGCACCCGCTACGCGGCCAGAACAACGTCCAAGGCGCCTCGGACGTCGGCCTGATCCCCATTGTTTACCCCGATTACAAATCGGTCGAAGACGAGGAAACAAGAAAGCGTTACGAAAAATTCTGGGGGACCGAGCTCGATCCCAAACGTGGCCTGACCGTGGTCGAGATCATCCGGTCCATCCTCGAAGACGGGATCAAGGGCATGTACATCATGGGCGAGAACCCGGCGATGTCGGACCCGGACTTGAACCACACCCGCGAGGCCTTGAGCAAACTGCGGCACTTGGTCGTTCAGGACATTTTCCTCACCGAGACCGCTTGTCTCGCCGACGTGGTGCTGCCGGCCTCGGCGTTCGCCGAAAAGACCGGCACCTTCACCAACACCAACCGCCAGGTTCAGCTTGGCCGCCAGGCGCTTGATCCTCCTTTCGACGCCCGTCAGGACTGGTGGATCATCCAGGAGATGGCGAGACGCATCGGCCTCGATTGGAACTATTCCGGGCCAAAGGACATGTTCGCCGAAATGCGCCAGATGATGGACTCCATCAAGGGCATTTCCTGGGCGCGTCTCGAGCGCGAGGACGCCGTCACCTTCCCTTGCGCCGCCGAGGACGAGGCCGGCAAGGCCATTCTTTTCGGCGACGGGTTTCCGACGCCGTCGGGCCGGGGCAAACTGGTTCCCACCGACCTCAAGCCGCCCGACGAGGTTCCCGACGAGACCTACCCGATGGTGTTGACCACCGGGCGCATGCTCGAACACTGGCACACCGGGGCGATGACGCGCCGGGCGCCGGTGCTCGACGCCATCGAGCCGGAACCGGTGGCCAGTCTCAACCCCCGCCAATTGCAAAGCCTCGGCGTGACCGCCGGCGAGACGGTCATCGTCACCAGCCGCCGCGGCGCGGTGGAAATGAAAACCCGGGCCGACCGCGACGTTCCCGAGGGCATGGTTTTTATTCCGTTTTGCTTCACGGAAGCGCCGGCCAATATGCTGACCAACCCGAAGCTGGATCCCTTCGGCAAAATCCCTGAGTTCAAATATTGCGCCGTCAGGGTGGAAAAAGCGGCAAGTTGACTCAAAACCCGGCAACGGCCAGGTTAGCTCTGGCCCGACGGATCGGCCATCAATTTGGCGAAAGCGGCGACTTCGTCGCTGACGCAGGCCTCGGCCTTGGCCTCCATCTCCCGGTAGCGTGACAGGACTTCCCGGCCCAGGGGCGTCACCTTGGCGCCGCCGCCGCCGGGTCCGCCGGTCGAGGTGGTCACAAGATTGCCGTGAAAACAGCGGTTCATGGTAGCCACCAGCATCCACGCCCGGCGGTAGGACATGCCCATGCGCCTGGCCGCCGCCGAAATCGAACCGCACGAGGCGATGGCTTGCAACAAATCCACCTTGCCGGGACCAAGAGCGGTGGCCGATCCAATGAGAATATGGACCCGAGGCCGTGTTTTGCCGGACCTTGCCATGATTGCGCCAATTCTCCCCCTCTGTTCATAAAGGGGTTGATGGATGGGGAAGTCAATATTCGGACTTGCATAGAAATAAGGGGGACACCATACGCATTGAAATTCCTATGGGACCGAGAGAACTTGCTCCATAGGCAACAACGGGATTCTTTAGTCCCCCTTCGCAAGAGCAACCATCATTTTTTCCGCTTCCTCCCCAACCCCGCCTTCCTGGCAAGCGAGGAACGCTTCTCGGAGTAGTTGGCGGCGGTCATCGGGTAGTCGGTTTTCAAACCGAACTTCTCTCTATACTCAACGCAATGGTGAAAACCTGTCGCCCCGCCGACAACTCAAGGCGGGGTGAAACCGTTCTTCACCGCCATGTGATTAGCCGGCGGCGGCCGAATTGGCTAAATTTTTAGCCATGGCTCGTTGGCGCAAAACCCTTGCTCTGTTGGCAACCCTGTGGCTTGGGTCCTGGCCGGCGGCGGCCGGGAGTTCTTTGACTGTGGTCGAATTGTTCACCTCCCAGGGGTGTTCGTCTTGTCCTCCCGCCAACGCTTTCCTGGGCGAATTGGCCGAGCGCGACGACTTGCTGGCCCTTTCCTTTCACGTCGATTACTGGGATTACATCGGTTGGAAGGATGTTTTCGCCAGCCCCGTTAACAGCCGGCGTCAACGGGACTACGCCCGCAGCCTGGGCTTTCGTTACGTCTTTACTCCCCAAATGGTCATCCAGGGAGCGGCCCAGGCGACGGGAACCGACCGCGCCGCCATCCTCGGGGGGATCAGCGCCCAGCAAAAACACTCACGGGTTCCGTTGACGCTCGGGCACGGCGCCGATTCGGGCACGATGACCGTTGCCATGGCGGCTGTCGCCGGCGGCGAACCGGCCGACGTCTGGCTGGCGGTTTTCGACCATGAGCGCATAACTCCCGTCAAAAGCGGCGAAAACCGGGGCCGCGCCATCCACAATTTCAACGTCGTTCGGGATTTTCGGCATATCGCCGTCTGGCGGGGCGAAGCCCTGGAAATCTCTGCTTCCCTGCCGGAGGTGGCAGTTTTGGAAAACGACGCCTGCGCGGTGATCGTCCAGTCCCGCCGAACCGGGCGCATCCTTGGCGCCGCCAAAATCGCCATCAAAGGGGAATAATTTTCGTTTGCGAAAAAATGTGGCGCCTTCTTTAAAGCATTCCCCGTTTGCACGAAATCGGCGCCGGCCCGCTCCCCCGCCATCGTGGCTTCAAAAGATGAGGCGGCGGCCAGAACGGCAAAACGTTAAATCGCCCGCACCACCGCGTGCCGCTTCTTGCCGGCGGAAAGCTTGATGAGCCCTTTGCTACCCATGTCGGCAAGGCTCACCGACTGTAATTCGTTGCCGATGACGACGCCGTTGAGGCGGCCGCCGCCACCCTTGATCAGGCGCCTGGCCTCGCTGTTGGAAGCGGCAAGACCGGCGCGCGTCAGCAGTTCGAACGCCGGAATGCCGTTTTCAAGGTCTCCCCGCGCCACGTCGATGACCGGCAGTCCGGCGCCATCGGATGTCCCGCCAGCTTCGATAACGCCAACGCCGCCATTCTCGAAAACACTTGCCGCGCTGGCGGCGACATCCCCGACGACGGTTTCTCCGTGGCAAAGTTTCGTCGCTTCGTTGGCAAGAATTTTCTTGGCCTCGTTGCACTCTTCCCCTTTCAGGGCTTCCAGGCGGGCGATCTCGCCGACAGGCAAATCGGTGAACAGGCGCAGGAACCCGCCGACATCGGCGTCCTCGGTGTTGCGCCAGAATTGCCAATAGCCGTAAGGCGAAAGCATGTCCTTGTTGAGCCATACCGCGCCGGCGGCGGTCTTGCCCATCTTGGCGCCGGAGGCGGTTTCCAAGAGCGGCGTCGTCAGGCCGTAGAGCGCCCGCCCGTCGAGGCGGCGGGCCAACTCGACGCCGCCGACGATATTGCCCCACTGGTCCGAGCCGCCCATTTGCAAGAGGCAATCGTGGCGGCGGGCCAACTCCAGGAAATCGTAAGCCTGAAGGATCATGTAGTTGAATTCGAGAAAGGTCAGCGGCTGCTCCCGGTCCAGGCGCAGCTTCACACTTTCGAATCCAAGCATGCGGTTGATCGAGAAGTGTCGCCCGTAATCGCGCAGGAACGGAATGTATTGCAGGCCGTCCAGCCAATCGGCGTTGTTGGCCATGAGGGCGTCCGTCGGGCCGTCGCCGAAATCGAGAAACGTTTTAAAAATGTCCTTGATGCCGGCCATGTTGGCGGCGATACCGTCGTCGTCGAGAAGCTTGCGGGTTTCGTCCTTGCCCGACGGGTCGCCGACCTTGGTGGTGCCGCCGCCCATCAGGACGATGGGCCTGTGGCCGGTTTTTTGCAACCAGCGCAACAGCATGATCGAAACCAGACTGCCGGCGTGCAGGCTCGGCGCCGTGCAGTCGAAACCGATGTAGGCGGTGATCGAGCTTTTTGAGGAAAGGGTGTCAAGGGCTTCCATATCCGTGCACTGGTGCAGGAAACCGCGTTCGGCGACAATGCGGATGAAATCCGAGCTGTAAATGGTCATCGGCCGTGCATCCTTGGCGTGGTTTCCGCCGGGCGCTTGCGGAGACGGCGGCTAATTACCACAATCGCCGCCGCCCGACAACGCAGGTTGGAAAGAGGCAAAGCATGACGGGACAACAACCACTGACGGCCCTGGGGCTGATGAGCGGAACGTCGCTGGACGGCATCGACGCGGCGATCATCCAAACCGACGGCGAACGGGTGCAAAATACCGGCCCGGCGGCCACCGTGGCTTACGATTCCAGCCTCAGGAAATCTGTTCGGAGCGTGCTGGGAACCGATGGAGACGCGGATGTCGCCCGCCAGTTGACCCTCGAACACGCCGAGGTGGTGCGCGCCCTATTGACCGACAACGGCTACGAGGCCGCCGACATCGATATCATCGGTTTTCACGGCCATACCGTTCTCCATCGGCCTCGGGCCGGCATCAGCCGGCAGATCGGCGACGGGGCTCTGCTGGCGCGCCAGACCGGAATCCCCGTCGTCGACGACTTTCGCGGCCGCGACGTCGCCGCCGGGGGCGAAGGCGCGCCGCTGGCGCCGCTGTTCCACGCCGCCCTCTCCGGGGGTCTCGAAAAACCCATTGCCGTCCTCAACCTGGGCGGTGTCGGTAACGTCACCTGGATCGGCAAGGAAGGGGACCTTCTGGCCTTTGACACCGGTCCCGGAAACGCCCTCATCGACGATTGGACCGCCAAAACCATCCAACGCCCGATGGACGAGGACGGCCGTCTGGCTCTGGGCGGGCGGGTGGACAAGGACATTCTGGCCGGACTGCTGGATCACGCCTATTTCCACCGTTCGCCGCCCAAGTCCATGGACCGGGATGATTTTTCGTTTGACCGATTGTTGACTCTTTCCCCCGCCGACGGGGCGGCGACGCTGACGGCGTTGACGGCGGAAGCCGTGGCCAAGGCGCGGGTTTTTTTCACCGCGCCGCCGAAGCGATGGCTGGTCTGCGGTGGCGGCAGACGCAACCGAACCCTGATGACGGCCTTGCGAGAGGTTTTGCGGACACCCGTGGAGCCGGTCGAATCCGTGGGTTGGCAAGGCGACGTGCTGGAAGCCCAGGCGTTTGGTTTCCTTGCCGTTCGTTCTCTTTACGGTTTGCCGGTGAGTCTGCCGGCGACGACCGGCGTCAATCGGCCGCTGACCGGTGGCCGCCTGCACCGGCCTTGAAAAACGGCAAAAAAACGCTTACGCCGCTTTGGTCAGGACTTTGTTCAAGTAATTTTCGACATGGCCGTTGAGGATGTCGACCTGATCGGCGAAGGAATGATCGCCGCCTTTGATGATTTGGTATTCGATGCTAATGTTTTTCTGGCTGGAGATTTTTTGGTTGAGTTTGTCAACCGAGGCGATGGGAATGATCTCATCGGCATCGCCGTGGATGATAATGCCGGATGAGGGACAAGGAGCCAGGAACGAGAAATCGTAAAGACTGGCCGGCGGCGCCACCGAAATGAAACCGCTGATCTCCGGGCGGCGCATCATTAATTGCATGGAAATCCAAGCGCCAAAGGAAAATCCGCCGATCCAGCAACTGGTGGCGTTGGGATTGTGGGCCTGCATCCAATCAAGGGCCGCGGCGGCGTCGCTCAGCTCTCCCTGGCCGTTGTCGAAACGGCCCTGGGAACGCCCGACACCGCGAAAATTGAAGCGCAAGACGGAAAAATTTCGGCGCACAAAGGTTTGGTACAAAGCATAAACGACCTTGTTATTCATGGTGCCGCCGTGCTGCGGATGGGGATGCAGCATTAGCGCGATTGGCGCGGAGGGCCGTTTGGAGTGGTGGTAGCTACCTTCGAGGCGACCCGCAAGGCCGTTGAAAATGACTTCAGGCATAATTCTCGATTAATGGCCCTACTGTCGTTTGAGTGGATTTTCCCGACAACTCAACTCAGGAAAAAGAATGCAGTATAAAGGCCTTTACCGGTTATTCTTGATCAGCAGGGTAGGTGATCTTATATTCCAAATGACCAACGAAAAAAGTTAATTTTTTTCGCTGCGGTTAAAACACCGAACGACGCCAATGAGGATATAGCAGAAGCGATGATTTTCAAGAGGTTTCAGGAAGATATTGATTCATTTTTGGCCCGCGACCCGGCGGCGCGCTCGCGTTTGGAAGTGGCGCTTTGTTATCCGGGCTACCATGCCTTGATGTTTTACCGTCTTTCCCATCCCTTGTGGAAACACAACTGGCGTCTTCTGTCGCGGTGGATTTCGCAGCTCGGCAAATTCCTGACCGGCATTGAAATTCATCCTGGCGCCGGGATCGGCCGCCGCTTCGTCATCGATCACGGCAACAGCGTGGTTATCGGGGAAACCTCGCTCATCGGCGATGACGTCACCATGTATCAGGGCGTCACCCTGGGCGGCATTGCGCCGTCGGTGGATTCCAAATCACAGATTAATCGGAAACGCCACCCGACCGTTCTGGACGGCGCCATCATCGGCTCCGGCGCGCAGGTGTTGGGACCGATCACGGTGGGCAAAGGCGCCCGCGTCGGCGCCAACGCCGTTGTCACCAAGGATGTTCCGCCGGGCGTGACGGCGGTGGGCATCCCGGCCCGGGTGATCATGCCCAAGAATAAACAGCAAGCGAAAAATTTTGTTGCTTACGGCACACCGGCGGGAGACTGTCCCGATCCGGTGGTGCAAACTATCACCAACCTCCGTGGGCAAGTGGAAGCGCTCATGGACAAAGTCGATGCCCTGGAAAGGCGCCTCGAGGAAAGCTTTTCGCCGGAAGATGAAATAAGTGACAGGAAATCCGCGACAAATGACGCCAAAAAGCCCGTCGCGATTTCCGGAGGATGTTCGTAGTACCGGGTAGAGGCCGTTAGGCCTTGTGGCGCCAGTTGAAGGAGATGGCCCGTGAAACTGAGTACAAAAGGACGATATGCCGTGATGGCCATGGCTGATCTGGCCTGCCATTGCGACGGCAAACCGGTTGCTCTCGCCGATGTCGCCGAACGCCAGGAAATTTCTCTTTCTTATCTGGAACAGTTGTTCGGCAAGCTGAGGAGAGGCGGTCTGGTCAACAGTGTGCGCGGTCCGGGCGGAGGTTATCTTTTGTCCCGCGACGCCGATGAAGTGCGGGTTTCGGATATTATCATGGCCGTCGACGAACCCATTAAAGCGACCCGCTGTCATTCGGGCCTCCCGGCCGGATGCCATTCCGACAAATCCCGTTGTCTAACCCACGACCTCTGGGAGGAGTTGGGCAATCAGATATACCTTTACCTGAGTTCCGTATCCTTGGCCGACATCTGTCAGCGTCGGTTGTTGGGAACCAGCGGCCTTCACCACGGCAACGACAAGCAAGATACTTTAGTAGCGGCCGGGTAAGCCGGCCCCAAGCGATGAGATCGAAGCCGTCCATCATGGAACGCACCGTCTATCTGGATCATAACGCATCCGCGCCGATCAGGCCGCAATCCGCCGAGGCCATGACGTCGGCATGCGCGTTGACTGGCAATGCCTCGTCCGTTCACCGTTACGGCCGCTTGGTCCGCCGGGCCGTCGAAGACGCCCGCGAGGAGGTTGCCGCCTTGGTGGGGGCGTCCCCCGCCGGCATCGTCTTCACCAGCGGCGGCACCGAGGCCAATAACTTGGCCATCCGAGGGGCCGGCCGTCTCCGCGTCCTGGTCTCGGCGGTGGAGCATCTTTCCGTGCTGCGGGCCGGAGCGGACCTGGAGATCATTGCCGTTGACGGCGATGGAGTCATCAATCTGCAAGCGCTCGCCTCCTTGTTGGAGGACGAAACCAGACCGGCCCTTGTTTCGCTGATGCTGGCCAACAACGAAACCGGCGTGATCCAGCCGGTCGCGGCGGCCGTTGAAATCGCCCATCGCCATGGCGCCCTGGTTCATTGCGACGCGGTGCAAGCAGCGGGAAAAATCCCTGTTGACATGATGGCGCTCGGCCTTGACTACCTGTCCTTGTCCGCCCACAAAATCTGCGGTCCGGCGGGTACCGGCGCTTTGGTGGTTGCCGATGGCGCCCCTCTTGCCGGCGTCGCTTTCGGCGGCGGCCAGGAGCGGGGACGCCGGGCCGGGACCGAGAATTTGCCCGGAATCGCCGGCTTTGGCGTTGCCGCTCGTCTGGCGCGGGCCGCGTTGGAGGAGTTCGCCGGTCTGGCTCGGCGGCGCGACGGATTGGAACGCCGGATCCTCGATCTCGCCCCCGCCGTCAGGATTTTCGGGGCGGCAAGCGAGCGCCTGCCCAACACCAGCTGTTTCGCCCTTCCGGGAATGACCGGCGAAACCCAGGTCATGGCCCTCGATCTTGCCGGCGTGGCGGTAAGCGCCGGTTCGGCTTGTTCGTCCGGAAAGATCGCGACAAGCCACGTGCTCGAAGCCATGGGCGTCGACAAGGAGATGGCTGTTTGCGCCATCCGGGTGAGCCTGGGCTGGACCAGCACGGAAAACGATATCGACACTTTTATCCGGACCTGGACGGCGGTTCGCGCCACCGCGGATGCCGCCCTCCGCGCCGCGGCGGCGGCATGATGCACTGAATTCCTGGGAAAAGGGATGAACAATGGGCAAGGATACTGGCGAAGGCGGTAACGGCGCGGCAAAGCCCCGCTGGAACAAGAATTCGCCTCTCTATCTTGATTATCAGGCGACGACGCCGACAGATCCCCGCGTCGTCGAGGCGATGGCGCCCTACTGGACCGAAAAGTTCGGCAATCCCCATTCGCGCAACCATCACTTCGGCTGGGAAGCCGAGGAGGCGGTGGAAAAGGCCCGCGCCCAGGTTGCCAGCCTGATCGGCGCCAACGCCAAGGAGATCATCTTCACCTCCGGCGCCACCGAATCCAACAACTTGGCGCTCAAGGGCATCGGGCTGTTCTACAAGGAAAAGAAAAACCATATCATCACCTGCCTCACCGAACACAAGTGCGTGCTCGACACCTGCCGCCACATGGAGCAGGACGGTTTCGATGTGACCTATCTGCCGGTGCGGAAGAGCGGGCTGATTGATTTGCGGGATTTGCAGGCGGCGTTCACAGAGAGCACCTCGCTGGTCTCGATCATGGGCGTCAACAACGAGATCGGCGTCATTCAGCCACTCAAGGAAATCGGCGCCCTTTGCCGCCAGCGGAAGATATTCTTCCATACGGACTGCGCTCAGGCCATCGGCAAGATTCCTCTCGATGTCGAAGACATGAACATCGACCTGATGAGCATATCGGGTCATAAAACCTATGGTCCGATGGGCATCGGCGCCCTTTACGTTAGGCGCCGCCCGCGCGTCCGCCTGGTCGCCATGATCAACGGCGGCGGCCAGGAGCGCGGTATGCGCTCAGGAACTCTTCCCAGCCCGCTATGCGTCGGTCTGGGCGCCGCCTGCGCCATCGCCGAAAAGGAAATGGGCGCCGAGGCCGAACGGCTGCGTTTGCTTCGCGACCGTTTTTACGAAGCCATCACCAGTCGTCTCACGGAGGTTTATCTCAACGGCGATCTCGAACATCGTATTCCCGGAAACCTTAATTTCAGCTTCGCCTTTGTCGAGGGCGAGGGGCTGATGATGGGCGTCAAGGAATTGGCGGTTTCCTCGGGCTCCGCCTGTACCTCCGCGTCGCTTGAGCCATCTTACGTTTTAAAGGCTATCGGCGTCGACGTGGAATTGGCTCATACCAGTCTGCGGATCGGTTTTGGCCGTTTTACCAGCAAGCAAGACGTCGACTTCGCCGTTGACAGGATCGTCGGCGAGGTCGAACGCTTGCGCGAGATCAGTCCGCTCTGGGAAATGGCGCGGGAAGGCATAGATTTGAAATCGATAGAATGGGCTGATCACTGAGGTTTGATTATTCCGGACTTGGCATCCGGCGCATAATGGAGAACAACAAATGGCATACAGTAAAAAACTCCTGGACCATTATGAAAATCCGCGCAATATCGGGTCTTTGGACAAGAACGATGACGGCGTCGGCACCGGACTGGTAGGGGCGCCGGCGTGCGGCGACGTGATGAAACTGCAGATCAAGGTCGGCGAGGATGGAATCATCGAGGATGCCAAGTTCAAGACCTTCGGTTGCGGTTCGGCCATTGCCTCGAGTTCCCTGGTCACCGAATGGGTCAAGGGCAAGTCGATCGACGATGCCGCCGGAATCAAGAACTCGGAGATCGCCCAGCACCTGGCCTTGCCGCCGGTGAAGATTCATTGCTCGGTCCTGGCCGAGGATGCGATCAAGGCCGCCGTTTCCGATTACAAGGTCAAACAAGGGGTGGGCGAGAAGAAGATCAAAGCCGCTGAATAAGGGCCCGGACCTTGGGCGCCGCCTTGACTTTGCCATGAGAGTATTATGAACGACCGTCCGCCACCGATGAGCTTGACCGACACCGCCGCCGAACGGGTCAAGGCCATGCTTGCCAGTCGTGGCAAGCCCAGCCTCGGCGTGCGCATCGGAATCCGCTCCAAGGGATGCTCGGGCTTGTCCTATACCCTTGAGTTCGCCGACCAGAAAGACCCTTTGGACGAAGTGCTCAAGGACAAGGGAGTGACCATCTTGATCGATCCCAAAGCGACATTGTTCATCCTCGGCACGGAAATGGACTTCGTGGAAGAAGAGCTGCAATCGGGTTTCGTCTTCCGCAACCCCAACGAAAAGGGCCGATGCGGTTGCGGCGAATCCTTCCACGTATGACTTGATTGCCATACGGCGTCCCCAGGCCTCCCGCCGGCCGAACAGGCAATCTTCACCTTTGCACCAATAACAGATATTGCAAATGCACGAGCAGATAAAACAGGTTCCGCGATCCCGGCCCGCCAATGATTCCGGCATCGTTGTGTGCTGGTCCTGCAAAGGGCCGGTAGAGAGTGGCGTCTTGTTCTGCCCCGTCTGCGAGGCCGTGCAACCGCCGGGACAGCTCGATCATTTCTTCCGCTTGGGGCTCGAGGTGTCTTTCGATGTCGACCAAAAGATGCTGGACCGCCGTTACTTCGATTTGCAACGTCATCTGCATCCGGACCGGTTCGCCACCAAGACCCCGCGCGAACGGGCGCTTTCCCAGAGCCAAGCGACCAGCCTCAATCAGGCTTACGAGGTTCTCAAGGACGATCTCGGCCGGGCCGACTATCTGATCCATCTGCAAGGCGCCGAGGTGCCCGAGGGCTGCAACTTGATCAATGACCAGAAGCTGTTGATGGAAAGCCTGGAATTGCGCGAGGCCCTGGCCAAGGCGAAAACGGCCGTCGAAGTGGATGCCCTCGCCGGCCGCGCCGCCGGCGATATCGAAACCTGTGTCGAGCAACTTTCGTCCTTGTTCGCCGCCGACGATCTGGAGGGCGCCTGCCGTTTGGCCACGCGCCTGAAATACTTCAGAAAGCTCGCCGAGGAAACCCGGCAGGCCAGGGCCAGACTGGTGGACGGCTAGGTTTCCGATGGCGGCACTTCTTCAAATCCACGAGCCGGGCAAAACACCCGGCGCGGACGAGGGCAAACCGGCGCTGGCCATCGGCATCGACCTCGGCACCACCAATTCGGTCGTCGCCGTCAGCCGCGATGGCCAGCCGGAAATCCTCCGCGACGGGGACGGCAAAGCCTTGATCCCCTCGGTGGTGGCTTATGCCGCCGACCGTTCGGCAGTCGTCGGAGCCGCTGCCAAGCACTTGCTCCTCGACAGGCCCGAAAGCGTGATCGGTTCCGTCAAGCGGCTGATGGGCCGCGGCGTCAAGGACATGAAAAGCCTGGCTGGAGCCCTGCCATTCGATATCGAACCCGCCGACGAGGACGCCACCGGCATGGTCCGCTTGAACGTCGCCGGACATCGGCTGACTCCGGTGGAGATATCCGCCGAAATCCTGAAAGCGCTCAAACAGCGGGCGGAAAGCCACCTGGGCGGCAAGGTCGAACGCGCCGTCGTCACCGTGCCCGCCTATTTCGACGACGCCGCCCGCGCCGCCACCAAGGATGCCGCCCGCCTGGCCGGCCTCGAGGTGCTGCGCTTGGTCAACGAACCGACGGCGGCGGCTTTGGCTTATGGCCTGGATAAGCAGGCGGAGGGGCTGTACGCGGTCTACGATCTGGGCGGCGGCACTTTCGACATTTCCCTGTTGAGGCTGGAAAAAGGTGTCTTCCAAGTGCTGGCAACGGGCGGCGACGCGGCGCTTGGCGGCGACGACTTCGACCACGCCGTGGCCGAACATTTCCTGCATCGGCGGGGGCAACGGACGGGCGGCGTGAAACTCACCAGTAGCGAAGCCAAAATGGCGCTGATGGCCGCCCGCCTGGCCAAGGAGTGTCTAACCAATCAGGATGAAGGCGATTGGGTGCTGGATGTCAACGGCGAACAGACCCACCATAGTTTAGGCCGCGACGAATTGGAGGCGCTGATCGCGCCGCTGGTCGAGAGGACCGTGAATCTGTGCCGGCACGTCCTGGAAGACGCCGGCCTGACCGCCGACAAGATCCAGGGTGTGGTCCTTGTCGGCGGTTCGACCCGCGTCCCTCTGGTCCGCCGCCGCGTCGGCGAAATCTTTGGACAGGTCCCCCTTGACGACATCAATCCCGACGAAGTGGTGGCGGCGGGCGCCGCCTTGCAGGCCGAGGCCCTGACCACGGGTTCCGATACCCTGCTTCTGGACGTCACCCCACTTTCCCTCGGCATCGAAACCATGGGCGGCTTGAGCGAGAAAATCATCCACCGCAACACCCCCATTCCGGTCGCCAAGGCCCAGGAGTTCACCACCTATCAGGAAGGCCAAACGGCGATGTCCATACACGTCGTCCAGGGCGAGCGCGAAATGGTCGATCAATGCCGCTCGCTGGCCCGTTTCGAGCTCGCCGGCATCCCGCCGATGACCGCCGGCGCGGCACGCATCCGGGTGACTTTTTGTGTTGACGCCGACGGCCTGTTGGCGGTCGGCGCCACGGAAGCGACAACCGGCGTCGAAGCGCGAGTGGAGGTCAAGCCGTCCTATGGCCTCGGCGAGGAAGAGATGGCGAAGATGCTCCGCGACAGCATGGTCCACGCATCGCAAGACATGGCCACGCGCCTGCTTGCCGAAGCCAGGGTCGAGGCCGGCCGCAGTTTGAACGCGATTGCGGCGGCGCTGGCGGCGGACCGGGATCTGCTGGAACGGGGGGAACGGGCGGCGATCGAAAAAGCCATGGCCCGGGTCGATGCCGCCGTCAAAAACGATGACCGCGGCGCCATCGACAAGGCGGTCGAGGACCTGGAAGCGGCCACCTTTGCCTTTGCCGAAAGGCGCATGGACCGGGGAATCCGGACGGCGCTTAGGGGGGTCAGCGTCGAGCGGCTGGATGACGGCGGCGAGGACGCCGAGGAGGGAGCGGCTTAGCTCTTGCCGGGACCGTCTCGGTCGACTAAAGAAAAGCACCATTTCCTGAGTTGACCGTTTGCTAGGAGTTCTCTCATATGCCGCGGATAACTTTCATCGATCCCGAAGGAACGCCCCACGAGGTGGACGCGCCCGAAGGGTTGTCGGTGCTGGAGATCGCCCATAGGAACGATATCGACCTGGAGGGCGCCTGCGAGGGGTCTCTGGCCTGCTCCACCTGCCATGTTATCGTTGACGAGAACTGGTACGGCCAGCTTGACGAAGCCTGCGAGGACGAGGAGGATATGCTGGATCTGGCTTTCGGCCTGACCCACACCTCGCGCCTCGGCTGCCAGATCAAGATCACCAAGGAGCGGGACGGCTTGGTGGTCACCTTGCCGGTGGCGACCCGCAACATGATGGTGGGATAGGATCGGCAAGGCGGTCATGGGCCTCAAGTGGACCGACGTTCACGACATCGCCATCGAACTGGAATGTACCCATGCCGATGCCGACGTGGTCAACCTGCGTTTCACCGACCTCTGGAAGTGGGTCCGCGACCTGCCCGAATTCGACGACGATCCCAACAATTCCAACGAAAAAATCCTCGAGGCCATCCAGATGGCCTGGCTCGATGAACGGGACTGACCAGCCGGTGCCGACCAATCTTGAAATGCCCCAGGACCTCTTAGAGCCTGTACGGATGCAAATATTTTAGCATTGAACGCTCTACCTTCCTTATCGGCGAAAGTGGCGTGATCCGCTAAATTTGGCGTAAGGTCAAGGTCAACGTTCACGCCGAAGCCGTGCTCTAGGCGGTGCGGCGGATGTAAGCCGCGCCGTGTGGAATGGCCGAGCGTGGAGGCGAGACGGAAACGCAATATGGAAAAAACGGGAGGGCAAAATGAGTGACGACCTGGACGATGACGATGAGCCGGAAGAAGATATCGAGGACGGGGAGAAAAAACCGTCCGCCGGCGGCGGCAAAAAGCTGATCGTAATCGGCGCCGCGGCCGCTCTTCTTATCCTCGGCGGTGGCGCGGCGGTTTATTTCACCGGCCTTCTGGATTCCCAGCCCGGCGGAGAAAAGGATTCCGTCGGCGAACCGCCAGTATTCATTGAGTTTCCCAAAATCATGGTCGACCTGAAAACGGGGCGCTGCCGGGCGCCTTTCATCAAACTCAAGTTGCAAGCCCAACTGTCCAAAAGCGATGTATCCCGTTTCAATGAGGTGCAGCCTATGGTCCTGGACGCGTTCCAGACTTGGCTGCGCGACCATGAGCGCGGCGAATTGGTCGGAAGGGAAGGAACCGAAATGATGCGCCTCAACCTTTTTGCCATTCTCAACAACGCGCTGGCGCCGGCCAAGGCGGAGGCCATTTATTTCCGGGAGATTTTGTTGCAGTAAAAGGACGCCCCCTGTTGATCTTGCCGCTATTCGCCGCTTTCCTTGAGCTTGGCGGCCAGGGCGGCGGCCATGAAATCGTCGAGGTCGCCATCGAGAACGGCCTGGGTGTTGCTGGTTTCCACCTCTGTTCGCAGATCCTTGACCATTTGATACGGTTGCAGGACGTATGAACGGATCTGGTGGCCCCAGCCGATCTCGGTTTTGGCCTCGCGCTTGGCTTTGGCTTCCTCCTCGCGTTTGCGCAGCTCCTGTTCGTACAGCCTGGCCTTCAACATCGACATGGCGGTGGCGCGGTTCTTGTGTTGCGAGCGGCTGTTCTGGCATTGCACGACGATGCCGGTGGCAAGATGGGTCAGGCGGATGGCGCTGTCGGTCTTGTTGACATGCTGGCCGCCGGCGCCGGACGCCCGATAGGTGTCGACGCGCAGATCCTTGTCCCGAATCTCGATCTCGATGGCGTCATCGACCACCGGATAGACCCAGACCGAGGCGAAACTGGTATGCCGCCGGGCGCTGGCGTCGAAAGGCGAGATGCGAACCAGCCTATGCACGCCGCTTTCGGTATTCAGCCAGCCATAGGCGTTATCGCCCAGCACCTTGATCGTCGCCGATTTCAGGCCGGCTTCCTCGCCGCCGCTTTCTTCCAGCCATTCGACCTTGTAGGCGTGCGAGTCGGCCCAGCGGACGTACATGCGCAAAAGCATCTCCGCCCAGTCCTGAGCCTCGGTGCCGCCGGCGCCGGCGTGAACTTCCAGGAAACAGTCGTTGGCGTCGGCCTCGCCCGACAGCAAGGCCCGAAGCTCCTCCTTGGCGGCGCGCCCCCTCAGCGCCTTCAGAGCCGCCTCGGCCTCGGCGATAATATCCCCGTCGCCTTCCGCCAAGCCCAGTTCGATCAGCTCGACATTGTCGGCAAGCTCGCGTTCCAGCGCATCCATGGCTTTCAGACCGTTTTCCAGACGGGAGCGTTCGCGCATCAATGCTTGCGCTTTCGCCGGGTCTTTCCAAAGCTCCGAATCTTCGGCCCTGGCGTTCAATTCCTCCAGCCGGCCTTGGGTGGATTCGTAGTCAAAGATGCCTCCTCAGCAGCTCCAACGACTGCTTGATTTCTTCCGTCAGGACTTCGATTTCGGCACGCATCCGTTTCCTCCCTCCGCGTTCCAGGAAGTTTTTAACCACAAAGGCGCCCCGACACAAAGGCCAAGGTCAGCCTTTATACCAACCGGCGAATTCTTTCAGTACAGGCCGCCGGTGCCGGTGGCGGGGGTTTCACTTACCGTCGTGGTATAGCCTTCCAGGACCTCGCTCTCTTCCGTCGGCACGGTGCCGGGCTTGAAAGCCTCCAGGATGACGTTGCGGTCCCCCGCCCTTGCCGGCCGGCCGGTGGTTCCGTTCACTCGCACCAGACGAATGCCCGGCGGGATGCGGAAGGGGATGGTGGGCTGTCCTTGCAAGGCCTTGGCCATGAAATCGCGGAAAATGGGAGCGGCGACGGTGGCGCCTTGCTCTTTGCGGCCAAGCGTGCGCGGCTCGTCAAAGCCGGCGAACACCCCCACCGCCAAGTCCGGTGAAAAGCCGAAGAACCATGTATCGACGCTGTCATTGGTGGTGCCGGTCTTGCCGGCCAGCGGTTTGCCGACCGCCTTGACCCGTTTGCCGGTGCCGCGTTGGACCACGCCGTGGAGCATGGAAACCACCTGATAGGCGCTCAGGGGATTGGTGAGCGCTTGGCGGTGCTCGGGAATGACCGGCACCGGCTGGCGGGTCCAAAAAGTGGCGCGGCAAGCGGCGCAGCCGCGATTGTCGTGACGGAAGACGGTGCGGCCGTGGCGGTCCTGGATGCGGTCGATCAGGGTCGGCGTGATCCGTTTTCCGCCGTTGACAAGCATGGCGTACGCGGTGGTCAGCTTGAGAAGCGTCGTCTCCGCGGCGCCCAAGGACGAGACAAGCTGGCGCGGCAACTTTGCGACGATGCCGAATCGTTCGGCAAATTCGGCCACCTTGTCCATGCCGATGGTTTGCGCCAAGCGCACGGTCATCAGATTGCGCGATTTTTCGATGCCCAATCGCATGGTGCTGGGACCGTAAAATCTTTTGGTGTAGTTGGAGGGACGCCATTTCGGCAATCCAGGTCCCTGGTCGATGACAAAAGGCGCGTCCAGGATCAAAGTCGAGGGCGAAAAACCGCTATCCAGCGCTGCCAGATAGACGAAAGGCTTGAACGCCGAACCCGGTTGCCGCATGGCCTGGGTGACCCGATTGAACTGGCTTTTGGCGTATTCATAGCCGCCGGTCATGGCCAAAACCCGTCCCGTATGTGGGTCCAACGCCACCAGGGCCCCTTCGATCTCGGGGATCTGCCGCAAGCCGAAAGTATTTTCCGGATAGATTTCGTTTTTGGTATTGACGGCGACTGGCTCGACGGCGATCACGGAGCCCAGGGCCAAAACGTCGGCCGCTCCCAGCACCGGCGGGCCCAATTCCTGGCCCTCCATCCAAGGTTGCGCCCACTTCATCTCGACCAGGGGAACGCGGCCGTGGCTGGCGTCGCGAAAGCCGATGTCGGCGCCGGCCTGGTCGACGCCCAAGACCACCGCCAGCCGCCAGCCGCCGAGGCCCAGGGGTGGTTCCACTTCGGCCAGCCTGGCGCGCCAATCGGCACCCATCTCCATGCTGGCCAGGGGTCCGCGCCAGCCGTGGCGGCGGTCGTAGGTCTCGAGCCCTTGGCGCAGGACCGTATCGGCGATATCCTGGAGCCTGGGATCGAGTGTCGTACGCACCAAAAGACCGCCTTTGTACAACTGACGTTCGCCGTAGCGTTCGGCCAGTTCGCGGCGGACTTCCTCGGCGAAATATTCGGCCCTAATGAACTCTGTCTCTGCCATCAGGCGCACTTCCAGCTTCGCGGCTCGGGCCATTTCCGCCTCGTCGGCGGTTATGAGGCCAGCCATCAATATGCGCCCGATGACCCAATCGCGGCGCTCCTTGGCGGCGGCGGGATACTTGAGAGGATGATAATTATTGGGAGCCTTGGGCAGGGCGGCGAGATAGGCGGCCTCGGCGATGGTCAGTTCGTCCAAGGGCTTGTTGAAATAATTCAACGCCGCCGCCGCCACGCCGTAGGAACCGAAGCCCAGATAAATCTCGTTCAGATAAAGCTCTAAAATCCGATCCTTGTTGAAGGTGCGCTCCATGCGGAAGGCAAGGATCGCCTCCTTGATTTTGCGCTCCCAGGACACTTCATTGCTGAGCAGGAAATTCTTCGCCACCTGCTGGGTGATGGTGGAAGCGCCGACCAGACGGCGGTCTTTTCCCAAGTTTCTGACGTTGGTCAGCATGGCGCGGGCGACGCTCGGCAAATCGACGCCGGGGTGGCTGTAAAAGTTCCTGTCCTCGGCCGAGAGAAAGGCCCGCACAACCAGCTTCGGTATCGCCTTGATGGGCACGAAAACTCGCTTCTCGATGGCGTATTCGGCCAATAGCCGTCCGTCGCCGGCATAGACCCGGGTCATCACCGGTGGCTCATAGTCGGCGAGCTGGCGATAGTCGGGCAAGGCGCGCCCGAAATGATAGAACACGAACAGCACCCCTCCCGTGCCCAGGATGGCCAATATTAAAACTAATCCCAACAGGCTGAGGATGGCCTTGATCATGGTCTCACCAAGCCGGAAAAAACCGCGGAAAGAGGGTACTATAACCAACCCGGCCGGATGTTTCAGTTAGCGTGAAAATATGGCCGACTTATGACGGCGAGAAGAAACGGGCTATTTCCTGTAGGCCTCTTCGATTTGGGCAAAATAGCCTTCGATGGCGCGCCCGATCGACGAGGCCAATTTTGCGCGATAGGCTTTGCTTCTCAGCGCCCGTTCGTCCTGGCGATTGGACAGGAAACCCATTTCGATCAGGACGGAAGGCACATCGAGCGCCTTGAGCACGGCGAAACCGGCGAACCGGTGGCTGTTTCGCAGAATCCGGGTTTGACGCTTCAATTCCCCGACCAGCAGCGAGGCGAAACGAACAGACTGATTCATGGTTTCGCGCTGGGCCAGATCGATGAGGATATTTGTGACCTCGGGCGATTCGTTGCTGAGATCGATTCCGGCGATGAGGTCGGCCTTGTTTTCCTGTTCGGCCAACTCCGCCGCTTCCCTGTCCGAGGCCTTTTCGGAAAGGGTATAGACGGAAAGTCCGCGTATGTTCTTGTTCTTGATGGAATCGGCGTGAATAGACATGAACAAGTCGGCGCCGGCATCGCGGGCGATGGCGACGCGATCGCGCAAGCGGATGAAAATATCGCGTTTGCGTGTCAAAACCACCCGGAAACGGCCGCTGTTTTCCAAACGATTCTTGATTTCACGGGCCACGGCCAAGGTGATATGCTTCTCGTACATGCCGTTGGCGCCAATGGTGCCGGGGTCGACACCGCCATGGCCGGGATCGATGGCGACGACCCATTTTCTTTGGCGTTTCCGGGCCATGGGCTTGCGCAAAGGCGGCGGAAACAGGGCCGCCGCCATCCTTTCCGGCGATGCGGCGGAAAACCGAGGCGGCGAGGCTTGCCACAGTCCCGTTGCCGGCGAATTTCCTTGTTTAACCTCGCCACCGGTTTCGACCAGGTCGACCACCAATCGGTATCCATAACCGGCCGACGGCGCCACCAAAAAGGCCCTGGTAATCGCCGCCGGTCCATTGACATCCATAACCACGCGGGAAATTCCCGGCTTGAACAAGCCGTAACGGAGTGTTTTCAACAACCCTGTCCGGCTTGGCAAAGGCCGCCCCGGAAGGCGCCATCCCACCTCCGGCAGATCGATGACGACACGCTCGGGATCGGACAAGGTGAAAACATTGAAGGCAACCCAATTGGTCAAATCGAAGACGCAGCGGGTTATGACGCCATGCTCGCCAACCCGCACATCCGTGACAACGGCTTGTGCGGCGGCGGCGGCGGGATGCGGGGCGGCGGCGAAAACAAGCACCGCCGGCAAGATAAGAAAAAGCAGACGAAAAAAGGAAATAAACCGCGGCATAAAGCGTTTTCCCGCTGTAAGGCCTTTAAATATACCGCCAAATAATGTCAAACAGCCTTGCTGTTAACCTGAACGGGCTTATATTCCACAGAGGCAAACGCAACAAGACGATTGTCGAACTTAATTCCTACTGTTAGGTTAACAGAGCGGCCGTCCACAACCCTTGGAAACATCTTCGGCCGCGATCGATTAATTTTTTAGGATTTCTCAATGCCGGTTAGAGCAGCGCGAACGACTCCCGTTCACATTCTGCCCATGAAAATGGTCAGAGGGTATTTCGCTGGCGCCTCCGGCTGCAAGCGAACACAAAAATTTTGCACCTCTCGGTCCCGTCCTCGCGCCCGCCGCACTTCAGGGCCAGGCTTACGGATGGCGGTGGTGCCATGGAGCCAACAAGTTAATGACCAGCAAAACAATGCTCATCGATGCCAGCCATCCGGAGGAAACCCGGGTGGTAGTTCTTGGCGGAAACCGTTTGGAAGATTTTGACGTCGAGGTCGAATCCCGAAAGCGACTCAAAGGCAACATATACTTAGCGAAAATCACCAGGGTTGAACCATCCCTGCAAGCGGCCTTTGTCGATTACGGCGGCAACCGTCACGGGTTCCTCTCCTTTAGCGAAATTCATCCCGACTACTATCAGATTCCCATTGAAGACCGGCAAGCCCTGGTTGCCGAGCACGCCGCCGCCGAAAATGCCGACGCGGACAGTAAATCGGTGGATGACGGAGAGGCGGACGGTGAAGAATTGGAAACCATTGGCGGGGACGACAGCGAAGAAGTCGAGGCCCATTGGGTCAAGCCTTCGCTTCGCCGTTACAAAATCCAGGAAGTCGTCAAGCGCCGCCAGGTTATGCTCATCCAAGTGGTCAAGGAGGAACGGGGCCACAAGGGCGCGGCGATCACCACTTACATCTCACTCGCCGGACGCTATTGCGTATTGATGCCCAACACGGCACGCGGCGGCGGCATCTCGCGGAAGATCACCAATATCGCCGACCGCAAGCGATTGAAAGCCGTTCTCGGCAATCTTGGCATTCCCGAGGGTGTCGCCGTCATCGTGCGAACCGCCGGCATCAATCGCAGCAAGGCGGAAATCAAGCGCGATTACGAATATTTGATGCGTCTTTGGGACACCATCCGCAATTTGACCTTGCAATCGATAGCTCCGGCCCCGATCCACGAAGAGGGCAACCTGATCAAGCGTGCCATCCGCGACCTCTACAGCCGTGACATCGACGAGATTATCGTCGATGGCGACGCCGCCTACCGCATGGCCAAGGATTTCATGAAGCTGATGATTGCCAGCCATGCCAAGCGGGTGAAAAAGTACCGCGAAACCGGTAAATCCCTCATGCACCATTATCACGTCGAAAGCCAGTTGGACGCCATTCACTCGCCCGAAGTCCAACTCAAGTCCGGTGGCTACATCGTTTTCAGCCCCACCGAAGCCCTTGTCGCCATCGACGTCAACTCGGGGCGTTCCACAAAAGAACGAAACATCGAAGAGACGGCGTTGAGAACCAACCTTGAGGCAGCCGACGAAATCGCCCGCCAGTTGCGCTTGCGCGATCTCGCCGGGCTCATTGTCATCGATTTCATCGACATGGAAGTCCGGCGCAACAACACTAAGGTCGAGCGGCAGCTCAAGGAAGCCATGCGCAACGACCGCGCCCGTATTCAAATGGGTCTGATCAGTCTTTTCGGCCTTCTGGAACTGTCCCGCCAGCGGTTGCGGCCCAGTCTGATCGAAACCAGTTCCGAACCTTGCCCCCATTGCAGCGGCATGGGCATTCGGCGCTCGACGGAATCGGCCGCCTTGAACGTTTTGCGCGCCATCGAAGAGGAAGGCAACCGGAACCGTTCGAAAGAGATTATCGTCCATGTTTCGACGGAAGTGGCGCTTTACATCCTCAATCAGAAACGCACCACCGTCGCCGATATCGAGAACCGTTACGGCTTTACCGTCAGTCTGTCCGCCGATGATTCGCTCATTCCGCCGAATCATCGCATCGAACGGGGAAAGACACCGCCCATCAAGGCCGCCGCCGTCCCGATTGCCGGCGATGAAGGCCTGGCGGCGATCGAAAAACCTCAACCGGATGGCGGGGAAGAAAGTCCCAAGCGCCATCGCCGGCGCGGGCGCCGACGCCGTAAATCCGTCGGAGAAGGCCAGGAAGCGACGATTGAGGCCAAGAAAACCGGCGCCGCGGCGGCCGATACGCCCCTGGAGACCGCCGCCGAGACGGCAACCGTTGAAAAGGACGAATCCATGGGCAAACGCCGCCGGCGCGGCAGGCGCGGCGGGCGCCGGCGGTCCCGCAAAAGCCCGGACAGGCGGGTCGAAACCGGCAAGCCGGGCATCGAGGGCGAACGGCAACGGAACGAAGATGCCGGCGTTGATATCTCCTTGCTGAGCGGTCATGCCGAGGCCGTTCTCTTGCAACCCCCCGCTAGCGAACCCATCTTGCTTGGCTCCGCCGTCGACGAAGCGGAAGCCGCGCTGGCGGAAGCGAAAACCAAGAACGGATCCAGCGTCCAAAAACGCCGCACGGCCAGACGCGCCGCCGGAAAACGCAAGCAAAAAGAGGCCGCCGCCAAAACCGAAGCCGAAACCAAAATCGACGGAGCCGAACCGGAGCCGGCGGAAAAGAAATCGAAAATGACAAAGCCCAAGCCCAAGCCCAAGCCCAAGCCCAAGCCCAAGCCCAA
>Ga0187833_10001032_pt1 | contig 32798 bp, 23 predicted proteins | sample ETNtaG_37_FD_167968 | JGI IMG/M metagenome (GOLD analysis project Ga0187833, IMG submission 167968) | Marine microbial and viral communities from oxygen minimum zone, Eastern Pacific Ocean - ETNP2014_SV_400_PacBio MetaG (Illumina Assembly) | ecosystem: Environmental > Aquatic > Marine > Hypoxic...
AGGCCGGCCGGGCCCAGGTTCTTCTGGGCACCGCCGTAGACGAGGTCGAAGCGGTCCCAGTCGATCGGGCGGCTGAGGAAGTCTGAGCTCATGTCTGCAACCAGCGGCAGGCCGAGTTCTGGGAAGTCGGGAAAGCGGATGCCACCGATCGTCTCGTTGCTTGCCAGGTGTACATACCTGGCGGCGTCGCGGACCTGAACCTCATCGGCCCCGGGCATCCGGGTGAAGCCGTCATCGGCACCGCTCCATGCCTCGTAGACGTCGGCAACCAGACGAGCCTCGGAAAGTGCCTTCCCTCCCCAGGCGCCGGTGTTCACGTACCCGGCGGTCTCACCCGGAGCGAGCAGGTTCATTGGCACCTGGCCGAACTGGAGGCTTGCTCCGCCCTGCAGGAACAAGATGGTGAACTCGTCTGGCACCGAGGCCAGTTCCCTGAAGTCTGCCAGCGCACCCATGTGCGCGGCGTCATAGGCGTCTGCCCGGTGGCTGGCCTCGACGATGGACATGCCTGTGCCACCGAAGTCGAGCAGTTCGTCGCGAACCTCTTCGAGGATGCTCACCGGAAGGGTGCAGGGGCCCGCACAGAAGTTGTGGACCCGGGTGGAGGTGGTCATGGATTGCTCCCTTGGTCGAGCCCGGTCCGGCCGAGGCGGGATGCGGGATCGTGGTCGCTGACCAAGCAAGGCTAGCGGCGGTAACCGTCGGGTCGGTACGGTTCAGTCGAAGGTGATACGACGCAGGGTCGGCTCGAGCACCGACGATGTACGGCGCTCCGACTCGGCCAGCACAGTGGGATCAGCACTGGGAGGGTTGTCCATGCCCAGCGGAACTATCTCGTAGGTGGAGCGGTCAACCCAGGTGGGGACGTAGCCGGCATCCACTACAGCTACCGAACCGTCAGGCCGGTCGGCCACGGCGAACCATGCGATGACGCCGTCCTGAGTGGAGTCAGGGCATTCTGGGCGGCAGTTCCTGCGCTCGTCACCGGGTTGGTTGGAGAGGAAGTTACCCAGTCCGATGGCCGCGTACTTGTCGGAGAACCGCAGCACGGGCTGGATCACGTGTGCCTGATGGCCTATCAGCAGGTCGACTGCCGGAGATGCGAGGAGTTGGGCTGAGACCTCGGCCTGCCTGTCCGTGGGTTGGCTCTGGTACTCGATTCCCCAGTGGATGCTCACCACCACGAACTCGGCACCCTGTTCCACCGCTGCCTCGGCATCGGAGACGACCTTCTCAGGATCGAGGCTGCCGACAAGCCACGGTGGGTCGGTCGGTAGGGAGGCTCCGTTCATGATGTCGGTGTAGGAGAGGTGTGCCACCGAGATGCTGCCGGGTGCGAACCAGGCAGGTCCGGCATCGGCCTCTTCAAGGGCCATCCCGGAGTGGGCCACCCCGGCCCGGTCAAGGTGGCCCAGGGTGGCACGCACTCCTGAGACCCCGGCATCAAGGCTGTGGTTGGACGCAACCGAACACCCGTCGTAGCCGGCGGCACCGATGGCATCAGCCAGTTCGAACGGCACCCGGAAGTTGGGGTAGTAGACGAGGTCGCTGTCATCCTGTGACAGCGGCGTCTCCAGATGGCAGAGGGCCAGGTCGGCTCCCGCCAACACGGGCTGGACACGCCTGAACATGGGGTTGAAGTCGTAACCACCGTCGCTGCCGTAGAACCCTGCCATGTCGGCCACGTACTCGTGGGCGAGGAGGTCACCGGTCGCAACCAGCGTGAAGGTGCGGGCCTCGAACGGGAGCGTCGTCGTTGTGGAGGAGTCTGGAGGGGTCGTTGATTCGGGCCCGCCGTCGTCTGGAGTCTGGGAAGGCGCCGTGGTGCTGGCAGGCACCTGCCCGTTCTCGTCGCGGCTCACTCCGGTGAGCGTCGTGAGGTCTATTGACAGATCGGCCATGACCATTACGAGCACAACAGCGAAGAATGCCATGAGCACTCTCGTCAGGTGCCACGCCACCCGACGTTCGGTCTCTGACATGACGTCGTGTTCCGGGTCGATGTCGGTGGGGTCATTCATGTCAGGTCCCGAAGGATTGGAACGCCGGGTCGAACATCCTGGTTGTTGACACCGTCGGTCCTGACAACCCGGCCAGAGACGAGAACGTGGCGAACACCCTCAGCCTCACGGGCCGGGTCGGCGATCGTGGAGCGGTCGATGATGGTCGTCGGGTCAAAAACCGTGATGTCTGCCACAGCGCCTGGCTGGATGCGGCCCCGTCGGGCCATGGCCGAACTGATGCCGCCCAGCATCCGGGCTGGAAGGATCGTCATCTTTGCCAGAGCGTCTGGCAGGGTCAGGAGCCCTCGCTCACGCACATAGTGGCCGAGCACTCGGCTGAAGCAACCCGTGGAGCGGGGATGGTTGTTGCGGGGGCGTTCCAGGATGGCATCGGAGCCGATCATCACCCAGGGTGTGAGCAGCGACGTGTCGATGTCGTCATCGCTCATGGCGAACGCCGCAGTCACCTTGTGTTCCCTTCGGGCGGCGTTGAAGGTCTCCTCGGTGAGGCGTTCGTCTGTGCCGGCTATCTGGAGGTCTCCCCATGAGATGCCGTACTTCTCGCGGAAGTTGTCGTAACGGGCGCTGGCTGCGTTGGTAGCCCAGAACGTGTACGGATAGGTGCAGGCCGTTATTGGGATGCCCGATGCGCGTGCAGCATCGAGTTGTGAGATCGCCTCGGCCATTCGACCGGTTCCACCAGTTGAGTTGATGTGTTCGATGTGGAGTCGACAACCCGTCTGGGTGGCCACCCTTATGGCCTCATCGAGGGCCTCCTCCTGGGTGCCCGGCGTGAGGTTCTCCGAATACCGGACGTGCAGGCACAACGGCACGGAGTAGCGGGCAGCCACCTCGCCGTGGCGGAGCATCTCGTCGAAGCTGACGTCGACGGTGTACTCGGGCTGTTCGTGAATGCCCAGCGCGCCGGCCAGGACATCGGCCTCGGCCCGGCCGACCAGCTCGTCGAGATCGTCTCCGCTGACCCGGCTGATTCCCAACTTCATGTCCTTGCGGTGCTCGTACTGGTCGGCGGCACCTCCGTAGTTGACCGGTGGGTCGTTGCCAGCTGCCTTGTCGAGAAAGATGGCCATCGGATCATCGATGCCGTGGAGGTTCAAGTTGGTGGTGACCCCGTCGGCGACCTTGAACCACTCGCCGAATCCGTTGGGTGGATACGAGAGGATGTCGATAAAGCCCGGCGACACCACAAGGCCAGTGGCATCGATGCTGCTTGATCCCGACAGCGGCTCGAGGCTGATCTGCGTGATCGTGTCGCCGTCTATGCCCAAGTGGGCTACCGCGTCGAACCCAGAATCGGGGTCGATGACCCGACCTCCGGCGATCACCGTGTCATGGACATGGTCGTCGGTGGCCACCTCGAGGGAATCGTCGAGCACTGGTGGCACCGTGGGAGTGGTGGTCGCGGGCGGGCCGGTCGTGGAGGTGGTGGCCGGGACCGAAGAAGGTGCTGGGGCCGGTGTGGTCGACAGCCCCGTGGGCCGGATGGTGAGGCGCCGAAGCAGGGCAAGGTTGGCCGCACCGAAACCCAGGCCGAACAGCACCTTGCGACGTGCAATGGCACCAGGGCCCGGCTCGACCGGCGTGTTCCCGTCGGGCGGCTGGTCCTCCATCAGGGCGACGCTACCTGTGGAGTCGAACGGGTACACGGCACTGGACCGCTCCGGGCGCGGCTACCGGTGGGTGTCAGCTGGCTAGCGTTGGAATGTGGAGATCCGCTACCCGGGCACACTCGGCGTCCTGGCAATCCTTGGCCTGGCAACGCTTGTAGCCGCAATTGCGACCGGTGGCTCAACCGACCTGTTGATGGCCAGGGTGTCGGCCGACCCACTGGCCGAGTCGTCTCCGCACCTCGTCGTTGTCGAGAGGCCAGCCGGGGGTGTTGGCGCCTACTCGGGTCTTGGCACCTGGGTCGACTCTTATGACTCCGATCCTGTCTACACATCGGGCCGACCGTCGGTGTCGCCGGGTGACACAGCGCAGATGGCGGCCTCTGGGGTGCAGACCCTCTTCATGCAGGCGGCGCGTTCCGATGACCGGGCAACAGGGCCGACCACGGACCCGTGGGTACTGGCCGAGTTCCTGATGAACGCCCATGCAGACGGCCTGAACGTGGTCGGCTGGTACCTGCCCAAGTGGAGCGGCGACAACGAGGACCTCGAACGTCTCGTGGCGGTCCATGAGTTCGAGGTTCTGGGGCATCGCTTTGACGGCCTTGCGGTGGACATCGAGTGGAACCGCGGCGAACTCGAGGAAGATGCCGAGGAGCGCAGCCGTCGCCTGCTTGTGCTCTCTCTGCAACTACGCGACTCGATCGGCGCTGCGACCTTGGGAGGCATCGTGATGCCACCGATCGTGACCGACCAGATCAACCCCGACTTCTGGCCGAACTTTCCGTGGACAGACCTTGCAACTCTCTACGACGTGTGGCTGCCCATGAACTACTGGTCGTTCCGCACCGAGGAACACGCCGACCCGCTCTACTACAGCGGTGAGAACATCAGGTTGTTGCGTCAGAACCTCCAGTTTCACGAGGCGGTGGTACACGGCATCGGAGGTATCGGAGCCGAGAGTGGCGACGTCTACGGTGCTGATGAACCGTTGGCAGAGTTGGATGACCTGGCACTCTTCGTTCGGTCACTCTCGGAGACCGGAGCCGTGGGGGGTTCGATCTACGACTGGGCAACCACAGGAAATGCAGCTCGGGAGCGCTTGGCTGGACTCTTTGCTGGGTAACAGGTTAGGCAACTCCCCGGCCTGCCGTTCTTACCCACCATTCGAAATCAGCGAGATCCGCACGCCACAGATCTCGAAGTTGCCGGACTGGGCCGCTACCAACTCGAGCCCACTGACGCCCTCACCTCTGCCGTCAGCGGCATCCACAAACCGGATCTCCGCGTCGTCAAGGGCGATTGACGTGTCGGTGTTCTGCCTCCCTAGTACCTCTGACCAGCGCTCGGCCATGGCCAGAGGAGACTCGGCCTGAACCTCGACGGCGGAGATCCGTTGTACCACTCCGGTGTGGATGTGGTCCCGCCAGTAGGGTCCGGCCCACGGCCAGGCGTCCCAGTCATCAGTCTGGTCTACTGACAGGATCGCCCCACCGACGTCGCCCGGGTGGAGGTGGAGTCCGGTGACACCCTCGGTGACTGCCTCAAAGACCACCCGGGTTCCGGTTTCCCGAAAGTGATCACGAAACGGGTCTAGGTCGTCAACCTGGACGATGACCATGTATCCACCGTCGCCACCCCGCTTGGCAAGGAGACGGCCGGCCGTCGTACCTGTTTCGACCGGTGACACCACCTCCAACAACTGTTCGCCCACCGGATACAGAACGTTCCCGAGGCCGAAAGTGCTCACCCCTGGGTCCCGGAAGCAGACCGAGAGGCCCAGTTTCGCCTCGATTTCGGACTCTGCTGCCGTAAGGTTTTCGGCTACCAGGGCTACTTGGCGCAGGCGCATCCGCATCACAGTGACGCTAGTGGCGCTTGGTCTTCGGGGACGCACCGTCCGGGAAGACTACCTACCGCTCCCCAGTCAGATCCAGAATCCGGTAGGTGACAACTCTCAGGCTTGGGAGGTGGCCGAGGTGCCGGCCGCCAGACATACGCGGATCTTCGCAACAGGGTTCGAGGGGCCCGGAAGAGTGCTGAGTGGGGTCCTGGGTGGCCCGCGCGCGCGGGTCGCGTAGCCTTGACTACCGGGCACTTCCGTGGTCGGCTCAGCCGAAAGAGGGTTCAGGTGAGCGAAAAACGCCAGCCAACCGCAACGACGGCCTTCGGTGTTGGCCGTCGCGAGAACCATGACTCGTCTGCTTTCTACGCCCGCTTCCGGCCACCAGAGGTGTCTGACGATGACACCATCGCTGATGCTCCCGACCTTGGTGACGGCTGCATCCTGGGTGATTCCCGTGACATGCACCACCTGCCCGACTCGTCAGTGGCTCTGGTGGTCACCTCACCTCCCTATTTCGTTGGTAAGGAGTACGAGTTGGCCGTGGCGGGCAATGGAACTGTCGGGATCCCCACTTCGTACCTCGAGTACCTGGAGATGCTTTCTGAGGTGTTCACCGAGTGCTTGAGGGTCCTTGAGCCCGGGGGCCGCATAGCAGTCAATGTTGCCAACCTCGGGCGTAAGCCCTACCGGAGCCTCTCAGCAGATGTGATCCGCATCCTCCAGGATGACTTGGGCCTATTGCTGCGCGGTGAGGTTGTGTGGCAAAAGGCTGAAGGTGCAACCGGGTCGGTCGCATGGGGGTCGTTCCGCAGGGCGGCCAACCCGGTGCTCCGCGATATGACCGAACGGGTCCTCATCGCCAGCAAGGGGCGTTTCGATAGGGCACGTGTACCGAAGAAGCGCGAGGAGGAGGGCCTTCCCCACGAGAGCACGGTCACAACCGACGAGTTCATGGAGGCCACCCTCGATCTCTGGCGCATCGACTCAGAACAGGCCAGCAGGGTCGGCCATCCGGCCCCGTTCCCGGTTGAACTGCCCCGGCGCCTGATCGACCTCTACACCTACCGCGACGACCTTGTCCTCGATCCGTTCCTGGGTTCCGGTTCCACTCTCGTGGCGGCTCTGCGTGCCGGTCGGCGCGGGGTGGGCTACGACCTGGAATCCGAGTACATCGACCTGGCAAGGGGCCGCCTCGCCACCGAGAAGGACAGGATCAAGGCCGGTTCCCTCGCCGAGTGGCGCCGCAGCGACCTGGCCGGCCGGGCAGCACCACAGGACGGTCTGTTTCCCGCGCTGAACGGCCACGACGATACCGAGCACCTCCTGGAGCGTGCCGCGGAATCAGGCAAGAAGGCAGCCGACATCGCCGAGGCCGTGTTGGTCGAGGCCGGTTTCGACATCGTCAAGGCAGGCGTGGTCCGACGCGACCTTGGCGCACACTTCTCGTTCCTGGTCACAGATAAGGCGGTCGGCCGCCAGTGGTACGTGGAGGTTTCGGGTGCGTTCACCACCGCAAGGCCCGGCATGCGCCGCACCGATGCCCTCTGGAAGACCCTTGGGAGGGCCCACGTGCTCGCCAGCGGACACGCAGGCGATGCCCCAGAGGATCGCCCCCGACTGCTGGTACTCACCCCCCGCCTTCCGCGTAGTGGAAGCGAGGGCGACCGTGCCATGCGGGCTGTCGGTGGATCCGGGTTCTTCGACGCTGTCGAGATGTTTGACGATGCAGCGGTTGAACGACTGCGGTACTACGCCAAGGGTGCTCCCGATCGACCGCTTCCCGGTTTCTGGGACGAAGAAGAGATCTCCCAGCGGTTCGCCTGAGCACTCCGCTCAGCCGGATACGAACTCCACCTCGTAGAGGGTCGGCCAGTACTTGCCGGTCAGCAGGAATCGCCCTGTGGCGGGGTCGTGTGCGATGCCATTCAGGACCGAACCGGGGGCCAGCGAAGATCGCTCCACCGGCAGTGACGAGGTATCCACGACAGCAAAGACAATCCCTGTGGCTGGATCAATGCCGACGATCGTGTCGGTCTTCCAGACGTTCGCCCAGACCGTGCCGTTGACACATTCAAGTTCATTCAGGAGTTCCTGCGGCAACTCCTCTCGTGCAACCACCATGCTGCCCAGTTCATGGAAGTCTGACGCCGATCTGAAGGTCAGGGTCGCCGACCCGTCGGACACGACCAGGGTCTCCGGGTCAAGCAGGCACACCCCCCACCCCTCACCCTCGTAGGACCAGGCATCGACACGCTCAAGGCCGTCGACGTTCCACACCGTTGCGCTCCCCGCTTTCCAGGTGAGTTGCAGCAATCGGCCACCACCGATCGCCGTGAGGCCCTCACCGAAGACGGTGTCATCTAGCCCAGTTGAGGCAACGACCCCACCGGTGGCCAGGTCCACCTCACGGATCGTCGACGTGCCGTAGTGCCCCGTGCTCTCAAAGAGGCGGCCGTTGACCAACTCGAGGCCCTGGGTGAAAGCGGTCGGATCGTGGGGGTACTCGGCAAGCACCTCGACGTGCATCTCGCCTGCTGGCCAATCTGTCGTAACGCCCATGGTCACATCTGTGGCCACGTTTACGCCACCGCTCACAGCTACGGCCGGGTCAGGGCGAGACTGCTCCACGCCGCCACAGGCCGCCACGACCAGCGCCACGACCACGGATATCGCCAGATGACGCAACAGGGATCTCAGGCCCCAGTGGTGTTGCCGGTGTGGGCGGAACTCCAGCACAGTGTGGAAGGGTAGCTAGGTGAACGGGACCGGGCCCAGCGGCGGGCACATTGAACATGACGGCCTCGAGATCGCCTATCTGGACTGGCGCGGTGGGACTGGGAGTTCTGGAGCGGACACGGTCGTCGTTGTCCACCCAACCGGTTTCTGCGCAGGCGTGTTCCACCCACTTGTGCACCGACTCGCCGATCGCTTTGACTTCATCGGCGTTGACCTGCGCGGACATGGTGCCAGCCAGACCGTCACGGCCGTAGAGGACCTGGGCAACGACCAGATGGCACTTGACGTCTTGGCGGTCGTCGACCACCTCGGCATCAGCCGCTTCTCTCTTCTGGGCGTCTCCCTGGGTGGAGCCGTCGCAATCGAGGTGGCCGCCATAGCCCCCGACAGGGTTGTCTCGATAATGCTCTGCGAAGCGGTCGTAATAGACAGTCGTGTCCGTGGGTCGAGCCACTATGCCTACGAGGAGGGAGAGCACCCGATGGCGGTCGCCGCCAGGCGCCGCCGACAGGTCTGGCCGGATAGTGCCACCGTCGTGGAGTCATACGGCTCAAGGCCACCGCTGCAGGTCCTGGACCCCGAGGTGCTCGAGGCCTATGTGTCGTGGGGTTTCGTCGACACTCCAGACGGTCAGGTGGAACTGGCCTGCGCACCCGACATCGAGGCCTACGTCTTCGGATCGGCTGAACGGTACGGAGCGACCCACACCTTCGAGCGCCTGGCTGACGTGACCTGTCCGGCGTCGGTACTGGCCGGGACCGACACCAACCTGGAACTTCAGTGGTTTGAAGCCCAGGCCCGGATACTCGACACCGAGCTGGTCCTCGTGGACGGAAGCCACTTCTTCCTCTTCGAGGACCTCGACAGGGGAGCGTCGTTGATCCTCAAGCACCTGCCTTGACGCTGTTTGCCGGCCTGCCCACACAACGGTTGTGGGCCCTAACCACCCTTGCGGTTCGCCGCCCACACCTGACAGGAGCATCCGGTGAGCACCCATCCAGACCCAGTTGAGCTCTCCAGCCGAATCATTGACACCGGCACGGCCGAACCCCCTCACAACCGGGTAACCGGGGAGTTGACCCAGGTCGACGACGACATCGCTGTAGTGGAGTCGTTCTCGCACTGCTGGGTGATCCGCACCGACGAAGGCCTTGTCTGCTTTGACACCAGCGGAACTGGATCCGGGACAGGGGTCGTGGAATCGATCAGGAACTGGAGCAGCGAACCCTTCCACAGCCTCGTCTACACCCATGGCCACCTCGACCATGTCGGAGGCAGCGGTGCGTTCATGGCCGACGCTGAGGCCAGGGGTGGACCCCGGCCCAGGGTGCTGGCCCACGAGGCGGTGCCCGCCCGCTTCGACAGGTACCGAACCACGAACGGTTGGAACATCGTCATCAACCTGCGGCAGTTCGGTGGTGTTGTGAAGCCCGAAGCCATGGGTATCGGAGGGTCCGGGCGCACCTTCCTGCCTGACGACGTTGCCGAACCCGATGAGATGTTCCGCGACACCCTCGCGTTCAGCGTCGGCGACCGAGGCATCGAGTTGCGTCACGCCAGGGGAGAGACCGACGACCACGCATGGGGCTGGGACGCCTCGAGCCTGACCGCCTACACAGGCGACTTCATGTCATGGGTGTTCCCCAACGCAGGCAACCCCCAGAAGGTCCAGCGCTACCCGATCGAGTGGGCAGCAGCACTACGGGAAATGCTTGCTGCCGGTGCCGAGCGGGTGTGTCCAGCCCACGGGCTGCCCATCGTGGGCCGCCAGCGTGTCGAGTTGGTTCTGGGCGACCTGGCCGAAGCGCTTGAACACCTCAGCGACCGCACCCTTGAGTTGATGAACGAGGGCGCCACCCTGGACACGATCATTCACGAGGTGACCGTGCCCGAACACCTGCAGGACAGGCCCTGGCTGGCCCCCCAGTACGACGAGCCGGAGTTCGTGGTGCGAAACGTCTATCGGCAGTTCGGCGGGTGGTGGGATGGAAACGCAGCCAACCTAAAACCTGCACCCGAATCGGCCCTGGCGTCCGAGGTGGTAGCTCTCGCCGGATCGGTCGAGGCGCTCACAGAACGCGCCCGGGAACTGGCCGAGGCCGGTGACCTTCGGCTGGCCTGCCACCTGGTCGAGATGGCGGTCGCAGCCGAGCCGCATCACGAGGGCGCCCACAGGGCCAGGGCGGCTGTCTACTGGCAGCGCCGCAAGGCCGCCCGCTCGCTCATGTCCAAGGGAATCTTCGCTGCCGCCGCCCGGGAGTCCGAGGCCGAGGTGGGAGAAGAGGTTGTGGCCGATCCACTGGGGGAGAGCCTCGGGAAGGCACCCGGCTAGGAACTGGTCGTCTGTTCCACCACTCCGGCCATTAGGAGGCCGATCTGCTCACGGCTGGCGTCCTGACCCTGGACAATGGCCACGATGTCGCCCTCGTACATGACGGCGACCCGGTCTGCCAGGCCGAGAATCTCGTCGAGGTCCTCTGAGATGAGAATGGTTGCAGTACCGATGCTCCGCTGCTCGATCAGACGTGTGTGGATGTACTCGGCGGCACCTATGTCGACCCCACGGGTCGGCTGACACGCCAGCAGCACTGTCGGAGAAGCCGACAGTTCCCTCGCCAGGATCACCTTCTGGATGTTGCCACCCGAGAGGCTCGAGGTCGGGGTGTCGATTCCCGGAGTCTTCACCGCAAAGTCGTCGACAAGTTGCTCGCTGTGCTTCCTGATGGCTCCGAAGGCGAGCATTCCGCGGATCGTGAACTCTTCAGAGTCGTGGTCCACGAGCACCAGGTTCTCGCTCACGGTGAACTCGGCGATGGCACCGTCACGCATGCGCTCCTCGGGTATGAAGCCGAGGCCCCTGTCTCGCCGGGCACGGGTGTCGTCGCCGGTCACATCGACACCGTCCATGCTGATAGATCCACCGGGCTCGACATCACGCAGGCCGGCCACCGCCTCGGCCAGTTCGCGTTGGCCGTTGCCCGAGACCCCGGCAATGCCGAGGATCTCACCCGACCGCACCTGAAATGAAATGTTGTTCACGGCAACGGCATCCCTGTCGCCGTGGATCGTGAGGTTCTCCACCGAAAGGCGGGCAGGGCCCTCCTGTAGGACAGGTTTCTCAGGGGTGAGTCGAACCGCTCGCCCCACCATCATCTGGGCCAGTTGCCCGCGGCTTGTCTCGGCCGGCGTGGTGGTGCCGACAACCGCGCCGTTGCGCAGGACGGTTATCCGGTCGCTGAGGCTCATGACCTCGCGGAGTTTGTGCGAAATGAAGATGAGGCCGCGACCGTCGTCAGCCATACGTCGTAGGATCACGAACAGGTCGTCAACCTCGCCCGGGGTGAGTACCGCAGTCGGTTCATCAAGGACCAGCAATTCGGCATCGCGGTAGAGGGCCTTGACGATCTCGACACGCTGCCGTTCGCCCACGGCAAGCTGACGGACCTCGACCGACGGGTTTACGGCGAGGCCGTGCTCCTCGGAGATCTCGGAGACACGCCTCGACACAAGGTCTAGGTCGGTGAACGGCCGCCGCGAAGAGTCCATGCCGAGGGCCACGTTCTCAGCGACAGTCAGAGTTGGAACCAGCATGAAGTGCTGGTGGATCATCCCGATCCTCGAGGCAATCGCCTCAGACGGGGACCCGACGGCGATGGGCTCACCGCGCAGGAGGATGTCGCCCTCGTCGGCCTGGTAGAGGCCGAAGAGAATCTTCACCAGGGTGCTCTTGCCGGCACCGTTCTCACCCAGAAGCGTGTGGACCTCGCCGTAGCGGACGTCAAGGTCAATGCCGTCGTTGGCGACGACACCGGGGAAGGCCTTGGTGATCCCCCTCATCTCCAGGATATTCGTGTCAGGTCCCATTGTGTCCGTCTGTTCTGTCGGGTTGAAGGGGCCAACTCCTGCCGGCCGACAGATGGCGGTGCCGGCAGGAGTTGGGGACCTTCATTGCCTGAAGTGGTCGCCTCTGCTGTGGGCTACGACCCCGTGCTCACGGTGCCGTTGGTGATGGCTTCGATCATGGCTTCGGCTGCGTCGCGTACACCGGCGGGCAGTTCGAAGCCGTCGTTGAACTCGATTACGAGGCCACCGTTGGCGAGGTTGATCTCAAAGGCCTGACCTCCGAGGACGCCACCGTCACGAAGCGCAAGCATCTCCTCGAGCACAACCTCCCAGTGGTACACCTGCGAAGCCACGACTAGGTCCGGAGCCAGCGAAGTCTGGTTGGCCTGCGTGCCGAACCACGGCACACCGGCATCGGTAGCCACACCGACGGCACCAACGACCATCTGGGCAGTACCGGTCAACACGTCGACATCGTTGGCCAGGTGCGCCTCAGCTGCCTCGGCAGCCAGGGCGACGTCGCCGAACGAACCCGTGTAGGTGATGTTCACCTCAGATGCGCCCCCAGCGAGGGCACCGGCTTCGAAGCCGTTGATGTAAGCGACAGCGTCACCGGCCTCGATGGGGCCGACCACGCCGATCACACCGGAATCGGTGAGAGAAGCGGCGATGGAACCGTTCACGTAGCCGCCCTCGTCAGCAGCAGGCGCATACGCGAACACGTTGTCGAGGCCCTGGGTGTCAGAAGCCGTACCCCAGACGAAGGTCACGTCCGGGAAGTCGGGTGCTATCTCCATGAGGGACGCACCGAACTGGGTGCCGTGTGCGATTACGACGTCGTTGCCATCCTCGGCGTAACCACGGATCGCTGCCGCAGCATCCTCAACGATGAACGTCCCGTCGGTGATCGACAACTCGACATCACGCTCAAGAGCGTTGACCGAATCAACCATGCTCTGGCTGAACGCAAGGTCATCAGAGGCACTCGGTGCCACAATCGCCACCCTCAACGGACCAGCGGCCACAGCCGGGGTGGCGTTGGAGGTGTCGACGGTGCCGTTGGTGATGGCTTCGATCATGGCTTCGGCTGCGTCGCGTACACCGGCGGGCAGTTCGAAGCCGTCGTTGAACTCGATTACGAGGCCACCGTTGGCGAGGTTGATCTCAAAGGCCTGACCTCCGAGGACGCCACCGTCACGAAGCGCAAGCATCTCCTCGAGCACAACCTCCCAGTGGTACACCTGCGAAGCCACGACTAGGTCCGGAGCCAGCGAAGTCTGGTTGGCCTGCGTGCCGAACCACGGCACACCGGCATCGGTAGCCACACCGACGGCACCAACGACCATCTGGGCAGTACCGGTCAACACGTCGACATCGTTGGCCAGGTGCGCCTCAGCTGCCTCGGCAGCCAGGGCGACGTCGCCGAACGAACCCGTGTAGGTGATGTTCACCTCAGATGCGCCCCCAGCGAGGGCACCGGCTTCGAAGCCGTTGATGTAAGCGACAGCGTCACCGGCCTCGATGGGGCCGACCACGCCGATCACACCGGAATCGGTGAGAGAAGCGGCGATGGAACCGTTCACGTAGCCGCCCTCGTCAGCAGCAGGCGCATACGCGAACACGTTGTCGAGGCCCTGGGTGTCAGAAGCCGTACCCCAGACGAAGGTCACGTCCGGGAAGTCGGGTGCTATCTCCATGAGGGACGCACCGAACTGGGTGCCGTGTGCGATTACGACGTCGTTGCCATCCTCGGCGTAACCACGGATCGCTGCCGCAGCATCCTCAACGATGAACGTCCCGTCGGTGATCGACAACTCGACATCACGCTCAAGAGCGTTGACCGAATCAACCATGCTCTGGCTGAACGCAAGGTCATCAGAGGCACTCGGTGCCACAATCGCCACCCTCAACGGACCAGCGGCCACAGCCGTTGGCGCTGCCGTGGTCGCAGGCGCCGCCGGTTCCTCAGCATCACCTCCGCCACAGGCCACACCTGCGAACGCCAGCGCTCCCAGCATCACCAGAATGGAAGGACTCAGCCTCCGTTGTCTCTTCATCTCTGTTCCTTTCCTGTTTAGGGGGGTTGTCCCTCCATGTGTATTCATGCGATCAGTGTCTCGTGAACGGCTTGGTGAGAGCCGACGGGGCGTGCACCCGGCGTGCCAGGGCAATAAGCGCCAGGATCGTGAGAATGGCCGGTGCCATGTTGGCAAGGTCTGAGCCGCTGACAGGAATGATGCCCAGGGCCTTCCACTGCAGGACGGTTGCGTTTACGAGCCCGTAGAGTAGTGCGCCACCCATGACGCCTGCTGGTCGCCAAGCGCCGAAGTAGACGAGCGCCACGGCGATGAACCCGAGCCCCTGGGTGAGGTTCGGTTGGAAGATGCCGAGCTGGAGTACCAGTGCTGCTCCGGCGAGACCTGCCATGGAGTTGCCTATGAGGATGGCAACGAATCTGGTTCGCTCCACGGAAACACCGAGGCTGTCAGCTGCCTGGGGGTTCTCGCCCACCGAGCGGATGTTGAGGCCGAAGGTCGTTCGCGACAACAAGAGCGCAGTTGCCGGTACCAGAAGGAATGCCAGGTAGGTCAACAGGTTGCGTTGGAACAGGGCCTCACCGAGATGTGGAATGTCTGAGAGGATCGGAACGTCCACGTTCGGCAGGCGCCGGACCGGTTTTGGAGTTCCCACCTGCTGACGGAACAGCAGGTCGCTGAGGCCGAGGCCGAAGATGAAGATGCCTATGCCACTGATGCCCTGCGTAGCGCTCAACCCGACTGTGATCACGCCGTAGAGGATGCCCATGGCAAGGCCCACGACGAGGCCCACCAGTACGGCCAGCCACAGGTTTCCTGTTTCGAGAACGGCCCAGTAGGAGAAGAAGGCGCTCAGCAGCATCACACCGTCGACACCCAGGTTCAGGACACCACTGCGTTGGCCGATTGTCTCGCCGAGAGAGGCAAGCAGGTACGGCGTGGCGAGCCGAATGGCCGATGCGGCCGTGGCGACGAGCACGCTGAGCGTGAAGAAGTCACCCATGCTCAGTCGGCCTCGACATGGTCAGTCGAGCGGTTGAACAGGCCCGAGTCGGCAAGCGACCTCTGCAGCCAGCCACGCACCGGAGTGGAGCTGATCACGAAGATGACGATAATTCCGTTCAGGGCCACTGCCAGCGCCGCCGGGACCTGAAGTACGCGCTGGAGTTGGGTGGCGCCGGTTAGGAGCGCGCCGAACAGCATGGCCGAGGGGATTGTCCAGAGAGGGTGAAGTCCGCCGAAGAGGGCCGCCACGATGCCGTTGAAGCCGGCGCTGCCGGTGAATCCAGCTGCTGATCCGTCTGTGACCATTCGCTGACCTTCGCTGCCGAACACCAGAATGGAGCCCGCAATACCGGCGAGGGAGCCGGAAAGCGCCATTGCCAGGGTCACGTTGCGTTTCACGTTGATTCCGGCAGCGCGAGCCGCCTCAGGCGAGTGGCCGACGGCCCGAAGGCGAAAGCCGGTAGGGGTGCGCCAGAGGACCAGGTAGGCGACAACGGCTGCAAGGACCGCAACGGGTACGCCGATGTGGAGTCTCGTTCCGTCAATCAGGGTGGGTAGAGCGGCGTTGTCAGAAAGCCGCTGGGTCTGTGGAATACGGGTACCGGCCTCAAGTTCGAACGGGTCGATGAGGGGCCCCCTCAGGAGGAAGTTCATGAACTGGACCATCACCAGGTTCAGCATGATCGTGGAGAGGATTTCGTTGACCGAGGCATATGCCTTCAACGCCCCCGGAATGGCGCCCAGGATTGTGCCGCCGATCGCACCAGCCAGCAGTACCAGCGGAACGAGGATGAATGCCGGTAGGTCCGGGAGGCTGAGCGCCACGACGGTCGAGAGGAGTGCTCCGGCGATGATCTGGCTCTCACCGCCGATGTTGATGACGCTGGTACGGAAGGCGATCGTGATCCCGGCACCGACGAGGATCAGGGGTGTGGCCTTGACTGCCGTGGCTGCGATGCGGGAGCCGCTGCCAAACGCTCCGTCGAGCATGGCGTCGAGGCCCGCAAGGGGGCTGGCCCCGAGCGCCAGCAGCATGATGGCGCCGAATGCGAACGCGACCACGGCAGCGAGGAGCGGCACCAGTGCTCCGAGGACTGCCTTGAGCACCGGTTGTTCCCCCTCCTGTCGATCTATTGTCGACGTCGCCCCGGGTCTTTCTACAACACCTTGCTGAAGCATGCTGTTATCGGCGGCAGGCCTTCAGGCTAGGTTGAGCGATCCGGCTTCAGGTAGGAGTGGAGGGCCGAGATCTGTTGCCAGAAGGCCGGCTGTGGCCAGCCCCGGGACCGGGTCGAGGGAGCCGATCGCTGAAGCCAGGTGGGCAGCAGCCCGGATTCCCACCGAACTCTCCAGAAGTGACGTGACGACGACGCCCATGCCGCCGGAGCGGGCCCGAGTTGCCCACCTGGCCGCAACGGAGATGCCCCCGATGGCCGACGGCTTGAGGACCAACAGATCGGCACCACCGGTTGCAATGAGCCTGTCCAGGTCGAATGGGGTACGAACAGACTCGTCGGCCGCCACCGGAATTGGCGACACGTGCATGATGTCAGCCAGTGCAGGAATCCCCGAAACGGGTTCCTCGATGAACTCGATGCCAGAGCCAGCCAGGCTGTTCAGGTTGGCTGGCGCAGCCTCAGGGCTCCACGCCCCGTTGGCATCCAGCCGGATCGCCGGTTCAGGGCCGATCGCCTGACGGACGGCCGCAAGCCGTTCCATGTCCTCGTTGATCGGCAGGGCACCCACCTTCACCTTCAGAACGCGGTAGCCGTCGGTTATCGCCCCCACGGCTGCCGCAACCAACTGCTCGGGAGTGTCTCCGACCACGAGTGAGGCCACTGGTAGCAAGGTCGGGCTCTCCGGGTTCAGGTAGTGGTGAAGCGGCACTCCAGCCGAAGTTGCCGCTAGGTCGTGGAGTGCGGCATCAACTGCTGCGCACGCCGTGGGGAAACCAGCGAGCGATCCGTCGCCGTCCTCTCCAACCCAGGCCAACAGCGCCGCCTCTGCCTCGTCGATGCCCTCACGGGTGAAGCCGTCAAGCGGTGCGGCCTCGCCGACTCCGGTGTGGCCGTCTTCGCCCCTGAGGGTCAACAGCAACACCTGACGCTCGGTGATCCTGCCGTGGGCCGTGGCTATTGGAGCGTTGTAGGTGAGCGTGTGGCGTGCCACGCCTGCCTCGACGATTCTCACAGGGCGGTGACCTCGTCGAGGAAGGTCCGGATCGCAATCACCGCGGCAGCCGGGTTCTCAAGGTGGACGGCGTGGCCGGCATCGGGAAGAACCGCAATCTCAGCATGGGGGAGCCCTGACGCCATCCGGATCGCCAACGACCTGAACCTGGGGTCCTCGTCTCCAACCATGAGAAGCACCGGTCCGGTCACCCGGTGGAGTTCGCGCCAGAGCGACGGCTGGTTGCCGCTGCCCGAACCGCGGAGGCTGCCGGCCAGGCCCTCCGGATGATTTCTGAGCCGCTGCTCACGGGCATCGTGCAGTGCATCCTGCCCGAGTCGGCCCTGGGTCTCAAAGAGAGGTAGGTCCATCCAGTAGTCCACGAAGGACTCGAGGCCGTCGGTGAGGATCTCCTCGGCAAGGTCGTCGTCGGTGCGACGACGTATGTCGCGCTCCACGTCGCTGACAATCCCGGCCGTGGCACCGATGAGCACGCTGGACCTCACCAGGTCGGGGTGCCTCACTGCCAGACCCAGGGCGATGCGCCCGCCCATGGAATAGCCGATCACGTCCACGCTGTCATGGCCCAACTGCCTCGTCGTCTCGGCCAGGGCGTCGACGGTGTTCTCGAACCGGTAGTCGGCATGGTCGTCGAGCACGCCAGTCGCCCCGTGGCCCGGTAGGTCCACGGCGACAACGGTCCGGATGCCGGTGATCTCGTGGCCGAGTGGCCACATGGTCGATGTGTCACCCGTGAAGCCGTGCAGAAGCATGAGAGGGTGGCCCCGGCCCTCAACCTCGGTGTGCAGACGGGTTCTCACTGGTTCACACCACCGAGTGACCCAGCGACAGCAGAAGCGGTCGCCCGGTGAAGGGCCACGTTCGTTGATGCGCTTGTTCTCACATGCACCAGGTGTATCCCGGGGTGCCCCAGCGATGTGGCTAGAGCAAGGTCCAGTTCGACACGGTTGGAGACGCTGTCGAGGGTCGCACCGGCAAGGGGGGCGGCGAGGCCCATGTCAAGGCCGTGCGGCGTGTGGAAGAGGCGGCCATGGTCAATATCGGGCTCTGCTGCAATGGGAAGGAACGAGAAGATTCCGCCACCGTCATTGTCGACCACCACAACCGTCAGGTCGACCCCGAGGCGCCCACCTGCCACGAGGCCGGTCAGATCGTGGAGCAGGGCCAGGTCGCCTGTGAAGAGGACCGTTGGGGCGTCGGATCCTGCAGCTATGCCCAGTGCCGTGGAGACCTGCCCGTCGATGCCGTTGGCGCCCCGGTTGGCATAGACGGCCAGCGGCCTCTGATCGACCGGCATGAAGGCATCCAGGTCCCTGATCGGCATCGAGTTGGACACAACCAGGTTTGCTCCACCAGGCAGTGCCTGGCAGAGGGCGACAACTACACCGGGTTCATCGAAAGGGGCATTGGCGACCAGGCTGGCCACGGCCGCAGCCGCAGCCACCTCGGCATCGAGCCAACGGTCGGTCCATCCGGTCCTGTTCTGCTGCCCAGCGGCAGGGATGAGGGCGGTAGCCAGCTCGACGGGATCGCCTGCAATCCGGTCGGTGACGGCGAAGGATGGATCCGGGAACCGGCCAGCCTGGTCGACTGCGACGACGTGCTCCACCCCGCACCGCTCGAGCCAGAGCCTGTAGGCACGGCTTGTTGGCAGTCCACCCAGTTGCAGGACAACGTCGGGCTGGTGGCGGTCGGCCAGGCCGGCTGCAAGGAGGTGATTGCCACAGGCCAGTACCGGAGCGTGGGAGGTGTGAGGCCCCCGGCGAAGCCCTGAGGCCGGGTCGGCGATGATCGGCCAACCGCTGGCAGTTGCGAGTTCTGAAACTGCGGCTGTTCCTCGGGCGTTGAGGTCCATTGGACCCGCCACTATCAGGCCCTTCTCCCGTAACAGAAGTGTTCTGAGCGTTGTGACGTCTTTCGGATCAGGCTGGCGAGTTGCTGCTGGCGCCGACAACATGGTGACCGGTGGCGGGTCGACGACAGGAGCTTCAAGCGGTTCCCTGAACGGACAGTTGAGATGCACGGGCCCAGGCACCGGTGCGAGTGATCGCTCAACGGCGAGGGCCGCAAGGCGAACCACCTCTTCGGGAGTTCCGGTGCCGATGACGTCTGCCTGATGCTCCCAGCGGACGTGGGTGCCGTAGAGTCCACCTTGATCGATGGTTTGAGGGGCACCACGACCCTGAAGTTCGGGTGGGCGATCAGCAGTGAGGGCGATGAGCGGCACGCCGGAGTGGAATGCCTCGACCACAGCTGGCAGGTAGTTGGCGGCAGCGCTACCCGACGTGCACACCAGGGCAACCGGTTGGCGGCTGGACCTTGCCAACCCCATGGCGAAGAAACCCGCAGACCGCTCATCAAGGTGTACCGAAACCGTGATGCCAGGTGTCCGGTCGGCGGCGACGGTGAGCGGAGTGGACCTCGACCCCGGCGAGACAGCCACATGGGACACGCCCGATGCGACCAGTTGTGCGAACAGGGCCCGACATGCGGCCTGCACGCTGACCGGGTCGGCGGCAGGCACCTCGGGCCTCACCGGTTCCCGCCTTGGGGAGAACCCGATGTGGCCAGTACCGGGCCCAACATGGCTCCCAACTTGACCTCGGTCTCAAGCAACTCACGTTCGGGGTCGGAGCCGGCGACCACCCCAGCGCCCGCAAAGAGCGTGGTACCCAGGTCGTCGATCAGGGCCGATCGCAACGCCACTCGAAACTCACCGTTGCCGTCCGAATCAAGCCAGCCGACGGGACCGGCGAACCAGCCCCTGTCCAGATGCTCGTGGATGCCCCTCAACTCGATTGCACGCCCGGTGGGAGCCCCTGATACCGCCGGTGTGGGGTGGAGCGCGCCGACCACATCAAGGATGCCCACACAGCTGGGCAGGTCGCAGTTGATTGGCGTGTGCAGGTGCTGGATACCGTGGAGGCGAAGCAGGGTCGGCCCGGCCGGAAGCAACGGTGTGAGTTGCAGGCTCTCAAGGGAATCCACCACGGCATCGACCACTACGGCATGCTCACTCTGTTCCTTGGGGCTGGTCACGAGCCCCTGGCCGAGAGCATCGTCGATGGTTGTGTCAGCGTGCCTGGGCGCGGACCCGGCGAGGGCAGCCGTATCGAGATGGCCACTGTGTACGGCTGCGAGCCGCTCAGGCGTGGCCCCCGCGAAGATGATGTTTCCGGTGTCGACACAGAAGGTGACGCATGCCGGAAAGGTGTCCCGGAGGGTGGCCAGGAGGAGTGGAAGGTCGGGGCTGCGGTCGACGCGGATGGACCGGCAGGGAACGGCCTTGGTGATCTCGCCGTCGGCAATGGCCTGTAGGGCAGTGGCAACCAGGTGCCGGTACATCGAACGTTCCTCTTCGGAGGCCCAGCTTGCCGCATCAGCCTCATCTGGCTGGTCGGTGACGGGGGCTTCGACGCCGGGAACGGGCACGGTCGGGCCACCGATGCTGGTAACCCAGGTTCGCCCAGCCTGTCGAAGGACCTGGAGGGCCGGCAGGACCAGGCGGCCACCACCCAACTCCTGCCAGGCCTGCTCGCCACCACCCGGCTCAAACGCGAACCCTGCGGCGAGGCGTGGCAGGGGAGCACCGTCGGGGGCTTCAAGGACAAGGTCACCAAGCAGGCCCGCTGCAACCTCTGAGGCGTCGGTGAAGCGCCCGGGTCCGCCGACGGTGACCGTGGCGACAGAGCCCAGTCCAACCCATGAGGCATCGTCATCTGGTATCTCCCAGAACCAGCGCTCCATGCCAGCTGGTGCGGCGTTCAGCCATGCCAACGGGTCGCGGGCGGCCCCGTCGGTCACCTCGACGGTGGTTGCGACCGGTTCGTCGACCGGGACCGCTCCGGTCAGCGCCATTCGCAGGTCACAACCAGATGGTCGGTGTCGGCGGCAACCAGGGCATCGGCCAGGGAGCGGCGTTCACCGTCGGCAACTCTCTCAAGGGCACGCGACACGAGGGTCCGGTGGAAGTGCTGGGCCACTAGGCGGGTCACGGCCGGCAAGAGCACATGGACCATCTCCACGAGGTCGTCATCAGGGTTGCCTCCGGCGCTGTCTCCCAGGTCGTCCTTGACATGTTCCTCAAAGAGGTTGATCGCCCGCCGGATGATGTCATCGACGTTGCCTGCGTGATCGGTAGCCAGGCTGACGAGCTTGTCCAGTGGCACACCGGCGGCGCTGACAGCGAGGCCCGCCCTGACCATGGAGACGGCACCCTGGTCGAAGCGCTGCTCCCCGTCGAGGACGACTGCTTCGAGGAGGCCGTTGTCACACAGCAGGGCAACGAGGCCCTCTGGCACCCCGGCCTGTTCGGCCACCTCAGTGCGGGTCAGGAGGCGTGCAATGGCGGCTTCGGCGGCGAGGCTGCCCAACCTGGTGGCCCCGTCATTGTCATCGGTCGTGTCTGCCAGGCGCCCGATCTGGGCGAGCGTGAAGCCGGCGTTGGCAAGGCGACGGATCTCCGTGAGGCGGTCCACGTGGTCGGTCCGGTAGACGGCACGGCGGCCCTGACGGTGAGGTGGGTCGAGCAGGCCCAGGCGTTGGTAGTAGCGGACTGTGTCGACGTTCAGTTCGGCTGCGGAGGCGACCTGTTCGACCGACATCTCCTGGCCGGGGGGTTCCATGGGGCGAGTGTACGCGCATGCACGCCAACTGTGCGAGCAAATGCTCACAGAGTGGATACTCATATCGAATTCACCTCCAAATTGCCGGCTGGTATCTACCGGGCCTTCCGAACATGAGAAGATGCGGGCGTGGACCTGAGCCGACCGGTTGACTACATCGCACGTACCACCGAGCAGTACTCGGCCCTCGGCTTCGAGCCCTACCAGTGGGCGCACCGCCCGGACCCACCAGCGTGGGCACCGCTCGACAAGCCGCTCTCCGAGTCAACCGTTCTGCTCGTCGGATCCGGTGGTGCCTACCGGGAGGGCCAGGTGGCGTTCCACTGGAAGGACGACACCGGTATTCGCCACATCCCAACTGACCAACCCGCCAGCGACGTGAGGGTGACCCACTTCGCCTACGACCTGGAACCCGCCCGCAGCGACCCCAACATCGTCTTTCCGGTCGACCGTCTGAACGAGATGGTCGCCGACGGCACCATCGGTGGCCTGGCGCCGGAGGCACTGGCCTGCATGGGCGGCATCTACTCGGTCAGCCGTGCCGAAGAGGAGCTGGCACCGGCAATCCTGGATTCGATGGCCCAGATGCCGACAGACATTGACCTGGTGCTGCTCGTACCCGTGTGACCGGTCTGCCACCAGACCGTGGGTCTGGTAGCGAGGGCGATAGAGGCCACCGGCACGCCGACCGTGTGCCTCACAGCAGCGCGGAGCATCACAGCGGCGGCCAACCCACCCAGGGCGGCGTTCGTTGAGATGCCGCTCGGCTACACCGCCGGCCGCCCACATGACCCCGCGTTCCAGACAGACCTGCTCAACAGGGCATTGACCGCCACATGGTCGATCACCGAACCGGGCACCATCGTTGACATTGGGGTCCAGTGGTCCGACGACCAGTCATGGAAGGACGCCGCCACCAGTGGGCTCGACAACGGGATCCGCCACGCCGACGGCGACAGCCGCAGCCCGCGTCTCGAAGAACCCCAGTACCAGTACGAATCTGACCGTGCCGCCGCTGAGGCGGCAACAGCCTGAGTTGCCTGACAGCGCGTGATCCTTTTCGTCTGCACAGGCAACATCTGCCGGTCGGCCATGGCTGAAGGACTCCTGGCATACGACCTGGCCCGGGAAGGGTCGGACCTCGGGGTGGCATCGGCCGGCACCCACGCGATGACAGGTGGACCGGCAACCAGCCACTCGGTCAACGTGCTGGCCGAGCATGGAATCGACATCTCCGGTCACCGCAGCAGCCTGCTGACCGACTACCTGATCGCCGAGTCTGACCTGATCGTGGCGATGACGCGTGTGCACGAATCAGCTGTCGCGGCCCTCGACCAGGACGCCCGGGCGAGGACCTTTCTTGCCGGCGAGGTGCCGAGGCTGGGCGGAACAGTCGGCCCGCTGCAACCGGGAATGGCCCTCAGGGAGTGGGTGGCGCTTCTCCACGGTGCAAGGGGTGGCCACATGACAGCAGGCCGAACAGCGGATGAGGTGGGTGATCCCTACGGCATGGACCGCTCCATCTACGAGGCCCTCCACGTCCGCCTCGGTGGAATGAGCTCAGCCATGAGCCGCCTGCTTTCCCCGGGGTAGAGGCCAGCAGGCGGGCCTACCGACAGTCCGAGGGGTCCCGTGCGCCGCCTCTGACCCCAGTGATCAACCCGGCGGCGACGCCACCGCCGGTAGTCTCGGCCCGGTGACCCCCCGAGTCAGGTTTGCACCATCTCCAACCGGCTTCCTCCACGTTGGAAGCGCGCGGACGGCCCTGTTCAACTGGCTGTTCGCCCGCTCGACAGGTGGCACCTACGTGCTGCGTGTCGAGGACACCGACGCCGAACGCAACCGCCCCGAACTGACACAGAGCCTCCTGGCAGAACTCGAGTGGCTGGGCCTCGACTGGGACGAGGGACCCCTCTACCAGTCTGAGCGCCTCGACCGCCACCGCGAGGTCGTCGATGATCTCCTCGCTCGGGGTCTCGCCTACTTGTGCGACGCCGACAACACCGAGGTCGAGGGCTCCTCGATAACCGATGGCCTGGCTGTGCGGTTCCGGATGCCTACGGGGCAGACAGTGGAGTTCGAGGACATCGTGCGCGGTGAGGTCTCGTTCTCTACCGACGACCTCGAGGACTTCGTCATCTGGCGCTCGAACGGCTCGCCCATGTTCCTCCTGGCTAACGCAGTCGACGACGCCGACATGGGAATCACCCACGCCATTCGGGGCGAGGACCTCCTCTCCGGGGTGCCAAAGGTGCTCCTCCTGCTCGACGCCCTGGGAGCCCCACACCCGACATATGCCCACCTGCCCCTCCTTGTCAACGAGCAACGCAAGAAGCTTTCCAAGCGCCGTGACGACGTCTCGATCGCCGACTATCGCGAACGCGGCTACCTGGCCGAGGCAATGGTCAACTACCTGGCCTTACTGGGATGGGGCCCGCCAGACGACGTGGAGATCAGACCCCTCTCCGAGGTACTCGACGTGTTCCGCATCGAGGACGTCAACAAGGCTGCGGCTTTCTTCGACCTCAAGAAGTTGGAGCACATCAACGCCACCTACCTCCGGGCCCTGCCAAAGGCCGATTTCGTCGAACGGGTCGCACCGTGGATCGGCGAGGCGGCGCCATGGCAAGCCGAGAAGTTCGACCAGGCGATGTTTGAAACCATGGTCGACCTGATCCAGGAGAAGTTGCGTACCTTCAGCGACACCCCCAGGTTCGTGGACTTCCTCTTTCTGGACGACCCTGTCGACGACCCTGATTCATGGCACAAGGCAATGGTGAAGGGAAGGTTCGCCACCGAGATCCTCGACGGAACCGCAGCGGCATTCGCTGGCTGTGTCTGGGACGCCGAGATGCTAAAGGACACGGTGATGCACGTCGGCGAGGCTGTCGGCCTCAAGTTGGGCAAGGCCCAGGCACCCGTTCGGGTCGCAGTCACCGGCCGTACCGTCGGGCCGCCGCTTTTTGAAACCATGGCCGAGTGTATGGACCGGGCCGAGGTGCTGCGCCGGATCGCTCGGGCAAGGGCCCGCTTGTAGCTTCCGACATGCGGGTAGCCGGTATCTGACCGTTACGCTGTCGTGGCCCTTCGGGGCCCACCTTTCGGGGGTGGTGTAATTGGCAACACAGCTGGTTCTGGTCCAGTCGTTGGGGGTTCGAGTCCTCCCCCCCGAGCAAGAGGCGCAACCTCCGGGCATCGCTACAATGCGCTGCTCCAGAGGTTGACATTCCGCACCCGCGGGGATGTCAACAGGTACAGGCCCCGTTCGTCTAGAGGCCCAGGACGCCAGATTCTCAATCTGGTAACACGGGTTCGAATCCCGTACGGGGTACAAAGTGGCCGGTCCGATCGTGGGCCGGCCCTTTGGTTTCTAGGCGAAGGCCGTTTCCAGTTGAGGGGTTTAGTTTTCGGCGTTTGAAGGCCGAAAACGGTCCCTTATTGGAGAAAACGGCCCCCAACGCGGCCCCCTCACCGTTGCCCCTGAAGACCCCTGACATGGAAGCGGGTAAAGGGGTCAATGCCATCGGGGTAAACCTCGGGATCCTTCGGCGACGGCGTCACGCTTATTCGCCGGCGGACTTGAGTGACCCTGCCGGTCCGGCTGGGGCGAGGCCCCACTGCGCTAATTGGGCTCAGGCCGCTAAGAGTCGAGATCTCAAGCGCTTGCAACCAGAGAAGCCGGAAACGCTTATATCAGACATTTTCGAGTTTTGTCCCCTCTACCTATTGCAATTGGTACTTGCGAGTGTAATATTACGTCTGTAAAGCTACGATCGTAGTAGGACAGAGCACAGAGTTAGTGCTTGTGGTAGGGGGCCAGGATGTTCAAGGACCGAGATGAGCGTTGACGGTCGAGGAGCTGCCCGACGGGACCGCGCTGTCGGGGAGCGTGCAGTGTCAAAGGACACCATCCTCGATGCCACCAGGGCGCTCCTGAGGAAGGGTTCCGCTCTTGAGATCCGGGCCATTGACATCGCTGAGGAATCCGGCCTCTCTCGCCAGACGGTCTTCCAGTACTACCCGGCAATCAGGCTGATCTTCTTCGAGCTGTCCGACCTGTGCCAGACCGCCCTGCAGGAAGCCGTTAGGGCAGTGGACCCCACTGAAGCGGACTGGGAGATCAGGGTTTCAGAAGTTGCAGCAGACATTCTCCTGGAGGACTCTGCTGTGTACCGTCAGGTGCTCTTCATCTCGGCGTCGCAGGGAAGGGGAGCTGACGCCGTGATGGCCGGAACAAGGGACGTCGTCAAGAACATGTTCGCCTCCGTACGGGCTGCCGCCGATGGTGGCGGCAAGCACCCCAGTTTCGAAGACGACCTCGCCGAAGCGACGCTGACACAGTTCCAAGGCCTCATGTACCAGTGGGCTGCCGGACTTCTCACAGACGCTGAATTCAAAGAGAAGACCACCAGAGCCGCCGAGACAGTCGTACGACACGGCCTGAACCACCTGAATGCAGGCGGTGAGGCCGAGTAGTCGGAGACGCTCAGGCAAGACAAAGAACACTCAACAAGGGGACAAGGGGACAAGGGGACAAGGGGACACAAGAAGGCCACTAGTTGGCCCTAAACAGCCCAAAACCAGGGGATTTGCCCCTGTGCGCCCTAAATGCAGGGTTCGTACAGAAACTCGGAGCTGCAAACACAGGTATTTCGAATGGAACAACAGCGAACAATCCAAGCATCTGCACTACCGGAACGGACCATCACAGTCGAGACGACTTCGCTGTCCGAACTGGAAACGGCACCCACCCCTTCCGTGCGCTCTTCTTCACATGCAGGTCACCGCTGCGGCACCACCGCTAGGCGTGGTAGGGCACTTCGCGTTCTGACTGGCTTCCTGATGTTCGCGTCACTGTTGACGTGGGTGCCTGGTTCACCTGCTGGTGCGTGGTCGGCGGCGGAAGGCGGGGCGGTGTCGATCCATTCCACGAGCCGCTACGCCGGTTCAGTCTCAGAGGTCCAGGTGGACTCCGCCGGCAACATCTACGCGTGCGGCTGGTTCCGGGGGACAGGAGACGTCGATCCGAACCCTGCGGTGACGAACGACTTGTCGGTGTCGGCGTCGAGGGCGAACTCGTCGGTGGTCTCGAAGTACAACCCGTCTGGCAACCTGTTGTGGTACGTGCTGCTCGACGCTGACGGCGACGACCAGATCCTCGACTGTGCCTTGAATGATGCTGGCGACTACCTGGCTGTTGCCGGCAAGTTCAAGGGGACCATGAACTTCCCCAGCGAGCCGAACATCACATCGGCGGGCGGCTGGGACGCCTACGTGGCCCTGATCAGCACGTCGACTACGCCGAGTGGCGTCGCGTTCGGCAAGACCCTCGGTGGCACCGGGGACGACGTGGCAACAGGTGTCGACTTCGGCGGGACAAGCATCTACGTAGGCGGCACCTTCACCGGAACGGCCGACGTCGACTGGAAGACCACATCCACTGACAACCGGACGTCGGCGGGCAACCAGGATGTCTTCCTGTCCAAGTTCGGCGGTTCGGGCGGCACCCTGAAGTGGACCAAAACGTGGGGTGGCACCGGCAGCGACGAAGCCAACGACGTGGTGGTCGACAGGTCCAGTAACGACATCTACATCGGCGGGTACTTGGGCAACGTCGCTGCCGACTACGACCCGGGTTCCGGCACGGTGATGATTGGTGGCACGTCCGGCGGCAACGGCGGCAACGACTCGTGGATCTCGCAGTTCAGTCCGATGGGGGATCTCCAGTGGGCGAAGAACTTCGGTGCCAGCAGCCACGACAAGGCCTACGCCATGGCCGCTGCAGGCGGCTACGTGTACGCCACCGGCTACCAGACAGGTCCGGGCGGCGACTGGGACACCGGGGCTGGTACCACCACCCTCGGTTCCAGCAACTACGACCCGTACACCATCAAACTCGACTCTTCCGGGGGCTTCAAGTGGGTGTTTGCCGTCGGCGGGTCCGGCACGATCGGCACGCCGGCCGGCTGGTCAGTTGCCGTGGACGGGTCCGGCTACGTGTACACCGCCGGTAGCTACCGGGGAACAGCTGACCTGGACTCCGGTTCGGGAACGAACATCGTCACCGCTTACGACGCTGGAGGAAATAAGGAACAGGTGTTCCTCCTGAAACACGACGCGGACGGTGACCCGGTGTGGGAGAAGGACTTCACGTCCTACGGAAACGCATACCCTCACGGGCTGACAACCAGCGGATCAAACGTGTACATGTCAGGGCATTTTTCTGACTGGATGGACTTCGACCCGTCGGCGGGTGATGCCACCGTCCCATCATCGGGAAACTCAGACGGCTTCGTCGCCAAGTACACGTCAGCTGGGGCTCTGGACACCGGCAACGCCGCGCCGGTGGAGAACCCGCCATCAGGCTTCCAGGTCGTACACGGCCCCGTGGACGGCGACCAGTTGCAGGGCTTCGAAGCCGAGGTGGTCCTCACCACACCACTGTGTGATGGCGGCCAGTGGGAGTTCGACCGCACCGGTTCGGGCTACTCGACGCGCCATTACGTAATCCAGGACTCGGCACTCACCGCTTCCGGGCTGGGGATTGGCGCCTACATCAAGGCGAACTACACCGACGGCGGGTTCACGATCCCGGACCACAACCTGCTGTGGTCTGGCAACGCCAACGACCACGACGGAAACACGTCAGCGCAGGGGGATTCGTTCAAGAACCTGGGTTGGCAGAGTGGTGCCGACGCTAGCGGTGACGTGGCCTTCAAGCTCGACGCTGACGGCAGCTTCAAATGGAAGAAGGACTCAGCAACCTCCTGGGTAGCGAGCACTGTCGACTACGACGGGGCCGGCAGCTCAGCTACCGGCGTGGTCCCATCGGGTTGGAGCGTGTACCTGGCGTTCGCTGCCAAGGACTCGACCACCCGGACGCTTGCCAGTGGGCACCTGTCCGTCACACACTCGAATTGCGGAGCACCTGGCTTCACCGTGTCCGAAACGTCACGGACGGTCTCTGAGACCGGGTCGACGCAGACCTTCACCGTGGAGTTGACCGGCGAACCGTCGTCGAACGTGGTCGTAGACGCAACCAGTTCAGATACCGGTGAGACCACTGTGTCTCCAGCGCAGCTGACGTTCACCGACTCAAACTGGGACACGGCCCAAACAGTGACGATCACTGGAATACCTGACTCAGTCGACGATGGCGACCAGGTTGTGACAGTCACGCTTGCTGTAAACGACGCCGCCTCTGACGACGACTTTGACTCACTGGCCGACCAGACAGTCGCAGTCACCGTGACTGACGTGGACACGGCGGCCCTCACACTCTCCCTCGCCGACGTCCTGGTCACCGAAGCTGGCGCTGACGCCACCTTCACAGCTGTCTTGGGTGCCAAGCCGACAGCCAGCGTGGTCATCGACGTGACTGGTTCAGATACCGGCGAGGCCACTGTGTCTCCAGCGCAGCTGACGTTCACCGACTCGAACTGGGACAGCGCACAGACCGTGACCGTTACCGGCGTCGATGACACCGCAGTAGACGGCAACCAGACCTCGACTGTCACCTTGGCGATAGTTGATGGATCCAGTGCTGCTGAATACGCCAGCGTCGCGAGCGGCTCTGTGGCCGTGATCACCACCGACAACGACTCGGCCGGCATGGGCGTAGTGCCCCTTGCCAGCAGCACCGCTGAAGGTGGCACGACCACGATCACCGTCGTCCTCAACACCCAGCCGACCTCGGACGTGGTCGTCTCAGCTACATCCTCTGACACAGGAGAGGCCACTGTGTCTCCAGCGCAGCTGACGTTCACGGCCGCCAACTGGGACACGGCCCAGGAAGTCGTGGTCACAGGGGTCACCGATGGCATCGTCGACGGCGACCAGACGGCGACAGTCACCATCTCTGTCGTTGATGCGTCCAGTGCTGCTGAATACGCCAGCGTCGCAGACCAGGTGGTCGCAGTGACCGTGGTCGATGTCGACTCGGCCCCACCGACGACGACCACGACGACCACGACGACGACACCACCTGTAACGACGACAACGACGCTGCCACCGTCTACTGGAACACCTAACACGCTCACTCTCGGAGTAGTTCCTGGTTGCTCGTCTGCCTCGTTGACGTGGGCACCGAGTTCGACTGGCGGCCTGACCTCCTACACCCTGGCAATGCGTGACACGACCGGAGCCTGGTCCACGCATTCCAGCTACGCACCGGGAACACTTTCAGCTGACGTTTCTGGCCTGCTGGACGGAAACCACGCCTTCCAGATCCTCGCCAACTACACGCTCGCCTCGGGCTCCGAAGTCGCCCTGTCACCTCTCGTAGTAATAGGTGTCACCTCCGATTGCGCCCCGGTGCCACCACCGACGACGGCACCACCTGTAACGACGACGGCACCACCTGTAACGACGACGGCACCACCTGTAACGACGACGGCACCACCTGTAACGACGACGGCACCACCAGCAACGCCGACGGCACCACCAGCAACGACGGCGGCGGCTCCAACACCTACAACTGTGTCACCTACGCCGGTAACGACAACCGTCGCACCACCTCCGACGCCGCCACCTGCGACGACGACGGCACCACCTCCAGTTGGAGCACCAGGGACAACTCCGCCCACTGAACCACCGCCCACTGAACCTCCGCCCACTGAGCCTCAAACGACAAACGTTGATGCTCCGTTTGGGCCAGGTCCCGGTACGGCTCCTGACAACGCCGAGCCCACAGAGAGGGCCCTGGGTACAGAAAACAGTGACGACGAGTCGACGGGATCGCCACTGACTGAACCTGACGTGCTCACTGTTGCTGCCGGTGTAGTGGCCGCTGCAGGGCTAGTACTTTCAGGTCTGGGTGCCAAGATCCTCGGAGGCCTACTGCGATTCCTTGGAGGTACCGGCTTTGGCCTGTTCCTGATAGGCCTGTTCAGACGCGGCGACAAGCGCCCCGGGCCGCCAAGCGACTTTGGAATCACGACAGGCGGGCCGCTCGCCCAGCTCCGCTGGTCAGCGCCGACAACTGGTGGCCCACCTGACCGCTACATCGTCGAAGGACAAGACGTCAATGGCTGGAGCGAAGTGCTGGAACTAGGCACACGCGGCACAACCGCTGCAATTCCGGCTTCAGAAACCGAGGGCATCACCTTGTGGCGCCTCCGGGGTGCGAACGACCACGGAATCGGTAAGCCCTCAGAAGAGGTAGAGGCGATAACGGGCGAGCCGTCCGAAGATGACAAGGGAGACTCAAGATGAGCTTACGCACCTACACCACTAGGCGCAGTAGCGGTATGCGGCTGCTGGCCGGCTTCCTCCTGGCCGCTTCTGTAATGGTTATGGTTCCGGCTTTGCCGGCTGGTGCTGCCGCCGGCGACCTAGATACCAGCTACGGAGGTGGTGACGGGATCGTCGACCTTGAGGCGCTTGGGCTAGCTAGTGGAGGCAGCGGGGTCTTCGGTGCAGTCCAAGCCGACGACAAGGTCATTCTCTCGCGCTTCAATTATCACTCTGTGGGCAACGGAGTGGATTTGGTTGTGGCCCGTCTCAACACTGACGGCAGCGTCGACACCAGCTTCGGGACCAGCGGTCTGGCCACCGTCGAGGCAGGTTCTGATATCCGTCTGCTCCCGGCGGGTAATCCGATCGTCCAGCCTGACGGCAAGATCGTCGTCCTCGCTATGCGTTATAACCCCACCTTGACGTGGAGCGACGTGGCCGTTGTGCGTCTCAACACTGACGGCAGCCTCGACACCAGCTTCGGGACCAGCGGCTTGGCGACCACTGATCTCTACACCAGGGACGCCCCTGCGGCAGTGACCATCCAGGCCGACGGAAAGATCGTCGTGTTGTCCGGAGACAACCTGGCGTCGTGGAGCAACAAGTACGTCATCTTGCGCTACAACTCCGACGGCTCGTTGGACACGGGGTTTGGCGGGGGCGACGGAGTCGTCGAGACCGCTGGCCCAGCAGGTGCAACCTCTGACCTCCAGTACCCGCACTCGATAGCAGTCAAGTCCGACGGAAAGATCGTCGCCGTCGGAGGCGGTTATTCCAGGCAGTACTCCGGGTCCAACAACTTTGGTGTCATCGTCGTCTACAACACCGACGGGACCCTGGACACGACCTTCGACAGTGACGGAATCGTCTACACCAACTGGGCCTCCAATAAGGACAACCCGAGGAACCTCAAAGATGTGGCGATCCAAGCCGACGGAAAGATCGTCGCCGTCGGCTATGCGTCCGGTGGGTCTCTGGGCTCCTGGCAGGCGGTTGTTCGCTACAACGTCGACGGCACACGTGACACAAGTTTCAACCCGGAACCCGATTGCCTGACGCCAACTGGCTGTGCGATAAACCCCAGCGACGGAGTAGCCCTACTCGCTGGGATTCCCGATAACCCGCTGGGCGTAAGCACCAGTGGTGGGACTGGCGAGGCAGTGGCTATCGACGGTGACGGAAAGATCCTGGTAGGCGGTAGCGGGGCTAGTGGCAATGCCTGGGGTGTCATTCGCTTGGACACCGCCGGCAACCCGGACACGACGTTCGGGACGGGTGCTGTTTCAGAAATCGACGACTTCGCGGGCTACGACTTCTGGGGCATTCGAGACATCCTGATCCAATCCGACGGCGGGATCATCGTCTACGGCCAGAGCCACGATTATGTAGGACGCCTAGATGGGTCAGGAAGCGGCGGCGGCGGAGGCGGCGGAGGCGGCGGCGGCACTCCTGCCGGTGTCACCCTTTCGGGCACTACGGCAACTGTCTCAGAAACGGGCACGACGGGGACTTTCACGGTTGTACTTGACGCGCAGCCCACATCTGACGTTGTCATCTCAGCCACATCCGCTGACACAGGCGAGGCAACGGTTTCGCCTGCAACGCTGACGTTCACTAACGCCAACTGGGACACACCCCAGACGGTGACTATC
>Ga0187833_10001035_pt1 | contig 32713 bp, 30 predicted proteins | sample ETNtaG_37_FD_167968 | JGI IMG/M metagenome (GOLD analysis project Ga0187833, IMG submission 167968) | Marine microbial and viral communities from oxygen minimum zone, Eastern Pacific Ocean - ETNP2014_SV_400_PacBio MetaG (Illumina Assembly) | ecosystem: Environmental > Aquatic > Marine > Hypoxic...
CCCGTATTAAGAGGCCACTTGGTTGATTAAATTGGCCGTCACCCGAACCCTGTTCTCCCCAGTAAGTAACAGGATTACCTTCTCGGTCATACTTGGTGATCCTTTGAAGGTTCTCGTCAGACAAATAAATATTGTCTTCATCGTCCAATACTATGCAGGTTGGCCATATCATGCCGCCGAGCACAGCGTCATTCGTCCCAAACTGGCCAAGAAATTCATGATCGCGAGTGACCATCTGTATTCCGTTTGACCCCTTGGTACTTGCCTTACCTCTACTAGCGACAAATATAACGCCATCCGACCTGATCGCCATCGAGGTCGGTAATTGAAACCCTCTGCCTCCGAAGTCGGCGGCAAAACCGACGTTCGTGGAGTATTTCAGTTGAAATGCTGTTGTGGTCATTTATCCACCTATTATGCCCGAACGATCAAACGGTTTGGTATTCCTGACTGGATACAATTAACTGAATAATTGCTATTGCTGATTTGTCAAAATTCGATGAGCAATAACTATCTGCCCACGATAGTTCGGAGTATTTCGAAGCATACTTCTTTAGTCCATTTCTAGTAGTTTCCAACACATCAAGTGGACCTAAGACATCAAGGCACCTATCAACAAGATCGTCCGATGTAATGAACTGCCCATCGGGGCTCAGCATTTTGATCCTATCAATGATATCTCTCACTCCTATTTTGTCGGGGTCATTCAAAATCCTACTGGCGAAATTCACCCTCTCGACATATGTTCCTGTGTTTATCCACTCTACACCTCCCTGCCAGCCTTCCACACTTGGGGGTCTCATCAGAGCCTGTCCCATGTTCGCGCAAGCAGCATCGGCCGCAAAGATATCGGTTGATGGCAAGGTCACGGGGCCAGCCAACCTCATAGTTCCGATAACCATCTCTGCAGGACTTTTTATCCTTGCATATCTTGAAGATTCATCCTTAAAGAAATCGGATTCAAATAGCACCTTGAGCATAGCCTTTATGTCATGGCCGCTATCAAAATATTCTTTAACTAACAGATCGATAGCAGCCGGGTCTCGAGGGGGCTCATGAGGCCACTGAGGAACAGGCAACTCGTCAGCCACAAAGAAATGATAGAGATGACGAGCAACAAACCGGGCAGTCGCCTCTTGCTCACAGATGATTCTTACTGCGTCTTCCCCGTTCCAGTTTCCGGTCTGGCCGAGAATAGTCTTTTCTGTGTGGTCATGATCTTCTGAATCATATTCAAATTGCCATGACATATATCCGTAAGGGCGTGCAGTGTTGTTCCGCATACGAATGGACATATAGTCAGGGTTCACTACGCGCCAACCCGTAAATGCCCTGGATGTTTCCTTAATGTCGTCTTCTGTATAGTTACCTACACCCATTGCGAAGAGCTCCAGTATCTCTCTGCCGAAATTTTCGTTAATATTCGAGCCGTGGTTATCCTGGTTATCTAACCACATTATCATCGCTGGATCTCTGGACAGCCCGATGAGCAGATCATCAAAACTACCCATGCCGTCTTTACGAAACATCGACACCTGGTTGGTAACAACCCTGTTTTGTATAAGCTTTGTAGAAGCAGTCGCAAAAACTCGATGCCAGAATAAACAAATCTTCTCCCTAAGTGGAGTGTCTGTCATAACCAGCCTATAAACCCAGTGTGGTCCACCACCTGACCTGAGATCAGATAAGTCAACGTGATATCGCCGTATTAGGTCTTCTGGAATAAAATCTTCGTGGTCGGGATTTAGGAGTTCCTTCAGCATTGCTTCGTATCCGACTTCGAGCGCCCTGTCCATCTCAGCAGGAGTCGCACCAAATCCCACCCTTCTGAGTAAATGTGCCATGAGTACAGCATCATGTTTAGATTCCACAGTAGTCATTTGTGATACTCCAAAAGATTAATTCAGATACTTAAACTCGTTTCGTCGCAGTATAGCAATAGAGGTGAGGTCGATAAAGGGGCTAATAAAAAATGTACCTACAATCAGATAAAAAGTACCATTTATTCTGTTAACTTCCCTTCCCTAAAGCTCTTTATGAAGTTCATGCAGAACTCGTCTTCACCCAAAAGCATGTTCTTTGCAATCTTCACTCTTTCTGAATTCATATCGAGTGACATCACCCTTTCTATTCGACTCTCAACAGGGTTCACAATACCCGAATTTGTTCCAGCCTCCATGGCGAGGCGAATAAAAGTGTCATTTATCAGACGCCTGGCTGGCAAGCCAAAAGAAACATTACTTAATCCACCCGAAATTCTCACTTCATTCCCAAATTCCTTTCTCATAAGCTGAACTGATGTGAGATAGTGATTACCGAAGGTCTGATCTACCGCTATTGGAAATAAAAGAGGATCCACGTGAATCCTTTTTTTTGCGATTTTTATGGATTCACAGTGATTTAACATCAGTTGTGCGTTGTGAACTCTCTCAAATTCATCTGAAGGCATGTTACTTGATCCCGCTGCTGTCACAATTACGTGAGTTTCGTGCTCTGCAACCAAATCGAGGACTTCCACTCTTTCAAAAGACGCAGAATTAACCAGAGGTGGCCCTTGTGGTTGGCCTCTAGCCGAATATTCTTCCAACCCCGCTTTCAGAATGTCTGAACTTGATGAATCAATACTTGGAGGAACGCTCGCCACAGCGCTGTAGAATCCCACTAGCCACGTCATAGCTTGCTTTTGAACCTCTAATTCATAAGATAGCTCGTCGATGTTCAAGTCAAGAAAGTCGCTGCCACAACTTTCTTGCCGTTTAATTTCCGCCAAAATGTAATCCTCCCCCTCTCTTTGGTCATCAACAATCTCAGACATCCCTTTTCGTACCGCCACCATGAAGTGTTTTACTCTGCCTTCTTGATAAACTTGGGTTTCCTTGAAGTGGTCAGGGATTGTCATGAAAGATTCAACACCGGAAAAGCCTCGATATAAAATAGCTTCAGCCCCGTCTTTATTTTTCCCAATACGGCGGCCATTTCGCATCAACACGCGTGTGGTATGAATGTTTTCGCCTATGATTGTGAAATCACTCGATGACATTTTCTGACCTCTTGTGAACTGAATGTTGAGACTTCTGTAAACCGAAGCCATTCACTGTTTCCGATGACTCAGATATCTCGTTAGTTTGACTCACACTATTGGCATCCATAGACTGCTGGATCACTATCATATGTTAATACGATGAGTGGGAGACACTAATATGAGCGAAGATACTACAAGTACCGATACGTCCAATAACTTTGGCCCACTCGCGGGTCTCAGGGTTGTTGATTGGACCATGTGGCAATTCGGACCAGTATGTTCCATGATGCTTGCAGATCTTGGAGCCGAGGTCATAAAGGTGGAATCCTTAGACGGTGACCACGCTCGTCAGTTCCACACAGTCAGTGGAACTTCTTCAACCCTCCCCGGGGGCCTTAATGCATACTTCGAATCTCTGAACAGACAAAAAAAGAGCATTGCGATCGATCTTAAGAATCCTACTGGTTTGGAGATTATCAGGAAGCTAGTTAAGAAATCTGACATATTCGTCCAAAATTTCAGGAATGGTGTTGCGGAGAGACTCGGACTAGGTTACGAGGAGCTAAAGGAGATAAACCCAACCATTATTTATGGTGCAGCTACCGGGTACGGTCCAAGAGGGCCTGATTCCGATAAACCAGCCTTTGCTTATACAGGAGAAGCACGTTCTGGATCCCTGTGGTGGGCAGGACCAGACGATGGTAACCCCTATAATCTACAAAGCGTAGCAGACCAAATTTCTGGGATTATGCTTTGCAACGCGATTCTAGGCGCACTTGTACACCGCAACAAAACCAATAGGGGACAGAAAGTAGATGTCTCGCACCTAGGTAGCATGATGTGGTTGGGTGGGAATCGCTACGGGATGGCGCTGTTAACTGGCAAAGAACCCGGAGGTCAAGATCGCCGAGCCGCCAGAAATCCCCTCTGGAACAGCTATAAATGTTCTGACGGCAAGTGGATCGCATTTGCAATGAACCAGAGCGACAGATACTGGCCCATGTTTTGTGAGGCGATCGATAGACTTGATATGGTAACTAATGAGCGGTACAGCAAAATGGAGGAAAGATCTAAGAATCGTGTAGAGCTTATACGAATCTTGGACGAGGTTTTTGGCAGCAAACCTAGGAGTGCCTGGGGAGACCAAATGGATAAGAAAGATGGGATCATTTGGGAAAGGGTTCAAGACATATGGGACCTACCGGAGGACCCCCAAGTCACAGAGAACAAGTACATTATTGACTTTGAGCATCCCTCCCTTGGGCCCGTGAAATATCTACAAACTCCATTCGGGTATTCTGACACCCCGATTGAGACTCGATCTTCTGCTCCAGAATTAGGCCAGCACACTGAGCAAATACTCATAGACACCCTAGGATATTCTTGGGACGACATTTCGAGATTCCAAGACGAAGGTGCGATACTATGAGAAAAATAGCTCTGTTAGGAGAACCAACAAATGAATTACAAATCTGGAGTTATCGAAGTCGCCAGAGATGTTTACGCATGGATTAACGAAAATTGCGCTACTAATTCCGGATTCATAGTGGGGGAAGAGGGAGTAATAGTTATAGATACCCTTATGACCCCTACACTCGCAGGCTCACTCAGAAATGTCGTGCGCGATGTAACACCCAAGCCAATTAGATACGTTATCAACACTCACTTTCACGGTGACCACGTTTATGGCAACCAGTACTTTCTTCCTGCACCAATAATAGGACATGAGAATTGCCGATTTGATCTTGATACAAAATGGGAATCTAATTTCGGCAGGTATTGGGCCCGTGAAGCACTTCACCCCGAACTATCTAGGATCAGGAAAACTCTTCCAGACGTTACTTTCAAGGATCATATGTCTTTATGGTTTGGAAATAGGGAAATCCAGCTTTCGTATCATGGAAGGGCGCATTCTAACAGCGACATCTTGCTTTACTTACCGGATGACAAGGTGCTTTTTGTCGGTGATTTAGCTGTGAATAAGACGATCCCCGCATTTCCTGACGGCCATATATCAAACTGGATACAGGTGCTCGATCAGGTCAAGAATATAGATGCAGACACCATAGTTCCGGGTCATGGACCTGTCGGTGGTAGATCTGAATTCAACGAAGCCAGAGACCTGCTCATTTTGCTTGATGACCAGATTCGGGAAGCTTTCGATGCCGGCATATCAGAAGATACAGCGCCATCACGGATAGATGTTAGATCTTTTTCAACCTTCGCGAACCAGGATCGTATACCCCAAATAATTGAAATGGCATACAAAGCCTATCGGGGCGAATTAGAGTAACCAGGAGATGAGATTCCGTCATAATTGAGTTCGCCCCTCTGTTGCAGGAATTGGCGAACTACACTTTCGACCAAATAATAGTCGTATATGTCGTATGGATCGTCCCCGCGCATCAGAACATCAACTGCCTTAACAATATTCCCGGGCAACCGTATTCTCACCACAATAACGTTTCTAAAATACTCCAAATAGTTCCGTGGGTTCAATCCATTCATGGGGTCTCTCAAGGCCTTACGTAAAGAATCCTCCTTGTAGACACCTCCATTTTGGATCTGATCGAGAAAAGCCGAAAATATTGAACCATATATGCATAGGGCTACAATATTTATTAGTGGGGTTAAAACAGAATTCATCACAGATAAATTCTCATCCTCACGTCTCATTGTCTAAATAGAATTATCCAAATTTGCAATGGTTAGTTTAGGGGAAACAGAAATTATGTTAGTGCACTAAAGTCTGAACCTTCTACCGACCGTTTTTCTGTTTTTCCATGAAGCAAATTTAAAGGCATTTGCAAACATCGAGTAGTATGCCACAACCACCATCACAACGATTGAAATAGGAAACAAAGGTACCATCAGAATGTTGTGGTTAAACCTACGGCAGACCAAAAACCACGAAAACCCCATTAACAATATTGATGCCAATGATGTAAACATGAATACGCGTTCGATCTGATCAGAGACAGCAGCCTCTGCTAAAGTTAACAGGGGCAGGAACCCTAAGGCCAAAATCACCACTGAGAACACCGCTAGAATACTGAGGTGATAGTTAAGTGCAGGAAATACGCTTCGAGATACCCCTCGCAATGCATCGAGGTCTCCACCATAAGGCAGTGACTCCACCACCTCACTTCCGTCCATAAGCACCCACTTTAGGCCGGATCTCTTGGTCAGTCTTCCCAGCTCAAAATCGTCGATTATATTATCTCTCACTGCTTCGTGACCGCCAATAGCTTTATAAGATTGTTTATTGAAAAGCATAAACTGTCCAAATGTGGCAGAGAGATATGCATTCTTCACCCTATGAGCCGCCCTAATCGGAAGCCAGCAATATACAGCCCAATCGATAAAAGGGAACATGAGATGCTCAGCTGTGCATTCCGCGGACCTTTTCGGAATCGCTGTTAGAAGATCTGCATTTCTTACTTGGACTTCATAAAGGGATGATTTAACTGTACCCTGGGCCAAAATAGTGTCTGCGTCAATGAACAACAGATACTCCCCTACAGCGGCTTCCGATAACTGGTGAGAGGCCCAATGTTTCCCTATCCAACCAGGGGGTAGTTCATCACCCTTTATGAGGCTGATTCGATTATCTATTGACGCACATCTGTGAACAATTTCAGCAGTTCTATCCGTAGAATTATCGTCCAAAACCACCACTTCTAAACTTTGGTAAGGGTCAGACATCAGAGACTCAAGACATTGACCTATTCGGTCTTCCTCATCTCTAGCAGGTACCAGTATTGAAACAAAGCCTTCCAGAATTTCCTTTTCATTACGCTCCAAATCGTTCGTGAGTTTAAGCCTGTCCAGAAATCTCTTGTTAGATAAGGCAATCATGACTGACATCGCCGCCATCACAACAACTACGTAGTGATGAATTTCATGTAACTCTATCAAGCTGAATCTCCGGAGAGTTTTCGAACCCAATTCCTCATAACGATACCTTTTGAGTACTCTCCCCTATGTTTGAGAGCCACAAGGGCAAGGTTTACAGTTCCAAACAAGAAAATATAGTTTTCCCCAATAATCGGTATAAAAACCACGATAAATCCAGCCAGACAGACGGTTACAGTTAATGCGTGATTTTTCTGGATCAGGTGCATCAGCCCTAAAATTACAAGCGCAACCGGAAACGCGAACCCCGACGTAATAGCAATCCAAGAACCCCAACTCGAAGCCAAGGCCTTGCCTCCCTTCAGCCTCAGTAATGGGGACCAGGCGTGACCAATAACTGGAGAAATGGCTATTGCGGCAATGAGGACATGGTCTCCTACCCTGTTAGAATATTCGAGAGATTCTAAAGCTAGCCAGACAGGCATAGCAGATTTACCGACATCAAAGACCATAGATGCCATTCCAACACGCCATCCAGCCATGATCCACGCGTTGGTCGCTCCAGGGTTACCGTCACCAATCTCTCGAGCGTCTTTATCCGAGAGAATGCTGGTCAAAATCAATGACCATGGCACCGAGCCGCTGATAAAACCTACCGTTATCCAAATACCAACCTCGGTAAGCGACACGATCTTTCCTCAATTAAATTCAGGCACAACCAATAGGATTCTCGCTAGGTTAACACATGGCTATAATCACCTCTTCAGAAATTCACATCGTTACAGAAACCATTCCCCAGATCTCTGACCAGTCATATTTTGACATCCATTGACCGTTATCTATAACGACATTAGTATGCTTCCAGAACTGTTGATTCTGTCCGTACTCCCTCATCCAAACACGACAACAACTAAAGGATCTCTTCATGACAAAATTTGACCCTCTGTTTGACATTTCCGGAAAGACTGCGATAGTCACAGGCGCTTCGTCAGGATTAGGAATGACTTTTGCAAAATTCCTAGCTCAAAGAGGCTCAAACGTAGTTATATCTGCCCGCAGAATTGAAAAAATCGAGGAACTGAGCAGCCAGTTGAACCAACAAGGTTTTTCATCTATAGCGGTTCCCTGCGATGTGACTGAATCAAGTCAGGTAAATGACATGTTTGACGCGGCAGAAAACAATTTCGATAGGGTGGACATTATCGTAAACAACGCGGGACAAATTGCAGAGGCGGGTACTGTACCCGAAAAGATAACGGATGAAATGTTTGAGCAAACAATAAGAGTCAATCTTCTTGGTCTCTGGTTTTGCTGTCGGGAAGCTGGTCAGAGAATGCTCGCGGATGGGAAAGGAGGCTCAATCATAAACCTCTCGTCAGTTGCAGGATTGAATGGAATGCGTGGGATGCCCGCAGCTTATCAAGCCACGAAAGGAGCAGTTTCAACTCTCACTAAAAGCCTGGCAGCAAGTTGGGCAGACCGTGGGGTAAGAGTTAACGCCATTGCTCCAGGATGGTTTCCAAGCGAAATGACTGGGGCCTGGGTCAGAAATTCTTCATTCCGAAAACATATAAGCGCTAACTCTCCGATGGGCAGAATTGGTAAGCCTGAAGAATTAACAGGAACACTTTTACTCTTGGCCTCAGGTGCATCAAGTTTCATTAACGGAGAGATTATTTCTGTAGACGGTGGAGTAAACTCATCAACTGGGCTTCCTTTCTTCACAGAGGAGATGTTTGAATATATGGAGAAGGCAGTTCCACATGGACTCGCAAAACGGATTCGCCCAGAATGAAAGGTCTTCCTAAATGAACATCCTTCCCACTCCATGGTCTGTAGAAGCAGTTACTGCAGGGTGGCTGAATGACGCGCTTTCAAGGTTTGACAAGTTCGAGAAATTCCATATAGAAGACATTTCTTACGAAATGATCAGCCAAGGGAAAGGATTCTCTGGCGAGGTTTGGCGCCTATCCCTTAGTTACGCCGATAAAGACAACCAAAATTCACCTAAGAATATAGTGGCGAAATTTGCATCTAGAGTCCCAGCGACAAGAAAATTAGTAAAAAGCTATGCCCTCAACGAAGTAGAAGTCTACCGAAATATTGCAACGACATCAGGAAGAATATTCCCAGAATTTTATTTCGCTGATTCTGATTCAGATTATGGTGACATATGTATCCTAATGGAAGATTTGAGCTGCGAATATCCGGCCAACAACATTGAAGGATTAAGCCTAGCAGACGCCATTACAGCCACAGAATCGATTGCGGCATTTCACGCTCTCTGGTGGAATGTGAAAGGGTTGAATTGGTTAAGACCACGTAGAGCACATTCCGATTTTCTGAGAAAACTTTTTGTCAGCAGTGGGATTTCTTTTTTGGAAATATACGGCGATCTGATCAGCCGTGATTTCAGGTTATTAGTTGAAGAATACCCAGCCAAAATCCCAACGATTATGTCAGATTTCAGCCAACCTCCAATAACGGTAGGCCACGGGGATTTTAGACCAGATAATTTTTTTTTCAGAAATACCGATTCGGATCATTCGCACACAATCGCAATCGATTGGCAGTTGACTACCATCACCAAGGGAATTAGAGATATTTCTTACATGACAGCATGGGGGATTCCCGTAGAATCTCAAAGTGACTGGGAGGGCGAAATCCTCGAAAGTTACCTCAGGTTACTTTCCAACGGTAATGTCAGTAACTACAGCAAACAGGAATTGGAACACGATTACCGTCTTGGTTTTTTTTCAGCTTTCCAAGTCCTCGTTATCGCCAGCACGAATCTTGAGAATGAAACTCAAAGGGGTGAAGATTTGGTTAAAGTAGTGAATGATCGAATGGACTCGATTATACAAAACTATGACTTGCTAGCTCTTCTTAGAAAGCTTTGAAAATATAAACTTGGATAAATAGAGTGATCGAAGCAAAAACTTCTCTAATATTAGACACCATCCAGAGAATAACAACTGATACGCTTGCAAGATTTAACAGCTTGTCTCAGGAGGACTGGGAGGCGCCCAGTCGCTGTCATATGTGGGCTGTTAAAGATGTGGCGTCTCATATGGTAGCCACATTTGGGTTCTTCCTGAACTCTATAACACGGTCAATAGTAGGTGATGGTTTACCTCCCGAAGGGTCTCCCAACCCCGGCACTGCCGACGCGAGAAATATGGCCGAAGGAATCGCTTCAAGAGCCATACAAATTTCTGAGACGGACCTTAACAACAGTCAGAATCTGATCGGAGCCCTTTCAGGATTAGAGTCCGAACTATTGAATACAATGAAATCTTTATCTGAGGAACAATGGCATCTTCCCGCGTATCACCCAAGCAACAAAGTCTCTAATCGTGGAATTCTGTCATGGAAGCTTCTCGAGACATCCATGCACAGCTGGGATTCTCTAAATGCATTAGATAATTCATACGAAGTCGACCAAACAGCCGCTGTGCTTCTCAAGGAAGTCTGGACAAGCCCACAAATAAACAGATGGTTCACCACTCCCAATCTGGAGATATTGGATCCGGTGACCCTAGACGTTGATTTCGGGTCCATTGAAGGATTGAAAATTATCAGCTGGAGAGGCAATTTAGAGATCATCGGAAGTGAAGGAGGTCAGCCTAATGCGGATGCAGTGATTTCTGTTGATCCTGGCATTTTCTCGTTACTAATCACTGCAAGAACAAACTTAGAAACTGCTATTTTAGATGGACAGGTATCGATATCAGGGAATAAATCCGCAACACAATGGTTTCACACCTGGTTTAGGGGAACATGAGATCTTACAATTTACTGGGTAGTGACTCCCCCATCCACGACAAGTTCACAACCTGTAACAAATGATGATTCATCAGATGCCAGATAAACTACAGCGGGAACTATGTCGAACGCTGAGGCAATCCTATTCATAGGAATCCTACTAAGCAACCAGTTTCTTTGTTCGGGTTCCGCAAAAAAATCATTCGTTAGAGGCGTAACAGCATAACCAGGATGAACAGAATTAACCCTAACATTGTCTTTCGCATATTGCACCGCTATAGATTTCGTAAGCAACCTAGAGGCTCCTTTTCCTGCATGATAAGCGGTGACAGTTGGGCTACCGACGAGTCCGTATATTGAGGATATATTTACTATCGACCCCCCTCCTGATTTTTTCATGAACGGTATTGTCTGTTTAGATCCTAAAAAAACTGACTTAGCGTGAACATCCATCTGCTGTTGCCAAATATTCTCAGTAGTTTCCTCTACATTAAATCTCGCACTATTACCTGCGTTGTTCACAAGAATATCCGGGGTGCCGAAAAGTTCAAAGGTCGCATTAAGAATTCTCTCCCAGTCAGAACTCACCGTGACATCATGCTCCATGAAAGCCGCGTCGAATCCCGCCTCTTGCATCTGAGTTGCAGTTCTCACTCCTGATTCAACATTGATATCCGTGATGACAACTCGAGCTCCCTCTTTCAGAAATTGCCAAGCCGAAGCACCCCCGAATCCCATGATGGATCCTTGAATACCAGTGGCAGCTCCTGTAATTATCGCCGTTTTTCCTTTGAGCCTCATAAAATTATCTCTGCGTTAACCAAAGCTCTGACAGAGGGTTCGGGTAGAACAGATTTAGGCAACTTGCATATCATCGTGTACGCTGGATCAAATACGTTACCTACATCGTATTCGACAAATGTCCCAAGGATAATATTCGCATCTGGAAGCGAAAGATCGTAATCGTCCGTAAGCCATCGAAGCATCTCCGATGTAGCATGTTGAATAGCCTGATCCAACGGTCTTACGTTCCCAGCGGTGAATATGTGTTTAACGTCTTGACCTCTCGGCCAAGCTATCTGTTTTCCCTTTATGACGTTAACAGTAAAAGTTACATCCATTGAAATCTCGATGCCGGTCCCTAGAATCTCGCCGTCAGATTGCCAGGCATGCCCATCTCCAATGTGAAAAAGCGCCCCTTCCACAAACACAGGAAAATACGCCGTTACTCCTGGTTTGAAACCTCGGTAATCCATATTGCCACCATGTGGGCCTGATGTCGCTGTGGATATGGCCTGGCCTCTGTCAGGTGCAACTCCAAAACATCCAATCATCGGCCTGATTGGAACAATCAGATCTAGGAGGGCAGTGGAAGGGTTCTTGATTCTCGCTGTCCTAGACGAAAAATCGAGAACAAAATCAAAAGTTTCATTACTAAGAATCCCCGCGTCATGTCCGGGTTCTAGAACATTAGATGCTATTGCTGGTCGACAGAATCCGTCTCCACGATTCGGCCATACTTTATCCAAGGTAACCGCTAAGACATCCCCCGGATGAGTATCTTGTATATAGAATGGCCCAGTCTGTGGATTACCTCTCTGGGAAACAACTTCTCCATGAAGATCCCGCCCGCCGGCGTCAGCGGTAGTCGTATTGATCGTATCACCCGATCTAACCTTCAAAACAGGCTCGTGAGATCCTATAGACAAGTAATACTTGTTAGGCGAGAAGTTATGATTCATTCCCAGTCTCCATCGTATTTTTATGTATTTAACATCGATGAATTCTCAGTTTATCCAAGTTTGACGCTCTAATGCTAATATCATTGATAAATTTAGTCAGCAAACGTGAGTAAATGATTAAAGATATTGGTGCATATTCTTTAAAAGATATGAAATTGGTTTCATTTGGGGAAATTCTTTTCGACCGTATTTGCGGGAAATATTACCTTGGCGGGGCTCCTTTGAACTTCTCCTGGTATGCAAGTCAAATGGGAGCGAACGTTTCCCTTGTCAGCAGTGTAGGCAGAGATGGCAATGGAGACCTAGCACTGAATAAAATTTTCAGTAGCGGCATTGAACCGATCGTGACTCGCAATAGCTCTCCTACCGGATTAGTAGATGTGCGATCTGATGGAACTTTTTCAGTCCATAAAGGTTCCGCTTGGGAAAACATTCCCCCACCAGTCATACCAGAGATAAATTTTCAGATGCTGTACTTCGGCACTCTATCTCAGACGACTTCAAACAACAGAAGCACTCTTGGAAAAATATTAGATATGAATCCGAAATATGTGTTAACAGATATAAATCTCAGGGCTCCAAATTACACCCCGGAAATCATAGAAAAATGTCTCAGTGAAGCCGCCGTTGTGAAAATGAACAGATCTGAATGGGAAGTGGTGAGTAAAGTAACCGGAATACAAGATCCTGAGATTCTCATGAGTAAAAAGGGCCTGAGTGCTCTAGCGGTAACAAATGGGAGTGAAGGTGCGACTTTATATAGTGCGGCCGGAGGCATAGAGTTCAAGCCGGAACGGGTTGAAGAGGTTGACCCCACAGGATCTGGGGACGCTTTCACTGCAGTGCTGGCAGTTGGTATTTTGACCAACGCTCATCCTGCACAAGCTCTTGCCGCTGCATGTCAGGCTGGAGCAACTGTCGCTAGTAAAAAAGGAGCTTTGGTTGATCTTCCAGAAGATGTCAGAAGAGCTTACGACGAGCAGTCTCTCTAGAGACCACTACTCTAAACTCTAAGTCCGCTCAACGTAGCCTATTTGCAATGCAGTGAATTCAGCAAGGTTTGCGAATTTTAAAAGTCCTCTGTAATGACAGAATCTGAGGAAGACTCTGAACTGTCCACACGATCTGGGCAATCTTCTGCAGTAATATGGCAGAACCCGCATTCTCGTTCACTTGGAACTCTGATAGCCGGTTTATTATCTGCTAGCCTCAGCATAAGGTTTCCTAAGCTGGAAATAAACTGCTTGCCAACTGAATCCAAAGGAACAGTTATTTCATGGTCAGGGTAAACGACTCTCCCTTCTAAATTTAGCCCTTTGAGCTTCCCCCTAGTACGTGAGAGCGCATACATATATATGAGTACTTGGATCAAGTGAGATGTCAGAGGCTGACCAGTTTTTACATCAATTACGATGCCTGTCTCATCCACAACGGCAACGAGGTCCGGGATACCACTCAGTATAGAAGTTCTACCTTGCAATCTGATCACATTCTGGTTCTGGGTAAAAACCTTATAGCCTTTAGATTCGTATTCCCTCCGGGTTTGTCGAAGCAACTCTGTATGTTTAATCTGCCACGACGCCGAATCGAAATCTGGAGGGATTCTCTTATAACTGCTATTTTCATGGTTTGCCCTAAACCATGAGGCCCATTCACACGAATCTTCCCCTGCTAGAATTTTGGTTATCCATGTAACCCAGACGTAAGGTGATTGGCGCCTAACTGGCATAAAGTTAACCTCGTACCCTTCTATATACTAGCCACAAAAGCCATATAGTGTGCACTCCAAGCCGTATTCTAAGGATACATTTGTTGTATCCTAGTAATCTATGAGAGGATTCGCTATGGGAGTCGCATTTGGACTCGCTGCCATCGCCATCTACATGATCACAACAAAGCTATTCTAGATATTGATTTCTTAAATGTTGCCTAAAGCTCAACGAAAATAATATTTATGATCGCAACAAATGGACCATCTTGGGATTTCTGAAATGATTCTCTCTTTAAACTCCCTCAACAAACAGGACACTTGAGTTCGCCGAGTGATGCCGTAATTGCATAGGATCACTATATTCCTGTGAGTGATACCACCTTTTCAGCTGTTCCATATCCTCAAATTTTATTACAACCATCCGTTTAGGTTCCCAGCTACCTTCAGCCCTCTCTGTATCTCCTCCACGTACGAGGTATTTGCCACCATACTTTTCGACAGTGGATGGTACTTGATTACTGTACTCTTGAAATTTGGTTGGATCTGTCACCTCTACATCAGCAATTACATATGACGGCATGGTTACTCCTTCAACTAACGCTTCTAGCTCGTATAGGCGTTGACTAAATGATTAGGAATCCGTCTCTAGTTTATACAATTGATTCAGCTAGTATCGAAGCGGCCAAGAATCCGTTTCACTTTGTTCGAACAAAACCGAATTTTTAACTAATAGTTAGGAGTCAGCTAGCTCAGTTCGCATCCATTTAGGGGTCACAGTAAATATGAAAGTTATTTCGATTGTCCGCGACATCGACTCAGCAGAAATAATGAAACTACTGTAAAAAAGTACCTGTCCGTATCCTTGGTATCACTGGTGATTAGCAAGACGCCCCAGTCATTCTTCAACCTATTTCAACTTCATCTTCAGTACTCTTATCTCGTCAAGAAGCAGTTGCTCTGTGATTGAAGTGGCACGGTTTGGAGAATATATCAATCTGCTTTCTAAATTATCCAGATGCTGCAGGGCATGACATTGGCACCACCAAGCATCATCCATCAATTGGAAAAGCCTGTGTGGTTTATAGGACAACTCCGATTCTTGGGAATCTAAGCTACATTTATTGCAGTTTTTTCTCGTCATAATGGAATACTACCAAATTAGATTAGTCACTCACCTAATATGGTTAAGGCTCATTCCAAGGATAAAAGCTCCACGTGCCTCTCGTTGGTACGAGGCGACATGAAATTTTCATAAAACCACCCACCGAAATAGGACCCCGCCACAGGCTGACCTCTAGGCACAGTTTTTGTGCTAATCCAGTTGAACTTCGGCAGAGTTGCCTTTAGAACTGTCCCAGTGTCCCATCTCAAAGGTTTGGTTGCGGTGTAGTCCTTAGATATTCTTTAATAATCGTGTGACCTTTCGGAAATTTGTCAGGAATGTCTTCTGTGGGCACGGCAGGCACAACGATACAGTCTTGCCCATGTTGCCAGTCAACCGGAGTCGCAACTTGATATTTAGCGGTCAATTGAAGCGAATCAATTACTCTCAAAATTTCCACGAAATTTCTTCCAGTTGAGGCTGGATAAGATATTATTAGCTTTATATTCTTGTCCGGCCCTATGACAAACACAGATCTAACCGTTAATGTGTCGTTTGCGTTCGGATGTATCATGCCATAGGTGTCAGCTATTTCTTTATTTGGGTCCTCAACTAGAGGGAAATCTACGTTTGCACCTTGAGTTTCGTTAACATCCTTTATCCACTCTCTATGCGAGTCTATGGGTACCATGCCAGGTTTCGTTCCCACACTCAAGACGATCGGTTTAGCATTTCTTTTACGAAACTCTTCCTTTAGGTTGGCTACCCGTCCAATTTCGGTGGTGCATACTGGCGTGAAATCTGCAGGGTGAGACATGAATACTCCCCAGTCGTCACCCAACCACTCATGGAAATCAATTCTTCCTTCCGTAGTGTTAGCTGTAAAATTTGGCGCTTCATCACCTATTCTTAAATCCATCAAAATCTCCCTAAATAAAAAAACCCCGATATTATCGGGGTCTGCCTGTACATCGATTGATCTTACATACAAGTCAAGGCCCCGTTCCCTCGACAACGGGACAACAACAAATATTCTTGTCGTTCCAAGTTAGTTCGCACATCGCAATTACACGATAAACACCGATCTGAAAAATAGCAATTTCCTAAGTAATTGGACGGAAACGATTGTGCCCCAGAAATACCCTCATAGGCAATAATTTGGTGAGCGCAGGTCATTATTTTTGAAAGGCGGTATTCGAAAAGATTACCCCTTCTAAATCATTGAGCTAACCGCACAACCTATTATGTCGCCATAGGATAGGAATTTCATGATGCTTCGAATGTTCTATAAAGAACGGGGAGATGAAAGGATATAACCAGCAATTCTTTCAACGGTTTCCCAATCTTTGTTTGTTGGATTGAATCGCCTATCCACAGTTAATGTCCACCCTTGAAACCCATTGGTTTGACTCTTGATTTCGAGGTTGCCAACACTCTTTGCTAGTGTCTTAATCGGTACGTCTACAGATAACGTGTTCACCAGACTGGTGCCACCTTCAGAGCCTTTCCAAATTACATCTACTACCTTCCCGAACAGCGGAAAATTCTTCTTCCTAACTGTCTTGATTTTGGTATCTTGAAGCGTTGAGAGCAACTTATCATCTGGAATACCCATTACAACCCACCAGCGAGGAGGGCTATTCTTGCTTCCGTCCTTTTTTAGAATATTTATCCATTTGATTGGTCCTCCAGAAATGTCTATAACGCCCAATGATCGTTGATACCACGAATTCTCCGTTTTTTCTTCGGCTCGACCACGTTGCGCCATTTCCGCTTTTACACCCGCTGAGTTCAGAGCGTAAACCAAGTCGTCTCTATATTTATCACGCAGCCGCTCTTTCATCTGTTACATTCCGTGAATCTCGTGGAGTCCAATGCCAACAAAGACGCTTTCATGGGTACATATTACTAAAGTGATTCATCTTTCACCATCACCACTAAGTTAGCATATTGCCACACACACATTTGAAAGATGAAGCCCAGATGGGTATCGTACCGCCTGCTAAGTTCTCGTTAACCTTGTCTGCCGTACTCGTTAGTTCACCTGTTTCGTCAAATGACTCGACAAGATTGCGCCCTTCCTCCAAGTAATACTTTAGACCGCACTTACAGTCCATAAGGTGGTGGTAAAAGAACTAATAATAAACTGGCCGCCCTCTTAGCCTTTCTAGTCTGTGCTCAGTGTTTATTCGACCATAAGCGGATCTGAAATACATTCTCAATACATCCATTCTGAATCATTAATATTCTCAAACCCCTCATCACTTCTCTCATAGGCCTTTCGCAACGGTTGGCCGGTTATTCTCGAATGGGAATGGTCCTGTACTAGAGCAAACGATGGTAGCGTGAGCTCTCTTTCCGAGTCTTTGTAAGCCCTATCTAGAACCTTGCGTTGCATAAACAACTAACCTGCTAGAAAGACCGCCACCACCAAACGTAGCGAGACCAGTACCAATTTGAGCCACGGCAACAATTGGGTCCTAATCCACAACATCGGTCCTTAAGTGTGTGGAGGGTATGTTGCCACAATTAAGCAATGTGCCTCTTTAGTCAGGCTGAATGCATTGTTTGCCCCATCAGCGTTGCGCCGTATATTCCCTGCAAGCCCCTGCATGACGAGGCTATCAACGGATGATTCAATCGGCCCTCCCCCTAACCCGCATTACCGTAGTAAATGTGCCCAGGCACAACAATAATCACAGAGCGCCGGTCCTTTTGCACAGCCTGGTCGAATTCCTCCCAGTCAGGATGCTCCTTGCCACTGCCCGCCCTGTAAACTTCACGTAGGGTTAGTCTTAGCTCCTCGGAGGGTGTAGCCCCTGGGGACAACACCTGAGCGCGACCTTCCAGGACGGCGTAATCACCCCAGTCGCTACGAGAGACCATCAACGAGCAGCGAGGGTTGCGTCTGAGGTTAGCTAGCTTGGCGCTGCCTGGGGAGATTGTGAAGGCAACACCCTCAGCAAGGACGCCCACAGTTACGATACTCATCTGGGTCGCACCGCTCCCACGGAAGGTGGTAAATACTGCCTGATGGTTAAGCGCTACGATTTCCTTTATCTTGTCTAATTGCATGCCATCTCCTTAGACTATTCTTCAATCACTTTCTTTATTCCACCTTACTATCCATTTCGTAGGAGAATATTACCGAATACGGGCAGTGTATGAGTTGAAGTAAGGGTCCGCGGGGCACGGGGAACAGTATTACTTATACCCGTTCTTGCTAAATCTATGTAATTGACAACGAATTACCGAATATTTCAGATCCCGTCATGAAACTTACTAAGTCCTTTTGTCCCTGATTTAATGGCCAAACTATCTGATTAGGCCCGCCCATTTTGAGGCGGATTTTCTTATTTAGCATCAGGGAATGTTAATAAGCATATAGGCGACTTGACCATATGTTAAATATGAAGGAGTAACCAATGTCACGTAGACAGCAAGCAAGGATATTAGGAATAGCGCCGTCTTACCTAAGCATGATGATTAACGGTAAGCGTCCCTGGAAGCCCGGGATTAAGGAACGTTATGACAACTTGTGAACAGTATGCCAAAAAGTGTTCACAATGAGCCATTAGTGAATAGTAGAAAAGCGACACTTACAGGAATGAAACTCGGGGTTGGTGGAGCTGAGGGGACTCGAACCCCTGACCCCCTACTTGCAAAGCAGATGCTCTCCCAGCTGAGCTACAGCCCCATTATGATTCACCCTCTACATACTTCAAATTTCTGAAGTACTGCATCTTACACAGCCCTACATCGCTCTACGGGTATTGACATACACCTTAACCTCTGAATAGTAGAAAGAAACCGAAGAGTTCTTAGTTTTGCCCCAATGGGGCTGAAAAGACGACGGATTTTCAAATGGAAAGGGATTAGGTTTCAGAAGAGTTCCTCACCCAAAGGTGATCATGCTCGATTCGTCCAACTAATGGCCTCTCGTCCGTCGATAGACCTAGGATGACGCCAGCAAACCGGCGTTTCCTTGCTCCCTTGAAAGGAGGTGATCCAGCCGCAGCTTCCGCTACAGCTACCTTGTTACGACTTAGTCCCAGTCACCAGTCCCACTCTCGGCACCTGCCTCCCAAAGGGTTGGCCCAGCGACTTCAAGTGTTACCGACTTCCATGACTTGACGGGCGGTGTGTACAAGACCCGAGAACGTATTCACCGTAGTGTGCTGACCTACGGTTACTAGCAACTCCACGTTCATGCAGGCGAGTTGCAGCCTGCAATTCCAACTGAGACCGGCTTTGAGGATTCGCTCCAGCTCGCGCTGTGGCAGCCCATTGTTTCCGGCCATTGTAGCGTGTGTGTAGCCCCAGACGTAAGAGCCATGACGACTTGACGTCGTCCCCACCTTCCTCTCCCCAGTGGGGGCAGTCTCGCTAGACATAATAACTAACGACAGGGGTTGCGCTCGTTGCGGGACTTAACCCAACATCTCACGACACGAGCTGACGACAGCCATGCAACATCTGTGAATCTGTCCCGAAGGAACACCCCGTTTCGGGGGTTATCAGAAACATGTCAAGTCTGGGTAAGGTTCTTCGCTTTGCATCGAATTAAACCACACGCTCCGCTGCTTGTGCGGGTCCCCGTCAATTCCTTTGAGTTTTAGCCTTGCGGCCGTACTCCCCAGGCGGGATACTTATCGCGTTAGCTTCGACACTGAGGGGGTCTATACCCCCAATATCTAGTATCCATCGTTTAGGGCGTGGACTACCCGGGTATCTAATCCGGTTCGCTCCCCACGCTTTCGCGCCTCAGTGTCAGGAATAGCCCAGAAAGCCGCCTTCGCCTCTGGTGTTCCTCCCGGTATCTACGCATTTCACCACTACTCCGGGAATTCCGCTTTCCTCTGCTACCCTCAAGTCTGCCAGTATCCCATGACCCCTCCCAGTTGAGCCGGGAGATTACACATGAGACTTAACGAACCACCTACGCGCTCTTTACGCCCAGTAAATTCGGACAACGCTCGGTTCCTACGTATTACCGCGGCTGCTGGCACGTAGTTAGCCGAACCTTATTCATCAGGTACCGTCCTTCCTCTTCCCTGATAAAAGGAGTTTACAATCCTAAGACCTTCATCCTCCACGCGGTGTCGCTGCGTCAGGCTTTCGCCCATTGCGCAAGATTCCCTGCTGCTGCCTCCCGTAGGAGTGGGGGCCGTGTCTCAGTCCCCCTCTGACCGATCGTGCTCTCACACCGGTTACTCGTCTTCGGCTTGGTAGGCCTTTACCCTACCAACTACCTGATAAGCCGCAAGCTTCTCCCAAAGCGGCCGAAACCTTTCTTTCAATCCAGCAGGCTGGAAGGAAAGGTACGGGGTATTAGACCAAATTTCTCTGGATTATCCCCCTCTTCGGGGCAAATTACTTACGTGTTACTCAGCCGTCTGCCACTAGCTAACCGGGCAAGCCCGGATCGCTCGTTCGACTTGCATGCATTAGGCGCACCGCCAGCGTTCGTCCTGAGCCAGGATCAAACTCTAAATAATTAACGGTTTCTTTCTACTATTCAGTTGTTAAGGTGCGCTAGGACAAAGTCCCAGCAAGACGCGCGTTAAACGCGACGGAGATATATCTTAAACAAGCATTAACTCCGAGTCAACACAAATCTCGGCGGAAAACTCAGATTCCTACAACGGGAGAGCCATCTTTTATTTCCGATAATATTTGCCTGACGTAGGCAACGCTTCTCGCATCCTTTGTAATATGATCGCCGGTTTGAGTGCCCTCCAGGGCAAAATACCCCTCGTATCCCGCATCCAACATAGCATGTATTGCAAATCTATAATCGATATCTCCGTCAGGGAGCGGAACTCGGAGGAAATATGTTCTGTCATGTTCTGGAACGTGAACTCTTTGAAGACTCTTGCAGTGCCAATATTTTGAGTGGGGAGCTAAAGCCATAATTGCCTGTTCGCTCGACTCTTCAGGCTCATCATAATGCCACAAAATATTCCCAAGGTCAGGATTCGCATAAACGTGCTGACTATCAGTCATTTCCAGTAGTTTCAATGTCGACTTACTGTTGTCTGCAATAGCATGCTGATGCACCTCCACAGTAACATCCGCTCCGATTTCCCCTGCCCTATTACCGGCTTCTCGAAGGATGGAAGCCGTCAATTCAAAATCTTGGTAGGAGGCAAGTTGACTTGAGCCTGGCTGAATTGCTCGACCTGGACTTATTGGTCCTAAAGTCTTATTTCTCGGAACGCCTGACAATGCACTGTTTACAATACCAACTCCTAACCATCCTGCTATCTCAATAGACTTAAACAACCTATCCCTATTCTCTTCCCCCACTATTGGAGTGCACAGCACACCGCCGGCCCTCATAGAGACGCAAGGTGTCCCAGAGTCGCTAAGCATCTTCTGAAGTTCGCTTACAGATTGTTTGGTCGCGTTATGGCCGCCAAACACCTCAAACCCAAGCTCTATCCCATCAAATCCTATTTCTCTCACCTTACCCAGGAAGTTTGTTAGAGCCGGTTCCGGTTGTAGATTCCATCCCTCCTTCGCTTCATGAGGATAGACCGTACTTCTTCTGAACGCATACGCAATCTTCACTTATCTCTCCTTTTTCAAACAGCTTTCAATCCAAATGACTTTTGAGCAATATCAACGATGTACCTGCTTATTGAAAGAGATGATGTAGCCCCTGGCGAAGGTGCATTCAGAACATGAATCGCATTCTCGGTTTCAGCTGTGCTGAAGTCCTGAAGCAACTGACCTTTTGTATCGACAGCTTGAGCTCTTACGCCGGCCCCAGGCTGTCCAAGATCTTCACCGGATATCTCAGGCATAAGTGTTTGGAGAGATTTCACAAACACTCCCTTCAATGCTGAGCGGTATTGCTCATTAAACCCCACCTTCCAGTACTTAGCTGACACCTTCCAAAAACCAGGATATGCAAGTGTACCCAGCGTATCTTTAAAGTTGAAACTGGTTTTAGAGTAACCCTCTTTGGCTAAGGCAAATACCGCATTGGGACCCGCTTCTACAGATCCATTTACCCTGCGAGTAAAGTGAACACCTAGGAATGGGAGGCTTGGATCCGGTACAGGGTAAATTAGGCCCTTAACCATGTGGGCCTTTTCGGGAACAATCGAAAAGTATTCCCCTCTGAATGGGATTATCCTTACCCCGATATCAACCCCCATCATTTTCGCAACTGTGTCAGCATGTAGTCCGGCACAGTTGACTAAGTTCTTTGCTGAAATTGTTCCTGCAGTTGTCTCTAAATATATTACTCCGTCGCGCCTTGTTATTGATTCCACCCTACCTCCAGTAATGAGATCTCCACCGTTCTCTCCAAAGGTCCTCGCGTAAGCGCGGGACACTTCCTTGAAATCGATAATCCCTGTATTGGGGGAGAATATGGCTTTTACACCAGCAGAGTGAGGTTCAATATCTTTTATTTCGTCTCCATCAACCATCCGCAGGCCCTCTGCTCCGTTTTCAGTTCCGCGTCTGAGAAGGTCCTCCAGTCTTGGTATTTCATCGTCGTTGATCGCTACTATCAGCTTGCCACACATTTCATAGCCAATACCTTGTTGGTCACAGAATTCACGGAGAAGTTTTCCGCCAGTGGAACAAAAATTAGCTTTTTGAGATCCAGGGGCATAGTAGATACCAGCATGAATCACACCACTGTTATGGCCGGTTTGATGGATAGCTACTTCTTCCTCTTTTTCAAGTACCACAACTTTCAGACTCGGAAATTCCTCACTAACTCTCATTGCAGTAGCAAGGCCTATTATCCCTCCACCAATTATCGCGAGATCGTAATTTCCATCCAACATATTTCCACCATAAAACCACAAGTATATTTAATATCAGAATTTTACCGGACTGATCCCGACCCTTAGTCCGGGCGATTCTAGCACGTAAAATTAGAGCCTTTTAATGATTTAGCAGATAATTATGATCTAATTGATCTGATATGGTTCGATCGCATTAGGGCAAATAAGATCGCTTGCCTGTAAGGAGATTTTAAACCGATGACAAGGCAAGAATGGCCGGAGCTCAAAGACGTGCTAGCAGCGAGACAGCGCATCTCGCAATACATCTCCAGAACGCCCTTATACAGGCATATTGCGCTAGATAAATTTGTGGGAGCGGAAATCTACGTAAAGCACGAAAACCACCAGATACTAGGGGCATTCAAAGTAAGAGGAGGCGTGAACCTCGTTTCACAGATGTCTCGAGAGGAACTCGGTAGAGGTTTATCTACTGCTTCAAGCGGAAACCATGGACAATCTATCGCTTATGCAGCCAGACTGTTTGGCGCTGACGCTCATATTGCTGTCCCCGAGGGAGCGAATCCCGGTAAAGTTGATTCAATGAGAAACCTTGGAGCCGAAGTAATACATTATGGTCCTCATTTCGGCGCCGCGAACGATTACATTCAAGAATTATCTAGAGAAAAGGGTTACAGATACGTTCACGCGGTCCAAGATACAAACCTTTATGCAGGTGTCGGAACATATACTCTGGAAATAATGGAGGACCTACCTGAACTGGATACGATAATAGTTCCAGTTGGAGGAGGTAGCGGAGCTTGTTCGACGGCCATAGTTGCGAAATCAATTCGTCCTGATGTAGAGGTCATCGGAGTACAAGCTTCGTCCGCGCCTGCCGTCTATAACTCGTGGAAGTCAGGGGATCTCCAGACTTCGCCGATGAATAGTATCGCAGAAGGGCTGGCAACAAACTCTGCGTACGAACCTGCACTCTCGATTTTGATGGACAAGTTGGATGACTTCATTCTTGTCTCGGATGAAGAAATGGAAGACGCTGTTCTGATGCATCTGCAACATACTAGAAACTTAGTGGAACATGCGGGAGCAGCAAGTCTGGCGGGTGCTATCAAAATCCGGGAAAATCTTGCCGACAAAAAAGTCGTACTTGTAGCTAGCGGTGGAAACCTGTCTATGGAACATCTGGTCAGAGCGCTGGAAAGATACAAAGACTAACGCTATGAACAACATACCTGAATCATCGAAAGGGTCTGATCTATTTCCAGAATTCGAAGATCTCTTCAAACTCATCAAACTGGAGGTAGCTGGGCTAAGCGACCGGCAGCTCGATTATACCTCTACGAGGTGGACCTGGTCAGAGTGGAGCATCAGGAACCAGCTGAGCCATATGGCATCGTTAATTCCTCGCTGGTTAGTCGTCAGGTGGGGTGACGAGCTGTTTCCTCAAGGTAACCATGGAATCCCAGACCTAGACTCCATAACAAACTCGCCTTCCGACCGTAGATTAGACGATCAGATCTACTGGCAGAAAAATAAGATACTATGCTCCCTTAATCAATACCTTGTACTAGCCTGCGATGTTTTAAAAGAAAGAAATGTTGGGTACCTGAGGAGTCGTATCGTAAATAGGGCCGCCACACCTCAGTGGAAGTCAATGTCACGAGCACACCACACGGGAATTACCGCAGAAGGCGATCCAGCCTCGGGTACCATGACACTAGAGGCTACTTTCCGTCACATTTACTTTGAAGAGGTAACCCACCTGTACAACATTCAGCGGCTCAAGAAAGCACAAGGCCTTCTACCATCAGTGAACGTACCGAAGGTTGGTTACTGGATGCTTGATGACTGGGACAGAAGCGAACCCTAGATCAATTAGGACTTACGAAGTAGACGATTTCTATACTCCTCATTTACTTCGCCGTTCGCTCTTGAGGACAACCGTGAATCGTGCCTTACAGAAACACTGCGTGCAGCTGACTCTATAAGTTGAACTCCCCCCCCAAAATCTTGCAGAGAAATATATTCCTCTCCGACATCACCTTTCTCGTCCATAATTGATGTAGTCGCGTTGTGCCAGTTACCTAGAGCAAAGGCAATACCTGTTGTTCGATACCCATTAACAGCAAATGCACTAGCTTCGCATGAGCCTGCACTCATTAGTTGGCGCTGACATCTGAACTCTGAATCTTCTTTTAAAATATTTTCCCGACCCATTATCAGTATTTGTTCAGCTTCTGCATTAAATGTATAAGAGGCGTCCCCTGTCCGTATAATCGGTCCGCCCCCTTGTATTACTCCAGGTATAAGTGAACTGGTTTCAACAGAAACAACAAAAGTATTTTCCGGCAGGGTTTTCTCTCCAGATAACAACCTGGCTCCAATTAGTCCTACTTCTTCTGCCCTCGTGAAAACGCCGTATACATCACTCTCTGGAGGGTCCGCTGATATCGATTCAAGGGAGGCCAAAATAGCTGCACACCCGCCCAGGTCATCTAGGGCTCTCATCTTTATTGTGCCGTTCTCTACTATCATGTCAGGTAAATCAAACACTATCGGGGTTCCAATACCCAGTGGTGCTTCCGATCGAACATAAACTCTTCTCTTACCCAGCTCTGGTAACGGTTCCAACCTGCAAGAGGCACGTGTACCACTACTATCGAAAGAAAAAGCATTTACGTTCTTTCTCAAAGCAGCTACAGGAACTCCTCCAAGCGCACCGGCAACCACAGTACCGTCTCCGTCTTCGATTACTTCGAATCCTGGGTGATCCATATGTGCCACAAATGCGATAGGGGATTCTAAACTATCCGTTCCAGTCACCTTGGCTATAACATTTCCATAATCGTCTAAGATGAATGGGATAGCCATAGTGGTCAATATACTTTCTATCCGAATCGATACCAATCGCTCATAGAATGATGTCGCTGGATTTTCACCAAGTGACCGAAGAATCTGGATAGCTCTCCCAGTGCTCTGCATCGTATTCACGTTCCTACCTTTGCCTAATGAACATTTCATACTATTCTTGAGATGGATATACCTCTGTCATATACTGCCACAATCGGCCCGTTACAAGCCATGAAACACCACCGCAAGGTAACTAAAACCGGCTTCGACGACGTCTAAACTTTCAAACCAGACTATCAGGAGGAAATATGGAGCTCGGCTATTTCACAATGCCCCTTCATCCACCAGGCTCTAACATTACCCAGACCCTCGACGATGACCTAGACCAGATAGTGACTTTGGATAGGTTAGGATATCGAGAAGCATGGATAGGAGAGCACTTTACTGCGCAGTGGGAGAATATACCCGCACCCGATTTGTTCATCGCCAAAGCGATCGCATTAACGAAAAACATAATTCTTGGAACCGGTGTTACATGCATGCCCAATCATAACCCGTTTATGATCGCTCACCGGATAGCGCTGTTAGACCATCTCGCACATGGCAGATTCCAATGGGGTGTAGGATCTGGAGGTTTCCCTGGTGACTTCGAAGTGTTCGGTTTTGATCCCCAGGAAGACGACCACAGACGAATGGCTCGAGAAGCCGTAGAACTAGTCCTACGAATATGGGAAGATCCGAAACCTGGCAGATATAAAAACGACTTCTGGGATTTCACTATCCCGGAACCTGACGAGGAGGTGGGGCTCAGATTTCATCTCACTCCATATCAAAAACCACACCCACCAATCGGAGTCGCAGGCGTCTCTCCAAAATCAGACACCTTGTCACTTGCAGGAGCGAATGGTTGGATACCTATGAGTATAAATCTCGTCCCCGGCAACACTTTAAAGGGGCACTGGGAAGCGGTGGAAGCAGGAGCTCAAAATACGGCGAATGAGCCAGACAGAAATCAATGGCGTATCGCTAGGGAGGTCTTCGTGAGTGAAACCAGCGAAGAGGCGAGAGAAGAAGCCCTAAATGGCATCTTGAGAAGAGATTTTGACAATTATTTTCATAAGCTCATGACTAAATTAGGTATGCTCGGGTTGTACAAGAAGGATCAGAACATGCCAGATATTGACGTAACTCCGGAATACGTCATGGAAAATGTCTGGATTGTTGGAAACCCGGATGAAGTGGAAGGGAAGCTCCGATCACTTCATGAGGAAGTGGGTGGCTTCGGCGTGCTTTTAGCTATGGGGCACGAGTGGTCACCAGTCGACAAATGGAAGCGATCGATGACCTTGCTTGCCAAGGAAGTTATGCCCAGGCTAGCAGATCTATAAGCATCATGGGTGAACTAGTTCTTGCGAATCTGGGTCGTCGTCTCGCGTTATGCGAACTCATTGGGAAAAGCCCCGACACCAGACGGGAAATACTTAAGGTTGGCAGAAATAAAGAAGCAAAAATCCCATCTGACAAGATAATTTACCGAACAGGTCTTAATATAGCTTCTTCCGAAGATATAGTTTCTTTTTCAAATAAGTGCGATCAAATCGCCTCTTCTCTGAATATCTCAGAGGCTTGGGAATTGCTGCTGGACGAAGAAAGGCTCTTGACTGCGAAAGAAATCGCCGATTCTTGCATCGATCATCATGGATATCCGGAATATATAGTGGCTGTGTATCTGACTATTAACTCAGATTCCATTTATTTTGAACAAGAAAACCATGGGTTCAGAGCGAGAAGTTCTGCTCAAGTGAAGGAGCTATTAATAGGTAGAGAAAGATTGGCCAAGATAGAGCGGGATGAAACGGACCTGCTGACATCATTGGAGAAAGGTCTCGTACCAGAATCTTTCACTCAACACCAAATGGAGTCGCTTAACCATATCCGAGAATTCGCTGTTCATGGTGATGAATACAGGCGAAGTGTACGTGCACAAGAACTGTTAAAACGATCCACAACAGGTAATGCTTCACAACTTCAAAGACACTCGTTCGAAATCCTTGTGAAGGCCGGAATTTTAGTAGAAGACGAACCTCTAGAGATTGAAAGGGCCGGAATTTCAACCGCTTTCAGCAAACCGGTTATGGAAGAAATTAAGAACTCCATACAGCAAAATGATTTGATGATGAACTTGACAGCAATCCCGACTTTTACAATCGACGACGATGGAACATTGGATAGGGACGATGCGTTCTCTTTAGAAAATGGAAGTCTCTGGATCCATGTAACAGATATGACCGAGTTAGTTTCGGAAGATGGTGAGATAGATAAAGAAGCCAGTAATAGAATGGCTACACTCTATATGCCCGATGATGTGATTCCTATGCTACCCCCTGAACTGTCTGAAGAATTGGGAAGTCTTAAACCAAACGCTGTTCGCCCTTGCCTCTCTCTGAAGCTTGATAAAGAATCTGATGGTTCTATTTCCGATTGGAGTTTTCATAGAACTATAGTTAAGAGTGATAAGGCGATCAGCTACGAAGAAGCTGACAGAATTCTATCTAATCCTGAACACTGCTTATATCAATTGTTAGCAGAAGTGCTTTCACTAACCACTTATTCCCGTGATGAACGATTTAGGAAGGGAGCTCTCACACTTAACAGAACTGAGATGAAAGTTAAAACCAATAGTGCCGGCACCGTAGAGGTTAAAGTTTCCACAAGAGATTCGGCATCTCGGACAATGATAGCCGAGCTTATGATCCTCTATAACCGCCTAGTTGCAGAGTATTGCCATGCTAATGGTCTTCCCGCCTCATACAGACTTCAGGCACCTCCGAGGGCAGAATTCCCCGATAGTCTTCCAGACGGTCCTTTAGGATGGTATATCGCAAGTACCTTGTTGAGAGGAGCAACACTATCAACCATTCCTGGAACTCATTCTAGTTTAGGCGTAGAAAAATATACGCAGGCGAGCTCTCCGATCAGAAGATACACAGACTTGTATCTCCAACGACAGCTGATTCACTTTATCGAAACTGGTCAGAGAAAGTATTCAGAATCGGAAATGACATCTGTAGGCGGGAGAGGGGATTTGCAAGTGAGGGAATTAGCCAGGATCGAGGCCCAGAGAACAAGGTACTGGTTTCTAAAATACTTGCGAAACAGATATCTGGAAACCGACGATAGCTCTATATTGAAGGCAATCGCTCTAGAAAACGGTGGCGAAAGACAAGATATGTTTGAACTATTCAGTTATCCATTTAGAGCCAGATGCACGATCCCCGAATCAGTGAATCCTGGGGAATTAATCAATGTGAGACTTACAGGAATCGACCTCTGGCATCGATCCGCTCAGTTCACTTATGTGAACATAGTCTAAACTCATTATCCAAGCGATTTCTACATCCATTAAATATTTTTCTTTAACAGAACATCCCTAACATTTGGTGATGCATATCTCTAATTTTTCCGACGTTTGTCAATCACGACCATTAGCGCGCAAGCTACGATGAAAGAACTTCCCAACACGAAGACCAAACGGAAGGCACCGCGGAGTGCCTGATCTCCGACACCGGGAAGGCCGAGGCCAAGCACAAGCGAACTTTCCGGAAGGGAACCGTTTCCGGAGCCTACAATGACCTCGCTTCCAGAAAGAGCCACTTTCAATGAAACAGTTTCGCTGTTCCCTTCCCCGTTCACAGCTAGGACTTCAAACTCATAATTCACCTCTTCTGAAAGTCCTTGAAAGACAACACCCAGTCTGGATGCATTTGTAGTCGTCGCAAGGATGCCTGGGGCCCCCGACACCAGATATCCAGTTATGGGCATGCCTCCGTCTGCAAAAGGCTCAGACCAGGAAAGTGAAATCCCAGTATCAACGATAGTGGCTTCAAAACCAACGGGGGGAGCAGGAGGCAAAAAGGGAAGTCTGGCGAACCCATATCCCCAAGTATTATTAGGGACCTCGTCACGGGGGTCTGCAAACGATTTCAGGTAACCAACAACCTGTGCCGGAGTTAAATCCGGAAAGCGTTCTCTAACAAGTGCTGCGAGGCCTGCAACATGAGGTGCCGCCTGACTAGTCCCCTTCCATACGGATCGAGAGGCCGTATCTACACCATCCGGACCGACTATGTCTGGTTTAGTCCGCCCGTCAGGTGTCGGCCCTCTTGAGCTATTTGGATTTATTAGGAAGGGGTTAGTTACGCTCGCTGCTCCTACTGCGAGCATTCCCGTATTATTGCTTTCCGACGGGTTGGAGATTGAATAACCAGAAGTATAAATTGCAAAAACTTGGCTTGTGTAGGCTTGTAATTGAACCCATGCTGGTATAGGACCAGACACCCCTACAACTGCGAAACTATAACGTCCTGATTGTTCCGGCATGTATGAGAGGATTTCTGTAGGCAATTCCCCTTGCGCGCCCGATTGCAAACCAATACTTTTAGCTACAGATTGTTCAATAGTTGACCCATAGGGATACAAGTAAAGGTTCAAATTGGTGGACGGGTTTTCCCATGAATCATTCCACCGTAATTGCAGAGTAAAAGGTTCGCCCTCCACTAATTGGACATAATTTGAATTCGTATCGACATCGAAATTTAGTACGGAATCCTTATCATAGTCGGCGAAAATACCAAACCATGTTGACTTTCTCTCGTTTCCTACCCCATTTATCCAAGTTATTCCGTTTTGTACTGCGTAGTTCACCGTATTAAGAGGGCTATCGCTTCTTTGTGAAGTACCATCTCCGGGGCCGTCCCATAGCCACCCCATCGAATGGTTTATCACGACAACCCCCTCCGACACCATCCACTCAACAGTGTCTCTCAGTGTCGCGGGACTTTGTGGGTTTGCTATGTACAAAGCGGCTTTAGGAGCCACATCCATGACTAATTCCGAGACTGAAGTGCCGTGATCGGAATTGGTTTCACAAGCTGAGATATCATTCTCGGTCCAATCTACAATAGACGAATAGCAACGAGAATATACTAACGATGGTAACTCGATTCCCATGTGATCGGAGAATTCTTTGAATCCTCCGTCAATCACCCCTATTTTTACAGCTCTTCCCGAATATCCCCTATCATTCCAAATATCTGAACGGATCATTGATAGTGCATTGCCAGTAACACCTGAAGTTTTTCCCTCATCGAACGATGCCGGAGGCGTTAGCACCTCAATTTTCACGACCTCACTTCTGTTAGCTAAAGGAACTAAAAGCTCGATCGGGACTAAGGCCTCCAGATAATCATTCCCTATAGACCCGACTCTTCCGCCCCACATATGAAGAAGGAGTCCAAGCTTATAGGGGCCTTCAGCGACACGCACCGAAATCGGGAACCATTCCTTATCTTGAGTAAAAAGGGATTGGCGGACTACCGGCATCCTTAATCTAGACACCCGCATAAGATTCAGTCTGGAATCGAGTTTGGAATGAAAGTTATCCAGTAAGGGCACCTCAAAAGGCATGTGTTCAGCGATATCGAAGGAACCTTCATTAACTCCTTCACTCCCTGATACCTCGTTTCCAAGGAAAAACCCATCGAACGTCAGTAAAAATGTAGCGATGAGAATTAAATTAAGTATTTTCTTTACGGACATCGTAATGGCAAAGCGCATGTGAAAATATACATTCTCATTAGTAGTCCATGCCTCGGGGTGGCCGGGATCGAACCGGCGACCTCCTGTTCCCAAAACAGGCGCGCTACCGCTGCGCCACACCCCGCATGCTTGGAAAAAATCCTTTCCAGATTACATTCTGACATGTGAGAGGTAAAGCATCAGTGCTTTCTTGCAACATTTCAGTTCCCACTTAAGTTCCCTACCTTAGGCACGAGAAAAACGGAATGGGAGTTACTTTGCGGCTTCTTCTATGCGGGTGAGTTAAGTTCCATATACAATTCGGACTCTCGTAGATTAGATTAAGGCAGCATGTCTGAAATTTAGACCCAACTGGTGTCGACTCTACGAAGAGTTCATGCACATGAGGAGGGATAGATCGTGGCTATAGTGGGAAGCGGTGATTACAGATATGAGAGAGTGCCTTCATGGCCCGAAATGCCGAAATATTGGGCCTTTGGCGCAGCTTCTGATGGTGCAGTCAATTCCAAGGATGAAGTCCACATTTTTAGCAGAGGGGAACATCCTCTAACAATCTGGGATACAGATGGCAATTTTATATCTTCGTGGGGAGAAGGGACTTTCTCCGCCAATCCACATGGCATCTACATAGCCCCAAACGATAATGTCTGGTTAGTTGACCGGGATTTTCACATAGCGACTGAATATACCCCTGGAGGACAGGTGCTCAGAACCCTAGGCGAGAAACTGGCACCATCTCCATCATTCCAGGGAATTCCTTTTAATATGCCCTCAGGGCTTGCTATAGCTCCAAACGGGAACCTATTCGTGTCAGACGGATACGGAGGTCACAGGGTACATAAGTTCAGCCCTGAAGGAGAATTGCTCCTTTCCTGGGGAAAGCAAGGAACTGGTCCAGGAGAATTCGCTCTTCTTCACAATATCTGGGTAGACAAGGACAGCAGAATCATTATATGCGACAGGGAAAACGACAGGATTCAGATTTTCGAAGATGATGGTAGCTTTGTTGAGGAGTGGACAGACATATCTAAGCCGGGCGACGTGTGGGTTCATGAAGACTTAGTCTACTGTGTAGAACAGGGGGAGCATGGCGGCGTCAGTATATGGACCCTCACAGGAGAAGTCATTTCCAGATGGAAGATTGATGATGAACCCGGAAGAGGTACCATAATTGGGGGCCATGGCATAACAGTGGATTCTGAAGGATCAATATACGTAACTGAGATAGGAACCGGCGAGAGAGTTTCCAAGTTTGTCCGCGTCTAGAAAGGGAATCCCAAATATTTAGATTTGGATTAATCC
>Ga0187833_10001036_pt1 | contig 32700 bp, 15 predicted proteins | sample ETNtaG_37_FD_167968 | JGI IMG/M metagenome (GOLD analysis project Ga0187833, IMG submission 167968) | Marine microbial and viral communities from oxygen minimum zone, Eastern Pacific Ocean - ETNP2014_SV_400_PacBio MetaG (Illumina Assembly) | ecosystem: Environmental > Aquatic > Marine > Hypoxic...
ATCGGAAGCGTATACGGTGATCTGTCTTTCGCCTGCTTCTTCTGCAGAAACGACCAACATGTCATCTTCGATGTTGACTTTGAGGCCTGCTGCTTTGCTGGACAAGAAAACTAAAGAATCTCCGTCCTCATCTTGGAACAAGTCACTTAGATTCAGCGCAAAGGGCGCTGCTATCGTGGTTTGGGTACCTGTCCATTTTGGTACGTGGTTTGGTAAAGGTTTTGCCGTGTACTTGACCTTTTCGAGCTTAATCTGGCCTCCCTTTGGTTCGAGCAGCAGTACGATCTTGTTGGTGTCTATCCCGTCGATAACGCAGCTGTCTACGCATTCATAGCCAGGTCCGCCTTCCCACACTTTGATTAGGTTTTTACCTTGAACGAGATACACTTTTCCTTGGCCTGTTCCTTTCAATCGTAAGCTGGTAGGTATCCCTTCTAGTGAGACGTTCAAGAATCCCGTTCTGCTTGTGGCAACGTTAACATCTTGGTAGATGGTCTCAGGAAATATGGGCAATCCTACGATGGATGGTTGGACCACCGCAACAAAGCTGAGGAGTACGACGAGTAATCCTGCTGCAAAGTAGGGTGCCACGCTCCTCGTGGGTTGTTGTAATTTGTAGTATAACTTGCATATTTGTTCGTGGGCTACAGCCTTGTCTTGTTCTGTTCCTTCTTGCTGTATGCCTTCGTATAATCCTAACAATTGTTTGTAAGAAGCAGTAGCTTTCTCCACATCATGATCGTCGAGGTATGCCTGTGCCTCATAATATGCTTTAACAAAGTCTTGAACTGCTGCCATCCAACGCTTGGCAATCGTATGGGTTTAAATATGTTGCGGCTGGCAAGCCATCTTTTTAAGGCAGGGACGACAGGGTATAAGTATGCGGACTTCCGAGAAGAAATCGACCTTAGTTTTTCCACGAGACGCCTCTTCTCCAGGATGTGCCGTAGGCGTGTCCATATCAGGAGAACGCGTCCACCGAGAATATGGGGTGGCAAATCTTGAAACAAACTTGTCCATCTCAACAAAAACAGTGTTCAGGGCGGCGTCCTTGTCCAAACAATTTACGGCCATGTGTGTCGCACTGCTAGTAACGAAGAATGCTCTCTCCTTGGACGATGAGATCCAAGAGCATGTTCCGGAATTGCCCAAATACGATTGGCCGGTTACCCTTCGCCACCTTTTGCATCACACTAGCGGCATGCCTGATTACATGAATGTGATGTTGGAAAAAGGAATCAAGGAAGACCAGCCTTGCTCGGCAGAGACAGTGTTGGAAGGGTTGAAGGAAAGGAAGCTCGGTTTTGAGCCAGGGGAGAAAATGGAGTACAGCAATTCAGGATATTTTCTCATGTCGTTTGTCGTGCGCAACATTACAGGAAAATCGTTACGAGCGTATGCCAAAGAAAATATTTTTGATCCTTTGGGTATGACGAATTCTCACTTTCACGATCGCTGGGATGAACCCGTAGACAACGAGGCGATAGGGTATATTAACACCTCTGAAGGTATTGAAGCCATTCAGATACGATGGGATAGCGTGGGCGATGGAGGTCTGTTTACGACGGTGGAAGATCTTTTTTTGTGGAATGAAAATTTTGATCATAACATTTTAGGAGATGAGGCACTACACCTCACGCTCACCCCGGGAAGATTAAATGATGGATCTGAGATTGACTACGCGTTAGGCCATATGATACAAGAATATCGAGGCATGTCTGTCTTTCACCATTCTGGATCATTTGGAGGCTTCAAGGCGAACATGTTACGTTTCCCTGAAAAACAAGCGTCCGTGGTTTGTTTGGCAAACATAGATACTCTTGATGCTAAAGCGATAACATATGCTTTTGCTGACGTCTATGTGCACTCATAAGAAGAACAAAGGCGTTACATATACTTCTAAGATAGCTGCTGCGAACAGGATTAAAGCTGCTAAGACGACTAAGTCAGAAACATCCAACAACACCCTCTCAAACTCGTGAGATTGGTAATCCTTGCGCATGATACTCACGCTGAGAATGCCACCTGCTAGCCCTGCAACAAAATACCCCAAAATTTCTGGGATGCCATGGATGGCATACCGTAACACAGTAAAAGAGCTTACGGCAAAGTATGCGCCTACCTGGGCTAAGCCGGAGTTGGCCGCGTATTCAGCAAGGTGTGAACGGAAGAAGTTTCCTGCTGCCGCGGCGAGCACCGAAGCGTTCCACATGAGGATGAATAGGGCACCGGTCCCGTAGAGGAACGAGAATAATAATGAAAAGACCATCACTTTGATGTTGTTCAAAAATATCTTACTGAGAATGTCTAGGGAAAACATATTTCCTGTCACTTTTTGGTTGACAGTAACTATTGTGGTCTCTTGCGCCGAGAATAAAGTAGCGGTTGTCTCGGCCGGCAACATAATGTACGCGACGGTGAAAGCAACCGCGACCCCACAGAAGAACATGATAAAGAAGCGCAACGCCTTGGCATGCTCTTTCAACATTTGCATTTCCTTCAACAGTTTGAGATCCTTTTTTTCCTCGACCTGCATGGTGTGATAGAATAGTGGTAGGCCCGCGATGACGGCAAAAAACACCATAACCATGCTGGCTTGTTCTTTGAAAATCCATAAGCTCGCAAACACTGCGATGATGGCGTACACGAATCCTATGCCAAAAAGTCCCCAAGGTTTTTGTTCTGCCTTGAAGGGATTGGTGAGGCTTTCAAGAACCATTATCAGCGAAGAATGTTACAGCTATTTAAGCGTTATGCCGCGTAATAGACGAGATCGCTCTGTTCGGGAGGAATGCCGTACTTTTCTGCAGCATCCAAGGCTTCTCTTACAGAGATGACTGGAGGACCGTTTACAGTGTCCTTGCCGAGTGCTTGGGCAGTGTAGGCGGCTCTGGCCCAGACGATACGACCGACGTGGGAGTCTAGAGCGTTGCGCACGTCCCGTGCTGCGTCTGGAATGTCGTGCACCGTGGCTATCCGTTCCACCACAGTCCTTGTAGGTTGGAGTCTCGCAATCATGCCTTGTTGGAATCGTTCGAAACGCGCGAACTCAGGGTCGGTGAGCAATAACTCTATCATTTTATCGCTAAGATCTGAAGTGACGGTGTAGGACATCCCAAACTCATCGCTCCCTTGGGTGCGATAGCCATTAGGAGTCCAGTCACTTCTTGAATTCCCAGTATGGACGAGCTTTGTCTCAAAGGGGAGGTCTTTTAGCAACGTGGAAATCTGACGTACGCCATCAGGACCGTGCTGGAAGAGGAAAAAGGGCGCACCGAGGACGCCGTAGAGCTGTCCTTCGTAAGGCGCTCTTTCTAACTCTAGATCACAGGCACTTTCCCAGTCGCTGGTTACTACGTTCATATTCCCCCGGCTGATAGCCTAGTAGTTGTTATAAATAGATTGTGCTACCCTGAAAAGTGAGCATGTTCAGTATTTCTTTGCAGAGGGTACACGCCTTTCACGGTACACGAGTCCTTCTGCTTCAACAGTAGTCTCAAGGCTTTCCTCAACGACGATGCCCTTGTCAAGCACGTTCTGTCCTCTGGTGTGGAGCTGCTCTGCGACAGCGTACAAAGATCTTTCTTCGTCAGGGCCCTGTAGGGGTTTTGCTAGATTCAACTGCGCCTCGTGCAATCGTTCAGTCGCAAAATGGAAGAGCGCTGCTACCTTGGTCTCGTATGCTGTTTTGAGATTGGAATGGAGTATTTTTTGGCCTTGTTGTAATGATTTGAGTATGCTAGTGACCGATCTGTGGACCTGGTGGCGCACAGTGCTGCTTTCTCCGTAGTCCGCGCTTTGTACATAATCTTGTATGAGTTTGCTCATCACCTTCATATGAGCGGCGGCCGTCCTGGGATCAGTGACCACGTCGCTCACGACTCGAGTGTTGCCTGCGGCGTAGTCTTGGACCACGGTCCATCGCGGATCGTAGGGTTTTTCTTCAAACGTGATTTTTGGTCGTTCTTGCATGCCTGGTACTTCGCGAGCTACCTCTCTCACCTGGGTGGCCGTCTCTTTGACATAGGATACAGGAGAGGGTTCTACATACGCAGGGTCTACGAGTGGCTCGCGTAGTGCTGCTCGCACTCCTGAAAGGCCCTCAGCGATTTGGTGCGTCTCTGCGCTTATTCTGCGAATGTTTGCTAATGATTGTTCAGCTGCTTTCGCGTCGTATATGGGAGAGTCTTCTACGGTTTCCTCATACTCCCTAGCATCTAGTTGGGGTTCTGGAGAAGGACCGTCTGTGCCCGTGTCAGAAAATTCTGAGATGCGTGTTTGGGTACGCGCTACAGGAAACGGAATGGGTTCTGAAGGTTTGTCTTGAAAATTAAACTGACTCGTTCGTCGAGGTCCAATGGCGTTTTTGGGGGTACTTACCGACAGGGTATCTTCATAGGTTGGTCAGAAGATGTAGTATAACGCGTTACCATACGTGAAGTACGTACTTCCGGTAGGTTTTTATATATGATCGTCGGAGCAGTAGCCATGTCAAAAGCGGTGATGGCAATTTTCTTAGGTGTCTTTCTCTTAGGAGGGGCGTTGGTGTATTTTGCCCAAACCCCCAGCTATGTAGGAAAGATATACACATTACAGGGCCAATCACCCAAACTCCCCCTGAGCGTGGTGTGTGAAAGCACGTTACGAAAGTGTGTGGCAGCCCCTGATCCGTGTCCAGAAGGCAACCAAGTACCCTGTACGTGGAGGATGGGCCCAGGAGAGAGCGTGTTTGACCGTAAGAGTGGCTGCTTTAAGACATGCTTTAGTCAAGGCGAAGCGTCCTTGCAAGAGTGTACGTAAGGGCACAAACATTATATAGGCGTACCCCTGGAATAGTGACATGATCGGCTTTCAATGGGCCGCGTTGCTTGTCGCAACAGCCACATTCTTGTATGTAGGTAGAAAGTTCCTTGGTGCAAGCGTAGCCTCCATCATAGCAATCATGCTTCTACTCAGCGGAGGCAGTGCTATATACATCATGGACTGCCCATCATGCCTAAACTTCATAGGCATGGTGAAAGGCGGTGTTGAGACCGGGATAGAGGTAGGACAAACCGTGCCAGCAGTTACCGGAAGAGTGATTGATAACATTATTGAGAGACAGCAAGACCAAGGATTACGCACCACTCGACAACCCATCCAGCAAGCCCCCTCACAGCTACAATCAGAACAAACCGCACGAGCTGCACCCACAGATGCAGGCTTCCAAAGAAATCCTTATCCATCTGTAAGCACCGACTTGGACCGGATCAATCCTGGAGATGTATAAATCGTCCCCCACCCTACCGACCCGGATAGAGTGTGCACATGCTAACATTATTATACGAGTAGTTCTTGCAAGCGCTTATGGGCATTCTTGACCGGTTGAAACATTTTCATTTGCGAAAACAAAACGATCTTGACCTGCCAGAGCCAGACAACCCGCCACCAGCAGCGGACAGCGCTCCAGCCATAGATCCAGAACCTTTGGTAGGTGTCACCCACGGAGGATTGGTAGATCCCAAACCTCCGGACATGGGCGCGTTTAACGCACCACCCGAACCACCACAACCCTTCACCACACCAGCCGGGCCACCCGAACCAAACCCGGTAGCACCTAGCCCGCCCATGATGAACGTGGAACGAGATGTGCAGGTCGTGATTGCAAAGCTGGATACCCTACGCGCACAGTTAGAAAATGTGTTGCAACGATTAGAAAGAATCGAACAAAAATCCAATGATAAAAAAGACGCTCAGTGGTAGCTTTGTTCGCATAGCATTACTCATTCTTGTGCTAGACAGAATATCAAAACATATCTTTGCTTCCATGTCTATCCAGAACACCGGCACGTTGTTTGGTATGGGTCAAAACAATCTGCTCTGGCTAGCAGTGAGTGTCCTGATTCTCGTCGGTATCTACAAGTATCGAACGAGTTTGATCAAGAATGCGTGGTGCAGTCACATGCTCGCACTTGTGGTTGGCGGTGCCGCAGGCAACATCCTTGACCGAATACTGTACGGTGGCGTGATAGATTTCATCAACGTAGGTTTCTGGCCGGTCTTCAACATTGCTGATGCTGCGATAACCCTAGGCGTTATCGGATTAATCTGGGACGAGTTCCGACAACAATAAATAAGGGAAGGCCTGCTCAAAGTCATGCGAACACTCAAGCAGCTTCCAGTAAAAAATAAGCGAGTACTTCTAAGAGCAGGTTTTGACGTGCCCATTAAAGAGGGTAAGGTCGTGGACGATCAAAGGATTGTTGATGGGTTGCCCACCATCAAATACTTGCTCAAACAACAAGCAGTCATTATAATCATCTGTCATGTGGGCAGACCGCATGGAAAAAGATTGAAAGGTGTGAGCACCCTCCCCATAGCCGAACGATTAAGCGAACTGCTCAACAAGAAGGTGACTCATTTGGATGATTGCGTTGGCGTAGGACCTATTGTTGCGCACGCAAAACCAGGCCAGATCTTCATGCTCGAAAATCTTCGCTACCATAAAGAGGAAGAAGAAAATGATCTATCATTTGCCAAGAAATTAGCAAGCCAGGCGCAAGTGTTTGTCCAAGATGCGTTTTCTAACTCGCATAGAGACCATGCCAGCATGACTGGCATCCCAAAATTGTTGCCGTCAGCTGCAGGTTTGGAAGTGGAAGCAGAGATGCGCATGCTACAAAGTTTGAACAAACCCAAGAAACCGTACGTTGTGGTGCTGGGTGGCGTGAAAATGAAAGACAAAGGAGCAGTCATAAAAACCCTTCTCAAGAAAGCAGACGCCATCCTCATTGGAGGTGCGATGGCACTTACTTTTTACAAAAATATGGGGAAAGAAGTAGGCATCACCGTCGGAGAAGAGTACCCAACCAAAGCGTTGTTGCAATCCAAAAAAATCATGCTTCCGGTAGATTTCAAAATCTTACACAAAGGGAAAACGAACACGGTAGGGGCAGATAACGTGCCAAAAGATGCCCGATGCTTGGACAACGGACCAGAAACAACCGCAATCTTTTCAGAGATCATCAACAACGCAAAAACAATTTTGTGGAGCGGGCCAATGGGCATGTTTGAGGACAAAAGATTTTCCAGCGGCAGCAAAAAGATTGCCAAAGCCATCGCGAAAGCAAAAGCGATGAGCGTGATTGGTGGCGGAGACACCATAACCGTGGCAGCAAAAATTAAAGGTTACAGCCATGTGTGCAGTGGCGGCGGTGCCATGCTGATGGTGCTGGAAGGCAAAGAATTACCCGCACTCAAACCACTTTAACTTTCAGTTTTTCTAACAATTCATGAGGATACTCAATTTCCACGTTGATGTCCTCCACGCGGCGCAATGCTTTTTCTTTGTCTGACAGTTTTGCTTGCAATTGTTTCGCTTCTTCAGACAGTTTTTTTGAAATCTTGATGGCATCATGCTCTTTGCTCGAACGATCTGCATCCTTTGCCTGCTTGCTCAACAAAGCATACTCGCGAAGCATCACGGTGAGCTCTTCTTTGGAAATAAAATCGATGGCATCCAGTGCGCGTTGTTTTTTCCCATCATCCTTGAACGTGATCTCTTCCTTTGCTATCATGCTCTTTGCGTATGCCAAAGCATCCACCACTTCTAGATCTATGTCTGTGCTCAGAGCAACGCTCGCGTCGTCGAGGTATTGGTCCATCAACTGCTTGTGGTGGAAGCGAGCGTGACCGTATTTTTTTAGTACATCTCGTAAAGGGGAGAACAGGTCTGCTATCTCACCGCGCATGCGCTTGCTTGCCGTTTCCAACTTGTCAGCGTTTTCTTGGGCACCAAGAAAGTCAGGTTGGAGCAATCGGTTGCTCGCTCGCTCATCTCTGTCAGCGTATTGTTGTTGTAAACTTTCCACTTCCTTGGTAAGGACCGCTTGTTGGTTTTCTACATGCGACTTTTCTTTCTTTCCTCTTTGGTACGCAGACAAACGATTGAGAACAACCTCAAATTCGTTCTCTGCTTCGAGTTCGAGCTGTTCTTTCCTTGCGTTTTCGTAATTGCGTACAGATTCTAAGATCGCCATCACTTCGTTCTGGAAAAATTCGTTCAGTATGGTCATGCTTCTTTGGAGTTTTGTTCCTAAATCATCCAAGCGATTGTTCTCTAGGCCTTGATTGATCACTTTCATAAAGGTGGCACGATTGCCTTCCATGAAATGTTTGTGCTTGACAGGGATCTTTTCATTACCCAACTCTGCAGCTTCTAAGGCTTCTAGTCCAGTGAGAATACTTTTTCGGCTCTCTTCTTGTTTGTTAGCGAACGCTTTTGCTTCCTCTTGCTGCTCTTCGCGTCTTTCTGTAGCCTTTTCCTTGAGCCACACCTCTAGTTCTGCAGCAGGAATTTCTGTCTCTCGACGGAACCAATCACGCCATCCCATGAGAGTGAAAGCGTGGTTCCGCTTATTAAGATGGGTATCATTTAAATACAAAACATCTCTATCACCGTCGTGGCAGGGTTAGACGAGTTTCAAAAATTGTTGGTGGAAGCGACCAAAGATAAGGCTAATGAACGAAAATTGGTAAGGAAAGCTCATTTGCTTCGCTTGAAAAAAAGGCTAGACCTTTCTCCAGAGCTCAAACGTACGTACTGTAAGGAATGTTTCGCGCTTGCGCGATGGCAAAAACGCATCAGAAAGGGCGTGTTGGTGCAAACTTGCAGCGATTGTGATGCTGTGACAAGGTACGATCTGTAAGTGGTACGGTAGTAATTTAAAGAATCGAGTTTTTTGATAGTTTTGACCCACGCGAGTGATTGTAGGGTTTTCGACGAGAAACGTCGAAAGCTTTATATACCAAACTGTTAAATTATTTAACAGCGTGGTTGCTGGTAGTAGTTACACTGAATTTGCACTTTTTACCTATTCTACCACCCATCTAAAATACTCTGACAAGGTTAGATTTTACTACGCCATCAAAGGAAGAGATGGGAAAAGTGGCATCATCAAAGACTGCAAAATAGACCAGTTAGGTCGCACCGCCTTCTTAGTACCCAAACAACACGCTAACACCGTAGACGCATTTCTCAAGGAATGGAAATGTTCCTACGATAGGAGGGCAGTATGGAAGTAAGGAAGCTGCTCGCCGTATTCATCGTCATTGCTGGGCTTAGTTTAGCTCTTTGGGGAGGCACGATCACCGGACTATTCGGTCTTGATCTACCAACAACCACGCTAAACCTCACGGAGCGACTAGGCCCGGCTGACTCTTTCCTCGTCCAGACACACGAGAATGTGACGACAGAAGTTGATGGAGAATTGCTAACACTAACCAAAAACCACGCAGATGTTAGAGAGGTGGAGCTCACAGTATCCTTACTCGTGGGCTCCAATATCTCTCAACAGGTGCTTAGTCACGAGTTCCAAGGGCCAGTTGTTGAAGCACTACCCGACCTTACCGACCTTCCCAGTCTTATTGAAGACACAACCACGCTAGAGGACGCAGCGGACGAAGAGGATGATGCTGCAATCCTCAACTACAATTTCTTACTCATACCCAAAGGAATGCAAATACAAGAAGACGGCAGCGTTAGCGGCGATCTTGGAAAGATCGACTTTGGTGGCAAGCAAAACTACACCAACATCCACGAATGTCTTGTTGTGGAGGATAACCTTATCGGACTAGACACTGCCAAGTGTGTCCAGCTCAACAAAACAGCAACACTCACCATCAACAGCGCCATCGGCAGCAAGATCGAATACAGCGATGATGGAACAACTTGGGGAACGTGTGATGACACGACAAGCCCTAGCTGTACCAACATCCAGTACGACAGCGGAGACGTAAGTTTTACCGTTGACCACTTCACCTTGTTCAGGTCTGCAGGAGAGGCAGTGGGCTTCTCTGTCTCGCCAGTCCAACAACAAGGAGACCTCCTCATACAAGTGGTCTCCATAACCGCGATCTCCCTAGACGGAGGCAATCTCACGCTAGACGGGCACACCCTTAGAAACGAGACCAGCACGAACGTGACAGCACACACCCGAGATACCACATCCTCAAACGCTTCCCTTGGAAACAAAACCCATCCAGGTTGCTCAGGTGAAGTTATGACCTGCGGCGAGATCGCAGATGAGCCTTCCTGCGACACCCAGCGAGGATGCACCTGGGACGGAGACAGCTGCGAGGGCACAGCTGAACCGTGCAGCAATATAACCTCCGGCGAAGGAGATTGCTCTGCCCAATTTACGTGCTCTTGGGGCGACACCAAGCATGCAGGCTATCGCATCTTCCTAGACTTCAACACCACCATAATTCCTGACAACGCCAACATCACATTGGTTAATCTAACGCTTACAGCAACAAAGAGCACTGGCGAGGACAACATCACGATTGCCGGAATCTCCAAGCCCGCGGCAGACTACACCGACAACTCGCAAGGCAACAACGACCTCTACAACGGCACTAATGGCACCAGTAACGTCTACTTTGAGGACCACACCAACTTCACCAGCAGCAGAACCCTGTGCCGAGGCTTCCGAGATAATTGTGCAGAGCAGGGAGATGAAGGCTCTTGCGGTACGAACACCGGCTGTCAATGGAATGGCTCCGTGTGCTTGGACCACGCGGACGGGTGTAACGTGGCAGGCCATGAAGAGAAGGACAACTGTCTTATGTCTTCTGGCTGCTACTGGAAGACCACCCAGCAACTAGGCCTTAATGCCTCAGCCGACATCGAGAGCGCGCTAACAGGGAGCGACGTGTTCACGCTAGGCATAAGAACACCGGAAAATAACGAGACCAACTCCACGGCAGAGATCGTGATGCAGAATGATGACAACATTACCAACTATCCTGTGCTGATCATCCAGTACGAGATCAACCTCCCTTCAGACATCAAAGTACCCGCAGTAACCAAGCTCAACATCACGCCCAAACAGTTCGCCAGAGGCAACACCACCACCATCGATGTTAATGTTACAGATGACAACATAACAGACACTGTGTTTGCCAACATCACCATCCCCAACGGCAGCAACACACTGATACAATTGTTCAATCGTTCTGGCACCGAGTTCAACAACACGTTTGTTACGCTAGCCACAGACACCTCGGGAGAGTACAACCTCACAATACTAGCTAACGACACCTCCAACAACAAGAACCACAGCGTCTACATCGAGTTTAACGTCACCAAGTTTGCGAGCTGTCCAGACTCAACAGGCAACTGGGTCATCACCGGTACTGAGTACGTAACGAGCAACAAAACCTGTAGCAACATCAACATTAGTGCAGGAGCCATCATGATCATCAACGCCACCAGCATAGGCAACGAAAGCATACTCATCAAGGCAGATAACATCACTGTAGAAGGAGACATCCTGTTGAATGGTACCGGCTACCAAGTTCTTGAAGGCATCAGCCAAGTGGACCGCTCTAGCGATGATGAAAAGCATGGCCCTGGAGGAAGCCACGGCGGTGGAGGCGGAGCGAATAACAACGACCCTCCCTCCGACGGAGGAGTAGCGTATGGAGATCCTGTCAACCCATTCCAGGCAGGAAGTGGAGGAGGGCATGCAGGCACTACGGATGACGGCATTGGAGGAGCAGGAGGAGGCATACTCAAGCTCGAGGCAGACGTGCTCATCGTTAACGGTACGATAAGTGCAGACGGTATCTCAGGCATCCAGAGCTTTGGCTCAGGAATAGGCGGCGGAGGCGGAGGCGGCACCATCCACATCATCGCCAACCACATCAATGGTACAGGAAACATCACTGCCAGAGGCGGAGGCGGAGGCGGAGGTGCAGGCGGCGGAGGAAGAATGCGCATTGAGTACAACCACTCCAGTCTCACCCGCGACAATTACGACGTTTCACCAGGCGAGGCCGACGCAGATCCAGGTTCGCTAATCATTTTGGACGTGGACGACGACACAGTCTATCTCATTGAGGATTTCAGATTCCCCTCTGCAGCCTTGCAAAACATGGGCAGCATTCGCATTATTGGCGTTAACATCACCATGAACGCCACACTCAACTTTAGCGTTGGGATGTTCAGCATGGTAAACGCATCCATTGAGGGTGCCCCAGAAAACACCACGACCAACCTCACCATGAACGCGACCAACATGGAGATCAAAAACAGCATACTAACAAGCCTTCTCATAGTAAACATCACCAGTACAAACACAACCATTGATGAGAGCTCAGTCATTAACGCAAGCGACACTGCCTACGACGGTCCAGGAGCAGGGGCGGACGACGACGGAGGTCACCCCTACGGTTCTGGCGCAGGACACGGAGGCAAAGGGTTAGACTCTCCCGGAACACCTCCCACACTAGCAGGTCTGAGCTATGACAGCGCACGCAACCCTGTAAACCCTGGAAGCCAGGGCGGAAGGGGCGATGACGGTAACTCTGGAGCTGCCCGAGGAGGAGGCGCAGTGTTCATAAGAGGAAGCAGGCTCAACATGAGCGGAAACATAACCGTGTCAGGGGGAACAGTCTTTACTGATAATGATGCAGCTGGCGGAGGCAGCGGAGGCAGCATCAACATCCTCGTAGACACTCTCGTAGGAAACGGACGTCTCGAGGCAGAAGGAGCCTCAAGTAATGAAAATGCTTCTGGAGGCGGCGGACGCATCATGGTTAGGGCAAACAGCAGCACTCTTGACCCCTCTCGCTCTTCTGTGAGCAGCAGAGGAAATGCCTTCCCTGGCTCGCTAGCATTTGTGGACCTAGGCACCGGCGTGTTCAACATGCGACAGTCGTGGACGTTTGACGAGACACCAGTATACGCGTTTTCCATGAACCTGACAAATGTAGTGGCCACGTATAACGTCAGTATCAACATCTCTGGAGCGTTCTTCCGCATGCAAAACAGCACTTTGCTTCTTGCCGGAAACGTAAGCCTGGATTTGGACAAGAACCTGACCGTGAACACCACCGAAATGTTCATACTAAGCTCGACCATCGGAAACTTCACAAGATTCAACGTGACCTCGGTAAACGTCAGCATTGACAGCGGATCCTTCATCATTCTGGACGCCTCTGGATTCGACTCCTCAGACGGACCTGGAGGAGGACAAGATGGTGGAAGCTTTGGCGGTCCAGGAGGACACGGTGGAGCAGGCAGAGCCGTACCCGAAGATACTCCTCCCTTGCCTCGCAGCGAAGTGTACGATGATCCCTTGAATCCTATCGAGTTAGGAAGTGGAGGAGGCAAGGGCGGACAGAGAGGAGGCGGAGCAGTCTTTATCAGAGCCGACATGCTGAACATGTCAGGCAACATCAGCACAGACGGAGGGGCTAGCGACGGCCCCCATGGAGGAGGAAGCGGAGGCACCATCAACGTACTCGCGAACACTCTACACGGAGACGGAAAGTACCTGTCACGAGGTATTGGATCTTCAGGAGGCGGGGGAGGTATGATCCTTCTTAGTTACAACACCACCACATCAAGCATTGAGAATATGTTTGTTGACGGAGCCAGCGGAAGCAATCCCGGTACCTCAGCCATGTTTGACATGGACAGCAACAGCCTCAACATCAGACAGAGCTGGCGATGGGTCAAGCTCGCGGCCTGGAACTTCACTTTGTTGAACGTCACAAATGCTATCACGTTAGCGAACGACTCACTCAACATCACCGCCAGCGTCTTCCACTTGACAAACGCAAGCATCGAGCCCAAGAACAATGAAAGCATCATCGGCAACATTACGATTGGCGCAGGAACCTCATTCTTGGTAGATGCTGTCATCAATAAAACAAGCAGACTCAACATCACCAGCCCTAACTTCACCTTCACTATTGGCTCGATCATCATCGCAGACGGCACAGGGTTTTCTAACGACCTAGGCCCAGGAGCAGGCATGGCTTCGGGAAGCGGAGACGGCGCCGGGGCAGGACACGGAGGACTAGGCGGCCCCCCCGAAGCAGATCCTCCCATGCCCGAGGGCCAAGTGTATGACGACCCCACAAACCCTGTTGAGCATGGCAGCGGCGGCGGTTCTGAGGGAGTCGGCGGACCTCGTGGAGGTTTCGGTGGAGGCGTGGTCATTATACGATCCAACTTCGCTAACCTCTCCGGCAACATCAGCGTCCAAGGCGTTGCGGGAAGTGGCTTAGCAGGAGGGGGAAGCGGAGGCAGCATCAACATCCTCGTAAACGAACTTGTAGGTAATGGAACGTTCGACGCGACAGGTACTGGAGCCAGAAGCGGCGGTGGCATGATTTTCGTTGGTTACAACACCACCACCATCTCTATAGAGAAGCTCAACACCAGCGGCAGCTCTGGCGGAGAACAAGGCACGACAGCAATGTATGACGAGGATGACAACAGCCTAAACATCCGACAAGGATGGCGATGGGTCAAACAAGCCAGCTGGAACTACACCTTGTTGAACGTTAGCAACGCCCGCACAAAAGCAAATGACACCTTAAACATCTCAGCCAGCGTCTTCCACCTTGTAGACAGCATCATCGAACCAAAAAACAACGTGTCCTTCATCGGCAACTTCACACTAAGCGCAGGCACCAGCCTCATCATGAACTCAGTCATCAACAGAACGAGCAGGTTCAACATCACCAGTCCTAATTTCACCCTCACGGCAGGGTCCGTCATTCTTTCTGATGGTGCCGGCTTTGCCTCAGATTCTGGACCTGCCTTTGGTGTAGCAGGAGCGACCTTAGCAGGCAGCGGGGCCGGCCACGGTGGAAAGGGCATGCCAGGAGAGAGCGTTCCCAATCAACCCTATGACAATCCTCTAAACCCTGAAGAGGCAGGAAGCGGAGGCGCCAGCGAAAGTGCAAGTTTCCTAGGCGGGCGAGGAGGGGGCGTGGTGTTCATCCGTTCTTCCTTTTCTAACCTGTCGGGCAACATCAGCGTTGATGGAGTACTCCCCCCACCAGAAGGTACTAAGAACACAGGAGGGGCAGGCGGCTCCATTAATATTTTGGTAGGCAACCTCACCGGCGGCGGATTCCTCACAGCAAAAGGAGCCAACGCTAGCAGCGGCGGCATGATCCTTGTACAGTACAATTTCACCCAGATACCCATCACAAATCTTGAGGTGCAGGGAGATGGTGGCGCAGAACATGGCACTGCCGCCATGTTCGACCTGGACGACAACAGCCTCAACATCAGGCAAGGATGGCGATGGGTCAAACAAGCCAGCTGGAACTACACCTTGTTGAACGTTAGCAACGCCCGCACAAAAGCAAATGACACCTTAAACATCTCAGCCAGCGTCTTCCACCTAATAAACAGCACCATCGAAGGCAACACCAACGATAGCTTCATCGGAAACTTCACACTAAGCGCAGGCACCAGCCTCATCATGGACTCCACCATCAACAGAACAAGCGTAATGAACATCACCAGCCCAAACTTCACGCTCACGGCAAACTCGTTTATTTCCGCAGATAAAGCAGGATTTATCGCAGAGAAAGGACCTGGAGCAGGAACATCAGCCACCGAAGGAGGCTCAGGGGCAGGTCACGGCGGCAAGGGTGCTGAATTTGTCGAAACTGCTGGCGGGACCATGCCAGGAGGCAGTCCTTATGACCGCCCCTTCAACCCTACCCAACCAGGAAGTGGAGGCGGGGATAAAATGGACCAAGGAGGAGCAGGAGCAGGAGGAGGCGTGGTGTTCATCCGCGGCAACCAAGTGAATATTAGCGGAAATGTCAGCGCTAAGGGCGAAAATTATCAAGGAACAGAATCCGGAGCAGGAGGAAGCGGAGGCACCATCAACGTAATCGTAAACAATCTCACAGGCAATGGAAATTTTGACGTAAAAGGAGGCGACAACAGCTCAGGAGGCATGATCACAGTAAGAACCAATTTCAGCACCCTATCCATCGAGAATGCGGACGTGTCTGGAAAGAGTGGAGGAGGGATAGGCACCATCGCCTTCTTTGAGTTGAACGCCAGCAGCGTCCAAATCCGAGGCGGCTGGAGATGGGTGCTCACCGATCTCAGCATTTGGAATTACGCCACCATCAACGTCACCCAGGCAGTAACAAAAAGCAACAGCAGTCTCGTGCTGAACGTCACCAACCTGATCTTGTACAACGCAAGCATCATCCCAAACCCAAGCCAAAATCTCTCCAACCTAAGCATCACCGCCCAACACATACTCATGGACATGTCACAGATCGCTAACGTCACCAGGCTCAACATCAGCACCACCAACATGACCATGGACGTCGGAAGCACCATCACCACCAAAGGGTTTGGAGCAGAGACAGGACCGGGCGCAGGACCCACCGGCGCAACAGAAGGCAACGGAAGCGGCGGCAGTCACGGAGGAACCGGAGCACCCACATGGCTACCCACAGAGAACCCCGAAATAAGCACAGAATCGTACGGATCAACGTACGGCAGCGCCTTCAATCCCGTAGAGCTAGGAAGTGGGGGCGGAGGCGGAGGTGCAGCTCCAGAGGTTAACGGTTCGCTAGGCGGAGGGCTAGTGTTCATCGAGGCAGGGCTCATGAACATCTCTGGAAACCTGTCTGTAGACGGCTTTGGTGACCAAGACGGAGGCGGAGGAAGCGGAGGAAGCATCAACATAGTTACAGACGTCATCGACGGACAAGGATACTTCCTTGCGCGAGGACGCGGAGGAACTGGAGAAGGTGGAGGTGGAGGAAGGATCATGATCAAGTACAACACCAGCCTGATCAATGATAGTCACCTACTTGTCAACGGGACAAATGGGGGAGAGATTGGAACTGGGGGAAGATACGACATCGCCCACAACCATCTGTACGGCATACAAAACTGGGAGTGGAGTCCTAGAGATGCAAATCTCAACCTCAGCAACGCCACCATGCTCCCAGGAACAACAGTAAGGGGTGCAGGTGGAAACATAATCATCAACAGCACCTACATCATGGACGGAGCAACCTACAACGGCAGGAATGGATCCACCCAAGTACAAGCAGAATTCATCTTTGTAAGAAACGCAACCTTCAACGGAACCAGTGCCGGAGCAAAGTTTGTCTACCTCAACCGATATCACGACAACCACAGCAACATCATGAAAGACAGCACGTTCAAACTTGGACAGCTGAACACGAGCGGCATAGAATTCGGAAGAATAGCAAACAACATCACCAACCTTTCTAGCTTCTTAGTCTTTGCTGAAGATTACGCCCTAGCAAACAGCAGTCAAGAATCCGGACTAAATGTAGAATCACAAGTCACCTTCTTCAACACGTTATTCTTGTCCCCTCGAGCGACGAGAGATCCTGAAGATGATGGCGTCTTTGAGACCTGCCCAAGCTCGGCGTGCACAGAGGTGAGCTTCTCCAACCAGAGACACATCTTCAACGTCACCGGCTTTACCAGCTACGGGGAAGAGACCAATCCAGGTACGGGAAAAATAATTCCCTCCAGATCTAGCAATGCTGCCAAGAAAGCCGCTGCAGCCGAGGAAGCACCAGATGCACCCGCAGCACCCGCGCCTGCCCCCGCGCCAGCAGCAGCACCGGCAGCAAAAGCAGCAGGCGTGAGCACCGCAACCTCCCAAAGACGAAGCAACATCGGAAAACTCTTCATCAGCCAAGAAGACATCGAAGCAGAAGAAGTAGCATGCGCACAAGGAGAAGCAGGAAGCCAAGTAAAAATCAAGAAAGCCAGCACCCCTCCAGTACCTACAGGCTTCAGCGTGCTAGCAGACCCATTCGCCATGGACTGCGCCGGAGACAACGTCGTACTAACGCTAAGCGTCTCTGAGAACTACGAAAACATAACAACGCTAAAGTGCAACAACGAAGGCTGCGAATTCGTCGGCGTAGAAAAACCAACAGAGTTCGAATGCGGTGGCGTGAGCTACTCCGAACTCGTGTTGAGCGAGTACTCCAAAGAAGGATTAGAAATTGATAGAAAGAGAGTGCTCACAAAACAAGCCACCATCACCCCTGAAAATCCACGCGTCCAGGTAGAAGGATACACCATCGAATTCAAAGACGTCACCACACCCTTCCAATTCAACATGAAACCACACGCACTCAGCCTACCACAAGTAGACAAACACATCGCACTACTCGTAGACCCCATCGAAATCATCCAAAACAGTGGCAAACCACAAACCGTAACCATAAGCGTCAAGAACCCGCGCACCAACAACGTCCTCGAAGGCGAATTCCCCGCATTCCGAAAACAAAACGGAGACATGCAGTCCATCGTCACCAACTACGACGGCACCACAGTCAAAGGAAGCTTTGAAACAAACACCACAAGCGTACTAGGATTCTACGGAATCAGGTGCGACAGCTGTGACGACGTAACGATGAGTAAGGAATATGATGGCGGCAGCAGACAAGCACTCATCCTCATCCACGGATTCATGAGCAGCCCAGCAACCTGGCTACCCATGATAGAAGAATTCAGACTAACCAAACAACCACAACAAGTGTACAGTATCGCGTACCCAAGCACTCTAGAATTCAAAGAAATATCCAGACAAACAAGACTACTCATCGAAGGTACATTACGAGAGTTCGACACTGTAGACATCGTCGCTCACAGTATGGGAGGACTCATCACTCAGCAAGTACTCAAGGACATGACCAACAAAGAGTTTGAAGAAAAAATCAGAAAACTCATCCTCGTAGGAACACCAAACGATGGAAGCCCCGCCATCGACATCTACAAGAAAGTACAAAAGAAGATCGGAGCAAAGAAAAACATCGTGCCCTTCCTCGCGGCAAGCCCCACAGTAGTGTCTAGCCTAAGCCAAGGAGTCCAACTACCAAGAATGCCTGGCAAAGAATACGTCGTACTAGCAGGCAACCGACCCTTCACCATCGAAACCGCAATCTTCACCGTTGAGAGTGACCAAATTGGAGAGTTCTTCAAGGAACCCAATGACGGAGTGGTGAGTGTGAGCAGCGCCCAGAATGTCGGAGGTCAACCTGTGGAGAACAAGTGCGAAGACTACTTTGAGATGGAACTAGACCACGGACAACTCATCGACCACTCCGTACCAAGAAAAGTCATCGCAAGATTAGTAGCACAACAAGTAGAAGGAAAAGTTACACTAGGATACAATCAGTACATCCGGCTCAACATTAACAACTGCCAACCTGGCTACACATACGCAGTTGTTGGCCAGGAAATCGACGAAGACACCGTAGCAGACCCACTCAACTGTAAGTGTGGAAACGGTGTGTGTGGAAACGGAGAGGACAAGGTAAACTGCCCAAGTGACTGTTTGATCGTTGAAAGAAGAGCCAAGAACTTGCTACCCATCGTTATTTATGGCTTCCTCATCGCCATGATCGCCCTCATCTTGTGGGGAGAGGTCAAGAAGCACAAGTACGGCAAAGCACTTCCACGCATCTTCCGCCTAGGAAAAGTAGCCATCGCACTCCTCCTAGGCGCAACCATAGGACTCCACCACTACCTATACCAAGCCCTCATCCCTGCCTATGTTCTGCTCGCACTCATTGTTGTCTCTGTCCTTGTTGAATTCTTCAGACACCTCCGCCTACCGCACATCAAAGTGCCGCACCCATTACGAGACTGGAAGCCTCATAGACGAAAACCAGTAATGGTGCCTGCCTTGAGAAGGTTGCAAGATGTCTTCCTGAAAGTTAGCCTACCAAAACTCAAACCTATACGACTACCCTCCAGAACCCAGATACCTAGCCCACCACCAAAGTGGGACATGCCAAAAGTCAAGTACAAACCGTTCGTCATTAGACCTCAACCCACCCCACAACAGCAACCTAAGACCAGCGGGAAACGACTACAAGAGATGCTTGGAAAACGCCACCCAAGCGCTTGGACCAAGCCAAAAGAGACTGAAAAAGTACCCACACCACTCCACCAACTCAAGAAACAATTCGGTACAAGTTATGCAAGATACTTAGAAAAGACACCCAAGGCGCAACCACATGCCCTCCCTGTCCAGAAGAAGCCTCGCGCACCAGTCCACAAACCACGATATGGCTTTGACAAGCTCAAGGAACAATTCCGTGGAAGAGTTGAGGAGCGGCTACAGTACAAAAAACCAGAACCAACACCTATTGTGCCCGCACCAAAGGTCGTGCGCAAGCCGTATGAGCACAAGAGCCACATGCTGGACAACCTGAAGAAGAGCTTTGACACCAACTACAAGACCAAGACAAGCTACGTCCGTCCCGCACCAAGCACCACGCTAGAACCCACGCCCGTTGAGAAGAGACAGAGAACCCACAACGAGAGTCTAGAAAAACTGCGAGGAAGCTTTGGTACGAACTACCAGCGAATGGTGAAACCAAAGCCAACGATCAAGCATAAACCAAAAGAAAAACCAAAGCAGGAAGAGCACGAATACAAGCACGCCAAGCGCTTACGTGACTTGAAGAAAAAGTTTGGAGGTGGCAAGAAATGAAGCGCGCCCCCATGAACATCTTCACCTACGACACCAAGCACTTAGAGTACAAAGACAAAGTCAGATTCTTCTACGCGCTTAAAGGTAGAGGGGGCCAGCCAGGCATAATCAAAGAATGCAACATCACACAGCTTGCCAAAACCGTGTTGCTCGTGGCACCAGAACATGAAAAGAGAGTTCAAGCCTTCCTCAAGGAATGGGAGTGCAATTCCAAAATGCTCCGTTGCCTGATGCGACCAGAAGAATGCGGCCAGGACTCCATACGAACGGCGCCAAAGGAAGAACACCCCCACGCTGAGAGACTTCGCGAATTGAAAAAGAAGTTTGGAGGTGGCAAGAAATGAAGCTCACCCCTATGATTATTGTTACATATGACACCAAACACTTGGTGTACAAAGATAAAGTCAGATTCTTCTATGCTCTCAAAGGAAGAGGAGGCCAACCAGGCATCATAAAAGAATGCGGCATAGTACAACTTGCAAAGACCGTTCTACTCGTAAGGCCAAAACAGGAAAAGAAGGTCAAGGAATTCCTCAAGGAATGGAAGTGCAAGTCAAAGATGATACATTGCTTGATGAGACCAAACGAAATTAATGCTTCAAAGCGTTCTTGATATCGCGATCAGAGTATCGCATACTCTTCAAATAATACGTGAGCCGCTCATCTGTGGTGTTCTCTTGTCGTGCCTGTCTAATATACTCCTTTAGTTGCTTTCGCCTTCGGCGCATTTCTGCCAGCGTCCTTCGCAGGTGCACCACCGCGTACAAGCATGCAAGGAAAACAACCAGTCCGAGAAGAATACTACCCCACCACACTGCGGGTTCTTCCATCCAAGGAAGGTTCATACCCTCCATGCGTTTCTCCTCAACACACACTTCCTCACCATCTACCTCTGTACACACCGTTTCAGTAACGTGGACTGCTGGAAGACTAATATCTCCCGTGATGATAGCATCTCCCAATATCAAGCACAGAGCACAGAGAGCCACCAAGCCTACAACGAGGATGCTAGTTGTGTGTTTCACGTTCCATCTCCTTTTCAGCCATGGCGAGGGCTCGGTTAACAAGTTTAGGGTCATATCCCCCCAAGATGACGTACTGGCGTATTTGGCTATCAGGATAACCAATGCGCTTGCACTGCGTGATGTAGTCCACCAAAGGCATGAGATCATCATGCCTTTTCTTCAGGTAGCCCAGGGCCAACAAGGGCAGTAGCAACAAGAACCATAGCCACCACCAGCTACGTTTCTTAGTGACCCTCGGCGTCTTCACGACCTTTGGTTTTGGAGGCTCTATGATCACTGGCGGAGTTTTTGGTGTTGGTGCCTCAATCAATATGGGCGTATCTTCAGTGACGGGTTTCTCTATGATGACTTCCTTGAGAACCTGTTTAGTAACCGTGATCGGTCGCTCTAGCACCACACGCTTGATCACCGTTCGGGGTACCTCAACTATTCGCTCTCTTTCCACGATGCGCTCCTTCTCCACAATGAGAGGTTCCCTAATGGTAACGTTCACCAATCGGGTGATGAAGATCTCCTTAGTGACATTGACCATTCTAGTTACGAATAGCGTGGTGATGTTGGTCTTCGGTTCAGGAGGTACGCCTGGCTTACATTCATCAAGAACGCACACCTCATCCTGGCTACACACTTCCACACCGCAAGGCAGCACACATTCTTGATCGAGGCAGATCTCTCTGCCAAGACAGAGTTTTCTACCGCAAGCTGGCGTGCACTGGCCATCCGTACACATTTGTCCTTCACCACACACCGTATCTCCACATACCGAGACGCAAGAATCAAGAACACAGGTTTCTCCTCCCTCACAGATCTTATTGCCACAAGTAGGTACGCACTCCTCTTCAATGCATGCCTCTCCCGGATAACACGATTTTCCATCGCAACCTGGCGAGCACACATCGTCTGTGCAAAGCTCACCAGCACCACAGAGGGCATTACCGCATGTTTCAACACACACGTTGTCCAAGCACGTGGAAGGAGCCTTACAGGTAGTGCCTCCACAACTTCCTGGACAATTAATCGTACATACGCCCTCCACACAGGTCTCCCTCGGCGTACAGCAGGTGTTGCCGCACTCGGTGGTCTTCAGACCGTTGAAGAAGATCGGACAGTCAACACTTTCTTGTACCTTTGGACAGTCAGCCTCACATTCTCCGTCGGTGCATACCTCCCCAGGCACGCAGCACGTTGTACCGCAAGCAGAGGTAGAAGTTCCATCAGGCAACAAGGGACAACCCAACTCTGCCGCAACCAGACCGGTGAGGAGAACGGTGTTTCCTGTCAGCCTATTGAAGAAACTGCGGATTGGGCCTTCACATTGTGGGATGCAAGTATCATCAATACAGTTTTGGGTATCGCTACAGCAGGTCTCTCCGCATGCGGTCAGAGGCTCTCTTCCGTCTATGCTTGGGCATTGGAGTACGCCACACTTGCCCTCGACTTCGCCGCGAACATCTGCTGTTCCTTGGTCGTTACAGACGGAGTATTCTGTGCCGTCGCAGAACTCCTCGCCAAGGGCGCAGAGAGCTCCACACTCCCCCTTAACCAGTCCCGCGGGCGCTAGAGTACCTTGGTCGGTACAGACCGCAGTCAAGGTTCCTTGACAGAGCGACTCTCCTGGAGTGCAGACAGCACCACATGTGCCTTCTTGGACTCCCTTTGCCACCCATGAACCTTCTTCACACGCCTCCATGATTGGACCGTTGCATTTTGTCTCTCCGACTTCACATGTGGGAAGGATGGTGGGCTCGCAGTCCGTCTGACCCTCAAAGCAAGGGCATGGCTTGCCTTGGTCACCGCATAGGCCACACACTTGGAGGTCTTCGATCCAGGACGTGTACGGGTTGTGGCTCGAACCACCAGTGTAGACACCTACCTTCTTTAGATTGGCCAAGGGAGTCTGAGGGTTTTGGGGCTCACCGTTTACAAGGGCAAAGGTTTGACCGTCCTTTCGTCCGATGACATATTCTACGTACTCAGGTGTGAATGCACCTTGTTGATTGTAACAACGTTGGTGTGTGCATCGTATGAGCAGATAGGGTCCTGGATTACTTGACCGTCCGTGTCTTCTAGGTCCCTGACCTGGTCCCAGAGCCACCATTTTTCCTACATCGTCGTACGCTCTGAGAGCAACTCGTTTTTTATCGTAAGTCCATCGTGCTCCAAGATCCATGCGAATGCGTGCGGAAACAGCAAAGTCAGCGAGTGGGTTTTCTAGCTCTCGAGTAAGCCACGTATCCTTACCGTCTCCAGAGTTAGTGTCAATGCGGATAGTCCCTTCGTCTTTGATAAGTGCAATTTTTTCATTATCAAGCGTAACCCAGCCGTTATTCGCTCCACCGCGATTGCCACAGAAATCAATATCCGGTGGTTCTGGTGGTTTTTCACACAGTCCCTTGACGGAAAGGCCATCAAACCAGGTAGTGAATGGTGGCGAACCGCCCCAGGTGTGTGCGTTGAAAGATATTTTCTTTAGCTTGAAGAATTGTGCACCTTGCGTGTTTACAGACTCTCCGTTCGCGTATAGCGTTAGCGTGCTTCCTTTTTTAACCAAACGGTACTGTACCACACTGCCGTCATAGTCTTTAAAGTTGGTTTTACAGTCCGAAGGATTGCATATATGCACCATCGCCTGTTTGTTGTTCGGTGTTCGACCGTGCATGTGCGTGTACTGGTTGAGGCCATAGCTGTATTTCCTACCTTGCTCGTCCTCTATAATTAACATGCTTTTGCGTCCACGGCGTGGGATGGAAGAACCAAAGTCTGCTTGGGATTTCCAGCTAATGTCAAAGTCAATGAGTGGTTTGGTGATCTCATGGGTGAGCGTTGAGGAATCTTCTCCGCCCACGGTTTCAATACGGATACGACCATCTTGCGCCTGGACTTTGCTTTGGGGTCCTTGGTTCACATCCCATGATCCTTGGCTGCCACAAACATCAATGTCAGGGAGTACGTCCTCTGCTGGCAGTCCACAAATACCTGAAAGATGGAAGTCTTTGAACCATGCCTCGCTGCCCAGTCCCTCTTGCCAAGTGCGAAGTTCAATACGGCTCAACGCACCGATTTTGCTACCGTATTCCTTGACAATTGTCTCGATGCCGTCAACATACGAGTATACCTTGATGCTGCTTCCTCTTTTTTCTATGGCAAAGGTTTGCCAGGTTCTTTCAGCGTACGCTCCACCCGGCCTTCCTCCATTTATGTGGCGAGTTCTTCCGTGGTAGCTAACGTAGTTGCCAAGTTCCACCACATGTTCTGCTCCTGCTTGGTCCACGACTGCGATGCTAGCAGTCATTCTTTTTCCATCAAAGACAGCGTACACACTTCCTTTGAGTCGGAAGTCTGCGAGAGGCTCTTGGAGCGTCCGGTACAGGACCACATTCGCGTCCTCGGAAGCACCAAAGCGTTGTATCTTAATGACTTGCTCTTCGCTCCGAACGTGGAATCCATACTTTGGTTTTTCCTTACCCCAGGATGCAAGATTCATGTTTAGGGCGCTGTCAAAGCTTTCGGTCGTAGGACAGGTATCGATTGGCGTATCTCCACTTACTTGCGTTTTGTCCTCACAATAACCACAACTGGCCACGTATTCCTGACGCCAACCAGCGCGTTCCTGATAATTATTGGGCAATGTTCCGGTGATAGTTGTGCTTTCGATGTGCGCGTCGCATTTGATGTTGCACTCTCCTTCACCTTTTCTGACACAGTTGCAGGGAAGATTTGCTCTGTACTGGCAAGCCTTATTTCCATGCGTGCCTGCTTTTATGAGTATGCCACCGTTTCGCATCGGTATAGGACCTTGGTGGGTGTAGATTTCTACACACTCGTCAGTGTCTGGCTTGATGGGCGGCGGTGGTGTGTCTGTCCAAGCTAGATTGTCCTGCACGACCTTAGGGACGCACAATCCTGCTTTGCACGCTTCGGTGTGCCAGTTGCAACATCCACTTCCACATGGGAGGTTTGGCTCGTCGCAGTTGAGCACAGTCAGTGCACCAGTGGGTGGTCCAGAGAGCCAGGTGAAGAACTTGGCTAGTGGGGAGGGTTGGAGCGGGTGTATAATACGTGCCGTGAGTGAGGGGATGGTACTCTCCGTCAGCCGAATTAGTACTCGTTCTCCTCGTAGCTTGCCGAAACGGTTCTTGATCGAAGCGTTCTTTGACACGCTCTTGTGATCTCCTGCTTCTGCTACAACAGTGTAATCACCTTCTGGAAGGGTAATCTCTACGGGTAGCCTATCGCTCATAACTCGCTGCGTGACGAGAACGTCACCGCTGAATATTTTGATGATTGCTCCTGGAAGCACTTTTCGGTCAGGGCCCTGGATGGTGATGACCAACTCATCCACTGTAGGATCTTTTAGCTCCTTAGTAACTTGCACTCTTCCCTCGCCCCCTTTTGGTGGGGTGTTGAGAGCAAAGCGAGATTCCAAGAAGGTGCCGTGAGACTTGATGGATATGCGCTTTGTGGATGCTCGCTGATTCTTTCCTACATCTCTGGTTGCCAAGGCCGTTATGATCAGATCCTCATCCAGATCTTGGACAAGACGGGTAGTAAATAGTTTTTCCCCGTCAATCTCCAGATAACCCGGCCCTACCCCTATGAGGAAGGTTACGTTTCCATTTTCATCTGTTATCTTTTCGGCTATCTCGGTCAGCTTGACCCCTTCATGGAAGTTGCTGTTCTTGAGCGTCACTTCCACGCCAGGGAATGGCTGGATGAATCTGTTGACTCCGTCTCTGAAGTCAGCACTCACGTGGACGGTTAACTTGCTTGTCTCAGTAGTTGTTCCTTCGAGAGGTCTCGTGACGAATAGAGTCAGCTGTTTTATCTTGTTTGTGCTCGCAAAGCCGAAACTCTTGGTGAAGATGCGTGGTTGGGTTTCGATGATGAAGCGACTGCTCTCGCAAGGGAAGAGTTTGGTTCTTCCGAGCTCGTCAGTCTTTCCAGTGTCTGCTACGTTGCGAACGTTCGCTGCCAAATCATCATAGTTGATGGCCTCTACCGTGACTCCCTGGGCAGGTATTCTTCCAGGCATCTCCAGCACGTGTACGGGTATCTCTTGACATCCTTGGGTGACGTTGTAGAACTGGGTGATGTTTTCTACCTGGACGATCTCAGTTACCTGGGTGACGTTGATCACGTTTTGGAAGACTTGGGTGTAGTTGGTTACTTGTGAGTAATGCACGATATTTAGGATGTTAGCCACACCCCCGCCAGCATAGGTGCAGGCAGCCTTACAGCTTCCACGTATACAGCGCTCGTTAGGTCCACAGCAATCATTGCCACATTGTATGGTCAGTCTGCCTCCTGGCAGTACAGGGCATTGGTTGCATTCCTTCAGGAAGTAGTCGCCAGGTCCTTTTCCACCTGGACCTGTGGCACCATTCTCACATACGAGTATCTCTTGTTCGTATTTTGGACATTCCAGCGTGCACTGACCTTCGATGCAGCTTTCTCCTTCCACGCAGCACATGTCTCCACACGGCCAGGATGTGGTGCCATCAGGGAAAGCAGGGCACGGGGTTTTTCCAGGGGTAGGTAGTGGTCTGTCTGCAGGACAGTCACAACCAGTTCCCCCACTCATGATAGAGCCGTCTCCACCCTCTGGACCCGGCACGTTGCACTTGCCCGGTTGACTTCCTAGGTTATCAAACTGCCAGTTGTTGTTGCATTTGAGGAAAGTGGTGCCCTCACATTTTTCTTGGCCAGGCGTGCACAAACTACCACATACTGTGAAGCGAATGCCTAAATTCTCCCATAATCGTTGATCGTTACATTTGTGTAGTTCTGATCCTTGGCAGGCTTCTTGGCCGGGTGAACATTCTACCCCACACTGATCTCGGATGAATCCTCGTTGTACGAGTTCTCCATCTCTGCACTGCCAGAATTCTTGTTCTCGGCACTCGTCTTGGGTGCATCCTGATTCGGATGGTCTGTCTTGGGCTCCAGCGGGCACTTCACCAGGAACAACAACCTGTTCTCCTTCTTCAGCCACTGGAACGGGTGTAATCTCTATCTCAGGCAGAGGCACTCCACACTGGCCTGGAACTTCGCCTTCGCTGAATTCCTTGCCTGTGCTATCACACCGAAGGACGTTGGTCCCATCACATCGTGTGCTTGTGGGCTCACAGTCTACGCCACACTCTCCCATTACCAATCCAGAGGCCTGGAAAACGTTGGTGTCAGCACACACGTGCAATACCCCTCTATCGTCGCAGGTTTTTTCTCCTAGAAGGCATGCAACGCCACACTTACCCTGTTGTAATCCTTGATTTTGCCATTTTCCTTCGCTGTCGCACTCTTCGAATTCGTTTCCTGGAGAGCATCGAGTTTGACCTGGCTCACAATCCACGCCACATTCTCCCAGAATGATACCTAGAGATTGCCACGATCCAGCATTGCAGGTCTCCTTTTCTATGCCTGCGCATTGTGTGTCGCCTGGTTGGCATTCAGGAGGATTGCCACAGGTCGCTGAGAAAGATCCTGCGTTCTTGCATATTTGTGGTGGTTCGCAACACTGGAACATGACTAACTGGTTGACCAAGCCCGTGTCTCCATTATCAATAGCACTTTGTACCCTTGCGACGTCTATGCTTGTCGAGTCCTCACCGCAATAGAATTGTTGGTCTCCTTGGAAACGGGCGTTGCACAGCTGCTGCATGATAGGCTTGTTTACCACAGGGATGATGGCTACAGGAGGAGCACAGGTTCCTGCTACACATGTCGTTCCTGCATCACAACACGTTTGGCCACAGCTCACCTGACTCGCATCACAACCACAACAGTTGTTTTCGCACTTCGCGGCTTCTCCGTCGCAGAATCTTTCAACATTTTGTTCGAGTTTGAGAATCTTTTTTTCTGCATCTCGGACAATGTCATCACACGCTTGCGTGCCTTCATCAGAGCACACAAAGTCCATACTCGCGGCGACGCATTCATCGAAACATTCATCGCGGATTGCTTCGAGATTATGCATAGAGACCCTTGTCCTCCAAGAATGGCAATCTCCCATGCAGTCGTCCACGCATAAGGGCTCTGGCGACTTCGGGAAGTGACATGTGTCACTAGGCACAGAGGTCGGACCAGGTCCTTCAGGGATAGAAGGATTTTCAGGGACAAAGGAAAAGTCTTCGAAAGGAAGAGATGGGCCGCAGCAGATTAAGCAATCATTCATGCAGACCTCACGATTTTGAATATTCGCTTCCTCTTCTCTTTCGTGACAGGCAACTTCGGCGTTAACACAACTTTCGTGGCAAGAGATAGGATCAGGACGCGAGTCACACTCCACACCACACATCGTAAAGTCGCACATAGTTCCTGGAGGAACAGAACACGAAAACTCGCACTCAGCTATACACTCAAGATCACTATCTAGCTCTCTTTTACAAGTACCAGGTTTGAAAATGGGAAACATAGGATCAAATACTTGCGCGCCTGTGATGGAAGCTAGTCCGGTTAGAGCAAGTATGTTTCTTGGCGTGACGACCGCGCCGCCGGTTATGGAGTTGGACAGATCTAAATCAAGGCTAATAGCGTCTAAGTTTAAGTCAAGAAGGTCCTCATTAATATCTGCAAAGGAAGTGAGAGCGGCCGCATCGGATTTAGGAATGACATCCACCCAGTGCCTGTCAAGCTCGTTGGCAAAGACCAAGGCAGCACCCTCATCATTCTTGCCAGAAAGTGGGGCACCCACCACAAGCACTTCATCCCAGCTCAGCTCGTGACCAAAGTGTACAGATGGTTCCAGGATAAGTTTAGGATGGAGCTTTATTGCTCTAGGATCGGTAAAGGGTCCATAATCCGCATCCCGACCCAATAACTCTTTTGAGAGCTGGATATCTCCGCTTTCTGGGTGGTTTGCAATAAACACGAGTCCGTGCTCATTATTTGCGGCCTTTGCTCCAACAAACGTTTGCGTTCCGTTGGTAGCTATAGACCAGCCAAAGAGTAAGGGAAAAGTGCACCCGCGAGACGGCTCTACAGATCTCACTAGTGTGACGCTTGCAGGTCCGATATTATACTCCGAAAGGTGCCCCATGTCTCTCTTCCACTCTCCGTCATATGCCTGTGCGTGTCTAGGTGCGCCAATCACGAGCGTGCCTTCATGCAAATCTAAGGCAGCCCCAAACTGCGCACCCTTCGTGAGAAGCTCGTTCACTATTTTTTTCTGTAGACCCCATTTTCCTCCCACTTTCCTGTACAAGAACACGGCCCCTTGGTCAATCTCGGCAGTATCCTGGCCATGAGCGCCTATGACAATGAGCTCTCCATCAACGTCCATGGCACTGCCAAAGAAGTCACCAAATTGTGGTTGAGGACTGACCAACTTTTGGACTAACTCCATGCTCGCATCATACACATAGACATTTCCGAAATTGAATCCTGGCTTGCAGTGCAGGTTGAGCGGGTCGAAGAGTTTATCAACCGCTCCAACAAGTAGTGTGTCTCCGTCGAAGGAAAGCGAGCTTCCAAAGAGCGCGCTCTGAGGTGAGTCATCGGGTTCTAGTTTTTTCGAGAACTCCCATCCTTCAGAAGTGTACCGGTACACGTACGCGGCTCCTGGGAGTCCGGCAGCGTCACTATTAGGAGCACCCACCACTAACGTGTCGCCATGCATGGCAACCGCTTGTCCAAAGCGTTCATAACTCTCTCCAGGAGGGTCTAAGGTCTGCATTTGACGGAAGGCATCTTGGCGCAATCTCAAGTACAAGTTTTGCCCACCAGCCTTAGCTGGCTGCCCACTTCCCTTGTAATATGCCGGACCAAATATGGGCCCTCCCTTCTGGATGAAGTACTCAGGAGGGGTTGGATACACATTGGTAGGTGTGAGAAGCGGGTTGGTACGTTCGTAAGTGTACACTTGGGTAGGGAAGGGAGCGCTCGTTCGGTTACTCACGGCCCCTACAGCGATCTTGTTCTGGGAAGTAGCAACGCTTATCCCTACTCTACTATGCGCAAGAGTGGTTGGTGAGATTTCTCCCCCACCCCATCCTCTATTACGATTGGGGCAGCCCCCTCCACATTGAGGTTTCTCAGGCGGAGGCGGAGGTCCTGGACAAGCATTCACACAAGCACCGTCCACACACGCATGGTTAGGCCCACAGCACGTGTTGCCGCAGGGCGTTGTGACTCTTTGACCAGGGAGAACAGGGCAATCATCAGGAATTGAATCATCAGGATCATCAAAATCACCAGGATCTGCGCAGTTGACGATGCACTGGCCACCAACACAATCTTCCTGAGGTGTACAACAAGTGTTGCCGCAGGCTATTGTTTCTGTTCCATCAGCGAAAGTGGCGCACTCTTCAGTATCCATCTCAGGAGGAGGTTCGGGTGCAGGAGGCTCAGGCGGTTCAGGTGGAGGCTCGTTGTCGGGCGTGGTCCCAAAGTTATCACAATCACAACCTGGCTCGGTCGTGCATGTACCAACGACGTTAATGTAATCAAAGTCCACGGTGAAGGCAGGAGGGTACCCGTTTGTGAGTGCGGCTAGTTGAACGCTGTCTAACCTACCTATGTTGAGCTTGCCGGAAAAAATTCGGTTTCCGTTTTCGGTTATGGTGAAGACTGGGCCTTTTCTGACGAAAACATAAAGAATCGGCTCTCCACGATATCTAGTCTCGCTCTCGTCACATCTTGGATTGCAAATCTCCCCTTTCCAGGTACTACTACCCATGTCTCTTCCTATTTGTTGTGTGAATTCTTTGCCGCAAGCGTCTCTCAGTACTATTTGTCCACGCTGATTACCCCCTCCTTTGAAATCTCCTTGGATGCTTACCGAGACAGCAAAATCATGCATGGGATGCGGAAGCTTTTTCTTGAGGCCTACTGCCTTCCAGTTCGAGCCCCCGCCCATTTTTAGGTGAAGCTTGCCGCTTTTGTGCCCTATTGTTCCTGAGCCTTCTGTTACCCGCTCCCAACCTTCAAAGTCGTCTAGAACGAAGTTTTCATCCAGCCCACATTCTGATTGAGGCACTGCGTTACCTGCAGGAACTATGCACGTGCTTGATCCAGGAACAAACTCTGGCAGACGGGGAGGCGGAAGCCCAGGACTAGGCTGTGGCGCAGGCGTGGGAGTTGGAACCGGCGTAGGAGGCGGAGTAGGAGGTGGAGTTGGCGGAGGTGTTGGAGGGCGAACAGGGGGCGCGGGTTTGGAAACGGTCTCTTTTTCAAGTCTCATATTGGCTTTGCTATTCTTGCCTAACCACATTCCGGCACCAATTTCTTCGGTTTTGTAGCCAGGCATTTCTATGCGAACCTTTCCGCCAGGGATCACTCGAGGAAATCGCGTCGAGGTGAGTTTCTTTCCGTTAATGATTTCGTTCATGGCGTCCCATTTGTAGATGAGTTTGGCCACCCCATTTGCGTTCGCCGTGATAACCGAGGACTCACCATTAGGAAGGTAGTAGGTTACGGTTGCGGGAAGTCTTATCACCTTTCCATTTTCCTTGGTATAGGTAGTAAGTGTCATAACGCCGGTGTCAAAACGTTCGTCCTTTGGTCTTTCCAGACTTTGTGCTTTGGAGGTAGGTTTGTTCCCCACAGGAGAGACGAGTAAAGGATTGATTGTGTGGCGGGAGTCTTTGGCGACGAACCAGAAACTGCTTCTAAACTGGGCACGTGTCTCGGATGCGGTGACGAGCCCATCTGCGTTGGTGGTGTATCGAGCCTTACGAATAGGTAGGGGCTGGAATGAAGCTTCAACTTCATACACTTCTACAGGAACTCCCGCTATAGGCGCGCCCGTGTTTTTGTCGCTAAAGCTCACTTTCATTTCTACCGGCGTATCCAGATAGCCCATCCCTGTGATCAATGCTCCAGTGGGTGAAGAGGATTGATCCAAGTAGACGTTTGTAGAAACCTTCCTAAAAGACCGTCGGTAAGGCTTGAAAAACGGGTCGTCAATGACTACTTCATAATTGAGCGTACCTTGTATCTCGCCACACCGCGTAGGAATGCCAAGATCGATTATTGCTGGCACCCTATGACTGGACCGTTCGTTGAACTCTTTTCCATTATGAATAACCTTTACGGGGACTCGCCGCTTAAGCAGGGTAGTTGCTCCCCGGTCCTGTGGTGCAATATACACTTTTGTTTCGGCTAGCTCTGCAGCAGTGCAAGTCTTTCCGGAAGGGGATACAGGGGGAGCAGGAGTGTCGCAACACACAACATTTGCATTGAATCCTCTAGCAGTGCCCATTTGTCCCCATATTGAATTCGAGCTAACTACCGATTCACATCCCACGGGCGGAATGTACTCCATTGTCGGAACCGCCTTACCTCCGGAATGAAGGAAAACATCTTCACACGTTTCTCCACGTATAGCACATACCTCGTTTCCAGATTTTCCACTCATACCTCTA
>Ga0187833_10001037_pt1 | contig 32697 bp, 27 predicted proteins | sample ETNtaG_37_FD_167968 | JGI IMG/M metagenome (GOLD analysis project Ga0187833, IMG submission 167968) | Marine microbial and viral communities from oxygen minimum zone, Eastern Pacific Ocean - ETNP2014_SV_400_PacBio MetaG (Illumina Assembly) | ecosystem: Environmental > Aquatic > Marine > Hypoxic...
AACCGCCGCTTGAACCATCAGCGACAAGCGGCTTAACATCAAACCAAGATGGGCCAGATCCTCTGTTACGAAACAGACTCAGGCGTCCCAAATGTTTTGATGACGGACACCCCGGACCCATAAAAAATGCAACACTTTGAAACACTCGGTAGAAACATGAATCAATTGATTCAATCCTGCCGCCTGGTTATTTCCAAACGCTGGCTGGTGATTGCCTATCCACGGGCAAGGTTTTACCATGCGCGCCAACAGCAACCTTAGAATGATAGGCCGCCCCATGGACCTGAAAGACCACATTCGCTCGATCCCGGATTTCCCGAAACAGGGAATCCTGTTTTATGACATTTCCACCCTGCTGGCCGATGCCGATGCCTGGCAGGTGGCGTTGGGCCGGTTGTCTAAAATCGCCGGACAGTTTCAGCCCGACATTCTGGCGGGGATCGAATCCCGGGGCTTCCTGGTGGCGGCGCCGTTGGCGGCGCGCCTGGGCCTCGGCTTCACCATGATCCGCAAGAAGGGCAAGCTGCCGGGCGACACCATTGGCCACGAATACGACCTGGAATACGGCACCGACACCATCGAAATCCAGTCCGACGCGATAGCCAAAGGCCAGCGCGTCGTTATCCTGGATGACCTGTTGGCCACCGGCGGCACCATGGCCGCCTCCATCAACCTGCTCAACCAAGCCGGCGCCGACGTCGTCGGCATCGCCTGCATTATCGAACTGACGTTCCTGAACGGACGTGAACGCTTGGATGGCGTCCCCTTCGAAACCTTGATCGCTTACGACGATTAATCGGCGGCGTGTTTCGTTACGTGCCTGGCGACCTTTTTCATCACCGTCGGCAGGGCGTGTTCCGAGAATTTTGAAGGCAGGCACCAAAAGGCGCCCTTTGGCCCTCGTTGCCCGTTGATCTCCGCCGTCAACACCGTCAATTCCAAATGGAAATGGGTAAAGGTATGGCGGACAATGCCTTCCAGCGGACGCCATGCCGCGGCGACGGGCGCGGCAACGGCGGCCTCACTTGGTTTCCATTTCTTATCGCGCCAGTCGGTTGACGGAATTTCCATCATCCCACCCAACAGCCCTTTTGCCGGTCTTTGCCGCAACAGCACCTGGCCATTTCCCCGGTGCGCCCAAAACACCATGCCGTGGCGAACGGGGCGTGGCTTTTTCTTCGCCTTCACCGGATAGCGGGCCGCGTCTTTGGATTTTGTCGCCAAGCATTCCGCACTTAACGGGCAGGCCCCGCAATCCGCCGACTTGGGCCTGCAAACGGTGGCGCCCAAATCCATCATCGCCTGGGCCAAGTCTCCGGGACGGGTTTTGGAGGCTAATCCACGGGCCAGAGCATTAATTCTCTTAACCCCACCGGGCAAGGGCTCGGCGACGGCATAAAGGCGGGCCGTTACTCTTTCTATATTGGCATCCACGGGCATCGTCTTGCGGCCGAAGGCGATCGCGGCGATGGCGGCGGCGGTGTATTCGCCGATGCCGGGAAGCTGCCGGAGCCCGTCTTCCGTATCCGGGAACCGTCCCTTCATTTCGGTGGCCAGCAACCGGGCGCATTGATGCAGGCTGCGCGCCCGGGCGTAATACCCCAACCCCTGCCAGGCGTGCAGGACCTCGTCCAGATCCGCCGCCGCAAGGTCTTCCAGCTTTGGCCAGCGCCCCAAAAAATCCTCAAAATAGCCCTTTACCGTCGCCACCGTGGTCTGCGCCAGCATGATTTCGGACAGCCACACCCGGTAAGGATCCGGCGGCGTGCCCTGAACGTAGCGCCACGGCAGCACCCGCACGTTGCGGTCGTACCAACCCAGAAGCCGGCGGCGGATAGTTTTGGGATCGGGTAAGACAAGCGAACGGGTCAAGGTCAGTGCCGAATCATTTAAGAATCAATCATGGGCATTTTGTCCGATTGCCCTAAAGCGCTGGCAATTCTAGCATCACCCCATGACCGCAAAAACCATCAAACGAAAAAAACGCGGCGGCGGCCCCCGTGCCCTGGCGACCTCGTTGTCGGCTGCAACCAAAACGGCCTTCGGCAAGCGTGGATTCGCCGACGGTGCCATCCTCAAGGACTGGTCGGTCATCGCGGGCGATCACCTGGCCGGCCACAGCCAGCCCGAAAAAATCACCTACCCAACCGGCGCCGGCGATGACGGCACGCTTCATCTTCGCATCGACAGTGGCAGCATGGCGACCGAACTGCTACACCTGGAACCGCTGCTGATCGAGCGAATCAACGGCTATTTCGGGTTTAAGGCCGTTGCCCGCCTGAAGATCACCCAGGGGCCATTGCCCGAAACCGGGGAAAAACCGGCGTGGACCCCAAGGCCGCTGAAAACAGACGAGGAAACCAATCTGGTCGAAAGCCTGATTGACGTCGAAGACGAGGACTTACAGCGCTCCTTAAGGGCGTTGGGCCGTGCCGTCATCGGCCGCAGCGGCGATTAAATAAGGAGTATAGACTTCAATAGGGCAATAAATGGGGGTTATCCCCTGCAAAATGAGTCGACTCTGAGGCAAAGGCGATATTATGATCGTCTCAATATCTTGTGTTTTAGGAGGCACGTTTGCGACGTTTTGTACTAAGTCTTGCGTTGATCGCCATCCTCGCTGGGTCTCATGTGTTTTCGGCGCCGGCAACAGCGGCCATCGTCAGCCTCGATGAGGCCAAGGCCGAAATGGGGCTTGGCAAAGCCAACGCGCCGGTGACCATGGTCGAATATTCGTCGCTGGGATGTCCCCATTGCGCCGCCTTCCATCGCGAGACCCTGCCCCAGATCAAGAAGGACTACATCGATACCGGCAAAGTGCGCTTGGTCTATCGGGACTTCCCCCTGGGCACGGCGGCGTTGGCGGCGTCCATGATCGCCAGGTGCGCCGGGCCGACAAAATTCTTCGGCTTCATCGAAATTCTGTTCCGGTCCCAGCCGCAATGGTCGCGAAGCCAAAACCCCATGCAGGCGTTGACCAAGGTGGCGCGGTTCGGCGGCTTGTCCGGGGATGATGTCCAGGCCTGCCTGAAACGCCAAGCTCTGTTGATACACATCAACAATGGCAAACAGTTCGGCATAGAAACCCATAAGGTCGATTCGACGCCGTTTTTTATCATCGGCGATGACACCGTCTCAGGCGCCCAGCCGTTCGACGCCTTCAAGAAGGTGTTGGATAAGGCCCTAAGCAAATGATCGCCCAAATGACCGCCCATTTGACCACCATGATAAGGACGACCTAGACCGTGCTGCGATTTAACAAACTCCGGTTATCGGGCTTCAAGTCCTTCGTCGATGGCACCGACTTACAGATTGATCTTGGCCTGACCGGGATCGTCGGCCCCAACGGCTGTGGCAAATCAAACCTTGTCGAGGCGCTGCGCTGGGTAATGGGGGAATCATCGGCCAAACAAATGCGCGGCGGCGAGATGGACGACGTCATCTTCGGCGGCACCCGCGACCGCCCGGCCCGCAATATTGCCGAAGTCATTCTCAGCCTCGACAACGCCGCCCGCGTCGCCCCGGCTCAATTCAACGACTCCGATGAATTGGAAATCAGCCGCCGCATCGAACGCGAAAAGGGATCCACCTTCCGGGTCAACGGCCACGAGGTCCGGGCCAAGGATGTGCAACTGCTGTTCGCCGACAGCGCCACCGGCGCCCGGTCAACGGCATTGGTCAGCCAGGGCAAGATCAGCGCCGTCATCGCCGCCAAGCCGACCGAACGCCGATTGATCCTGGAAGAGGCGGCCGGCATCACCGGCCTGCATTCGCGCCGCCACGAAGCCGAATTGAGGCTGCGCGGCGCCGAAACCAACCTTGAGCGCCTGGACGATATTTTGATCACCCTGGACGCGCAGTTGGCGCATCTAAAAAAGCAGGTCCGCCAGGCCAACCGCTACCGCAATCTTTCCGACCACATCCGCAAGGCCGAAGCGACCCTGTTCTTCCTGCGCTGGACCGCCGATGAGCAGACCCTTGAGGCGGCGACCAAGGAACTGACGGAATTGGCGGGCATGGTAACGGACCTAACCGGCACCGCCGCCGCGGCCGCCGCGGTGCAGGCCGAACACGCCGCCGAGATGCCGAAACAGCGCCACGCCGAGGCCGAAGCCGCGGCTGAGCTGCAACGCCTGACCCTGGCCCGCGACAGCCTTGAGGCGGAAGAACAACGCATCGAGGCGCAAACCACCGAAACCCGGAACCGGATCGAGGAAACCGCCGCCGATAAGGCCCGGGAAGACGCCCTTGTCCGCGACGCCGAGGCCGCCCTCACCCGCCTGAAGGAAGAAGGCGACCGCATCAAGACCGCCGACGAAGGCGAGGAAGAAGCCCTGGCCGAGGCCGCCGGGGCGCTCGCCGCCGCCAACAAAGCGGTCGAGGAATTGGACGCCAAACTGACGGCGCAGACCGAACAATTGGTCAATGACGAGGCCCAACGCACCGCCCTTGAGCACAAGATTGTCGATTTAAAAAATCGCACCGAACGGCTTCAGTCCCGGCGCCGCGTGATCAACGGCCAACGCGATGAATTGCTGAACGAATCGCCCGAGGCTTCGGTTTTGGATGAAGCCCAACAGCACCTGGATGAAACCCGCGCCACCCTGGACCAGGCCCGCGTCACTGCCGAAGCGGCCGAACAGGATCGCATCGAGGCGATCGGCAAAACCAAAGCCGCCGCCGACGGCGCCCATGCCGCTGCCGCCACCGCGACCCGCCTTGAGGCCGAAGCCGCCGCTTTAAGCGAAGTCCTCAACGCCGACGATCAGGATCAATGGCCGCCGGTATTCAATGCCCTTGGCGTCGAGGAAGGCTATGAGGCGGCGCTGGCCACGGCGCTTGGCGAAGACCTGACGGCATCCGACAACGCCGACGCACCCAGCCATTGGCGGACCTTGGGCGCCATGGACAACCCGCCGGCGCTGCCCACCGGCGCCCGTCCCTTGAGCGACTTCGTCCGCGCGCCGGAGGCGCTCGCTCGCCGCCTGACCCAGATCGGGGTCGTCGATGATGAAGACCAGGGCCAGCGTCTGTCCGCCGATTTGGCCCAGGGGCAACGCCTGGTCAGCCGTGCCGGCGGCCTATGGCGTTGGGATGGCTACACGGTAACCGCTGACGCCGTGACCGCGTCCCAAGCCCGCCTCGAACAACGCAAGCGCCTGAAGGCGGCGCGCGAGAATCTGTCCGAGGCCGAGATCGCCGCCACCGTCGCCGAGGACCGGCTGACCGCCGCCAAGGCCGCCGAAGCCGAAGCCCGCGAAGGTGAACAGAACGCTCGCGAAGCCGTCGCTTCTGCAGACACCGCCTATGACCAGGCCCGCGACAGGGTTGCCGAGATCAAGGAACGCTCGGCCGGACAACTGTCCCTTCTCGCCTCCTTGCAGGAACAAGATATCGCCATTGGCGTCGACCTTGAACAGCTTGAGATTGAGGAAAAAGACGCTGCCCGGACGCTGGCGGACATTCCCGACGCCGACGGGCCGAGGCGGGAGATCGCCGCCAACCGGGACGAATTGGCGGGGCTGCGCACCACCCAAGTGGAATGCCAGAGCCGCCACGACACGCTGGAGCGCGCCGCCGAGGAACGTGCCCAACGCCTTGCCACCATTGATGCCGAGGTCAGCTCTTGGCAGGACCGCGCCCAAACCGCCGAGGCCCAATTGCAGCACCTGATTGAGCGCCGCCAGGCCATGGAAGCGGAACTTGAACGCCTTGCCGCCCGTCCGGCCGAAATTTCCGAACAACGCCAGGCGCTTTTAAGCGCCCATGAGGCGGCCGAGGAAAAACGCAAGAAATTGGCCGACACCCTGGCCAAAGCCGAGTCTGCGCTAGCCGTGGCCGACAAGGACCTGCGTGCGGCGGAAGCGGAATTGGCGGCGGCCCGGGAAAACATGGTTCGCGCCGAAGGCCTTGTCGAACAGGCCAAGCAGGCCTGCCTGGCCATTGCAGACCGCATCAAGGACCGTCTTAATTGCCGTCCCGACCAGCTGTTTGAGATTTCCGGCCTGAAGCCCGACGCCGAGTTGCCCGACCTGGAAGCGATCGAGCGCAAGGTGGATCGCCTCAACCGGGAACGCGAGACCATGGGTCCGGTGAACCTGCGCGCCGAATCCGAAGCCGAGGAAATGAAAGAGCAGATCGACACCTTAATTTCAGAACGCGAAGATCTGCTGAAGGCCATCGACAAACTGCGCCGCGGTATTTCCGAGTTGAACCGCGAAGGCCGCAAGCGCCTGCTGGCCTCTTTTGAGGAGGTGAACAAGCATTTCCGGGAGCTTTTCGTGCGGCTTTTCGGCGGCGGCCAGGCGCACCTGGAACTGACCGATTCCGATGATCCGCTCGACGCCGGCCTGGAAATCATGGCCAGCCCGCCCGGCAAACGCCTGCAGGTGCTGTCGTTGCTGTCCGGCGGCGAACAGGCCCTGACGGCGCTGGCCTTGTTGTTCGGGGTGTTTCAGACCAACCCGGCGCCGATCTGCGTCCTCGATGAGGTCGACGCGCCGCTGGACGATGCCAACGTCGACCGTTTCTGCGCCCTGGTCGAGGAAATGGCCCACACCGACACCACCCGTTTCGTCATCATTACCCACCACCGCATGACCATGGCCCGCATGGACCGTCTTTACGGCGTCACCATGTCCGAACGCGGCGTTTCCCAATTGGTGTCGGTGGACCTTCAGCGCGCCGATGAAATAAAGGCGACGGCCTAACACCAAGGGCTTCGCCATGAGCGATCAACCCCCTGAACGAGATCTTGAAACGCTGGAAACCCGGCTTCGCGACGCGCGGGAGCGAAGCCACGGCCCGGCATCGAAAAAAAAGGACAAGAATCAACCGCCAGGGAACGCACTTGGCCTTGCATTCCGCGTCGGTGTCGAGTTAGTTTCTGCCGTCGCCATCGGGGTCGGCATCGGCTGGTTGTTGGATCAGTGGTTGGATACCCGGCCATGGTTGATGTTGGTGTTCATTTTTCTTGGCGGAGCCGCCGGAATTTTAAACGTTTATAGAATGGCCAGCGGTTTCGGATATGCCGTCGGCTACCAAAAGGGAAGTGATACCGGGGAGGAAAAACCCCGGGATCAAGGACCAGGGAACGAGGAATAAAGACGTTGGCCGCAGGTCATAGCCCCCTTGCTCAATTTGAAATTAAACGCTGGGTGCCGATTGAAATCGGCGACCTGGATGTTTCGTTTACCAATTCGTCCACCTTCATGGTGTTGACGGTGATCGTCGTCAGCGCCTTCCTGGTGCTTGGCATGCGCCGAAATGCCCTGATCCCCGGCCGCTGGCAGTCGATCGTGGAACTTTTATATATCTTCATCGCCAATCTGGTGAGGGATACCGTGGGCAAGGAAGGACGGCCCTATTTTCCGTTCATCTTTACGGTGTTCATGTTCATTCTGGTCGGCAACCTGTTCGGCATGATCCCCTACAGTTTCACCTTCACCAGCCACATTGTCGTCACCTTCGCCATGGCCCTGGTCGTCTTTATCGGCGTCACCATTATCGCCATCGCCAAGCACCGGCTGCATTTCTTTACCTTTTTCATGCCGCCCGGCGTGCCCCTGCTGATGGCGCCGTTGTTGGTGCCCATTGAAATCATTTCCTACCTGTCCCGGCCGATCAGCCTGAGCGTGCGGTTGTTCGCCAACATGTTGGCCGGGCATACGCTGTTGAAGGTGTTCGCCGGCTTTGTCGTCTCGCTGGGCGTATTCGGGGTTTTCCCGCTCGCCTTCATCGTCGCCCTGACCGGGCTGGAAATCGTCATCGCGCTGCTGCAGGCCTTCGTGTTTACCATTTTGACCTGCCTGTACCTTAACGACGCATTGCATCTGCACTAATTGAAACCGCCACCCTGAATTCGAACAAAAGAAAGGAACTACCCTATGGATATCGAAGCAGCCAAATTTCTGGGCGCCGGACTTGCCGTTATCGGCGTTGTCGGCTCCGGTATTGGCATCGGCACCATCTTCGCCTCCTTCATCCAGGCCGTCGGCCGCAACCCGGCAGCCCAAGCCGCCGTCTTCCCGATGACCATGTTAGGCTTTGCCCTGGTCGAAGCCATCGCGCTGTTCGCCCTGGTTATCGCCCTGGTCATCCTGTTCGGTTAACCGACTTTTGGGATGGTACGGGGCCGGCTGACGCTTTAGCCCCCCGCCGTCCGGGATAACGCCATGCCGCAACTCGACTTTTCCACCTACCTGCCGCAGGTTTTCTGGCTGGTTGTGACGTTCATCGCCCTCTTCCTGATTATGTGGAAGATTGCCGTGCCGCGCATCGCCAATTCCCTGGAAGCCCGCCAGAAGCGCATCGAGGATTTCCTGGACCGGGCCGCCGACGCCAAAAAAGAGGCCGAGGAAACCCTCGCCGCCTATGAGTTGGCGATGAAGGAGGCCCGCGCCGAAGCCCATGACATTATCGGCCAGGCGTCCAAGAAAATTGCCGAGCAGGCCGAGGCGCGGGAAGCCGAACTGACCGAAGCGCTAAACCGGAAATTCGCCGAAAGCGAAGCCGACATCCAACAGGCCATCGACGGCGCCATGGACAATGTCCGCGATATCGCCGTCGACGTCGCCGCCGAGGCGCTGGGCCGGCTGACCGGCGAGAAACCGGACGACAAGAACCTCGCCAAGGCCGTCGATGCGGCCATGAAGGCCGAAGGCTAGGAAGGGGAACCGACGATGGCCATTTTTCAGGATCCCGCCTTTTGGGCGGCTGTTGCCTTTTTCATCTTTATCGGCGCGACGGCAAAGCCGATCTTACGGCTGATCACCGCCGGGCTGGATAAGCGGGCCGACAAAATCCGCGACGACCTGGAAGAAGCCGAAAAACTGCGCGAAGAAGCCCAGGACCTGTTGGCCAGTTACCAGCGTAAGCAGCGCGACGCCATCGCCGAGGCCGAGGCCATCATCGCCCACGCCGGCGAAGAATCCGAACGGCTCGCGGTACAGGGCCGGGAAAGTCTTGCAGCCTCCCTGGAACGACGCCAACAACAGGCCATCGACAGGATTGCCCAGGCCGAAGCCCAGGCCTTGGATTTGGTCCGCGCCAAGACCGTCGATATCGCGCTCGATGCGATCCGCGATTTCCTGGCCAAGGAACTCAAGGGCAAACAAGCCGACGCGTTGACCGACGCCGCGATCAAGGACCTGTCCGGTAACCTGCACTGAGCCCCGCCTCTCATTCACCCGACCGCCAAAACGCCCTTTTAGGGCGTTTTTTTATGATGGTGGCGTGTGTTTTGGGCACTTAACCCACATCAAGACGATAGCTGCCGGGATCGTGTTCCATCCACGGTGACGGGGTGCGTATCCCTTCCTTCCCCCGGATCAGGATTGATCCGGGACTAACCGACTTGGGGGCTTCAACAATGAATGACAGGCCAGACCAACTAAGCGATGATCAGTGGAATTGTCTTCTCAGAGACGGTTTCGTGCACCTTACTAATGTTTTTACGCCCGAAGAGGTCGAGGCCATCCACACAGGACATAGTGAACTTTTGGCCTGCAAGGACTGAACCAAGGTCTGGTTAGGCTTGTCCGGCAAAGAGAACCATGGTGAGGAGAAATTTCCAGATTGAGAACCAAACTATATTTCAAGTATGACTTCGTTGGCTGTAGAATTTCTCGGATTAATTAAACAAGGATAACCCTGTCATGCCCCTTCAACGCCATGAAATAGATTTTCGAATTTTTTCCGCCGATGAACTTGAGAAATGGCGGAGCCTGCCTCCGGCCATCGTGTCCGATTGCATGAACCGCACACAAGTCATGGCGGGCGCCATTAAACCTGTCGCGGAAGGTATGAAGCTTCTGGGCCAGGCAAGAACCGTGACTTGCATGACGGGAGACAATTCCGCTGCTCATATGGTCATCGGCTTGGCCCGACCCGGTGAAATTCTCGTCATTGATGCGGGCGGTTTTGAGGATACGGCAATCTGGGGCGGCATCATGACCCGCGCCGCGATGGAGCGAAAAATCGGTGGCTTGGTCGTCGACGGGGCGGTACGAGATGTGGCCGAGATCCGCGAATTCGGGTTCCCATGCTTTTCACGCGCCATCGTGCCCGCCGGGCCGCACAAGGGTTTCGGCGGTATTATCGACGGACCGATAGCCTGCGCCGGCTGCCCCGTCAAATCTGGCGATTTGGTCATCGGCGACGACGACGGTGTTTGCATCGTGCCGTTGGAACGCGCGGAAACAATACTCGCCGCCTCGCTCGAAAAGATTGCCCAGGAAGAGGAAACCAATGCCAATACGGCGGCGGGCAAGCTGCCGGGCGACCGCCTAGGCCTTGGCGAGGCCGAGGTTATTGGCGGCTAGTGCGGATTGCCGCCCCTAGGCAGCTTCAAGTAAGGCCGCATTAACAGCCGCCACCCCGGTGCCGCGTTCGACCGGCCAACCGAGGTCGCTTAGCGTCCGCTCCAGGTGCTCCAAATCCGTTCGGATGTCTTCTTCGTTACAGCTGCCCATGGTGCCGATCCGAATGACCCTGCCTTGAAGTTTGGTCCGCGATCCGCCGATGACCGTACCGTAGCGTTCGTACATGTGACGGACGACAGCCGCACCATCAAGCCCATCCGGAAGCATGAACACGGTGACCGTATCGGAGATTAGCGGCGCCTTGGTGAAAATCGAGAAGCCGAGAGCTTGACCGCCCGCGCGCATGGCCGCCGCCAGCCGCCGGTGGCGCGCCAACACATGGGGCAACCCTTCTTCGTCGATCATGCGTAGAGCCTCACGGAGAGCCAAAATAAGCGGCATCGGGGAAGTAAACGCCGTTTGGCCTTTCGCTGCAGCGTCGCGGGCTTTCAGGAAATCCCAATAAAAACCGGAGCGCCGCCGTCCGTTTTCGATAACCTTCCAAGCTTTGTCGCTGACACTGACCAGACCCAGGCCCGGCGGGCACATCAGCGCCTTTTGAGATGCCGACGCCACGACATCGATCCCCCAATCGTCCTGGTGCATCTCGATACCGCCGAGGCCGCTCACAGAATCGACGACCAGAACCGCCGGCGTTGCGGCGACGACGGCGCCGAGCGCCTCCAGGTCGGCCACCGCCCCGGTCGAGCTTTCGTTGTGAACGGCGACGACGGCTTGGTAGTCGTTCTCCTTGAGCCGCCGAGCGACGGCCTCGGGGCTGACCGTTTCGCCCCAAGGCGCTTCGATGGCCTCCGCTTGCAAACCGAGACTTTCGGCAATTAACATAAAACGCTCGCCGAACTGGCCGTTGGAAACAACGAGCGCCTTATCACCCTCTCCCAGTATATTGGCGAGACTTGCCTCCATCACCCCGGTGCCTGAACTGGCGAAGAACAGGACATCGTTCGAAGTTCCAAATACCGGTTGGGCATGGGTCGCGGCTTCGATCAGGATTTCCTTGAATTCCGGACCCCGGTGGCTGACCATCGGCGCCGTCATCGCCATGCGCACGCATTCCGGCACGGCTGTAGGACCCGGAAGCCGCAAGCGGTAGGTTGAAGATTTTCCTGATGCCATGAATTGCCGTCCTAAATTTCAAAATCACCGTGTTGACGAAAATAAGGTACCAGACCGCCCGCCATGACGATACCGCGCACGATCGGTGGCAGGGATTGAGCAACGGCGGACTGGCCCGTGGCTTCGTTCCGCACCATAATATCCTGATCGGCAGTAATCACCAGGATATCGCCTTCTGATATACCCGATGTCTCACAGACGATGGGAAAAAGGCCGTTGTTGATGGCATTGCGGTAATAGGTCCGCGAGAAGCTTTGCGCCAATACGGCGGGGATACCTGCCCCGAGAATGACCGTCGCCGCTACCTCCATGGCCGATCCGCAACCGAAATTTTTCCCCGCCACCAAAATATCCCCCGGCCTTACGGATGCCGCGAACGCGGGGTCCACGGTTTCCAATAGGAACCGGCTGAGAACCTTCGGATCCAAACTGTCGCGCTTGCGCTTGGATGTGATGATGTAATCGGTGTTGACGTCGTCGCCGACGATGCGGGCGCGTCCTTCCAATCGCAGACCGGTCATCGGTACAGTTCCCTGGGATCGGTGATGCGGCCCCTGACGGCGGACGCCGCGCAAGTCGCCGGAGACGCCAGGTAAATAGCCGCATTGGCGTTTCCCATGCGGCCCTTGAAGTTACGGTTGGCCGTCGATATGACATTGACGCCATCACCGGGGATTTCCCCGCATGTTCCGCAACACGCTCCACACCCTGGGGTCAGGACAACAGCGCCAAGAGCCGCGAATTCCCCCATGAGGCCGTCCCGGGTAAGTTCCTTAAGGATGGCGCGGGAAGCGGGGGCGATCACCAGCTTGGTTTCGGGGACGACGCCTCCTCCGGCTTTGAGAATCCGCAGAGCCTCTTCGAAGTCGCTCACCCGTCCGCCTGTGCAGGTGCCCAGGTACACCATGTGGATGGGAACGTCGCTTGCGGAATCAATCGGCACCACTTTATCTATCTGGTGGGGCAACGCTATCTGGGGGTCGAGGCTGGAAAGATCGATGGTTACTTGACGGCTGTAAATGGCGTCTGGATCGGACGCAGTTGCTTCCGCCCGTTTGGACACCTGATCGCCAAGATAGGTAAAGGTTTTTTTATCGGCCGGGAAGATGCCGACCTTGGCGCCCATTTCGGCGGCCATATTGCTCAGTACCAGACGGTCGTCGATTTCAAGTTGGGCCACCGCCGGGCCGTTGAACTCCAGGGCTTGGTAGGCAGCGCCGTCGGCACCCAGTTCCCCAACCAGGGTCAGCGCAATATCCTTGGCGTATACGCCTTCCGGCATTGTTCCCGATAAAGTCACTTGAATGGTATCCGGAACCTTTAGCCAAATCTTGCCGGAAATCATCGCCGCCGCCAGATCCGATGAACCGATCCCGATGGCGAACACATTGAACGCCCCGTAGGTCACCGAATGGCTATCGGCGCCGATAAAAAGGGTTCCCGGCTTGGCGCGGCCGCTTTCTACTACCAACTGATGGCTAATTCCGTCACCGACCTCATTGACGGTAATCCCGTGGAGACGGGCAAAATCCCTGATTTGGTCTTGCAGGGCCGCCGCCTGCGGGGTCGGGGCGGGCGCATAATGATCGAGGGCAAAGACGATGTGCTCGGGATCGACGACCCGGCTGCCGCCCATTTTCTCAAAGTAGTCGATGGCCATGGGGATTGATCCATCAGTGCCGACAAGACCATCGGCGCGGCAGACCACGGTGTCTCCCGCCTGGGCGTCTTGACCGGATTTAACCGAAAGGATCTTCTCGCTGATCGTTTTGCCGTGTGATTTGACTTCCGACATTTGTGATTAACCTCGGGCCTCTGAGCACACCGCAGCCAAAGCCACCCTCAGCGGCCCTTAAAATCCGGTTTGCGTTTCTCGGTGAAAGCCCGCTGGCCTTCGATATAATCGTCACTTTCGTTGCAGGCGTCGACCAAGCTTGCGCACAAGGCCTCGTCGCAATTTGCCGCCCCCTTGACCGCCTCGTTGACGATGAGCTTGGCCGCTTTTACCGACAGCGGCGCATTGGCGGCGATTTCCTCCATGTAACCGTCGATGGTGGCATCGAGGTCGGCGGCAGTCACGACCCGGTTGACGAGCCCCCAGCGAAGGGCGTCGGCTGCCGGGAACTTACGTCCGGTGAAGAGGATTTCCTTGGCGTGTTTGGCGCTTACCGCATCGGTCAGCAAACGCACGTCGTCGAGTTTGTAGCCGATCCCCAGTTTGGCCAGCGTCACCGCGAAGGTGGCGGTGTCCGCGGCGATCTGGATATCGCAGAGTTGCGCGAGTTCGAGCCCACCGCCCATGCAAAACCCTTCAATGCGAGCGATCGTCGGCTTAGCGATACCGCGGAGCGCCGCATACGCCCGCTCCGTTGTTGCGTGGTAGGCGGCAATACCGTTCGGCGATGAACGCAGGTCCTTGAACTCGGAAATATCGTTGCCGGCGCAAAAACACTTGTCGCCGCTCCCCCTGACCAGGATCACGCGGACATCCGGATCATCGGCCCAGGCCTCGAATATCTCACCCATGCGCCGCCACATGTCCAGCGACATGGCGTTGCGTTTTTCCGGACGGTTTATGGTGAAGCGCCCGATACGACCGTCTTTCACGGCAAGGATTTTCTCGCCCGACATGCTCATGTCCTTAAGCCCACTTTACCTTCCGTTGCCAACGCCGCCCTACCCATCGGGCGAACGGCGGCAAGGGTTCCCCTTTTGATTCATATTGTATACGATACCAGCAGGCTCGCAACGTGCCGGAAGTGTCAGAAAAAAATCCATTTTTTTACATTAGGGAGGAAAAAATACATGAAAACGCTAAAAGTATTATCAGTCGGCGCCGCCTTGGTAGCGGCCAGTGCGCTATTCGGCGCCACCCAGGCCCAGGAAATGAAGTTCTTCCGTATCGCCAGCGGCAGCGCTGGCGGCACCTACTTCCCCATGGCCGGGTTGCTTGCCCAGGTCATCTCGAACCCGCCGGGTGCGCGCACCTGCGCCAAGGGCGGAAACTGCGGCATGGAGAATCTGGTGGCGATAGGTCAGTCGGCCCATGGTTCGGTCGCCAATATCAACTCGATCAAATCGGGGCAGGTGGAATCCGGCTTCGCTCAGTCCGACGTGACTTATTGGGCCTACACGGGTACCGGCCCGTTCAAGGGTAAGGAGCCGATCAAGAAGCTCTGCGTGCTGGGGAGCCTATTCCCGGAGCACGTCCACGTAGTCGCCGGCAAGGGCCGCGGCATCAAGTCGGTGATGGACCTGAAGGGCAAGAAAATCGCCATGGGCCTTCCCGCTTCGGGTGCGCTGGTCGGCGCGCGCTTGGTCATGGGATCTCATGGTCTCGTAGAAAAGAAGGACTACACGCCTGAATACGTGAAATCCAAGACCGGTGCCGACAAGATCCGTGACGGGCACCTGGACGCCTTCATTACCGTCACCGGCTATCCCAACGCCTCAGTCGTCGAGATGACGGCGACCCAGGGCGGCCAGCTCGTTCCGGTCGAAGGCGCGGCGCGTGACGCGTTGATTAAGAAAGCGCCGTTCTATGCCGCCGACGTGATCCCGGGCGGTACTTACAAAGGCAACCCCAACGATACGCAAACGGTCACCGTGAGCGCGCTCTGGGTTTCCAGCTCCGACGTTGACGAGGCCACCGCTTACGGCGTCGTCAAGGGCCTGTTCGGCAACAAGAAGGCGGGCAAAATTCTCAAGAACGGTCACGCCAAGGGCAAGGCCCTGACTCTGGCAACCCACAGCGTCGGCGTCCCCATCCCTTATTGCAAGGGAGCGGCCAAATTCTACAAGGAGAAGGGTGTCTATAAGGCGCCGACGGCTCCATAAGACCGCAAAGCCGCATTAAGAAAGCAGACCGGGGGCGCTTCGGCGTCTCCGGTGCCAGTGGTTTTGCTTCCGTTCCTTCCCAATTTGCGGCGAATGCACCATGGCTGAGATCAACACCGAACTAGACGTCGAGGCGGCCGAGAATTTCGAGGGCCACTACGACCCGGAGATGCAATTCCGCCATACCTCTGGGGCGGGAAGATGGACCATGGTGGCGCTGTTGTTCTCGCTTTCCATGTTCCATTACTACACGGCCGGATTCGGCGTCCTCGAGCACCACTGGCACGTTGGCGTGCACCTCGCCTTCGTGCTCGGGCTGATCTTTCTTGTCTACACGGCGCACCGTTCCACTGGCCAAGCAGGGACGGTTGCGGCGCCCGAATTACGCCCGCAAGTGCACTGGCCTGACGCGGTCAAGTGCGCCGCCGCGGCTCTGTTCCTGGGCGGTATGTTCGGCTCAGTCATAGGGATCGGCGTCGGTGTCGGGTTTCTCGCCCTGGTACACTTTAGCCGGCAGAGGGCGGCAGAGCGGGGTGAGCCGGCGCTAGACGTCACTGACCACGTATTCGCCGCCGTGCTTGCGCTTTTTTGCCTTATCGCTGTCGGCCAGTATTCGGGCTTCATCGGCGCGAACCTCTGGGGTAAAGCCTTCCCGCCGCCGGCCCCGATCACGCTCAACATGGCGATGATGATGATGACGCTGGTATTCGAAGCCAAGCGCCGCATCCCCGTTCTCGTCGTTCTGTTCGCGGCGGGCGTTTATTATTTCGGGGGCGGCGTCGGCGGGATTACGGCTGGGATTGAAAGCCAGGGCGCGGGAATTACCGCCGCCACCAGCATCGTCGTCTTGCTGATCGCCCTTGAGCCAGTGATCAGGAAAATTTCGTCTTTGAGTCCCGAGGACCGAAAGCTGGCCGATGAAAAACGCCATGGCGGGGTGCCCGCCTACGATTGGTTTCTGTTCACGCTGGTCGCCGTTGCGTCCATGTATGTGGCCATCACCTACGATGGTTACAACAGTATATTCGGCAAGCTTGATGAGCTGAATTTCCGCATCGGCGATCCGGCCAGGCTCGATCTTCTTCTCGGCACCGCCATGGTCATCCTGGTGGTCGAGGCGGCGAGACGCACGTCCGGCCTGGCGCTGCCCGTCATCACCATCATCTTCGTCATGTATGGGCTGTTCGGTCCTTATTTCTCCTACCCCCTGGTGCATCCGGGCACCGCCTGGCCGGGGCTGATCGACCATCTCTATCTTAAGGGCGAAGGGGTTAACGGCAGGCCCGTTTTCGTGGTTGCCACGTACGTTTTCCATTTCGTCCTGTTCGGCATGATCGCCATTCGTGTCGGACTGGGCCAGTTGTTCATCGACATCGCCCATTGCATCGCCGGCAAGTATGCCGGCGGCCCCGCCAAGGTCAGCGTTCTGGCGTCGGGAATGATGGGCATGATTTCGGGCTCCTCCATCGCCAACACGGTGATGACCGGGTCGCTGACCATCCCCAACATGAAGCGCGTCGGTTACCAGGCGCATTTCGCCGGCGCCGTGGAGGCGGCGGCATCGACGGGCGGGCAGATCACGCCGCCGATCATGGGCTCGGCCGCCTTCCTGATGGTGGAATTTCTGGAAATCCCGCTGCCCGACATCATCCTCGCCGCCGTTATTCCCGCATCCATGCATTATCTTGGCGTTCTGATGATGGTTCATTTCGAGGCCAAGCGCCTTGGTTTGCGTGGATTAAGGCCGGACGAGCTGCCCGTGCTGGCCAAGGTTTTGGCCCGGCGCTGGCTGACGGTTTTGCCGTTTATCCTGATCATCTACATGATCTTCGTCGGCCACACGCCCTATTGGGCGGCGTTCTGGTCGATTTCCGCGTGTCTTGCCATGGGCTTCGGCAACCGCTTTATCCGCTGGCTTCTGCTTACCACACGGGGCATCCCGGAAGAGGTCTCCGGCCGATACCTGGGCTGTGATCCTGTCGGTATCCGGGAGTTTATCGATGCCTTCCAGATGGGCGCCAAGTACGCACTTTCCGTCGGCGCCGCAGCGGCCACGGTGGGTATTATCATCGGCGTGTTGACGGTAACCGGAACCCCTTTCAACATCGCCGCAATGGTGACGACCTTCGCCGGGGACGCCGGCGGGTTCGTTGTCGCACTGGACCCCATGGGATGGTTGACGGTGGAGCAGGCGACACGCTTCATCACGCTCATCCTGGTGGCGCTGTCGTGCATTGTCATGGGGGCCGGCTTGCCGACGACGGCTACCTACCTCGTGCTCGCCACCATGGCGACGCCGGCGCTCGCCATCCTCGGCGTCGAGGCTTTGCAGACCCATTTCTTTGTCTTCTATTATGGCGTTCTCGCCGACATCACTCCGCCCGTGGCGCTCGCGGCCTATGCGGGCGCGACGATTGCCCAGTCGGACCTCATGCAAACCGGAAACACCGCCTTCAAGCTGGGCGCGGCCAAGGCCTTGGTGCCATTCGTCTTCATCTATGCGCCGTCTATGCTGTTCGTGATTGACGGTTTCTCATGGGAGCAGTTCCTGATCGCGACCATCGGCTGCGCCATCGGAGTCGTCATGATCGGTTCGGCGCTGACCGGATACCTGCTCCACCCCATGGCCGGCTGGCACCGCTGGCTTATGGGATTGGGGGCGCTTTTCGTCATTGCGCCCGGCATCGAATCCGGCGTCATCGGCTTCGCCATCGCGTCTCCGGTACTGTTGTTGCAGTTCTTCGGCTGGCGGCAAGGCAACGCGTCACAAGTTGCGTCCGAACCGGTGGAACCCCCCAGACCTTCAGACTGACGACAGAAGATCGAAACCATAATCGACGGCCTGCTAGCTTATGACATGATTGGGGATTGCGCCCGACGCCGCCGTTAGGTTAGGGCCCAAATAAGAGTGCGGAGAAAAACTGTAATCCGTATAGCCGGTCCTGGGAGATTTCAAATTCTCATATTCCAATCATTGATGTCTGCTTCTGACCCTAAGCGGACATTGATTGCCGTCACCAGTCATGTCCGTTTTAAGGCTGAAAGCGGACGTCTCACAATAGGATCTGAATTGCCAGTCGATATAAATAGCCGAATGAAAAATCGCCTATTGGTAAGTCCGCACCTCGTTCGTCAGCGGATCCCAAGAAAGGCGTTGCGGAAACGGGATCGGCACTGGGCCGGATTCATGTTACGCGTATAGTCGGTGGGCGGGCCGTCGGTGACACGAACCTGCAGAAAGCGGGGAGCCGGCATGTCGGTCAGGAAATTCGCCGCCGTCTCCATCTGATCCGCCGTTTCCAGAACCATGACCGAGGCCAGGCCCGCGCCTTCAGCCATTTTGGCAAGATCCGTGCGGTTCGACGTATGCCCTTTCTGGCCGCCGGTTTCGCCGTGACAGCCATTGTCGATGCAGACAATTGACAAATTTCCCGGCGCCATGGTCGCGACGCTGGCGAGTGAGCCGATGTTCATAAGTAATTCGCCATCGCCGGTGACCACCACGACTTGTGAATCGGGAGCCGCAAGTGCTACCCCCAGCCCCATTGGAACGGCGGCGCCCATGGTTCCGGCCATGGTGAAGAGATTGTCGCCATCATTGGTTAGTCCGGCGGCATCGCGCGCCGAACCGGCCAGCCCGGCAATAAACAGGATTTCGTCCGGCGACGGAAACAAGCCGGACAGGACTTCGCGGCGGTCCAGGGTGGGGGTGGGTTTGCCCATCCCTAAAACGCCTTAGCGCCAAGAAATTTCTGCGACAGGATCAAGGCCGCCGATTGGCCGCCCTTGCCCGACGCCGACAACGCCGCCGTAGCTGCGGTCTTCAGGTCTTCCGACCTCTCGACCCAAAACGTCAGAACACCCATGGCGTGCAGGATCGGATCTACAGCCTGGCCCATGGGGTATTGCCACGGGTTTTGTTCGCCATAATCGCCGCGCATAGACACCATCAACAGGATCGGAAAATCCCCGCCCTTAGCCAGCGACAGGAAATTGGGACAATTGCCGACACCAGACGACTGCATGCATAACACGCCCCGTTTGCCGACCAGGTCCGCCCCGGCGCAGACGGCAACGCCTTCCTCTTCCGATGTCAACAGCACCGGGCGGGTCTCGTTATGGGCGGTGGCCAATTCAATGAGGCGTGCATTTCCGGCATCCGGGATAAAGGGAAACAACGTCACCCCGCCATCCCTGAATAGATTGAACAGTTCCGAGGACCAGGCATTTTTATTGGAATGGGTCATATACTTTTGTTCCTTGTGGATGTTTATCCAGCGCCCGTTGACGCCCGTTCATATTAACCGGCATTTCCCAGATAAGCTTCAAATCCATTTCGGTTGTACCCAAAATACCCTGCCAATAAAATCACTTTACCGCAGAGCCATCCGACAGCCTAACATTGGTGGTTTGCCCCTTTTAGGAAGCCCATTCGGCCAATTTTGCCGTTATCCAGAAATACCCCTCATGTCGTCTATACCTTGCCATCGATCTCCTCGAGCTAAGGTCCGCTTATGGCTAATAGCGGACTCTTTCCCACACCCTGATTTATGTCCGCTTACCCCCCGAAAGCGGACATTCTTTAGCCAGTCGCTATACATTTGCTTCAAACCCATAGCGCATTCGCCAAATTCCAGAAGTTCTTTCTGTGTTCTTTTTTCTTGCTTTTTAGTCCTATTTCTGATATTATTCCTTTATCTTGTTTGATGAAAGGTTTAATATCATGGATATTCCCCTGCCCCGGCGCCCGTTGAACCCCCGCCAGGAACGCTTTTGCCATTACTTCGTGCTCTACGCCAGCGCTTCCGTCGCTGCCCACGAGGCCGGATACAGTGGTAAATCGTCCAAGCATCAGGGCTATCGATTGCTGCGCACCGACCGGGTCCGCGACCGCATCCGCGCCATCCACGCCGAACACGCCAGCGACCTCGGCGGCAACACCGATGCGCTGATCGGCAAGCTTGAGGCCGTCTATCGCCGCGCCATCCAGAACCACCACTTCCATACCGCGGCCCGCTGCGTCGAGTTGCAGGCGCGATTGGCGGCGATGAAAAACCGCAAAGAACCCCTGCCGGCACTGCCGGCGCTGCCCCCGGCGCCAATCAAGACGCCCTTGCAAGCGAGCGGCAAGTCCGCCGCCGAAATCTTCGCCGAAGCCGCCAACGTCGCCGAGGCCGCAAAGTCCGTCGGGTAGCAAATTAATGACCACGCCCTGCCCACCCGATGTCCACCCGATGCCTACCGGATGTCCACCAAATGACTACCGGATGTCCACCGAATGCCGACCGATGCCCACCAATGCCTACTTTTTATTTTCAGCGACAGGGTGCCGTTCATGCCCCGTCCGGCCGGTGCAGGACGCCGCCGGTGGTCGGCTGATCTACGCCGGTGGTGCCGGGCAGGCTGAGCGGCAGCCCCTGGAGCGAACGCACCGCCAAATAGGCGAACGCCTGGGCTTCCAGCGCGTCGCCCTGCCAGCCGGCCATTTCCGCCGGTTCCACCGGTTGCGGCAACAGCCCGCGCAACGCCGCCATCAGGGCCGGATTATGACGGCCGCCGCCGCACACCAGCCAGCGGTTGGGCAGCGCCGGGAACTGATGCACCGCCGCATCGATGCTGGCGACGGTAAAGGCCACCAGGGTCGCGGCGCCATCGGCGGTGGAAAGCTCAGCCACGGGCGCGATATCGAAATCTTCGCGGTCGAGGGATTTCGGATAGGGCAGATCGAAATAGGGATTGTCCATCAACGCGTCCAGGGCGGCTTGGTTGACGGTGCCTTGATGCGCCAGTTTGCCGCCTTCGTCCATGGCCAGGCCTTCTTGGGCGCGCACCCAATCATCGATCAGGGCGTTGCCGGGGCCGGTGTCGAAGGCGATCAGGCCGCCGTCGGGGCTGATCCAGGTGACGTTGGCGACGCCGCCGATATTGAGCACCGCCAGCGGCTTCTCGAACTTCCTCGACAGCGCCGCGTGATAGAGCGGCGCGAACGGCGCCCCCTGGCCGCCGGCGGCGACGTCGTTGGCGCGGAAATCATCGACCACGGCAATGCCGGTAGCCTTAGCCAGGCGTCCGCCGTCGCCGATCTGGCGGGTGATGCCCTGCTCGGGGCGGTGGAAAACGGTGTGGCCGTGAAAACCGATGACGTCGATATCGCTTGGCCCAAGGCCGCATTCGGACAACAACGCCCGAACCGCTTCGCCGTGAAGGTCGGTCAATTCCTCGCCGACGGCGGTGGCGTCCTCGTCGCCTTCCGAATCGCGGCCCAACAAGCCGCGCAGTTTGGCCCGGAAGTCTTCTGTATAGGTCAGGCTCAGCGCCGCCCCGAAACCGGACACCGCCTCGCCGTCGGTTTGCAGCAGCGCGGCGTCGATGCCGTCCATGGAGGTGCCGCTCATCAAGCCGATGGCCGTTTGCGTGCCCTTCTCCGCCATGTTGGCCCTTTCCATGAAAGTCGGGATTGCGTGTTCGATAGCGATAGCATAAACCCTTTCAAGGGACCGGGGAAAACATGACCAGCTATAAATCAGAATTTATTCGAAGCGTCGTCGATCGCGGCTTCATGCACCAGTGCACGGACTTAGGAGCCCTCGACGCCTTGGCATCGGGAAAAGATCCGGTTACCGCCTATATCGGGTTCGATTGCACCGCGCCCAGCCTGCATGCCGGGTCCCTGGTGTCGATCATGCTGCTGAGGCTGTTCCAGCAAGCCGGGCACAAGCCCATCGTGCTGATGGGCGGCGGCACCACCAAGGTCGGCGACCCGTCCGGCAAGGACGAAGCCCGCAAGTTCCTCAGCGACGACGACATCGCCGCCAACATGGCCGGGATCAAGGAGGTGTTCGCCAAGTTTCTGACCTTTGGGCCAGATGGGCAGGAAGGGGGGCCGACGGATGCGGTTATGGTCAACAACGCCGACTGGCTCGATGATCTCGATTACATCGCCTTCCTGCGCGATTACGGCCGGCATTTTTCCGTCAACCGGATGCTGGGGTATGAATCGGTGAAGCTGCGCCTGGAGCGCGAGCAACCGCTGAGCTTCCTGGAATTCAACTACATGATCCTGCAGGCCTACGATTTTCTGGAACTGGGCCGCCGCCATCACTGCACCCTGCAAATGGGCGGCTCGGACCAATGGGGCAACATCGTCGGCGGCGTCGATCTCGGCCGCCGCATCGAGGGGCTGGAGCTGTTCGGGCTGACGACGCCGCTGTTGGAAACCAGTTCCGGCGCCAAGATGGGCAAGACCGCCGACGGCGCCGTGTGGCTGAACGAAGACATGCTGTCGGCCTATGACTATTGGCAATACTGGCGCAACACCGAGGACGCCGACGTTGCTAAGTTCCTGCGTCTGTTCACCGAGCTGCCGCTGGAAGAAATCGCCATTTTGGAGGCCCTAGAGGGCGAGGACATCAACGAGGCCAAGAAGGTGCTGGCCGACCAAACAACGGCGCTTTGCCATGGCGAAGACGCCGCCAAGGCCGCCGCCGAGACCGCGCGCCAGACCTTCGAGGAAGGCGCCCAAGGTGAAGGCCTGCCGACGGTTGAAATCCCAAGCGCCGATTTGGACGCCGGCATCGCCGCCTTCGAGCTGTTCAAACGGGCCGGGCTGGCGCAATCCAACGGCGAGGCGCGGCGGTTGATCAAGGGCGGCGGCGGGCGCGTCAACGACGCCGCCATCGGCGATGAGACTCAGGCCATTACCAACGCCGACTTGGGCGCCGACGGCGTCATCAAGCTGTCGGCGGGGAAAAAGCGCCACGCCCTGATCAAAGCGGTTTGAACGGGGCGGGCTGAAACCGGTCGCCTAAAGACCGCCCTCGGCGGCGCCGGCTTTGGAACCGTCGAAGATATCGAAGATGTTGCGGAAGATCCCCGGCGTCAGCGCGGACAGGGGGTTGAGAGTGACCTTGGGATCGTCGGTGGAGCCGCTCATGGTGTAGTTGACCGCGAACACGCCGCCGCCTTTCTTGCCGCCGGTGAGAAGATCGCCGAGCAACGGAATAACGCCCAAGGCGCTGTTGATGGCATAGGCCGGCACCACGGTGCCGCTGACATCGACGATGTCGGCATAGGTGTAGACGATTCCCGACCCGGTAAAGCCGAGCGAGGTCCCGGTGGCGCTGGCGTCCTTGACCTGTAGGGTGCCGGAGCCGAGGACAAACGGGATATCCAGATTTTTGAAGGCCAGCCCCTCGCCTTCCAAGGCCTCCAGGATGCCGGTCAGCGCCATGATGCTCAGCACCCGGGTCAGCACCGGCGCCTCGGTGACCCGGTAATCGGTGACCCGCAGGTTTCCGCTTAAGGGATTGCCGAGCTCCTTGTCATCGTACCGCCCGGTGATTTCCAATTTTCCGCCGACCATGGAATCGTAGAATTCCATGATTCTCATGACCGCGCCCGCATCCGACGAAGTCATCACCAAATTTCGGTTGCCGTCTTTGCCGGGGCGGATGGTCAGCTCGAAGGATTTATTCTCGCCCACTTCGCCTTTTAGCAGAACCGTGTTCCAAAGGTCGTCCTTGTGGACGAAGGTGCCGGAAATATTTTCCAGGGACTTTGCCTGCCCGATCCAGACGCGCCCGAGTTCCACCGCCATGGTCAGGTACGGCAGTTTGAGGTCCTCGATATCGCCGCCCTCCGGGCTGTTGTGGAAAAGGTCTTCCCAGATCGACGTCATGTCGAAACTGGGACCGTGGAAGCCCGCGTCCCAGCCGCCGTCGGGCCTGGAGATCAACGCCCCTTTGATGTCGGTTCGACCATAAGTAATTTGCTCAAAATCGATCCGTTGCAGACCTTCCTTGCCCTTGTCTTTCCCTTGGCCGTACTGCGCCGCGCCCCTGACCTTCAAGTCATCGGCGGCTACGGCGAAGGCGGGAACGTCGGCGATTTTATCACCCTTGAAGTCGACGGTGATACTGGCCTCGCCGGTGGTTCCCCGCTTCTTGCCCCAGCCAAAAGCATCCGCCGAAAGCGCCGCCTTGGTAATGTCGGCCTGAATCTCAAGGCGACGGTCGATATCATTCAAAATGGTAAACCGGATATCGGCGTCCAGCGCGCCTTGCACAAACCGGTCGGTGAAGGGCGCCACATCCAGGCCCATCTGGGCGATCTGGCGGGTGTCGGCGATATGCGCCTTCAGGTCATAGCGCCTCTTGAACGGCGGTTTGACGCCAAAATTTTCCCGCCAAGCCAAGCTCGCCGGAATGTCGCCGATGTTGACCTTGCCGATGATATCCATGCCCTTTTTATCGACCCGGATATCGAAATCGCCGCCGGTGATATCGCGGCCCAACACGGCCTTGGCTACCGAAAGGCCGCGAACCTTGGATTTGGCGGCGACCTTAATGCCGTCCAGGGTGAGGGCGTTCTCAACAATAAAATTCACCTTCAGCTCGGTTTCCGCCATTCCCTTGGCCGTGCTCGGGTCGACTTCGATCGCCTTGGCGTACTGCAGAGGGTCGTTATTCAGGTAAGCCAACTTGTCCCCAAAGGCGCCTTCGATGGCGACGGTAATGTTGGCAATCTGATCAAATTCATCAAGCCCGGAAATCAGAACCTCGGCCTCGGTAATCTTCAGGGTTTCGGACTCCCCCTTGGAAATGAAGATATTGAAGTTTTTTTCATCGAACTTCATATAAGCGGCGGCGTTTCGGACCTTTGGCATGGGCGGTAGGTAATCGACGCTGACGCCACTCACGTCCATGTCACCGTCCACCGAAACCAATTCGAGGTTGCCGTTGTCCAACCAAAGTTGCATTTCGGCGCGGGCCTGATGAATATTGCCGTCGGACAAATGCGCCACCGCCCAGCGATGCGCATCGGCGCCCAATGCCGCCGGCCAGTACCGATCAAGCTGATCGACGGCCACATCGACCAACGATCCTTTGAAATCGATGGACATCTTGGCGTTGGCGATATCCCTTATGCCGTTAAAGCCGTCCACCACCGCGCTGGCCTTGGCCGAAGGGCCTCTGAGGTCGGCCACAATATCGGTAACCTCAAGGCGTTGGGTTTTGCCCAGGTATCGGCCTTTGAGGCTGAGCGACGCCAACGGCATCTTGTGGCTGATGGGTGCCGGCAGCACTAATGAGCCCTTGGGGCCAAGGTCGATGTTCATTTCTTCGATGTCGAGTCGGTCCTCGCCGCCTTCATAGATCCCTTTTAGCGACACCCCGTTGACGGGTAGCGATTGTTCCAAGGGCCCCGGCAAATTAAGCACGCCGCGCCCACCCGACAATTCGAAGTTGGCCGCCTCGACAATGCCGTCCAGGGACATGCCCACCGTCACCGTGCCCTTCAATGGCAACGCCAGGGCACGAAGCGGACCCAGTTCGTAATACATCGACGAAAACACCGCCGGCGAGACCTCGGAAAAATTAACCGTCACGTCGAGGCGCCGGGCAGCGGATTGATAGCCGACGGTAGTCGAAAATTTCGTTTCCCGGACGTCTATGTCCAGCGCCAGATTGACCTCACCGACCAGACCGACGGCGTCACGGCGAAGCCGAACATTGGCGGACTGTGTTACCCAGGACTTGCCCAACAACTGATCGTCAAGGGTGATCTCGGCGTTAACGACCTCAAGCCGGGTCAGGTAGCTCATGGGGTTGTCTTTGTCCGGTTCCGCCAACAATTGATTAAGGAGTCTGAGCGCGAAATCCTTCGACTGCGCTTCGGTGTCCATGAAACCGATGCCGATGTCGCCTCCCAGGTTCCGGCTAACCCTCAGCCGCGGACCGAATAGTTCAATGCTCCTCGGTGCCAATAGGCCACTAATCAGGGCCTGGCCACTCAAGGAAAAGGACACCTCTGGCACACTGCCGACCAATGTGCCGTCCGGCCTCAGGACATGGACCTCAAGAACACGGATATCCAGGGTCCTATCCCACCCCGCCCAGGTCAGGATGGTGTCCTTCATGGATAATTTGAAATTTTGCTGCCCGGCATTGATGGCGTTTTCAAGGTGGGCCGACAAGAAGCCGAGGGAAATCGGACCCGATGACAATTGCCAGGCGGCCACCATTAACATGATGGCCAAGCCCGCGCCTAACCCGCCAAGTAATTGGACGATTCCCCGAAACGTGCGCCTGATCAAAGGTTTTCCTCTGAAATTTGAAACTCAGCCTGTCTTGACCGAACCCATCGATTCCCGCAGTCTGCGGCTGTCCGGAGGCGGTTATTATGCATGATTTCAGCTTTCTAAACAGTAAATGCGCGCTACCGGAGCCGGCTTCCGCCGAGAAAGCGGCGCTAGGGCTTGAACATTGGTTGGAAGCTGCGGAAATCGCCGGACTTTCCGACCTTGCCAAACAATCCACCTCGGACCCGGATGCCCGCAAAGCCCTTGAAGCAATTTTCGGCAACAGCCCTTTCCTTACCGCTTCGATTCTCCGGGATCCCAACTTTACCCACAAATTACTAACGACGGACCTCTCAAAGACCTTCGAAGGCATTATCGATGGCCTGAACCAACATCATGCAGACCGCTTGGACGATGAGGCCTTGTCCCGGTTGCTCAGGGTCGCCAAACGGGAAATGGCGCTGACAGTGGCTTTGGCCGATATCGCCGGACTCTGGCCGCTGGAGAAAATCACCGGCGCCCTTTCGGATTTTGCCGAGACGGCGCTCAGTCTGGCCTCAGTCCATATTCTTCGGGAAGCCGCCGAACAAGGCGCGTTTACGCTAGCCAACCCTAAGAACCCGGAACAAAACTCCGGCCTGATCATTCTCGCCCTAGGCAAACTCGGGGGACGGGAACTTAATTATTCCAGCGATATCGATTTGATTGTCCTCTACGACCCCGAAAAAATCGACACCGAAGACCCCGGCGGCCTGCAGAAACATTTCGTACGCATGACCAAAAAATTGGTGCGGTTGATGGAGGAGCGCACCACCGATGGGTACGTTTTTCGCACCGACCTTCGGCTACGCCCCGATCCAGGGGTGACGCCCGTTGCCTTGTCCGTGATGGCGGCTGAAACCTATTACGAGACCCTGGGCCAGAACTGGGAACGCGCGGCAATGATCAAAGCGCGACCGGTGGCCGGTGACACCGACGCCGGCAACGCCTTCCTGAAGCAACTGACGCCCTTCGTCTGGCGCAAGAATCTTGATTTTGCGGCCATCCAGGACATTCATTCCATTAAACGTCAAATTCACGCCCACCGGGGCGGCGCCGACATCGCCGTCGCCGGGCACAATATTAAGCTTGGCCGTGGGGGAATCCGTGAAATCGAGTTTTTCGGCCAAACCCAGCAGTTGATCTGGGGCGGGCGTGACGCAACCCTGCGTTCCGGCATGACCACGGAGACGTTGACGGCCTTGGTTGAAAGCGGCCACTGCAAGAAGGTGGTCGCCAACGACCTCATCGGCGCCTATGAATTCCTCCGCCGGCTGGAACACCGACTGCAGATGATCAACGATGAACAAACCCAGAGTCTGCCCAACGATCCCAATGAACTCGAAAAGATTGCCATTTTCTCGGGCTACCCCGCCACCGACGATTTCGCCAACGACCTGACCCGCCACCTGAAAGCCGTCCAGACGCATTACGAAGAGTTATTCGACAACGCCCCTTCCCTTGGCGCTGATGACGGCCTTAACAAAGCCGGCAATCTGGTGTTTACCGGCGGTGAACCGGACCCGGAGACCCTCACAACCATTCGAGAACTGGGTTACGGCAATCCTGAGACCGTCGATCAGACGGTACGGGGGTGGCATCACGGCCGGATCCGCGCCACCCGCAGCACCCGGGCAAGAGAAATTCTGACCGAATTAATGCCGATATTATTGAAGGCGATCGCATCGACCCCGGCCCCGGATGTTGTCTTTCTCCGCTTCGACGGCTTTCTATCCCGACTTCCATCCGGGGTGCAGCTTTTTTCCATGTTCCACGCCAATCCGCAATTGCTTGATCTGGTTGCCGAGATCCTGGGCAAGGCACCGCGTTTGGCAGAGCATTTAAGCAATCGACCCGCAGTCTTGGACAGTGTTCTGACCCGTGATTTTTTCGATTCGCCGCCAGACAGGGAGGCCTTGTTGGAAGAATTGAACGGGCTTCTTGGGCGCACCGACAATTTTGAGCAAAAACTCGACATCAGCCGCCGTTGGAACCACGACCGCCGCTTTCAAATCGGCGTGCAGTGCCTCAGGGGCGCCATTCAACCCGGCGATGCGGGCACTGCATTTTCCAATATCGCCGAGGTCGCGGTGTCCGGTCTTTATCCCGTCGTCGAAAATGAATTCGTCCGTCAACACGGGCGTATTCCGGGCGCCGATATGGCGGTCCTGGCATTCGGCAAACTCGGTAGTCGTGAAATGAGCGCGTCTTCCGATCTAGACTTGGTTTTTATCTATTCAACGCCCGAGGACAGCAGCGTACCGTCGGACGGCGAACGTCCGCTAGATTCAGCTCGGTATTTCGCCAGGCTCAGCCAACGGCTGATCAATGCGCTGACGGCGTTGACCTCGGAAGGGTTGCTCTACGAAGTCGATATGCGGTTGCGCCCATCCGGCACCAAAGGTCCCATCGCCTCCGCATTGGAAGGATTTGTTCAATATCACGCCAACGCGGCCTGGACGTGGGAGCATATGGCATTGACCAGAGCCAGGGCGTTGCTGGGCCCTGATGACCTTTGTCGACGGATCACCGAGACCATTCGCGGCATTCTCTCTCATCCCCGTGATGAAGACGAACTGCTGAGAGACGTTGCCGCCATGCGCAAGCGCCTGGATGAAGAAAAACACACCGAATGCATTTGGGCCTTGAAGCACCTTCGTGGCGGCCTTGTCGATATCGAATTTATCACCCAATACCTGACCCTTAAAAACGCCCCCGCCCACAAGGATATTCTCGGCCTCGGCACCCGGGATACCCTGACCGCGCTAATGGAGGCAAATCTCCTAGATGCCGACAACGGGCAAAACCTGACCGATGCCTTGGATTTATGGCAGGGATTGCTGGGCTTATTGTCTCTGACCATCGAAGGTGAAATTACTTCCGAGCGCGAAGAAGAAATCTCGTCCGCCCTAAAGGAAGACCTGGTCATGGTCGCCGGCGGCGATCCCTCTCGGCCTGCTGATTTCACCGCCCTGAAGGAATTGATTGAAGCGAGGGCGGATACGGTTTACCGCCTGTTCCGGGAATTGATAGATAATCCCGCGGCCGGACTGCCGCCCCCCGCCCAGTGATCAGACAACAGGAAACATGGAATTGACCAAACATTTCAATGCGCCGCTTTCGGAACGTGACCCGCTGATCGCCGAAGCCCTCGGTGATGAAAAAAACCGGCAACAAACCCAGATTGAGCTTATCGCGTCGGAGAATATCGTCAGCCGGGCGGTACTCGATGCCCTGGGCCATGAAATCACCAATAAGACTCTCGAAGGATATCCCGGCGCGCGATTTCATAGCGGCGGACGTTTCGCGGATATCACCGAACAGGCCGCCATCGACCGGGCGAAAGAATTGTTCGGTTGCACCTATGCAAACGTCCAGCCCCATTCCGGCAGCCAGGCTAACTTGGCCGTGTTCTTCGCTTTGCTGAAGCCCGGCGACAGGATTCTAAGTCTCGATCTTGCCGCCGGCGGCCATTTAAGCCACGGCCTGGGGGCAAATCTTTCCGGGCGTTGGTTTGAGGCCCATCACTATGGCGTAGAACGTGAAACCGGCCTTATCGATTATGACAAGGTCGAAAAAAATGCCGCTGATGTCCACCCCAAACTCCTGATTGCCGGCGGGTCGGCCTATCCCCGTGAAATTGACTTCGAGCGGATGGCGGCCATTGCCAAAAAAGTGGATGCCCTTTTCCATGTTGATATGGCGCATTTTGCCGGCCTCGTCGCCGGCGGCGTCCATCCGTCGCCGCTGCCCCATGCCGATATCGTAACCTGCACAACGACCAAAACCCTGCGCGGGCCCCGTGGCGGGGTCATTCTTTCCAACAAGAGTGACGGACAGCGCAAGCTTCAGTCCGCCGTATTCCCCGGCGTGCAGGGAAGCCTTCATACCCAAGTGATCGCCGCGAAGGCCGTCTGTTTCGGCGAGGCCCTGGCGCCGGCGTTCAAATCCTACGCCGCCCAGGTCCGGTCGAATGCGAGAACCTTGGCGGAAACCCTTACCGGCCGCGGCATCCAAATTGTTTCCGGCGGCACCGATACGCATGTGGTGCTGCTGGATTTATCCGGCCAGGGCCTGACCGGTGGCGCGGCGGAGAAAATTCTCGAAGCCTCGAACATCACCACCAACAAGAACCCGATCCCCTTTGATTCCGCGAAACCGGCCGAATGGGTAGGGTTGCGCCTGGGCTCAAGCGCCGCGACTACCCGAGGGTTGAAAGAGGCGGAATTTTCCGAACTCGGTGACATCATCGCCGATCTCATTACGGCGGCGACTTCCGGCGATACGGATAACGCGATCGCAAATGCGCAACAGAGGTGCGCCCGGTTATGCGAACAGTTCCCGCTCCCAACGTAAACGCGACCTGAAACAATCAAGCAAAAGGAGACGAAACCCGTGGCCCTTACCATCGGCGACAAGGCCCCCGATTTTAATTTACCCACCGACGGCGACGGCATGCTCAAGCTCAGCAGCCTCAAGGGTAAAAAAGTCGTGCTCTATTTTTATCCCAAGGATTCGACGCCCGGCTGCACCACCGAGGCCCGGGATTTCCGCGATCGCATCAAGGACTTCGAAAAAAACAGCGCCGTGATCGTCGGCGCCTCCAAGGACAGCGTCAAACGGCACGATAACTTCAAAGCCAAGCAGTCGATCCCGTTCGCCCTGGTTTCCGATGAAGAAGGCACGCTTTGCGATGCCTATGGCGTCTGGGTGCAGAAAAAACTGTACGGCCGCGAGTACATGGGGATCGAACGGGCGACGTTCCTGATTGACGCCAAGGGGGTCATTCGCGAGATTTGGCACAAGGTCAAGGTCAAGGGTCACGCCGACGCCGTCCTGGATGCCGTCAAAGGCTTATGACGCCTCCCTTGTCCTCCCTGCCAACATCCCTGGCCGAGGCCGCCTGCGTCGTCCTCCGCTCGCCCGACCCGGCAACCAAGGTTGCTTTCTCGCCGGCGCCGACGTAAACCAGGAAAACGGCGACGGCAAGACGGCGGTGGAAATCGCCATCGACGAGAGCCATTTCAAGATCGCCCATTATCTTCTCGGCTGGCGCAATCGCGACCTGGGGCAACGGCGCCCCCGGCTCGTTTTCCCGCCGCCCCAGGCCTATTATCAAGAGCCCCCGGTTCAAGAGCCCCCGCCCCAACCCGTCGTCGCGCCGACGCCGACGCCGCCAGTGGTGGCAACGGAACCCGCGCCGGTCGTGACCGCCATCGTCACCCCCGAACCGGTGCCTGCCACCGCGCCGCCGGCGGTGACGCAATCCCCCCCGGAAACCCCAACCCAAATGGAATCGGCCGCCGTGCAGGCGCCGGAACCCACGCCGGTCGAGACCGCCATCGTCACCCCCGAACCGGTGCCTGCCACCGCACCGCCGCCGGCAACGGAATCCGGCCCCGGTTTGTTTGAACGCGTCACCGAGTACTTTTCCAGCCCCCCCGAGGACGCGAACACCTCGACGGAAATGAAACCCGCCGCAATACCGGAACCCGAACCGCCGCCTCAACCCGAACCTCCGCCTCAGCCCGTACCGGCTACGGTGTCGGCAACGGAAATCGCCCAGGCCGCCCCGGTGGCGGCCGTGGCCAAGGTGGCGGCACCGGATCGGCGCATTGAACCCGTCCTCGGCCGTTCCTTGCGGCTGGGCAAGCCGATGGCCGCGGCGCGCGCCAAGGCCTGTCTCGAGAAAAAATCGCGGCATTTATGGATTTGCATCGAACCGGTCGACTGGCCGGATGAAATCGCCGACGTGTTTCAGGTGCGTTCGAACTTATACCGGGGCACCCAGGCCATTGTCCGCTATGAGGACGGCGGCGCCAGCCAGATTCACACCTTGTTTTCGGCACCTTTTTTCGATGCCGTATCCACGTATTTCGCCGGCCGCTTGGGCACGCCCGGCACGCAGATCGACAACTGGGCACACTTTCCGGTCGAACCCAATCGCCCCAACCGGACGCTGCGCTGGCCGGGCCCTGGGGGCAGCATCCTCGAAATCCGCCAGATTGATGATCTTAGCAGGTCCTTTCAACCGGACACCGAACACGGCGTCGTCAGAATTTACGGTTTGGACTCCGGCCCGGTGCTCCGGGATATCTCGTGGTCGGATTTCATGGGCACGAAAATCCCGGTTCAAAAAATCAAATGAGCTGATTGTTCATCGTCAGGGCGATGATGAGGGGGAATGGCGCAGCCAGGGTTCTTGGCGAGATAACGTTTTATGTCCGCTTATGGCTGCCACCT
>Ga0187833_10001040_pt1 | contig 32602 bp, 44 predicted proteins | sample ETNtaG_37_FD_167968 | JGI IMG/M metagenome (GOLD analysis project Ga0187833, IMG submission 167968) | Marine microbial and viral communities from oxygen minimum zone, Eastern Pacific Ocean - ETNP2014_SV_400_PacBio MetaG (Illumina Assembly) | ecosystem: Environmental > Aquatic > Marine > Hypoxic...
GGGTGGTCAGCGTGGAATACGACCCTAACAGGAGCGCTCGCATCGCGCTTCTGCATTACGCCGATGGAGAAAAGCGTTACATTCTAGCGCCGATTGGTTTGCGAATTGGTGACGAGGTGAAGGCAGCCGCGCGCGCCGAGATACGGCCGGGGAACTGCATGCCGCTGACGCGAATCCCGCTCGGCACGTTGATACACAACCTGGAATTGCAGTCGGGCAAAGGCGGCCAGATTGTGCGGGCGGCGGGTTCTTCAGCGCAGCTGCTGGCCAAAGAAGGCGCGTATGCGCAGGTGCGGCTGCCCTCCGGAGAAGTGCGGCTTATCCGGCAGAATTGCATGGCTACGATTGGCGAGGTGGGGAACGTCGAACACCAGAACATCAAGTTGGGGAAAGCCGGTCGCAAGCGCCATCGTGGCGTCAGGCCGACTGTGCGCGGCTCGGCAATGTCCCCGCGCGACCATCCCCATGGCGGGGGCGAGGGCCGTCAGGGCGTCGGCATGCCCGGCCCGAAAACGCCCTGGGGAAAACCGGCTCGCGGTGTGCGCACGCGCCGGAACAAAGTGTCACGCAAATTCATTCTGAAGCGGCGCGGAAAGGCGCGCCGAGGCTAGGGGAGAGTTCGATGTCACGTTCACTGAAGAAGGGCCCTTTTGTTGAGGAGAAGCTGCTGCGGCGAATAGAGACAATGAACGAGGCCGGTGATAAGACTGTGGTGCGGACGTGGAGCCGGGCGAGTACAATCTTCCCCCAGATGGTCGGGCACACAATTGCAGTGCACGATGGCCGCAGACATGTTCCCATTTATATCACGGAGAATATGGTCGGCCACAAGCTGGGCGAATTCGCGCTGACGCGCACATTCCGTGGCCATCTGCCGCGGTCAATGGTGCGTTCAGGGGGCGATTGAGGTAGGTATGCAAGACGAACAATTTTCCGTTGCGATCGCAAAACGATTGCCGGGGTCCGCGCAAAAAGCGCGGCTAGTGGCAGACTTGGTACGTGGCGAGTTAGTGTCTGACGCGCTCACGCGGTTGCGATTTATGCCGAATGCAGCTGCCGGCACCATTACCAAGGTGTTAGAATCGGCTGTTGCTGGGGCGGAGACGAACCTCGGGTGGGTAGGGGAGGACCTGTTCATCCATTCAATTATGGTGGATGAAGGTCCCAGTCGGCGCTGGCGTAGGTTCGGAGCGCGTGGTCGCTTCAAGCCGATAAAGAGGCGCACGGCGCACATCAAGGTCGCTCTTGGCCAGATTGAGGATTAGCGAGGGAAGGGCTGCATAAATGGGTCGAAAAGTTCACCCGATTGGTTTCCGGCTGAAGGTGGTAAAAGAATGGGAGGGCCGCTGGTTCGCCACCGGCAGGCAGTACAGGGAGCAATTACGACAAGACATCGCTATCCGCAAACTGATTACCGATGGTAGGCGACGCGCTGCTATCTCCCGGGTGGAGATTGAGCGCTTCCCAAATCAGGTGCATGTCGTGATTTTCTCCGGGAAGCCGGGAATCGTGATTGGTCGCAAAGGCGTGCAGGTGAAGGAGATTCGTGCCGGTCTCGAGGCGCTGTGTGGTACTGCCGTGAAAATCGATGTCGAGGAAATCACCCATCCGGACCTGGAAGCGAAACTGGTTGCCGACAATGTGGCCAATCAGCTTGAACGGCGCATCAGTTACAGCCGGGCGATGAAGAGAGCGGTCGGCCAGGCAATGCGTCAGGGCGCACAGGGCATAAAAATCATGGTAGCCGGGCGGCTGGGTGGCATAGAAATGTCGCGACGCAATTGGATGCGGGATGGGCGCGTGCCGCTGCAGACGCTACGGGCAGATATTGATTACGGGCTCTCGGAGGCCAACACGACCTACGGTAAGATTGGGGTGAAAGTCTGGGTTTATCGAGGGGAAGTGCTGCCCGACCAGACGGGTGACACCGCCGACGTGTACGTGAGTGCGTAGGTAAGGACGGAGGAAGCCTGATATCATGCTGATGCCGAAGCGCGTCAAGTACCGCAAGCAGATGCGCGGCCGTATGCGAGGCAAGGACTCTCGTGGTTCTGCAATCCATTTTGGGGAATATGGCCTGCAGGCAATGGAACCCGGATGGCTGACCCAGAGGCAGATTGAGGCCGCCAGGCGAGCGATAGTGCGGGCGCTGAAACGGCGCGGCAAAGTATGGATTCGCGTCTTTCCCGACAAGCCTGTGACTGTACGCGCGGCTGAAACACGGATGGGCAAAGGCAAGGGTTCTGTAGACCACTGGGTAGCGGTGGTGCGGCCGGGGAAAATCCTCTTCGAGCTGGCCGGCGCGCCCGAGGACGTGGCGCGGGAAGCGTTGCGGCTGGCGGGTCACAAGTTGCCCATAAAAGTCCAGGTTCGGATTGGGCGCAGGACTGACATCGGTGGAGGGGATGCATAGGTCATGCAAGCCGCAGAAATCAGGACATTTTCGCCTGCTGAGCTGCAAAGCCGTATTGATGACACGCGCGAGGCGTTGTTTAAGCTCCGTTTTCAGACCGCGTTCGGGCAGGCGACCGATACTTCGCAGTTTCGCAAAACTCGGCGTGATCTCGCGCGCATGTTGACAGTGCAACGCGAGCAGGTGTTGGCCGATGCTGCTGCCGCGCAGGCAACCGAGAGGTAATTATGGCTAATCGTAGGCGTCGCCTGACCGGCGTGGTGGCAAGGGACGAGATGGATAAAACGGTGGTGGTGGAAGTCACCCGAACTACCATCCATCCGCTCTATAGCAAGGTGATGCGTGTGGCTTCGCGTTACATGGCGCATGATGAGCATAACCAGGCTAGGGTTGGCGACAAGGTCGCCATTGTAGAATCACGGCCGGTGAGCAAGCGTAAACGCTGGACGTTGGAAACAGTGTTGGTCAGCGCGTCAGGTTCGCCGGTGAGCGTGGCGGTAGAAAGGGCGTCATGATTCAACAAGAGTCACGCCTTAAGGTGGCTGACAACTCCGGCGCGCGAGAGTTGCAGGTTATTCGGGTGCTGGGTGGAACCCGGCGCAGGTACGCGGGTGTGGGTGACACTGTGGTTGCATCCATTAAATCTGCCACCCCGAACAGTGGCGCGAAAAAGAGCGAGGTGGTGCGCGCTGTGGTGGTGCGAACGGCCAAAGAGTTCCGGCGCCGGGACGGCTCGCAAATCCGCTTTGATGACAATGCCGCTGTGCTGCTGGATGGGGAGACGCACAACCCGAGGGGCACCCGAATTTTCGGGCCGGTGGCGCGGGAGCTGCGTGCTCGTGGGTACCTGAAGATTCTCTCGTTGGCGCTGGAGGTGCTTTAGACGGTCCGTGGGAGCGAACATTGTGAAGATTCGTAAAGGCGACACAGTTGAAGTTGTCGCGGGCAACGATGCCGGCAAGCGTGCCGAAGTGCTGCGCCTGATTCCGGGTAGGCGTCGCGTTGTTGTGGAAGGCGCTAACGTGCGCAAGAAACACCAGAAACAGCAGCAGACGGGCGGGCAGCGACCCTTGTCAGCCGGGATTATTGAATTCGAGGCGCCGATGCACGTATCTAATGTGATGCTGGTATGCCCGAAGTGTGATGCTTCTGTGCGTGTCGGCTGGCGCCGGGCCGGAGACAAAAAACGGCGCGTATGCAAGAAATGCGGCGAAACTGTTGATAAATGAACTTTGTGCGTATAGTGTTAAGTTAACAATGCCTGATTTGAAAATTTGGTTCCGGGACGAGGTTGTACCGACGTTGGTGAAAGAGTTTGGTTTCACCACCCTGATGCAGGCGCCGTGTGTTACCAAAGTGGTGCTGAATGTGGGTCTCGGCGAGGCGGTTGATAATGGGAAGGCTCTCGATGCTGCTGTGAGGGATCTGGCCACGGTCACGGGGCAGCAACCTGTGATCACGCGCGCTCGAAAAAGCATCGCCAATTATAAGCTCCGCGCGGGTCACGCAATTGGAGCCAAGGTCACACTTCGCGGGGAGCGCATGTGGGCATTCCTTGATCGATTGATGCACATTACTCTGCCTCGTGTGCGCGATTTTCGCGGGCTGCCGCCCACCGGGTTCGATGGGCGCGGAAATTTTACACTGGGGATGCGAGACCAGCTCGCTTTTCCGGAAATTGATTATGACAAAATAGACAGGTTGCGGGGAATGGAGATTACTCTTGTGACCACTGCGCCAGACGACGAACAAGGGCTTATGCTGTTGACGTTGCTGGGGATGCCCTTCCGGCAAAAGGTGAACTGATTATGGCCAAGAAATCCATCATCACGCGCGAAACGCGGCGAAAATACCCCACGCGGGTGCGCAATCGCTGCGGCTGCTGCGGCAGGCCACGAGGATATATGCGTCGGTTCGGTTTGTGTCGCATCTGCTTTCGGGAGTTTGCGCTGAAGGGCCACATACCTGGCGTGGTGAAATCATCCTGGTGAGCTGCGGGAACTTATTATGAGCATGAGCGATCCTGTTGGAGACATGTTGAATCGCATCCGGACTGCGGTCATCGCGGGGCATTTGTCAGCAAGCGTGCCCAATTCCAAATTGAAGACGGCAATCGCACGCATTCTACAGGATGAGGGTTATATCGAGAGTTTTGATGTTGTTGAAGATGGAGGCGCTCACAGTACGTTGGAATTAAGCATTCGATATGTTGGCGAGCGGCGTAAACGCCGTCCGATTATCAGCGGTATAAAACGGGTCAGCAAGCCGGGCAGGCGGGTGTACGCCGCTAGACGTAAGACCCCGAGGGTGCTTTCGGGGTTGGGAATCTCGATAATGTCGACCTCGAAGGGTGTGATGACCGGCCGCCGTGCCCGCAGGCTTGGTGTGGGTGGCGAGGTGCTCTGCCACGTCTGGTAGCGCTAGGAAAACGCAATGTCACGTGTTGGGCGAAAACCTATCCCCATTCCACCAAAGGTGGCTGTGCACATAGAGGGCGCGGATGTGCGCGTTAGTGGGCCCAAAGGAGAGCTGCGACGACAGTTCCGAATGGAAATTGGCATCCGCATGGAGGACGATGTGGTGCTGGTGGAGCGTTCCTCTGAAGAGCCCAAAATCCGGTCATTACACGGAACCACGCGAACACTCATAAGCAACATGGTAGTTGGAGTGAGCGATGGATGGGAGAAGCTATTGCGAATTGAAGGGGTCGGCTACCGCGCTGCGCTGCAAGGGCGTGACCTAGTGTTGAGCTTGGGTTTTTCCCACCCGGTGACGGTTGTCCCGCCCAAAGGCATTGAGTTTGAAGTCGATGATAAAGTGCGCAGTGTGACCGTAAAAGGAATTGATAAAGAGTTAGTGGGACAGGTGGCAGCCGATGTGCGGCGGTGGCGTCCGCCTGAGCCCTATAAAGGCAAAGGCATTCGCTATCAGGATGAGATTGTCCGTCGCAAAGCCGGGAAAGCCGCAAAGGTCGAGCTGTAATGACGCCGAAGACGCGCACGGAGGCGCGCAAATGGCGACATCGGCGTGTGCGCCGTAAAGTGCACGGTACTGAAAAATGCCCGCGTCTGAATGTGTTTCGCAGCTCAATCCACATTCGGGCTCAACTGATTGATGATGAGCATGGTCAGACGCTCGCGCAAGCCTCGACGCTTGAGGCGGAGGTCGCCGCGCAGGCCGGCGATGGCGGGCAGATAGAGAAGGCTCGAGCGGTCGGCGCTGTCGTGGCCGGGCGGGCCCAGGAAAAAGGCATTCGCCAGGTGGTTTTTGACCGTGGCGGACACAGATATCATGGCCGGGTCAAAGCCCTGGCGGAAGCGGCCCGTGCAGGCGGGCTGGAGTTTTAGGAGAACGACATGGTGCGACGTGGTGGGTCCCGCGGTCATCGTGATGACGACCGAGACGAACTGGATGAGCGCGTGGTGGATATCAACCGGGTTGCCAAGGTTATTAAGGGCGGCCGGCGATTTGGTTTCCGCACAGTGATGGTAGTGGGAGACAACCGCGGCAGCGTCGGCGTGGGCGTTGGGCGCGCCCAGAATGTGCCTGATGCGCTGCGAAAAGCCAGCGAGAGGGCTCGCAACAGCATGCGTAAGATTCCCATGATCGGTACCACCGTGCCACATGAAAACGTGGGCAAAATCGGTGGCGCCAGAGTTTTCCTGAAACCGGCGTCGCCTGGTACGGGCGTTATCGCTGGCGGGGGGGTGCGGGCAGTTTTGGAGTGCGCGGGCGTAAAAGATGTATTGACCAAATCGCAGGGTAGCGCAAATGTTCTTAATGTCGTACAGGCCACTTTTGCGGGATTGTGTGAGATGAAGGAGCCGGCTGAAGAGGCGCGGCGTAGGGGCAAGAAGTTGGAGGAAGTGCAGCCGTTCTGGGCGAGGAGGGCGAATGGCCAGGAAAGCTAAGAAGAAGACTGTGCAAATTACGCTGGTGCGCAGCTCGCTGGGGACCAGTGGGCGTCACCGGGGTACTGTGCGCGCGCTTGGGCTGCGGCGGCCGCGACACACGGTTCAGCACGTTGACACTCCTCAATTGCGCGGGATGCTGGCAAAAGTGGCGCACCTAGTGGAAATAGAGGAAGGACTCTGAGTTGCGTCGGAGCATACCTTCACCGTGAAACTTCACGAAATTAAACCTGTGGATGGTTCCCGGCGTTCTCGAAAGCGCGTGGGTCGGGGCATTGCGGCCGGGCAAGGTAAAACGGCCGGGCGCGGTACAAAAGGTGCGGGCGCGCGTTCCGGATCCGGCGGGCGTTTGTATCGGGAGGGTGGAAACCTTCCCTTTGTGCGCAAACTTCCCTTTAAGCGCGGTTTCACGAATTTGCGCCGGCTGGTCTATGTGGAAGTGAATGTGGATGATATCGAAGCGCGATTTGACGCAGGTGCAGAAGTTAATCCTGAGACATTGTCTCAGGCGGGTTTTATGAAAGATGCACGCGATGGGCCAGTGGTTGTGCTTGGTCGGGGCGAGCTCACTAAGGCGGTGAATGTGCGGGCCCACAGGTTCTCGAAAGGCGCGCTGGAGAAGATTAATGCCGCCGGCGGTTCTGCCGGAGTGTTGGAGGCGGGGTCCAATGAATGACATTGAAGGGCTGACCGTGCGATGAAGGGAGCTGCGCTGCGTCGTCTGTGGGCGGCGCATGATCTACGCAATCGGCTGCTTATAACGGTTGCGCTGCTAGTGCTCTACCGGTTGGCTGCGCATGTGCCGGTGCCGGGAGTGGATCGCGCCGCCATCGCGCAGATCTTGCGGTCGTCTACCGGGACAGGCAACCTACTCAACTTGTTTGATTTGCTTTCTGGCGGGACTGTCTCCAATTTTTCGGTGCTGGCGATGGGCGTGTACCCGTACATCACCGCCCAGATTATTCTGCAGCTGATGGTACCGATTGTTCCCGCGCTCAAACAGCGCATGGAAGATGACCCGCGCGAGGGACGCCAGTTCATCGAACGCTGGACTTATTACTTGGCCATTCCGATGGCTTCGCTTAATGCAATTGGGCAGATTCGACTCTTCCAGGCATCGGGATTGCCGGTGCTGCCGCATTTTGGTTTCTCTGGAGCGAACCTTCTGCCGACCATCACTACCCTGATTACCATGACTGGTGGCACCATGTTTGCCATCTGGTTGGGGGAATTAATCTCTGAATACGGAATTCGTAATCAAGGGCTTTCACTGATTATTTTTAGCGGCATCGTCAGCCGTCTACCGAACAGCGTCGGTCAGTTGTGGTCGGATGAACAGACGCGCTATGCGGGCCTAGCATTGTTCCTTGTGCTGGTGGCCATCACCGTGTTCGCCATCGTGGTGGTGACGCAGGGCCGGCGCAATGTGCCGGTGATGTATCCGGGCCGACGCATCGGGCGCAGACAATCGATGCCGGTGCGGGGGTCTTTGCCACTTCTGGTAAATATGGCGGGCATGATACCGATTATTTTCGCCAGTGCCATCTTGAGTTTTCCGGCCATCCTGGCGCAGTTCTTTACGAGCAGCCAGACGCAGTGGGTGCGCAATATCGCGCTTGGCATGCAGGACCTCTTTGCAAACCAGCAAAACTGGGGCTACATCACTATTTACTTTGTAATGGTGGTGCTTTTTGCATTCTTTTACACCGACGTGCTCTTCCAGCAGCAAAATTACGGTGAGAACTTGAAGCGCGTTGGTGCGCAAGTGCCGGGCGTGACCAAAGGCGCGCCCACGCAGCGCTATCTAAACAAAGTGCTCAGGCGTATCACCTTGCCCGGCGCGACGCTGCTGGGGACGGTGGCGGTATTGCCGCTGCTGGTCGGGGTCATGTTTATTGGGGTCACGGGTGGCCACAATGCGTTTTTCGCTATCGGATCCGGCCTGTTGATTGTGGTTGGGGTCGTCAAAGAGACTTTCTTCGGGCTTGAAACGGAATTGAAACTGCGCGGCTATGACGATTCGCTGCTGGTGCACTAGCAACGCCGATGGCGACACACTTGGTGATGATTGGCCCCCCGGGAGCTGGCAAGGGCACGCAGGCTTCGAAGCTGGTGGAGAAATTAGGCCTTGCGCACGTTTCCACTGGTGACATTTTCCGGGAGAACATTCGCAATGAGACCGAGCTGGGAGCACGCGTGAAAATGTTGTTGGAAAGCGGCACGCTTGTGCCTGATGAACTGACGATTGCGCTGGTGCAAGACCGACTGCAGCAGCCCGATTGCCGGCGGGGCGCCGTGCTGGACGGCTTTCCGCGCACCCCGGCGCAGGCTGCTGCTCTGGATTCCATGCTCGCGAAGCAGGGCTTGCTCGTGAATCTGGCGCCCTATATCAGGTTAGACGATGAAGCGGTCATTGCCCGTTTGACCGGGCGGTGCACCGACAGGCGTACGGGAAAGACCTATCACCTGAAATACTACCCGCCACCGGCCGAAGCAGAGTTGGAGCTACGACCGGATGATAGCGGGGAGACTGTGCGGCACAGACTCGATGAGTACCATGAAAACACTGCCCCGCTGTTGGACTATTACAATGAGCGGGGGGTGTTGCAGGAGTTTGATGGTGAGATGACCATTGATGCGCTGACCGATGCGCTGCTTGCGGCTGTGGGGGAGCGGGAAGTTGCGTGATTATCATCAAGTCCGGAAAGGAAATAGCGTTGATGCGGCAGGCGGGTCGCATCGTGGCAACGGTGTTGCACGAGTTGGGAGGGCGCATCCGGCCAGGGGCGACTACGTTGGAGCTAGATCAGTTCGCCGAGCAGCAGTTGACTCTCCTGGGGGCGGAGTCGCCCTTCAAAGGGTATCAGCCGACGCGGACACAGCGCCCATTTCCGGGAGTGACCTGCATGTCTGTAAATGCCGAAATCGTGCACGGCGTTCCGCGGAAGCGGCGGTTGCATGAGGGCGATATCTTGACAGTGGACTGCGGAGCGACTCACCGGGGCTGGATTGCTGATGGTGCGTGGACTTTCGTTGTGGGCGCGGCGAGCGCCGAGGTTCAGGATTTACTTGATGCGACCGAAAAGGCTCTGTATGCTTCCATTAAGTGTGCGCGTGCCGGAAAGCGAACGGGAGACATTGCGGCGACGATTCAGGCGGCGGTCGAGAGGCGCGGGTACAACGTGATTCGGCATCACACCAGCCATGGCGTGGGGCGCAACCTGCACGAAGACCCGCAGATACTTAACCATGGTCGCGCCGGCACCGGGCCGCGCTTGCGTAAAGGGATGACCATCGCGCTGGAGCCGATGGTGCTTTCGGGGAATCCCGACACTGAATTGCTGGACGATGCCTGGACGGTGGCGGCGCTAGACGGTAAACTGACTGCTCATTTTGAACATACTGTTGCCATTACTGAGGGCGAAGCGGAGATTCTGACCAGGCTGTAGGGCGCCGCTGAGGAGACACCATGAAAGTATCTGCATCGGTGAAGAAGCGTTGTCCAAAATGCAAAATTGTGCGACGGCGGGGCCGGGTTTACGTAATATGCGAAAACAAACGCCACAAGCAACGCCAAGGATAGGCGCAGTGCGACGGGAGAGAGAGTGACATGGCTCGAATTGAAGGAGTTGACCTGCCGCGCGGCAAACGCATTGAGATTGCCCTAACCTACATCTATGGCATCGGCAAGCCAACTGCGCAGGCTGTGTTGGCTACTGCCGAGGTGGACGCATCTACGAAAGTGAAGGATTTGACCGAGGCGGAAGTTATCGCTATCAGGGATTGCATTTCGGCTGATTGTCGCGTTGAGGGGGATTTGCGCCGTCAAGTGCAAATGAACATCAAACGGTTGACTGAGATTGGTTGTTATCGCGGCAGGCGACACCGGATGAACCTGCCGGTGCGCGGGCAGCGCACACGCACAAATGCGCGCACGCGCAAGGGGCCGAAGAAAACCGTGGCCGGGCGTGGCCGCAGACGCGGCGCAAGGAAGAAGTAGTGGTGGAGTGAGGGCATAATGGCAACGCAAAGAAAAACATCGAAAAAGAAACGCGAGAAGAGACTGGTGCCGCGTGGGCGCGTTTATATCCGCGCGACATTTAACAATACGATTGTGACTATCACAGATCAACGAGGTGGCGTGATTGCGTGGGGAAGCGCTGGAACGGTGGGTTTCAAGGGTTCTCGCAAAAGCACACCCTACGCGGCGCGGCTGGCGGCGGACAAGGCCGGAAAAGCTGCCATTGATATGGGTATGCAGGAGGCGGATATATTCGTCAAAGGCCCGGGGCCGGGCCGCGAGTCGGCGATAAGGGCAATTCAGGGGCTGGGCATCACAGTGAACTCTATAACCGACAGGACGCCGGTGCCGCACAATGGGTGCCGCCCTCCTAAGAAAAGGCGTGTGTGATCGCTGATTCGGTGGCGAATAGAACGTAAGGAATTAAACTAATCATGGCAAAATACACTGGGCCGGTATGCAAATTGTGTCGGCGCGAGGGCGCAAAGTTGTATCTCAAGGGTTCGCGCTGCCTTTCCCCAAAATGCGCTTTTGACAGGCGTGACTATGCCCCCGGACAGCATGGCCCACAGGCGCAGTGGCGCCGCCGGCGGGATTCCGATTACGCTATCCAGCTGCGCGCGAAACAGCGCGCGCGACGGGTTTACGGGGTGCTTGAGCGTCAGTTCCGTAAGTATTATCGTGAGGCGGTGCGCGCACGAGGGTTGACTGGGCTCGCGTTGCTTCGTCTACTTGAGACTCGCGTTGACAACGTTGTTTATCGACTGGGCTATGCCCGCAGCCGGGCGGAGGCTAGACAACTGGTCTCGCATGGGCACTTCGTGGTCAACGGCATCCGTACCACTGTGCCCTCGGCGCAGCTAGGACCAGGTGATGAGATTGCGGTTCGCTCGGGTTCACGCAGCCGAACCTTTTTCCAGTCGCTCGGCGAGGAAGCGGAAGGTCGCACAACGCCAACGTGGTTGAGCCGGGATGTGGCCACACTTAGCGGCCAGGTGGATGAGATGCCGACGCGGCAAGAGATTGATGAGCCGGTCAATGAGCAGCTCATCGTGGAGTTTTACTCGCGTTGATGATGCTTCCCGGGTGTGGGTTGGCCACACATAATTGACCCTAGGAGGAATGAGATTTGATTTCGATGACAGGCATGGTGTCGCCAAAGATTGAGCGAGATGCGGTCTCGCGCAATTATGGCCGATTTTTTATTAGCCCTCTTCACATTGGGTATGGCGTGACGCTAGGAAACGCGCTGCGGCGGGTATTGCTTTCCTCTTTGGATGGCGTTGCAGTCACTTCTATGCGGGTGGTGGACACATACCATGAATTCACTGATCTGCCCGGGATTCGGGATGACATGACGCAGATATTGCTGCAGGTAAAACAGCTGCGCATGAAACTGCACGAAGGTTCAACGACTAGAATAACCCTGAATGTTCGTGGCGAGGGCACTGTGACGGCGGCCGATCTTGAGTGTCCGGCAGAGCTGGAGGTAGTGAATCCGGACTTGTATCTCTTCACTATGGATTCTGAGTCGGCGGTGGGTGAGATGGAAATGACGGTGCAAAGGGGACGGGGATACTCTCCGGCTGAGGAGCGAGGCCGGCTGCCGGTGGGCGAGATACCGACCGATGCTATTTACAGTCCGGTGAGGAGGGTGAACTGGGATGTGGGACGCGCTCGCGTGGGGCAAGACACGGGCTATGACAAACTGATTATGGAAATCTGGACAGATGGCACCATAGCGCCGGAAGAGGCGCTGAGCGGAAGTGCGACGATATTGATGCATCACCTGCGTGACATTGCCGGCGTGACCGAGGAAATGCTGCTTGATATCGAGGTTGAGGAGCCAGAAGATGCTGTCTCGAGCGAGGTGTTCGAGATTCCTATTGAGCAATTAGACCTTTCCGTGCGCGTGTTTAATTCGTTGAAACGCACCGGTATCACTTCGGTGGGCGAGGTGAAGGATCATATGTCGCGTGGGGACGAAGCCATGATGGCGATCCGAAATTTCGGAGACAAATCACTGGAGGAGCTGCGCGAGAAGATGATTGAGCGTGGCTATGTGGAGGCGGAGGAAGAGCGCGATTCGGAGGAGACCGAGCTGGAAGCGGAGCTGGTTGAATGAGACATCGCATGTTCGGGCGGCGGCTGAATCGCTCCGGTGGGCATCGGCTCGCTCTCAGGCGTAATCTGATCAACGAGTTGCTGCGGCATGAGAGGATTCAGACTACTGAGGCTAAAGCGCGGTCGATTCGGGGTGAGGCTGAGCGAATTATTTCAATCGCAAAGCGCGGACTGCGCAAGGAAGGTGCGACCGCGCAGGTGCATGCACGGCGGGCGGTTTTGCGGCGTTTGAACAACAAAGGTATGGCCGCAAAGGTGTTCGATGAAATCGCGCCTCGGTTTGAAAATAGGCCAGGTGGTTATACGCGCATGTTGAAATTAGGCGCGCGTTCTGGTGATGCAGCCCGGATGGTGATGCTGGAGCTGGTTGAAGATTAACCGGCCGGTTTGCGTAATGTGATTGTGCGAGCGTGTGCGAGTGGGACGCTTCCGAGGGATTATGGAATATGATGGAACAGAATTTCATGGCTTCCAACGACAAGCGGGTCAGCGCACTGTGCAGGCGGAGCTGGAGGCGGCCCTCGGGCGTATTGGCGGCGGTGGCAGGACGCCCGTCAACGCGGCCGGTCGGACTGACAGCGGAGTACACGCGAGTGGGCAGGTTGTCGCGTTTGATCTAGAATGGCGACACGGAGATGAAAAGCTGCTCCGCGCGCTTAACGTACAGCTCCCGACAGACGCCAGCTTGCGCGTGCTGGAAAACGCGGAAAATGGTTTCAATCCACGGCGAGCGGCACGTTGGCGTAGGTACGAATACCGCATTTATAATGCTCCCGTCAGGTCTTCATTGCAGGCGCGCGTGAGTTGGCACGTGTGGCCCAGACTAGATGTGGAAGCAATGCGGGCGGGCGCGTGCTATCTGCTGGGTGAGCATGACTTTGCCACCTTTGGGAGCGCTCCTGACAAACGCGGGCACACGGTACGCATTGTGCGAGAAGTGAAATGGAGTACAGAGGGGAAGCTGCTGGTATTTGCGATTGAGGCGAACGCCTTCCTTTACCACATGGTGCGCAGTATTGTCGGGACGCTGCGCAAGGTTGGGTCGAGGGCGTGGAAGGCTGAAATGATGGCGGAAGTGCTGGCAGCCGGAGACCGCGCCAGATGTGGGACGCTTGCCCCGCCGCAGGGCCTGACATTGGTGGAAGTGAAGTACTGAGGGTAGATTGTGGAAAAGACTTACGTAACGAAAGCGGGTGATATTGAACGGGAATGGATCGTGTTAGACGCGTCGGGGCAGACGCTCGGCAGGCTGGCGACGCGGATTGCCACCCTGCTGCGCGGGAAACATAAACCGCTTTATGCACCCAATCTGGATACCGGTGATTTCGTGGTCGTGGTGAATAGCGGCAGGATTGCGGTGACAGGAAATCGACTGGATGATAAATTGTATCGGCGTCACACAGGCTACCCCGGCGGGTTGAAGGAGATTACGCTGGGACGGATGCTTGAGAAACATCCGGAGCGCGTGATTTGGTTTGCAGTGAAGGGGATGCTGCCGAAGAACAAGCTGGGACGGCAGATGCTGAAGAAACTTAAGATATATGCGGGCGCAGAGCATCCGCACGCGGCGCAACAACCGCGAACACTTGGAAACTGAAGTGCAAGGTGTTATGGAATCTCGAGAATATCACGAAGGCGTAGGACGACGAAAGGCAAGCACAGCGCGCGCGCGCGTGTATCCTGGCGGCAGTGGCGATGTGGCGGTGAATCAAAAGCCGGCACAGAAGTATTTCCCGCGCACGGGTGACATTGACAAACTCCTCAAACCGCTTGGGCTAGCTGGCTGTGAAGGGCAGGTGGATGTAAGTGTGCTGGTCTCAGGGGGCGGAGTGACCGGGCAGGTAGATGCCAGTGTACATGCCATCGTGCGCGCTTTGCTAAAGCTTGACCCGGATGTACGCCCTGCGCTTCGCGGCGCCGGGTTGTTGACGCGAGACGCACGTGTCAAGGAACGAAAGAAACCAGGCCTGAAAAGGGCACGCAAGGCGCCAACCTACACCAAGCGGTAGGCGCTACACAAGGGCCAGGGGGCATACCTTGGCCCTTTTAGGTTCTTCACGACAAAAGTATGACATCGATTATCATAGTTGGACTGGGGCCGGGGCCTTTCGAAGCGCTCACGCGTGAGGCTGGCGAGGCCGTGCTGCAAGCGGTGGAATTGCATCTTGCCGGAGGGTGCGAAACCGGTTGCGATACGGGCGCGGAGGCGCATCGGTGTCCGCAATCGCCGGACGTTGACGCGACTGCTCTAGCGGCCCATGTGGTGGAGCGGGCGAAAAAAGGCGCCGACGTGACAGTCGGTGTTCCGGGCGACCCAGCTGATTGGCAGGCTCTGCTGCAGGAAATGGATGATCTGGCTGCCCCGCTGGGCATTGTCGTCCGGTGCGTGTCTGGAGTGAGTCTGGTCTCGCCGTTGTTGGCTGCGTTGGGTTTTACCGCTCTGCCGGGACTTTATCTGTCCACTGCGGCGCAGCTGGCTTCGAAGTCCCACCCTTCGTTCGCATCTGATTGCCCTGCCCTGGTGTTGCAGCTGCGGTCCAACTCCACGTTGGCCGCGCTCCAAGAGACGTTGTTGAATCAATACCGGCCTGACTTCCGGGTGGCCCTTGTACATTGCGCCGGCCGCGAGAACGAAAAGGTCGAGTGGGTTGTGCTCGGAGATTTAATGGCCAGCACCACGTGTATCGGCCACACGAGCGCACTTTTCCTGCCGCCGGGGGATGAAATGTCTGGCTTTGCCGAGCTGCAGGCCACCGTGGCGCGGCTGCGTGGCCCGGACGGCTGCCCGTGGGACCAGGAACAAACGCACCTTTCGCTGCGCGCCAATCTGCTGGAAGAAGCATATGAAACGCTTGTGGCGATAGATTCTGGCGATTGTGTTGCTTTGGTGGAGGAGCTCGGAGATCTGCTGCTGCAGGTGGTGCTGCACGCGCAAATCGCTATGGATGAGGGGGAGTTTGATATGGCGACACTGATTTCAGGAATCAACAAAAAACTGATGCGACGACATCCACATGTGTTTGCCGGGTTGTCGGTCGAAGGCGTTGAGGACGTTATGCGCAACTGGGATGAAATCAAGGCAGCCGAAAACAGCGGCAAGGCTAGGGAATGCGGTGATGGCGTGCTGTCCGGTGTGCCAACTGTGATGCCGGCGCTTGCGCAAGCGCAAACCTATCAGCGCCGTGCGGCGCGAGTGGGGTTTGACTGGCCTGAGCTGGACGAGGTTATCGAAAAAATCCAGGAGGAAATTGAAGAGCTGCGAACAACTCGTGGATCGGAGCAGAAGATCGCCGAAACAGGCGACTTGCTGTTCGCGCTAGTTAATCTGGCGCGTTGGCTGGACGTTGATGCCGAGAGTGCGCTGCGTGAGACAAACGCGCGTTTCCACTCCCGTTTCGCGGCAATGGAAATGCGTGTCGGGAAGCAGGGCGGCAAGATTCGAGAGCGGTCACTGGCAGAATTGAATGCGCTCTGGGTGCGTGTCAAGGAGAGTCAAGCGTCAAAATAGACTGCGCTATGGATATAATAATGTGTGCGGTGGACGATGGTAATTGTGATGACGGAGCGGAACGAAAAAGGGTCACCGTCACGAATGACCCTTTTCTGTCGGGGCGAGAGGATTTGAACCTCCGACCTCACCGACCCGAACGGTGCGCGCTAGCCGGGCTGCGCCACGCCCCGAGCGAGTGTGATTATAGCGCAAGAGCGGTGGGATGTAAAGAATCGCGGGTGGGCGGCGAATTGCATGGCCAAAAAAACATCAACTCCTGAAAGAAAACGATCCAGCCGGAGATCGTGGCAGCAATGGCTGCTGCCCGGGCTAGGGGTGAAGCGCTGGCTAGTGTTACTGGTGCTCGGGGTGACACTACTGGGTGTTGGGATGTCATTCGTTCTTGTGGAGGTGTACCAGGGAGGGTATCTGCCGCCGGTGCTCGATGCGCTTACCCTGCAGCCGGTGCCGCGCCCGATGAGGGCGTTCGTTCTTGGCGCGGCCGGCCTGGCCGCAGCTGCGTATGCCGTGGCAAGACTGAGTAAGGAGCTACTGGAGCCGTTCACCCCGGTAGGGCTCTCAGTGGCGGCTGTAGTGGCGGACAGGCGGCGCAAGCGACGCGGTCCGCGAGCGGTGGTGATTGGCGGAGGCACCGGAATGGCGATCTTACTGCGCGGGCTGAAGGAGCATACATCTAATATCACCGCCATTGTCACGGTTGCGGACGACGGTGGGTCCTCCGGCAGGTTGCGTAGAGAGCTAGGTGTGCCCCCACCCGGTGACCTCCGGAATTGCATGGCCGCTCTTGCAGACGATGAAGCGCTGCTGACGCAATTATTCCAATATCGATTTAGCGCCGGCGCGAAGGTACAAGGTCACTCGTTCGGCAATTTGTTCATTACCGCGATGACTGAGGTGACCGGATCGTTCGAGAGGGCACTAGCGGTTTCCAGCCAGGTGCTTGCCATCGGTGGCCGAGTGCTTCCATCCACGCTTGACAACGTGAGCCTGACGGCGGATGTGCGTGAAAGCGATGATGAACCTGCGCTGCGGGTAAGAGGGGAATCCGCCATACCAGATAAGAAGGGCCTGATCGAGCGCGTACACTTGCATCCGCAGCAGGCCTCGGCGTACCCGCAGGCAGTGCAGGCGATATTGGGTGCTGACCTGATTGTGGCTGGACCGGGCAGCCTGTTCACCAGCGTACTGCCGAATCTTATGGTGCGTGATATCGCTTCCGCTATCCGGTCAAGCCGTGCTCTGAGTGTGTATGTATGCAACGTGGCCACCCAGCAAGGTGAGACCGATAGATTCTCTGTGGGACAGCACATTCAAATCCTTAATGCGCACACTGAAGGTAGCCTGTTTCCAATCGTGCTCGCCAACAATCACTGTCATGGTGTCTTGTTGCCGGGCATGGATTGGGTTACGGATGGGGAAAACATCAACGGCGTGGGGCAGGTGATTTCGGCTGACGTATTGGATGAGAAAGCCCCGTGGCGTCATCACTCGGAGAAACTGGCCTCGGTGTTGCTGCGGATTTTGAAAAACGGCCTACCGGCCCCGAAGCTTTGATGGCTGCGGGAATGACGCTTATGATTTTGGGAAAGCAATGATTGATTAGGAGGATAAACAGGTGAGAAGAACTAAGGTGGGAATCAACGGTTTTGGGCGCATCGGCCGTCAGGCCCTTAAGGCTATCAATGAGCGCCATGGCGAGACGCTGCAGGTGGTGGCCCTCAACGATCTCGCTGACGTAAATGCGAACGCGCATCTATTTCGCTACGATACTACTTATGGGCGCTACCCCGGCACGGTGAAAGTTGTCGACGACGGGTTGGTGATTGATTCGGAGCCGGTACGGGCTTTTTGCGAGCGTAATCCGAGTGACATTCCCTGGGGCGACCTCGGGGTGGAAGTAGTGATTGAATCCACCGGACTATTTGTCGACGCTGAGGGGGATGCGGATGCGGACAATCCCGGAGCTAGGGTGCATATCGAGCGGGGTGGCGCTAAGAAAGTCATTATTTCTGCGCCCGCGAAAAACGAGGACGTTACGATTGTGCTGGGCGTGAACGACGATAAATATGACCCTTCTCGCCATCACGTGCTCTCCAACGCGTCGTGCACCACCAATTGCCTTGCGCCGCCAGCCAAGGTCGTCAACGATGCCTTTGGCATCGAGCACGGGGTGATGACCACGATTCATGCCTACACAAACGATCAACGTATTCTCGATGTGGTTCACAAAGACATGCGCCGGGCGCGCGCTGCCGCCCAAAACATCATCCCCACCACCACTGGTGCGGCGCGGGCGGTGGCGCTGGTGATTCCCGAATTGCAGGGGAGATTCGATGGATATGCGCTGCGCGTTCCTACCGCGACGGTGTCAATTGTTGATTTTGTGGCGGTTGTCGAGCGGAAAGCGACAGTGGATGCGGTGAACGGCGCGCTGAAGGCAGCCGCGCATGAAGGCCCGATGCACGGCATCCTCGGCTATAGCGATGAGCCGTTGGTGTCTTCGGACTATCGTGGAGATCCGCGCTCCTCGACGATTGATGCCCGCAGTACGCTGGTGATGGGCGGGCATCTGGTTAAGGTAGTGACTTGGTATGACAATGAATGGGGCTATGCCTGTCGTACTGCAGATTTGACCGCAAAAGTGGCGCAGAGCTTATAACGGATGGATTGCAAGACTATCCATGACGTAGATGTGCGTAATCGGCGCGTGCTGGTGCGCGTTGATTTCAACGTGCCGATTGCGGATGGCTGCGTCGTGGATGACACGCGCATACGGGCGGCGGCACCGACGCTGCGTGGCCTGCTCGCGCGGTCGGCCGCGGTGATTCTATGCTCCCACCTTGGGCGGCCAAATGGGGCATGTGTACCTGCACTTTCGCTGCGGCCGGTTGCGGCGATACTGGAGGACATTATGGGCCGAGGGGTGCAATTTGTGGAAGATTGCCTCGGCGATGCAGCTCACGCGTCTGCAGAACGCCTGCTTCCCGGCGAGATGTTGCTGCTGGAGAATACGCGCTTTCACGCCGGGGAGAACCGGGATGACGCAGAAATGGCGCGTGAACTTGCGGAACTTGCGGATGTGTTTGTGAACGATGCATTTGGTGTGGTGCACCGCAAGCATGCATCGACGGTGGGCGTGGCGCAGCATTTGCCGGCGGTGGCTGGGCTGCTGCTAGAAAAGGAACTGGAGTACCTTGGGCGAGTCTTGAACCGGCCGAGGCGGCCATTTGTTGCTATTCTTGGCGGCGCGAAAATACCTGAAAAAATAGGCGTGATTGAGAGCTTGCTGGAACGTGCTGATCGCGTGCTGATTGGCGGCGGTATGGCAAATACGTTTTTCGGAGCACAGGGCATCGAGGTGGCGGAGTCGTTGGTGACAGACGCGGCGTTTGAGACGGCGCGGGCGCTGCTGGAGCAGGCTGGTGACAAACTGGTGTTGCCGACTGAAGTGGTCATTGCCGATAGTTTCTGTGCTGACGCGGAACTCAAGAGCATTCCTGTAACCGAAGGCGTGCCGAGTGGCTGGCGCATACTTGACATTGGTGATGCCACGGTGGAGAGATTCGCCACACACGTGAGCACCGCGAGGATGATATTATGGAATGGCCCGATGGGCGTATTTGAGTTGCCGCCATTTGCCGCCGGCACAAACGCTGTCGCGCAGTTAATTGCCAAGAGCGACGCTACCAGCATTGTGGGCGGCGGCGACTCGGTGGCTGCTGTTCGCCAGTCCGGGTTGGCGGGTGAAATAACGCATATCTCAACCGGTGGCGGCGCGAGCTTGGAATTCCTACAAGGCAAGGTGCTTCCGGGTGTGGCAGCATTGGACCCCGTGCATTGACTAAGTGGTCAGCAAATGATTACGCGACGAAGAGCGATTATCGCTGGAAACTGGAAAATGTTCATGTCGCCAGAGAAGGGAGCCGCGCTGGCGCGCGAGATCGTGGAAATCCTGGGTAAAACTCCGGCCGTCGAAACTGTGCTTTGCCCGCCCACCGTCACTCTGACGGCTGTCGCGGAGGAGCTCCGGGAAACAGAAATCTGGCTGGGCGCGCAGAATATTCATTGGGAAAACGAGGGCGCGTACACAGGCGAGGTTTCGCCCACGATGCTGGCAGGATGGTGCGACTACGTGATTATTGGGCACTCTGAGCGACGGCAGTATTTTGCGGAGAGCGATGATAATGTCAATCGCAAGGTGAAGGCGGCTCTCGCGCAAGGCCTGAAGCCGATCATATGCGTGGGCGAGAATCTTGACGAAAACGATGCTGGGCGTACGGGGGAGGTAGTGGCTCGGCAGGTAAACGCTGCTTTTAAGGGCCTCAACGAGGGTGAAACGCTGCGCACTGTGGTGGCGTACGAGCCGGTGTGGGCCATCGGCAGCGGGCGGGCTGCCACACCCGGGGGAGCCAACTCGGTCTGTGCGGCACACGTGCGTGCCCCCCTGTGCGCGTTGTTTGGGGGCGGAGTGGCAGAGGCGGTGCGCGTGCAGTATGGCGGCAGCGTGAAACCCGATAACATAGCGGAGTTCATGGCCGAGCCAGACATCGACGGCGCGTTGATTGGTGGTGCCAGCCTTTCCGCTGAGAGTTTCTGCGCCATCGTTAATTCCGCGCGCTGATGACGCCGGGGCATCCGGCTCCAGTTGGCCCCATTTGCCAATCATGACAATCAGCCCGTACCTGGAGCCGTGGGTCTGGCTGTTGGGCACAATTCCACTACTTCTCTTCTTGCAGCGCTGGATATCCCGACACATGCAGATAATTTTTTTGTTGCTCACTCGCCACACCGGAATGGCGATGCTGTTGAATCAATTGGTCTTTCTTCCGGGGGTGCTGCTGCACGAACTCAGCCACTGGGTGCTGGCACGATTGCTAGGCGTGCGGACCATGGGTTTCTCGGTGTGGCCCATGCGTCAGGCGGATGGATCTCTGCGATTAGGGTATGTGCACACGCAGAAGGTGGATTTCCTGCGCGAGGCTCTGGTGGGTGTAGCACCTCTGCTGACCGGGTGCGCCGCGGTAGTGGCGATTGGGCTGTGCGTTTTGGAATTGGATCAGGTGGCGCTGGCCTTCGGGAGCGGCGACTGGGCGAACGGTTCGCACGGGCTGGTGAAAGTGTTGCAGTCCGCTGATTTGCTCATCTGGGTGTATGTTCTCTTCGCGCTGAGCAATACCATGATGCCCAGCGCAAGCGATCGGCGTGCCTGGCCACTTGTTGGGGGCTTGCTTCTTGCTCTCGGTGCAAGCTTGTATTATTTTGGGATGGGGCCGGTCATCCAGGGCGCACTGGGTGAAGGCATGGCGGCCGGGGTGCGCGTAATGGCTACGGCTTTTACAGTGACCATTGGAGTGGATCTAGCATTGCTGCCCGCCATTTTGGGCGCAGAGTGGATGCTCTGGCAATTGCTTCCCGAGCGGCGTTTGGAGAGATTACGATAAAGGGTGTTTGCGAGACAGGCGCATGAGGTAGACAATCGTGACCGTCATCAAGAGCAACAATGCCACCAGTTTGATTAACTGCGATCCGGCCGTCAGTGAAAGCACTCCAAAAGCTGCCGCGGCCGCCCAGTATCCCACTACGATGCGGCGCTGAGAATATCCACGGTCAATTAATCGGAAGTGCAAATGGCCGCGGTCGCCGAGCAGGATTGACGTGCCCCGGCGGTAGCGGTCGATGATCTGCCAGGCGGTATCAGTGATGGGCACGGCCATCACTAGCAATGCCGTTGCAAGGCGGGCGGGCGCTAGGATTGACAGTGTGGCCAAACCGTAACCCAGCACCATTGCCCCGGCGCCGCCAAGGAAGACGCGGGCCGGGCTGAAATTGAATGGCAGCAACCCCAAGCACGCGCCAGCTAACGCAAGGGCGTAAAGAGAGACACGCTGCTGCCCCAGTGAGAGCATATGCACGGCGAACAGAATTGCCGCGATGGCCCCGACCCCGGCGGCCAACCCGTCGAGTCCATCAAGCCAGTTAACCGTGTTCATCATGCCGATAATCCAGAAGCAGGTAAGCATGAAGACCAACGCTGGGCCCACAATTGGTATGAGATGCAATTCAATTACAACCCCGGAAACAGGATTAGTGAAGCGCTCGATGAACACCGTAGCGCTGACGGCGATGATGGCGGCACCTAATTGAGCTAGCAATTGCGGCAGCCAGCCCAACTCGCGCCAGTCATCCAGAAGGCCGATTGGGAAAAGGAAAGCACATCCGAGCAGCACGCCAACGATGCGGCGCGCGTCATCCGGGTTTGAGAGCGGCGCCGCTGCGTATGCGAGCGCGCTTGCGGCGGCGAATCCGGCGAAGAGAGCCACCCCTCCAATGCGGGGCAAAGGTTGCCGGTGGTGGTGGCGCGCGCGCGGCCTATCTACCAGGGCGCGCAGCCGCGGACCAAAGCGGGCAGCCAACGCCGTTCCCAGAAAGGCTACTCCGCTCGCGAGAGCAAACACCTGCAACGAGAGGAGCATATTAGCGGGCTGCGCTGCGCGTGGCCCTAAGTGGCGAACTGACGGTCTCCCGCATCGCCGAGGCCGGGCACGATGAACCCGATGTCGTTTAGGTGCGAATCTACTCCAGCCACATGGATTGGGACATCGGGATGGTCGCGCTGCAGCCGCTCCACACCTTCCGGGGCCGCTATCAGGCCGATGTATTTGATTATCTCCGCGCCCCAGGATTTGAGCAGACCACAGGCAGCGGAGGCGGAACCCCCGGTGGCCAGCATCGGGTCAAGCAGCAGGCACGTTCTCTCGGCGGCGTCCGTGGGCCTATTGACGTAATACTCAATCGGCTCCAACGTGTGTTCATCACGCTTCAGGCCAATGTGCCAGACTACGGCGTCGGGAACAAGAGTGTGGATAGCGGACACCATTCCGATTCCAGCGCGCAGCACCGGCGCCAGCGCAATATTGGCTTTCAAGGTTGTGCCGGTTGCGGCGCCCATCGGGGTGGTGACGTCAATGGTATCAGTCTTCAGGTCTGCAGTGGCCTCGTATGCCAGCAGAGAGCTCAGGTCACCGACAAGCTTTCTGAACGCTACCGGCGGAGTGCATGTTGCGCGCAAACGACTTAGTTTGTGGGCCACCAGTGGGTGGCGGCTGGGAAAGACGTTGCTCATTGTCGCCTCCAATCCATTTTCGTGCTGATTGTAACCTGAATGCCGGTGGCTGGCAAACGGCGACCGGATGCGGCAGACTGCCTTTGGCAACAGGGCGCATTTTGCTTAGTGCGAGTATCGCGACTATAATGCTGCCATAGTGGTTCAGGCTGAGAGAGTGGTGACCGGCAAGGCGCGTCCGGATGATGCGGCCGAACTTTCATTGCGCCCCGGGCGTCTCGCTGAGGTAATCGGGCAGGAGCGCGTTAAGGAGAATCTCGAGATTCTGATAGCCGCCGCGAGCGGACGAGACGAGGCCGTCGACCATGTACTGCTGTACGGTCCGCCCGGGCTGGGCAAGACCACGCTGGCGCATGTGATTGCCAATGAGATGGGCGTGAACATTAAGGTGACAGCCGGGCCTGCCATCGAGCGACAAGGTGACCTGGCAGCCATCCTGACGAACCTTCAGGCGGGCGACGTACTTTTCATCGACGAGGTGCACCGACTGGGTCGAGCGCTGGAGGAGGTACTTTACCCCGCCATGGAGGATTTCGCCCTTGACATCGTTATCGGCAAAGGCCCGAGCGCGCGCAGCATTCGGCTGCAGCTGCCGCGTTTCACTGTGATTGGTGCTACCACCCGCTTGGCGCTGATGACGGCCCCGCTGCGGGCACGTTTCGGGGCGGTGTTCAGGTTGGATTATTACAGTGTGGCGGCGATGAAGGCGATAGTGCGGCGCGCAGCTGAAATCTTGCATGTGCAGGTGGAGCAGGGCGGGGTGGCGGAGATCGCCTGCCGGGCGCGGGCCACTCCGAGGGTGGCGCTGCGGCTGCTTCGGCGCGTGCGCGATTACGCTCAAGTGCGCGCGGATGGCATCATCACTGCCGGTGTTGCCCACGACGCTCTGGATTTACTAGACGTTGATGAACTGGGCCTCGACGAGATTGATCGGCGCATGATGCGCGCCATCATAGACAAGTTCTCGGGCGGGCCAGTCGGGCTGGACACTATCGCGGCCTCCATCAGCGAGGAGGCAGACACAATCATGGACGTGTACGAGCCGTATCTGCTGCAACTCGGCTTTTTGGAGCGCACTTCGCGTGGGCGCAAGGCGGCGCGGCAGGCTTATGAGCATCTGGGTGTCGCCTACCCCGAGGACGGACAGCGCAGCTTGCTCTGATGCGCGGTTGTGGTTGAACCGCTCGTGCTGCCGATAATTTTCACACAGCGCAATGGGCGAAAACAACTCTCTGCGCACTGACGATTTCGACTTCCATCTTCCTCCCGAATTCATCGCTCAAACGCCGGCGAAGCCGCGCGATGCGGCGCGGCTGTTAGTATTGCGGCGTGGAAAAAGGAGAATTGCGCATAGGCATGTTACTGACCTTGTCTCCTACCTGAGGTCGGGAGACGTGCTGGTTTTGAACGACACGCGTGTGCTGCCGGCCCGGCTGCAGGGTAGAAAAGAATCCGGCGGAAAGGCAGAGCTATTGCTACTGAAGCGGATTTCAGCGCGTACTTGGGAGGTTCTCGTCGGAGGCTGTGGTTTGAAGGTGGACGCACGTGTCGTGATTGGTGATGGTACGCCTATTGCTACAGTATTGGAGGAAATCAGCGGTCCACGGCGATTGGTTCGTTTTTCGTGTGCAATTACGCCGCTGCTGAACGGGATTGGAGAAATGCCGCTGCCGCCGTACATTAGGAGTAAAATTAATGACGATGAACGGTATCAAACGGTGTATGCTGCTGAGCCTGGATCAATCGCGGCGCCGACGGCTGGGTTGCACTTTACATCTGGGCTACTCGCTGAAATTCGTGCGATGGGCGTAAACGTACCGTGCGTCACTCTTCATGTTGGTTTGGATACCTTTGCGCCGGTGCAAACTGAGATGATTGATGACCATCCTATTCATAGGGAGTGGTGCTGTTTGGACGAGGCTGCAGCGGAGATAATAAATCGTGCTCGCCGAGGCGGCGGGCGCATCGTGGCTGTTGGCACCACCACGGCGCGCGTGCTTGAGACGGCTGCACGCTCGGCTTCCTGTGACCGGGTTGCGCCCGTGTGCGGCGAGACCGATCTTTTTATCACCCCGGGATACCGCTTCAGCGCGGTGGACGCATTGCTGACCAATTTCCATTTGCCGCGTTCCACGCTCCTGATGATGGTCGCGGCGTTTTGTGGCGCGGGCGGGCGGGCAAGCATTCTCGACGCTTATAAACATGCGATGCTGGCCGGATACCGGTTCTACAGCTTCGGCGACGCAATGCTTATACTGTGAACGCCCTGGTGACTATGGCCTTGAAATAAGGGGCGAATCTTGGTAGAATATCGGCTCTCCGAGGGCGCATGGCGGTGTTTCAGTGATTTACGTTGACGGGTTAACCAAATGGTACGGCGACATCGAGGCGCTGCATGAAGTCGCATTCCATGTCGCCCCGGGCGAGATTGTTGGGCTGCTTGGCCCAAATGGTGCGGGAAAATCAACCACCATAAAATGCCTGACTGGCTATCTGCACCCGGACGAAGGCAAGATTAGCGTTGATGGGCTGGATGTGCTCCAGCAGCCGCGCGAGGTGCAAGCTCGGGTAGGCTATCTGCCGGAGAACACCCCGCTCTATGCCGACATGTCGGTGCAAGCTTATCTGAGAATGATCGCTGACCTGCGCGAAGTGCCGGAAATCGAGCAGCGCGATTTGCTCTCCGCTGCGATTTATGCCACCGGCCTGCAAGAGCGCCTGACGCAACCAATTGGCGAGTTGAGTAAAGGCTTCAGGCAACGCGTCGGCCTCGCCCAGGCTATATTGCACCAGCCACGCCTGCTCATTCTGGATGAACCCACCATCGGCTTGGACCCCACCCAGGTAGTAGAGGTACGCAATCTGATAAAGGGCCTCGCCAGCCGCAGCACCATTCTTTTCTCCTCGCACATATTGTCGGAAGTGGAGGCGATCTGCGACCGGGTGATAATTCTGATAAACGGCGAAGTGAAAGCTGACGCGCGTCTCCAGGAACTAGCGCAGACCACGGACGCTACCCTGGTGCTGCAAAAAGAAGTGGACGGAGCCGAGAAAGCGCTGGGCGCGCTGTCAGGCGTGCGCCAAGTGCAACCGCTGCGCACAACTGAAGGTTACAGCGGGTTCCGCATTTTAGGGGCGGAAGAATTTGACCTTTGTCCGGCGGTTTTTGATTTGGCGCGCCGGCAGGATTGGCCGTTGCGCGAACTGCGCCGCGATGTGCGTACCCTCGAGACTGTCTTCAATGAATTGGCCGGAGCTGCATGAAACAGGCGCTAATCGTTGCCCGCAAAGAAACTAACAGCTACTTCGGGTCGCCAATGGCGCTGATTTTCGTGGGCGTCTTTCTTGCGGCGACACTTTTCACTTTCTTCTGGGTAGATACGTTCTTTTCGCGCGGGATCGCTGACGTGCGCCCGCTGTTCAACTGGATGCCGTTGTTGCTTATTTTCTTGGTCGCAGCCCTGACCATGCGCCAGTGGAGCGAAGAGCAGCAATCGGGCACGCTGGAAATTTTGCTGACATTACCGGTGCGGCTGACTGATCTTGTGTTGGGCAAATTCCTTGCCGTGATGGCGCTGGTGAGCGTGGCGCTGGCGCTGACAGCCTTCCTGCCGCTCACTGTCGCATTTCTGGGGAACCTTGATTGGGGACCGGTCTTCGGCGGCTACTTGGCAGCCGTGCTGCTGGCGGCAGCCTACGCTGCCATCGGGCTTTACGTCTCGGCGCGTACCGACAACCAGCTGGTGGCACTTATTGTCACTGCGCTGCTTGGCGGCGCGTTTTATCTGATTGGCGCGAGTGGCTTCACCGATTTCTTCCCCGACCAAATGTCCGAAATCTTCCGCGCTCTCGGAACCGGCGCGCGCTTTGAGAGCATCGAGCGTGGCGTAATTGATTTACGTGATCTGGCTTACTATCTATCGCTCACCGGCATTTTCCTCGCTCTCAATGCACTGGCGCTGCAACGTCAGGGTTGGAGCGAGGGCGAAAACACGCTGGGGCATCGCCGCCGCGTTTCGTTAAGTGCCGTGCTGGTCATCCTCAACCTGATTGCGCTCAACATCTGGCTTTTCCCGCTGCGCGCTGTGCGGCTCGACCTGACCGCGCAGCAGGAATACAGTCTCTCGCACGCCACGCGCGACTTGCTGGCCAGCGTGCAGGAACCGCTGCTCATTCGCGGCTATTTCAGCGACAAGACTCATCCGCTTCTCGCCCCGCTTGTGCCGCGCATCCGCGATATGTTGCACGAATATCGACTCGCTTCCAACGGCAATCTGGTGATTGAAATCATCGACCCGCTGCAAGACTCGGAGAAAGAAGCCGAAGCCAACCAGACTTACGGCATTCACCCCACGCCGCTGCAAGCCGCTGATCGCTATGGCGCGTCGGTGGTCAATGCCTACTTCGATGTTCTCGTGCGCTACGGTGATCAGCATGTGGTGCTCAATTTCCAGGACTTGATCGAAGTGGAACCATACCGCACTGGGCAAGTGGACGTGCGCCTGCGCAACCTAGAATATGACCTGACGCGGGCGATTAAGAAGGTGTTTTACGGCTTTCAAAGCATCGATTCCATTCTGGGGGCGCTGGGCGACCCGGTTAAGCTGACGCTTTACGTCACCCCGAACACGCTGCCTGTACCGCTGGCACAGGCGCCGCAGGCCATCGGTAAGGTGGCAGCTGCCCTGGAAGCAGAATCCGGCGGCAAGTTCGCCTTCGGGATAGTGGACGTTGACTCGTCCGGCAGCCCGTTGTCCCGTCAGGATTTGTACGACCGTCACGGTCTGCAACCGATTCCAGTCTCGTTCTTCTCACCGGACACCTATTATCTGTATATGCTCCTTGAAATGGGCGCTGACGCGCAGGTCTTGTATCCCAGCGGCGACCTGAGCGAGGCCGGCATCCGCACTGCGATAGAATCGGCGTTGAAGCGCGCTTCCACCGGCTTCCTGAAAGTGATTGGCCTCTGGACGCCGCGTGATGTTCCGCAACAAAGTGGCTTCGGGCAGCAGATGCCTTCGTTCAAGCGCTATGACTTGCTGGCGCAGGTGCTGCGCGAGAATTACATCGTGAGACCGTTGGATCTTACTGATGGCGAAGTTCCGCCGGATGTGGATGCGCTCATGGTGATTGCGCCGCAAGACATGAGCGACGTGCAACGTTACGCGATTGACCAATACTTGATGCGCGGCGGCGCTGTGGTGGCGGCTGCCGGAAACTACATCATGCAGCCCGACCAATTCACCGGCGGGCTGGGGCTGCTGCAGGTGACGATGGGATTGCAGAAAATGCTCGCGAGTTATGGCATCAATATCGAACAGAAATTGGTGCTCGACGCGCAAAACGAGCCTTTCCCGGTACCGGTGACGCGCGACCTGGGTGGCATTCAAGTGCGCGAGATCCACGCCATGAGCTACCCGTTCTTTGTCGATGTGCGCCCGGACGGGATGGACCGTGAAAGTCCGATTCTGGCCAGCTTGCAGGCGGTGACACTGAACTGGCCTTCGCCAATCACCGTGGATGAGAGCGCAAATGCCGATCGGGAAGTGACCATGTTGTTGCAGTCCAGCGCTGAATCGTGGGCGACAAGCGATACCAATATCCAACCGAACACGGATTTGTATCCCGAATTGGGGTTCCCACTTGGGGCGGAGCGCGAACCGCATGTTCTTGCGGTTTCGGTGCAGGGTATTTTCGAGAGTTTCTTTAAGGACAAGCAATCTCCGCTGCAGAAAGTTGACCAAGGCACGGGCGAAGTGGTGAACCCGGACGCGGTGGGCACGCTGGAAAGTTCCCCGCCGACAGCGCGGCTGGTGCTCTTCGGCAGCGCCGAGTTTCTGAATGACACCGTCTTCGATCTCTCTTCCAGTATGTCTGGCGACCGTTATTTGAACAGCTTGCAATTGGCGGAGAACGTCGCAGACTGGTCGGTGGAGGAACTGGATTTGCTCAGCATTCGCTCGCGGGGAACTGCCTCGCGCCCGCTGTCGCCGCTCTCCGAGCGCGAGCAGACTTTTTGGGAGACGGCCAATTACATTCTGGCGCTGGCTGCTGTGTTCGTGTTGGGCTGGATCTGGCGCGCGCGCCGGCGCAACGAACAGCCGATGGCGTTGACGCCAATCGAGAAAACGGCCGTGGCGCGATGATTACTTCACTGAGAACCGGGACTTTCGACCGTGCCAATCAGCTGCTGGGCGGCCTGCTGGTGGCGCAGGTTGTGTTGGCGGCGGTTGTGTTTTGGCCACGAGTAACCGTGGCCGATGGCGGACTGCTCTTCGCGGGTCAGGCGGAAGCTGAAATTGTTGTGCTTGCCATAACTGACGGCGATGGCAAGCGCGTGGCACTGGCGAAAGACGGGCAGCAATGGGTGCTTCCGGAAGCGGACGCGTTTCCTGCCGATGGCGACAGAGTGGCGCCGCTGTTGCGGAAAATCGAGCAACTGCGTACCGGCCGGTTGGTGACGGTAACCGAGGGTAGCCACGTGCGGTTGCAGGTGGCTGAGCAAAAGTTCAACCGTAAGATGCTAATTACCTGGTCAGACGGAGCGCAAAACACGCTGCTGCTGGGCAGCACCGCCGGGGCCGGTGCGACGCACTTCCGCCTGCTCGAGGATGATGAGGTCTATTTGACTGCGGATTTGACGCCGTGGGAGGCGAATACTGCTGCATCGAATTATATCGATACGCAAATCTTCAACGTGTCGCGCGATGCCATTACCGCCATCACCCTGCAGAATCTGAACGGCAGCTTCACTTTCGTGAAGCGCGATGAAAAATGGACGTGGCCGGAGATGGCCGCGGACGAGATGCTGGACGATACCGTGCTGAACGGATTGCTTACGCAGGTGAGTTCGGTGCACATGATTGCGCCTCTAGGTAAGGCGCCGAAACCGTCGTACGGGCTCGACCAGCCGCTGGCGACTGCAACAATCACAGCGGAAGTTGGCGACGCGCTTCAGCAGCATGTGTTGCGTGTGGGCGCTGAGCGCGGGAGCAATTATGTGTTCAGCGCTTCCGGGGCGGAATATTACGTGAGTGTTTCAGCGTACACTGCCGGCCATCTGATTGATAAGACTCACGCTGATTTCGTGCAAGCCTCGCCGGAAGAAGAAGCGAGTTAGAGCCACACAGCTGTGATTAGCAGCGCAGCCCCCCTTCCAGAGCTAGCAGACGCCGTTTGGTGCGCAGCCCGCCCCGGCCGCTGTACCCACCCAGGCTGCCGTCCGCCGCGATGACACGGTGGCAGGGAATGACCAAGGGAAGCGGGTTGCGGGCATTGGCTCCGCCCACAGCGCGCGCAGCTTGCGGGCGTCCAATCTGGGCAGCGATTACGCCGTAAGCGCGCGTTTGGCCGTAGGGCACACTAGCGACCGCCAGCAGCACCTCGCGCTGAAAACCCGTGAGAAAGCTGAGATCAACGGGTATTGAGAACTGCGTGGGCGCGCCGTGCAGATACTCGCGCAGCTGGGCTCGTGCGGAAGAAAGCCCGTCTTCGGTTGAAACCACCGCGATTTGGTGGTCCGCAGCCAGATGCATCAGAAATTGCCCCGTGCTGATGTTGTAAGCGATTGCAATCAGCCCTCGCTCCGATGCGGCCAGATGGAGCACATCGAAAACGGGAATGTCGGTGAGAGTAGTGTGCCGCAGTGTGGGCTGAGGGTTACTGACGGGCATCTCCAGATCTCGCGAAGAATCTTACAAATGCATCCAATAGAATACCGAATGACCGCCCGAGATTGAAGTCGTCTTCATCGGGGTCAAGACGGATGCCAATTCCATGCGGATTGATTGTAACATCTTTCGGATGCGCGAACGCCATAACCATGCGTGGTCATCTGAACAATCTCGTCAGAAGTGACCTTGTGTCAGGCGGAATTGTCAATCTGGAAACTTGCGCTATCCTTCAGCCCATGGCGGGCCGACAGGCACGAATGTGAGCGACTTGCTGCTCTGGATTTGGTGCTGATTGGCTATCTGGCGACCATGTACAATTGGTGCGGGCTTTGGCAACTGAGTGAGCTGGCGATTTGACTTCAATCCTCGGTGTTGACATCGGCGGATCCGAAATCAGAGGTGCTCCTGTGGACGTGCTTTCTGGTGCGCTCACCGCCTGGCGACACGAATACCCCAAGCCGCAGCCGGCGACTCCCGCTTCGGTGGCAGAGGCATTGCGCGGCCTCACGCGCCATTTTGGCTGGGAGGGACTAATTGGCTGCGCGTTTCCCGCCATGGTGCGGGCGGGAGTGGTGCACACCACGTCCAACGTGGACGAGAGCTGGATCGGAATGAATACCCGCGACTTGCGCTCTCGAAGGCGTCCGGCTGTGCACTGACGGTCCTTAACGATGCCAACGTGGCCGGCAGGAACTTGTCATGAATCGACTGGATACAAGCGCACAAACCCGCAACACGGGAAGGCAAACCCGGCTCCTAAACCAATTAGAGAGAGCCAAGCAACTGTACCTCATGGGTGATTTCACTCAGAAGGAGTATCTCTTGGAGAAGGCACGTGTCGAGAGCGTCATTGCAGAACTGGCACCCGTCACGAGAACGAGCGTGTTAGACGCGGGAGAATTCTTACAGGACTTCGGGCAGATTTAGAGAGTGATTACAGATGAGGAACGAAAGAAATTGCTGGGCTCGACTATCGACATCGCCTACATACTAGAAGGCTCCATCAAGGCCATCAAGCCCAAGCCAAGCATGTACAACCTGCTGCACGCGACTATAGGTCGTGATCAGCCCGATAAGAGCCCTCTTGTAGTACGACTGCGGTCCCGACGGGCATCGAGTACGCATGTGACATACGCATCCTCGCACCTGATGAAGACCTGTGGGTGAAATGGAGTCGGGCTTAGGATCGGCCACCCTGGTCACAAGACTATTTCACAGTCTGCGTTGGTTGTGAGGGACACGTCTTCTCGCGCAACGAACGGGGGGATGAGTGGGTTGGTAACACCCCCCTGCCCTTCACAGGCAATGGATTGCGCGCGATAGCGGACAAAAAACGCCAAATCGAGACACTTTGTGTCGGGCGCTGCTTCCTTTCAGGAAGTTTCTAGGGAATACTTAGTCTTCCACCAACAACCGACCCTGAGAGTAAAACACCGGCCTATTAATCAGTTGCTGTTGAAATTGCACCAGTAAACTAATCCCTAATCCAGCTAACCTTGTACCCTGTATGCTCATCCGGGAGGGGAAGGTTTGGGTCATGTACAAACCACTTTCCTGTACTTTCTGTCTCATTACAAGTGAGCTCAAAATGGCACATGGCAATGCCAATGTCAATGCGCTGCAGATCTGCTTTACCTGTCCATTTAAGGACTGCCTGGTTCTGGTAGCCCGGGGTACGCCGCAGATAAAAATGGAAACTATCATCTTTTTTTACTACCTTCCAGGGCTGTCTGTTAGATGCAGACGGAGCCAGGCGCAGCATCTCCAGGGGCACTGAAAACGGCTCAGCCGCCTCCTTTGTAAGCGGCGTTTCAAAATTTTCACTG
>Ga0187833_10001041_pt1 | contig 32584 bp, 38 predicted proteins | sample ETNtaG_37_FD_167968 | JGI IMG/M metagenome (GOLD analysis project Ga0187833, IMG submission 167968) | Marine microbial and viral communities from oxygen minimum zone, Eastern Pacific Ocean - ETNP2014_SV_400_PacBio MetaG (Illumina Assembly) | ecosystem: Environmental > Aquatic > Marine > Hypoxic...
TTAGATTTTTACCACTCCTTAACAGAACTAAACGTTTAAAAACACTTTTCTGTTCATTTGTTTATTGAGAAGAAGGAGGTTAATATGGAAGAAGAAACAAATACTGAAGGAGAAGCTGTTGAAGAAGCTGGTGCTGAGGAAGCTGAGCCTGTTGCTGAAGAATCTGCTGAAGAATCATCATCTGAAGAAGCTGAAGGTGGAGAGGAAATTGGTGGGGAAGCTAGTGAAGAGAGTCCTGCTGAAGAAGCTGTAACTGAAGAACCTGCGGAAGAAGCAAGTGAAGGAGAGGCTGAATCTACTGAGGAAGCTGAACCTGCGGAAGATGCTGGTGAGGAAGCTAAAGAGGAATCTACAGAATAAATTTAATTTTTATTTTTTTAATCTATTTCTTTTTGTTTTTATTTATATTTTTAGATAATTGTTTGGTTTAGATTTTTTAATGCTATCTTGTTTAACATGTCTACTACGTAGTCGCTTTGTAGGGCGAAGCCTAGATTGTCGCCGGTTACTTTGAAATTATTTATTCCTATGACTTTTCCTTCAGTGTTTATTAGAGGGCCTCCGGAGTTTCCGGGGTTTAGGGCTGCGTCTGTTTGGATGTATGCAGGTAATTGATTGATTCCTTGCCTGTTTCTTCCTGAGACTATTCCTTCTGATACTGAGAAAGATAATCCGAGAGGATTTCCTATGGCTATTACTTTTTCTCCGATTTGTACGTTATCTATTGAATCGAATTTTAGAGAATTGTAATCTCCCTCTATTTTTAGTAAAGCTAGGTCTAGTTGTTCATTATATCCCACTAGTGCCACTGGTTTGATTAGCCTTTCTGAGGTTAGGGCGTTTGCGCTGGTTGCTCCGGCTAATACATGGGCGTTTGTGACTAAGTAACCTTCGTTTGTTATTATAAACCCGGTTCCTTGTGCTTTGTCTGTTCTAATGCTGACTACAGAAGGTATAGATTGTTCTATTATTCCCGAGAAATCTGCGCTGGCTTTTGCTTTTAGTTGAACAATTTCGGTTTCTAGATCTTGGTTTGCTTGTAAAAGGGAATCTGATAATTGATTTATCTTGCTTTGTAATTCTGCGTCGTTGTTTTTAATTTTTTGGTTAGTAGATGATTGGTAGAAATCTAGAGCTTGGTTTGTTTCTGCGAGTTTGAGTGAGAGAGTTATTGTGAAAGATAGTTGTAGAGCTAGCAATAGGACCATTAGTAATAACAAGTGGACTATGTATTTTTTTGTCCAGTGTTCTTGGAGTTTCTTTTCGTTTTTTGTATCAGTCTTTTTTTGTTTTGGCATGTTGTTGCTACTATTGTTTGAGAAAGGTTGAGAGGTTTAAATAGGTTTTGCGGTCATATATCTTGAGCATAGTCGCCATATAATCTAATTGGGATTGATTGCGCTATATCTGTTAGACCAACTGCAATTACATTAACTCCAAAATCAGAGAATCTAGTCCTCAAAGATTCAAAAACACTTCTTTCTAATCGCGACATATTTCTTTCCTGAAATAAATCATAGAGATTTGTATCTTTAGGTATCTCTGGTGACCCATTTCCTTCTTGATGCCCTTCACTAGATTTAGAAGAACTTTCATCATAAGTGCTAGTTGCACTGGTCACTAGTTCGCGTTCAACAGGAATAGGATTGTTTTCTTCAAAACCGTCAAATAATATTTCATCTAAATTGTATCTTCTTGCACTCCTTGATAGATGCCTCTTAGCGATTTTGTCAGCATCAATCTTGAATTCCTTTACTTCTGTTAAGTATTTCCTAGCACTTGTTACTTTGTATCCAATAGCAGCGGAGATTGTTAATGATTGCTTATCCTTAGTGAATACATTTAAATTTCCGAATTCAAATTCATCATATCTGCAATCAACCTTTTCAATAGCCCCTATAATTGGCCAGTGCCAATAATAGTGCGGTTTAATTAAATCGGTTGTAGGATTTCCTAGTCTAAATCTCAAACCTTGTTCGTATACTCTAATTTCTTTATATGGAAAAGCGTTCTTTATATTTTGAAAAAGTATAGGTAATGCTTGACTCCAATCTGCCATCTTTTTATTTTTTATATTTAATACTGTACTAGAATCAAGTTTTGGGGCACTAACCAAACAACAATCCGCCCACCTGCTTTTCAGCGAAGTTTATAATGAGTTTAAGTTTATAAAGATTTGGGGTGCTTATTGAGTTGGAGGGGTTGTTGATTTCTAGCTACATAAAGTTTAAATAATAATCAAGTTATCCTAAGATAGGATGGTAAGGAAATTAAATCCCTAGCTGTCTATTTAAAAATTGATATGAAAATGGATGATAAGAAGAGTGTGATAAGTGGTTTGGTTGAGGATGCTATTACTGGATTGGGTTTGGATTTTGATGAGGAGCCGGTGAATAAGGCAGGGGTTTTTGGGGAGGGGTTTGGAGTTGGTGGTTTGGATAAGAGAGGGGTGGTTGGGGGTGTTGATGGGAATGAGAGAAAGGAGAGAGGTGATGGGAATGATAATAGAGAGAAGGTAGTTTCTAGTGGTGATGTTAAGATGGAAGAGGATCCTGTTAAATGGTTTTCTGAGTTGACTAATGATGATGTGTTGATTGCTGGGGGAAAGGGGGCGAGTTTGGGGGAGATGTATCAGAATAAGTTTCCGGTTCCGCCAGGATTTGTGGTTAGTGCGAATAGTTTTAATTATTTTATAAGTAAGAACGGGATTAAGGAGATGATTTATGAGATATTGGAGAACTTGGATAGGGATGATACTGAGAAGTTGCATAAAGCTAGTAAGGAAGTTAGGGAGTTGATTGAGAAGCAGGAGATGCCTAAGGATTTGGAAGAGGAGATATTGGAGTCTTATAAGATTTTGGGAAGTGAGAAGGTTGATGAGAGAGGAGTTAGTGCGACTGCTTTGCAGATTTTGAAGAATGCTCAAGAGCCGATTTTTGTTTCGGTGAGGAGTTCGGCTACTACTGAAGATCTGGTTGATGCGAGTTTTGCGGGACAGCAAGAGAGTTTTCTGAATGTTAAAGGAGATGCGAGTTTGATTGATCATGTTAAGAGATGTTTTTCTTCGTTGTACACGCCGAGGGCTATATTTTATAGAAGTAAGAAGGGGTTTTCTGAGAGGGAGGCTCTTTTGGCGGTTGTTGTTCAGAAGATGATTGATAGTGAGAAGAGCGGTGTTGTTTTTTCTAAGAATCCGATTAGATCTGATGAGAGTATTGCTATCGAGGCTGTTTTTGGGTTGGGAGAGGGAATTGTTAGTGGAAGGATTAAGCCGGATAATTATGTGGTTAGTAATAATTTGAAGATTGAGGATGTTAAAGTTGCTGATAAGAAGATTGCTGTTGTTCGTGCTGCGAGTGGGGAAAATGGGATTGCTAAGTTGAATCGGGAAAGAAGTAATCAGCAGGTTTTGACGAATGGGGAGATTTTGGAGGTGGCGGATTTTGCTCAGAAGTTGGAGAAGCATTATGGGAAGCCACAGGATATTGAGTTTGCTGTTGAGACGAATAAAGTTTATATTTTGCAGTCTAGGCCGATTACGACGGTTCATAAAGAGCAGAAAGAAGGGAAGGAGTTGAGTGGTAATGTTTTGTTGGAGGGGTTGGGGGCTAGTCCTGGTGTCGGGATTGGAATTGTTAGGATTATTAAAGAGATGAGTGATCTTGAGAAAATTAAGAAAGGTGATGTGTTGGTTACTGAGATGACTAATCCTGATATGGTTGTTGGGATGCAGAAGAGTGTTGCAATAGTTACGGATGAAGGTGGGTTGACTAGTCATGCGAGCATTGTTAGTAGAGAGATGGGGATTCCTTGTATTGTTGGGACTGGAGAGGCGACTGCTAAATTGAAAGAGGGGATGAAGATTACGGTGGATGGTAGGAGTGGTAAAGTTTATGAAGGAGAGGTTGGAGAGAGCAGTGTTGCAGAGGTTAAGGAGGCTGTTAAGACTGATAAGGTGAATTTGAAAGTTATTGTTGATCTTCCTGAATTTGCTGAGAGGGCTGCTAAGTCTAGGGTTGATAGTGTTGGGTTGATGAGGTTGGAGGGAGTTATTGCGAGTTTTAGTAAGCATCCCTTGCATTATGAGAAGAATGGTACGTTAGAGGAGTATAGTGGGTTGTTGGCTGAGGGGATTGGTAAGATTATTAAGCATTTTAGGAAGATGTGGATTAGGGCCAGTGATATTAGGACTGACGAGTTTAGTTCTTTGGAGGGTTCGCCTGAAAGAGAGATTAATCCGATGTTAGGGTTTCATGGAGTTAGGTTTAGTTTGAAACATCCTGAGATTCTGAAGGCGGAGTTGATGGCGATTAGAAAAGTTGCGGAGTTGAATCCGGAGAAGAAGATTGGGATAATGTTTCCGCAGATAATAAGTATAGATGAAGTTAGAATGTGTAAGAAATATTTTGATGAGATTAAGACAGATAATATGGAGTTTGGGGTAATGATTGAAACTCCGGCGAGTGTTCAGATAATTGATGAGATTTGTGATGAGGTTGAGTTTATTAGTTTTGGGACGAACGATCTTACGCAGTTTACTCTTGCAGTGGATAGAGGAGAGGATAATGTGCAGTATTTGTATGATGAATTGCATCCGGCTATATTTTCGCAGATTAAGAAAGTTATTGAGACTTGTAAGAAGAAAAATGTTGAGACGAGTATTTGTGGGCAGGCAGGGAGTAAGAAAGAGATGGTTAAGTTTTTGGTTAAGGCTGGGATAGATAGTATAAGTGTTAATGCTGATGCGGCGCATGATATTGCTATTTTGATTAATGAGATGGTTGAAAGGGTTGATGGAGGGGTAGGAGTTGAAGGAGAGAGGGTTGATGGTGTGGTTGGAGAGAGGGTTGATGGTGGAGTTGTGGAAGGAAGAGAGGTTGATGATGGGGCTGTGGTTGAAGAAGTTGGAGATGGAGTGAGGGTTGAGGAGAGGATTAGTGTTGAGGAAGAAGTGAAAGTTGAAGGGAAAGAAGGAGAGGTTGTTGAGAAATTAGGAGAGAAAGAGAATGATCAAGAATTTAGTAAAGAGATGGAAGAGGTTAGGAAAGAGGTTGCTCCGAAAGAAGGGGAGCAGGTTTTGGAGATTGAGGTTGAAAAGGTTGGCAAAGTTGAAAGGGTTGGGGAGTTGGATATTGATGAGTTGAGAAAGGAAAAGAAGAGGTTGAAAAATAGGGAGAGAAGGATGAAGAAAAAGGAAAAGATGAAAAAGTTGAAGGCTGAGGGGAAGTGGAGTAAAAAGGGTAGTATAGATTTGGAGTTTGGTAAAAATGTTAAGGATGATAAGAATATTGAGTTGGAGAGAAGTAGTGAAGAGATTGTGGTTGAGGAAAAGTCGGATCAGAATTTGTTAGATAATAGTAAGATTGAGTTTAAGGCTGAAAGATCGGGGATGGATAAAGAGGACCTTGAGCCAAATATTGGGCCTGTTGAACCTTTTAATGATTTGAGTAGAATTAAGAGAGAGGGAGAGGAGATACAGGAGAGGGTCGAGGAAGATAATGAGGATAAGATAGAAGAAAATGAGAGAGTCGAGGATAAGATAGAGGCTAATGTTGAGGAAGTTAGTTTGGAAGAGGAGAAGGAAGATAAGGTTATGGAAGAGTTGGGAGAGGTTTTGGATAGAAGTGGAGGGAAGGATTTTGAAGGAGAGGTTAAGGAGAGTGGTGAGGAGATGGTTAAGGAAGATATAAAAGAGATTAGTGATAGTTTGGATGAAGGTAAGGATAAGGAGAGTGTTGGAGTGTATAAACCTGAGGTTAAGGAAGAGAAGAAAGAGTATAAGTATGATTTTGATGATTTCTAGATGAATAGTATATTTGTTACTACTGGATAGTTTATAAAAATAGAAAGGTTTATATAGTATAAATGGTTATGAAAAGTAAGAAAAACAAGAGATAAAATGGCAAGAAAAAGATCATCAAAACTTGAAGAATTTAGCCAGTTGTACGGTCCGGTATTGGGATATAAATCATTTTTTGAAGCCCACCGTGATGGAAATGGCGATTTAGAGGAGCTTATCAATTTTTGGGCTGTAGAGATGAAAAAAGATGGTGCAAGCGATCAGGATATTCAGGATGCTGTTCCATCATTAAGGGATAAATACATAAAGGGTGAGAGGAATGAATTTGTAAAACCTGGTTTAGATCACAAAGAAGAAGCTGAAAATAAGTTCTCGGATTATGCGAAAGATAATCTAACAGGTATTGTTAATAGTACTGATGAGGGACTCTTGGAAGAGATGATTCCAGGGATTATTCAGAAATATCAAACAGATAGTAGCCAGTATAAGGAATTTGAAGGTTTAATTAATAAGAGAGAGTCTCTTAAAAAGAAATTGAAGAAACTAGAAAGTTCTGAAACTAGGGATGAAGTCTTGAACCAACTTGTTGCTAAAAAGAAAGAATATTATGAAAAGGCATATGCAGATAATGAGAAAGTTAGGGATGTATTTGTTAGTCTGATTTCGCCTGAAGTAGAAGTAGGTAAATTGAGAGCTGATTATAAGGATAGTTCAGATAAGATTAAAGAACAGATTGGAAGTGTTAAGGGATATATTAATTCCTTGGGACTAACTGGTGACGATATTGTTAGTTTATATACTCCTATTATTGAGGAAAGTTACAAGCGGGCTTCAAATTCTGGGGCTTTGGCAGCTTAAATTTAATTGAATAAAATGAAAACTATTGATCATTCATTATCTGATGTAAACCCGCTTGTTGTGAAAAGAGATGGATATATTCTTAGGAAAATAGAATTTATGGCAAGATCTGTTGTGAGAAGAGATCTTACTGGAGTTGAAAAAGACAAGACTAGGGACGATCACCTGAAACAATTGTCAAAATTGTGTGATAGTAAAGGGGTCACTGGGGAAGAAGTTGGAGAATATGCTCGTATTTATTGTGATATGATTGGAAGTTACCCTGCATTAATAGATAAATAAACTAGTCCAAGATATCGTTCAATATTTTAACTGATTCTTTGAAGAAATCTTTTGATTGTTTTTGGTAATCGTCTATTACTTTTCCTTGGATGTCTTTGATTTCTCCGTGGATTATTTGTTTGTGTGTTTTTGAGACTTCTAAGAGGTTGTTTACGTATTTTTTGTTGAGTAGGCCTTTGTTTACGAAGTGTTCTGTTAGTAATTTTGGGATGTGTTCGGGGCTTGGGGGTAGAACGTTGACTGCCATTAATATGGCTTGTGAGGATTCTACGAATGACCAGAAGCATCCTTCTACTGAGCTGAGTTTGGATATTCTTGATCTTAGGATGTGATCTGGGACTCTGTTGAGAATTGAGTAGATAGACTCTGGAGTTAGTTTGATTCTTCCTTCTTGTAATAGCATTTTTAATGGGCTGAAGAATCCTCCGCGATCTATTAGGGCTGCGCCGTATCTTATTATGTTTACTACGACGGGGTCGCCTTTTTGTAGGTCTTCCCACCAAGTTGTTAGTTTTACAGTGTTGATGTGTAAGTCTTTTTTGTAGGGGTTTGATTGGATTAATTTTCCTAATTCTTCCCTGTACCATGATATAAATTTTTCGTCGAATTTTATTGTGGCGTCGTCTACAATTATTACTATATCTATGTCAGATCCTATTACTCTTTTGTGTTTAGCTGTTGATCCGAAGAGAATTACTGCTTTTACTAAGACGTCGAATTTTTCGTGGACTTTCTCGGCGAAGTCCATTGCGATGTCTTTTGTAGTTGTTAGTTTTAGTGTGGGCACTTTGCTTTTTTTCATGGGCTTCTTTTTAGAACTCTTGTTATGTTTTTCTATCACCATCTTTGAATAATAAGGAATAAGTTGTTTTTAAATTTGTTGGATTGGAGAATGTGTAAGAAAGAAAAAAGAAAAAAGAAAAAGTTTTAGTTTATGTTCTTCCAGACTTTGCATCTGTGGCAATAGTATTTGCCCCAGTTGACAAAGACCGGTTGATCTTTGTGGACCTCGCAATTGGGAGGTTCGTCGTCGCTTTCCATTTGTATCACCTGAAAGGTTCTTTTAAAAATCCAATTTGTTTTATAAAGCTTGCTTGTCCTTGGAAAGTGGTTTTTATAGAGGATAAAGTTTATAAATAGCAAGTTCATTGCGTGCGAACTAGTGCAATAATGTTTATAATTGTAGAGATCATAGGTTTATTATGAGATATCCGGAGCTTTTGGTTTCTATAACCTTGGGGTTTGTTTTTGGAATTTGGATGTTAGTTGGATTTAGTTTGTCTATTCGGTTATCGATAGTTTTGGGTTGTGCTTTTGGAGGGTTAATGGTATGGATTGAGAGAGGATTATTGGGTGGAGATTATATTCATTGTATTTATGATTTTAATGCGACTAGAGTGAAGAGACCTTTACGTGATGTGAAATATTTTAATGTTGAAGATGATGAGGCAGAGGCTAAGTTTTGGAAAAGATTCAATACTTCGGATCCATGGGATCTGTTTGATACTGCGGAATCTCTTGCTGGATATAGAGAGAAGAAGTTGTTAGTAGAGAGAATTGGAGTTTAGAATATTTTTTAAACTCTTTTGTCTATTTGTTATTATGAAAAGAGTGATGGTTTTTGGGAGTTATGATTTGTTGCATGATGGTCATAAGTATCTTTTTAAGAGAGCTAAGAAGTTGGGTGACGAGTTGATTGTTGTTGTGGCTAGAGATAGTACGATTGAGAGAGTTAAGGGAGAAAGTCCGTTGTATGGTGAAAGAGAAAGGTTGGGGAAAGTTGAAGAGGTTGATGATGTTGATAGAGCTGTTTTGGGATATAAGGGGAATAAGATGAGAATTGTTGAGAAGATTATGCCGGATGTGATTGCTTTGGGATATGATCAGAATAGTTTTGTTGAACGGTTGGAAAAGGAGATTGAGAATAGGGGATGGGGAATTAAGGTTGTGAGACTTGGAAGTTTTAAGCCAAATAAGTTTAAGAGTAGTTTGTTGAAGAAGGGTTAGAGTTTTAGAAGGATTTTAAGTTGAGTGTTTATTTGGTTGATATAGTTTTGTTCTAGATTTCCTATTTTGTGGATTAGTCTTCTTTTGTCTAATGTTCTAATCTGAAATAATAAGGCGACAGAATCTGTCTCTAAGTTATTATTGATTGAACTTTCTATCTTGATTGTAAAAGGTAGTTTAGTCAGTGAGTCGAGATTAGAAGTTAAAGGTACAACAATTATTAAATCTGTTTTGGTATCTGCAATAATCATAGCGGGCCTGATTCCCTTTTGCTCTCTTCCATTACCGGACTTAAACTCTGAGACCCACAATTCTCCCTTTTTCATAGATTATGCTTTTGTAAAAATGTTTCACAATCTTCTTCAGATGCTTGCTTCCAAACTTCCATTTCTACATTTAATTCTCTTTCTTCTTCAGAATTTAATTTTTCTTTTATATCTGATATTTCTGATTCTAATTGAATTAATTTTGAGACTATTTCTTCTTGATTTAGAGTAGCTTTTTGCTCCATAAGTTATAGAAGTATTTAGATTATATAAGATTATTGATTAGGGTAGGGTGGGCTAATCAATGTTATTGATTAGGATTACCTGAAAATCTTCCGCGGTCTCCGGCGACTTCTCCGCCTAATTCTATGGGGAGGTTTTGGAATCCGGCTCCGTAGAGGCTATGGTGAACTTGGGGGCTGATTGGTCCTTGGCCTGAGAAGTAGCCACTGTAGGCTCCGGCGTTTGCCCATCCTGGACCACCTTGTGCGGCCATGGCGTAAATTGGGGAATCTAATCCTTCGATGCTTGGTTTGAAGGGGTTTCCTCCGCCTTTATCTGCGAAATGTTGCCACCAGTTTGCAGCTTCGACTATTTCCTTGCCTTTAAAACCTGCTTTTTTAATTTCATTGATCATAGGTTTTAGAGGGACGTTACCCATTCCCATTGGAAGTTCGGTGTGATCTAGTCCGAAGTTGTCTGATAGATGAACGTGTTTTACAAAAGGGGCAATTTCTTTTGTTTGTTTGATGAGATCTTTTTCAGTATAGCCTTTTTTTCTCATCATGTTTATATGGCCAACGTCCCATGTCGCTCCGATCATGTTTGCTGCAACTCTTTTTGCTTCGGATCCAGACATACCTTCTCTCTTTAAATTTTTGGCTAGTTGAGTTCTTGAGGATTTTATTAGATCTCTGAGATCTTCTCCTGTTGATAGGCCTTCTCCGCCTGGAGGGTTTTCGATGCTTATTACTGGGGCTGCACTGCCATGTTTGTTGTAGGCAGTTTGGGCCACGTTAGCAAAAGTTTCTGCAGATTTTTCTATGGCAAATTCTTTTAGAGGGCGGAAGGTTTGGGGGGTTGAGTCTATTGTTGATAAAGTCCTTAAACCTGTATCTACTACTTCTCTAAGCTTGCCTAACTGATTGATGTCATTTTCAAAATCTTTGGAAATCTTGCCTTTTGTGAACTCTGCGAATTCTCTTAGCTTATCGATATCTTTTTTGTTATCATCTCTTTTACTTGTGGTCATTGCCTTATCAAATAGATCTTTGATACCACGATATGATTCCTTTAGATAAGTGTGACCATAGTCTATTTCTCCTTGTAGTGACTGTACTCTTTTTTTGTCAGATTCATCTTTGATATCAGTTATATCTATTTTTTGGATCTTAGAAATTCCTTCAGGACCTATTACTTCTTGGTCCACAGTTCTTCTTCCCAGATTATCTAAGGCGCTTTCTCCAAATTGGACTGATTGATTAATTCTTGTTAAACTGTTTAACCAGAGTTCTTTATTTCTTCTATCTAATTCTCTTTTAGAATTGAAGCCGAGTTTTTCCCCGGTGAATTGACCGTCTTCACCTAGATATCTGCCCTCGTCGTTTATCTGGCCAACTTGTCCGGTTGTTTCGTCTATTATCATTAATCCTTTTTTTACCTTGGTTGATTTTCCATCTTCGTCTTGAACCATGACGTGAGGCTCGAAATTTGGTAGATTGGCTGTTGAGTGGAATGTTACTGGTGTTCCTCCGTCTTCGCTTAATTTTCTTGCTCTTAGTAATGCGGATTCCATTTGCTTTTCGACTCCGACCCTATTTTCTTCTTGGTAGCCTTGCTGTCCTTGTCCCATTTCAACTCCTGAAGCGTTTAATAATGGTCCGTGTAGAGTTAGGTCGCTGCCTGTTAGTTTTGAGATTCTTCTCATTTCATCTAAGTGTTGTTCGGGAATTGATTCTAAGACGTTTGCAAAAGTTCCTTGAACTTCAATGGTTTTAACACCAGGATTTAGTCTTAGGTTTAACTCTCCTAATTGGTTCGCAGTTCTTGGATCCATAGAAACTCCTAAATTGCCTACGGCAGTTTGATAGGGAGAAGGTTCTGAGTATGCGTTTGAGGATGGTGCCCCTTCGTAGAATGATTCGTCTGATGCCATAAATAATTGCCTCTTGTAGAGATAAGTTAGGGGGAATTTATATAGTTTATGGGTAAGGCTTTTGAGATATTGTTCTATAATGTAGATATTTTTATCTAATAATGTCTAATTTCTTAAGTGTCCTAAGTAAGTTACGTTATTCGAGGAAACGCCCGTTGTCATTGTCAAGATTGTCCCTGCCATTCGCATTCGACCTGTTTTCCCTGTCAGCCCTGTTGACACACCACGCCGAGTTAGTCCTTTTACTTTTAACTATCACCATCATTTCACATTCAGAGATTAAAAATCTCTGACTCTTAAATTCTTACGAATTTAAGACATTAGGTGTTATGATTGTATTTTATAACAACGAAATTTCTTTAGGAAATCTCGGAACTCCAAAAATTTAAGAAATTTTTGAAGCAACAAAGTTGCCATAGTGAAAGGACATATAACCTAACTTACTTCGTATAAATACGGTTGCTAGGACAAAAATAAATACTAAAAGAAATATAAAAGCTTATTGGTCGTTTTCATATAATGCTCTAACGTCACTTTCAAAACCTTCTTGAGCTACTTCTGGAACATATTTTGTTGACGCTTTTAAAACTTGTTCAACAGATACAACAGGCCTATCTAAAACTCTTCTAATTTCTGCTAAGTGTTTAGCATCTACCATCTGCTCTAGTTTAGCAAATTGTCCATTCGCTTTATCTAATAAACTATCTTGAAAATTTTGCGCGACAAGCACCTCCGGTGCTAAGCCGAGGAAACGCCCGCCGTCACTGACAAGATCGCCCCTGCCACCCGCAAGCGACCTGCATACCCTAGCAGCCCAGTTGACACACCACGCCTTAAGAGTTGTTTTATCATCTAAAGAGCCTGCAACATAAAGAGCCATATTTTCACTTTGACCTGTTTTTGATGCAACTTTATCAAAATATTTTCCTAATAATGATTTATCTTCCGCAAAACATTCAGGAACTTCATCAGGATCTCTTGCTAAAATTCTCCAAGTTAATTCTCCTAATGCTTTATCTTTTGGTAAATAAGTTTCAGTTGTAATCCTATTTCTTGGAACTTTTATTAAACCATCTCCTTCTAATTCATCTAATTGTTCAACAACAGCCCCATAATTCGAAGCCAGATTATCTGGTCTGATTAACTCCAAAGCTTTTCTTCCATTAGGAGTAATTTTACCTTGATTATCAACTGTTAAAAGAACATAGACATCATTACTATCTCCTTGTGGATAAACTATTAAATCAGAAGTATCAGTATACTGAGTCCAAAGATCTGGAAATTCTCTCCCCTCTTGTGATCTTAATTGCATAAATCTTGCTGCAGAAGTTGGAACTTCGTCAGCTTCTAATAATTTTGACATCGTATCTACGTTTCTTCCGTAGTGTTCATTCACCCCACTTGGTAAGTTCAAAGCCATTGTGATTATTTAACTAAATAAAGGTTTATAAATCTTTCTACATTGTTACTACTTGTTAATTAACTCATTTCTTTTTGGATTTAATACTTGCTAAAACACAAGCTATTTCATTATAGCTAATAGTTTCATCCTTTAGTCTTTTCCTTATATCCTTAAGCTTATCATTTTTACTATATATTTTAGACAAAACCTTATATATTTTACCTTTAGGAATTATCTTCCAAACGGAAATCTGCTTATGTTCTATTAAATTAACAAAATGTTCCCAAATTGTTGATTCTTTAATTTTTCTCCGAATAGATATTTCTTTTATACTCATTCCTCGATTATAAAGAAAAAGAGTTTTTTGAGGACTAAACTGAAGTTCACTTTCATCAAGCTTCTTAATAAAATTTCTTAACTTCTTTGTTTTAGTAATTTCTTTTCTCTTGTTAAATGAAAAATATCTATTAAAGTCCCTTAAAATATATTTTTTATATTTATAAGTATTAGAATGAGAAGCATAAGCAAACCAACCTTCCAAGAACTCAACTATCTTTTCTCTACTAATCACTCCTTCATCAAAATATATTTTTAATTGATTGAATTTTCTCTCAAAACTTATCATATTACTTTTTCTTAAAAGTTTATGATAAAAGAAAACTCTAAAACCTAAGAAGATCAGACCATGATCTAATTTTATAACTTTAGATTTATTTGGATGCAATTCTAAACCTAATTTTTCTCTTAAAAATTCGCCAATAGAATTTTTCCAATCTTCAAGAACATCATTATTATGATGCAAAATCACAAAATCATCCACATATCTAATATAATATTTTGCCCTAAGCTTATGTTTTACATATTGATCTAATTCATTTAGATAAAGATTAGCAAAAAATTGAGAGGTCAAGTTTCCTAAGGGCATACCTCTAATTCTTTTTCTACCGATAGCCTGATTAGATAAAATTAGTTGTATTAATCCTAAAACTTTCTTATCTGGTATTTTCTTTTTTATTATTTCTAACAAGATACTATGATCAATTTCTTCAAAATAATGTTTAATGTCTGCCTTAAAAACATAACAAACTCTTGTATGATTCTTACTAACTTTTCTCTTAAATTTATCCAACCTTTCTAAAGCCTTATGAGTTCCCTTCCCTATTTGATTTGCGTGAGAATCAAAAATAAAACCTTTCTGGAAAATAGGAACTATAATATTGCATAGGGCATGATGGACAACCCTATCTCTAAATGTTGATTTACTTATTTTTCTTGTTTTAGGGTCTCTTAATACAAAGTTTTTAAGTAAATCTGGCTTATAGGTTTCATTAATTAATTCTTTTTGTAACTCAAGGATATTTTCTCTTAAATTTGCTTCAAATCTCTTAACATATCTTTTCTTTGTTTTTCTTTTTCTTGCATTTTTCCAAGCAAGCACTAAATTTTTCCGCTTACAAATCTGTGAATAAAAATTATGAGCATTTCCCATAGAAAAAAGCTTTTGATAGAGGTTATTATAATTTTAATATACCCAAATATTGTGTTTAACCCCAGAACCTACGTTCTTCTCTTTCTTTTTCTACTTTTCTTTCTTCGTCTGTTTTGTCGAATCCGGTCGGTTGTTGTCCGAAGTCTTGAGGGGCTGCTGAATATGCATCTTGTCCTGCTCCATCTGGGGCTAGATCATATGAGGATGAAGCTCCTAGATTGTCGTAAGGCATGCTTGTTGATCCAGGGTTTTGGACTTTGTTAAGATCATAGATTCCTGCTGCTGGTTGTTCTTCTGGTTCTTCTTCGTCTATGAATCTGACAGTTCTTCTTTCTAGACTTTCGGAGAAATTATCTAGCTCTTCTAGACCTGGATTGACTGGTTGGAAATTGCCCCTCAAATCGGGTATGAATGATTCTTCGATTATTTCAAATGGTTGATCTTCAGAAGGTTCTTCTAGAATTTCTTCTAGTTCTTCGTCAGTTTCATTATCTTCCTCTTCTGGCATGAAAAATAGAGTAATAGGAAATATATAATGTTATCGTTGATTAGGTTATTTGTATAAATCTATATTTTTATTGATAGGCGTTAAATTACTCGATAATTATTCTAGGTTTCTTGGGATTAAACTCCGAAGAATTTTTCTGCTCCGCCTTTTGGAGCAGTTGTTTGTCCTTCTAGTGTGTCGCTTCCTCCGCCGAAAGGGAAAGATCCCATACCATATGATTTTTTTAGTGTATCATAGATTAAAAATCCTGCATCCATGGCGTCGGCGATTACTAGATTTCTAACATATTTTTCTGCGTAAGAATCTTTTTTTACTCCTTTCTTCTTTAACTTTTCTCTTTTTTCTTTTGCTTTTTCTTCGTCAGATTTCTTGTTTCTACCTGGAAAGAGGTTGAATAGTTCTGAGAAAGGGTTAGTGTCTTTTTCTTTTTTGTCTTCTTTTTCTGTTTCTAGAAATTCGTCTAAGTCTATTTCTAGTTGGGCGAGTGAATCGTCGGTCATGCCTTGGACGAGTTTTAATGCGTCGTTGACATCTGATTTGTCTAGCTCTACTTTCATTAATTCTATTTCTTGTTCATTTAATGCATAGGATTTGAATTCGATTTCTGCCTTTCCGCCCATGGTGTAATGTTGTCCGGTTTTTTGAGGGATTCCTATGAATTTGAAGTCTACGATAACTACAGTATAATATGGCCTTATTTTTTTCATTCTTTTGAATTCTTCTGGAAGCTGTGAGCCTCCCATTCTGTGGTATGTGGTTGCTCCTTCGACTTTAAAGTCTTTCTTTCCGAATAATGTTAATTGGAGAATTACGGTGTTGAATGCTGTTACTAGGGCCGCGTCTTTATCTGCGATGCCTTCTTCTTGTGCGAGTTTTTCTGCGGCTTTGAGGTAGGGTTTTGCCCATCTTGCTTGTAATTTTAGAGAATCTACTTGACTTCTTAGATAGGTTTTTTCTATTTCAAATCTTTTTTTGAGTTCTGAATGCGATCTATCTTTCCAATCGTTGAATTCTTGGATCCTTGGTTTTAGGATTCTTTTAACTCTGTCGTTTAAATCTATTTTGTCTACGTCTTTTGGAGTTTTCGCGACTAGGAATGCGTCTCTTAATGTTACAAATTGTAAGTTTCCAGATGATAAGGCGTTGATGCTTCCTTGTCCTCTTTGGATGTCTACCTTGTCCATCCAGATTTGTTTTAGAGATAAACGTCCGGCTTCGGCTTCGGATTTGTCTTTTGAGTTTGCTGCTTCATATTGATCTAAACGGATTTTGAATTCTTTTAAATCGTAGAGTAGATTTAGGACGCTTCTTAATACGGTGTTAATTGTTGCCATGATCCTAGAGGATTCTTGTTGCATTTGTGATTTTTTTTGACCTAATTCTGAGAAATGGCCAGAACCTGGAGATGATGCGAAGTTGTCTATGAGTTTTTCGGGACTTGAAAATCCTATTTTTCCCATGAAGTCTAGAATCCAGAAATAAAAAGGTTCTAATTGGTCTGAAGGAGAATTATAAACTAGCTTGTGGACCATGCTTGCTTTTCCCTTCTTTTTTTTGTAGTAAGGACTTACCTTTTCAATTATCTTGTCAATTTCATCACCCATTTTTTATTTTCTCTTTTAATTATTAAAATAAGGTTGGGTTGTTTAAAAAATGTTTGTTTTGGTTAGGGTTGGGTTGTTCAGCTATTTCTTTTTTATCATGTCCATCATGCTCTTTTTTTCGAACTTGAGGATTTTGCTTGTCTTTGGGTCTATTAGAATGTGAAGGATCATGAGTCCGTCGAGCATGCAAGTTAAGTTCCAGATTTTTTCGTTTTGGTCTTCGGGATTGTTTTGTAGGACTGCGATGATTTTGTGGAATTTGTTGTGGACTCCTTGATCTAGGGCTTCTGATCCGGCTAGGCCTTTTAATTCGTCTAGGTCTGTGTTGATTTCTTCAGGGTTGTTTATTTTAGATAGTTTTGGTCTTCCGAGGATGTCCATTAATTCGTCTTCTTGGATTGTTATTTCTTCGTTTTCGTCTAAGGATAGGGTGAAGACTTTGTTGTCGATTTTGTAGTCTAGGGTTTGTTTGCTTTCGTTTGCCATGAAGTCCATGATGAAGAATCCTGCGCAGAGTTCTGCGGTTGGGTGGTTGGATTTGAATATTCTGAAAGCTTCTGATGATTGTATTTTTTGTAGTAATGGTTTGAAATTCATAAATGGATATTGATAGGTAGGTTTAAAAAGTCTTTCTCTAAGTAATTGTATGGCAATAAAATTGAATGGAGATGATTTGGAGAAGGCATTGAGTAGTGGAGATGCTGTTGGTGATAAGAAAGGTAATGAAGGAGGAGAGGGTTCTGGTGAGAATCAGATGTCGGATATGCCTAAGGAAGAAGAGATTGGGTTCCATAAGGGTAGTTTGAATACTTTGGCTGCTGAGAGGAATGAGTTGATAAAGATGGTTGCTAATGTTGAGGGGATAATGCAGGCTCATTTGAAAAGGTTGGAAGAGTTGGGTGTTAAGATTGATAAAGAAGGGAAGTAATGTTGATTTCTTTAATGAGTTATAATTGTTATTCTTGTTCGTAGATCTTTTTGAGATTATTTGCAAGTATGATCGGGTTGGCAAGTGTCTAGGTAGTTGCAGTTGCTGTCTTCGATGCATCTGACGCAATAATTTTCTAGGCAGTGAGAGTTGGGTCCGCAGTCTGAGATTGAGTTGCAAGATATTCTGTTTGGGTTTGGATTGTTGTTATTTGAGGTTAGAGATAGACTAGCTAGACTTTCGGGATTTGGAATATTTAGGTTATCATTTGTTTTGATGATGTCATTAGATATTGAGAAAGATATTGTGATGAAGCCTGTGATGATGAAGATTCCTAGAAGTAATGTGAATTGGTTTTTGTTTGAGGTTTTTATTTTTTTGGTATTAGGTCTCTTGGATTTGTTGTTTTCAGTAGATTTCATTTTCACTCTTTTTATGTTGAGTAATAGTAAAAGGTTTATTTAAGCTTTGTCTTGATTAAACTTTATCTTTGATTTCTTTTTCTAGTTTTTCTAGGAACTCGTCGCGGTTGATAGGGGTTACTTTTCCGTTTCTTCTTACTGCTAGAGTTTTGGATTTTTCTTCCTTGTCTCCGATGACTACTATGTAGCTTACTTTTTCTATTTCGGCTTGTTTGATTTTACCGCCGATTGGTTCGCTTGACAAGTCTGTTGAGGTTCTGATTCCACTGGACTTTAATTCTTCTGTTAGTTTTTCGCAGGCTTTGTTATTTCGGTCGGTGAAGTTGATTACTCGAACTTGGTTGGGTGAGAGCCATAGTGGTAGGTTTCCGTTTGTGTGTTCTAGTAGGATTCCTATGAAACGTTCGAGAGAGCCGTAGATGACTCGATGGAGTATGATGGGTTGTTTTTCTTTGTTGTCTTTGTCGGTGTATTTTAGGTCAAATCTTTCGGGCATTGCGAAGTCTAGTTGGATTGTTGCACATTGCCAAGTTCTGTTTAATGAGTCTTTAATGTGGAAGTCTATTTTAGGGCCGTAGAAAGCTCCGTCACCTTTGTTTATTCTGAATTTTATTTTTCTCTTTTTTAATGTTTTTTCTAATGTTTTTTCTGCTTTGTCCCATATTTTGTCATCTCCGATTCTTTTTTCGGGGCGTGTTGATAGTTCTACTGTGTATGAGAATTTGAAAAGTTTGTAGAATTTGTCGATTAGATTTATGATTTTTATTATTTCGTCTTCTAGTTGTTTTTCAGTGCAGAATATGTGGGCGTCGTCTTGGGTGAATTGGATGGCTCTAAATAATCCTGATAGGACTCCGGAGAGTTCTTGGCGATGGACGATTCCTAGTTCGGCTACTCTTAGAGGTAGGTCTTTGTAGGATTTTGGGCTTGCTTTGTAAACTAGCATGCCTCCAGGACAATTCATGGGTTTTACGGCGAAAATACGTTTCTCGTAATCCGATGTGAAGATGTTGTCTTTGTATTTGTCCCAATGGCCAGAGATGAGCCATAGACGTTTGTCTAGGATTTGAGGAGTTCTTATTTCTTGATAGTCTGCTTTTTTGTGTTCTTCTCTCCAGAAATTAGTTAGTTCGTTGAAGATGACTAATCCATTGTTGTGCCAGAAGACCATTCCTGGTGCGGTTTCGGAGAACGAGAATAAGTCCATTTTCTGGCCTAGAATACGATGATCGTTGTCTTTTAATTCCCTAGAATCAAGTTTTGTTTTTGAGATTTCTCTTAAGAGTTGTTTTGTGTTTTGGTTTGTTTCTTTTTCGTTCGTAGTATCTGTTGTTTTTCCTTCGTTGTTTATTTCTCTGCTTAGTTCTGATAATGGGTGGCCTTTGCATTTTAGCTCGAAGGATTTGTAGAATCCGAAGGGGGCTCTGCTGATGTTTAAAGATTTGTTTTTTGATAATAGTTTGTCTGCTTGTTCAAGGGTTTTGAGGGCGAAGTCGGGTTTGGATAAACTGCTGGAAAGGTGGGCGTAGGGATAGAGGACTATGTTTTTTGCGTTGACTTGTTTTGCTAGGTTTTCAATTTCTTTTGTGTATTGTTTGACTATAGAAGAATTTGTTTCGTCTTGCTTTTCTATTGCTGTTAGGATTACTAGTGGGTCTTTGACGGTTATTTCTTCTTCTCTAGCTTTTGAAAGTTCTTCAGGTTTTCTTAGGGCTTTTTTTAGGGGTTTGAATTTTATGTAGTCGCAGTGTAATGATAGGAGTTTCATTCTTTTAATAGATAAGAGGATTTTATAAGGGTTTTGGATGGAAATGTTTTCAAAAGATAAAGCGAGGTTAGTTCAGTGTGTTAATCGTTTATACTTACAGAATGTAACATTTCTTCTAACCCCGTATAATAAACCCCTAAAGATTCGAATAGTTTCATTAATATTTCATCTCCAGGAAATTTTTTACCGGATTTATATTCTGAGAAAGTGCCTTCGCTCACTCCAATTTCCTCAGCAACTCTCGAAGCGGTTTTATTTTTCTTTTCTAAGTTTGAACGGATCATTTTTGATAGCTTTCTATTTTGTAATCTCATAGACCTTTTAGCAGCAATTCTTTGTTGATATTCAGAAGTAGGCTCACCCGGGTAATCATTATTACCTAGGTTTCGTTCATAATAATCTTTTATTAAATATGGAGAGATAGTTTCTAAATCTTCACCAACTATCTTCATTATTTTTTCCTTACTAACTCCGTGTTCTGAAAGATAACTTACTCTTCGAGATAATTTCTTAGAATATTCTGTTGACATTAGAAAGTTTATATTCTTTTTGTTTAAAAATCTTTGCCTTGGAAAACAGCTTTCTTTCCTAGTTCTTGTTCGATTTCTAGAAGTCGGTTGTATTTTGCTAGGCGTTCGGATCTGGAGGGGGCGCCGGTTTTGATGAACCTGGCTGCTGTTCCTACGGCTAGGTCGGCGATGAAGGGGTCGGATGAATCGCCTGAACGGTGGGAGATGATTATGTCCCATTTTGCTTTTTTGGCTAGACCTATAGCTTGAAGGGTTTCGGTTATTGTTCCGATTTGATTTGGTTTTACTAAAAGAGCATTGCATGCTTTTCTCTGGATTGCTTGTTTTATTCTTGTTGGGTTTGTGGTTAAGAGGTCGTCGGCGACTATGTTTAATTTTTGTTTTTTTGTTTTCTTAGATTGTTTTGTGAATGCTTTCCAGGCTGCCCAATCATCTTGGTCGAAGGGGTCTTCTATTGAGTAGATAGGGTAGTTGGTTGTTAAGTGGTGGTAATAGGTTGAGAGTTTTTGAAAGGTTAGGTGTTTTTTTTCTGATTTTAGATTGTAGAGGTTTTTTTTGTAGAATTCTGAGGCTGCGGCGTCTATTGCTATTTTTAGATTTGGTTTTTGTTTTGCTTGAATTGCTGCTTGTTCAATAAGTATAAATGGTTTTTCGTTGTCTTTGAAAGGTGAGGGAAAGGCTCCTTCCATGCCTACATTTATCGGATGATCGTTAAGATGTAAAATTCTTCTGATTAATTTATAAACTAGAGTTGATTTTTCTAATGATTCTTGGAATGTTTTGGCCTTTATTGATATCATGAATTCCTGGAAGTCTGAGCTGTTGCTTGCGTGTTTTCCGCCTTCGAGGACTAAGAGTTGAGGGATTGGGAGAGTTAGGGTTTTTGTTTTGGATAGTTTTTGGATATGTTTGTATAAAGGTATGTTGTTGTGTTTGGCTTTGGCTCGGCAGACTGCTATTGAGACTGGGAGGATTGCGTTGGCCCCTAAGTCTGATTTGTTGTGAGTTCCGTCTAGTTCAATTAGTAATTCATCTATTTGTTTTTGATTTAATTGTTGGTTTTTTAATTCGGGAGCTATTATTTTATTTATGTTGCTTACTGCTTTTCTGACTCCTTTTCCAAAATATCTTAAAGGGTTGTTGTCGCGTAGTTCGAAGGCTTCGTATTTTCCGGATGAAGTTCCGCTTGGAGTGATTGCGGTGAAAGTGCCTTTGTTTGTTTTGAGGTCTACTCTTACAGTTGGGATTCCACGCGAGTCTAGAACCTCTATTGCTTTTACTTCTTTTATTGTCATTTTTGATTAGTTTAAGCTTAAACTATATTTAATTGCAAGATCAACTTTCCTCATAAGGATGTCATTTAGAGAAGAAAGTTTTTTAATTATTCTTCTTTTATCAATAGTTCTTATTTGGTTCAGGAGTATCGTTGAATCTAATCTTAGATTTGATTCTTTCTTAGAGATTTCAACATTTGTAGTATATTCCTTATTATATGTTTTCTTGGTAATTGGAGCGACAATTGTTAATGGACTATATTTATTCATCATATTATTCTGAATAACTACTGCAGGTCTGATTCTTCCTTGTTCTGCACCTTTTACTGGTTCAAAGTTAATCAAGAAAATATCACCTCTTGTAATATCCATTTTACCATTCCCAATCTGATTCTGTATCGACTGCTTCCCATTCACTATTAATTCTTATCATATCTCTGTACATTTCATTACATCCTTCAATCATTAATTCATCTTGTTTTCTTTTCTGCTCCTCTGGAAGATTTACTTTTTCTAGTTTTTCTCCATTTCTTAGAGCTTCTTCGGTTTCCCGAATATCCTTCATTGCCTCTTTGTCTTGTAATATTTCGATAGTTGATTTAAGACCTTGGATTTCTCTCAGTGATTCATCTAACTTTTCGCTGAATTCAGTTAATTCTTCTTTGGTTGCAAATTCTTGTTTTTCCATAGTTAATAATAGGAGTGATTGTTTAAATAGATTGTTATTATTTTTTATAAATAAATTTATTGATATTCTTTTTTGCCTTTTCTCTTTCTTTTTGATGTTTTTCTAGGAAAGTGGTGAGTTTCTCTATTGTGTATTTTTTTAATTCTCCGGTTGTTAGTTTGCCGGATTTGTAGTCGCTTTTTATCTGTTCTAGTTTATTGTCGTCTTCTTCTAATAGCATTCTTAGATATTGGAATGAAACGTCTATGTCGGGGTTTCCGCCTTTCTTTTTGTGTTCTTCTAAGGTATCTTGTCCTCCGGAGAAAGCGTATTTGTTGATTTTGTCTTTTACTGTTTTTTTGTCGTCTGTTAGAGCTATGAAAGAGTTTGGGTCTGAGGCTGACATTTTTCCGCCTTTAAGTCCTGGGAGAAACATGTTGTAGGTTGAGCAGAGCTGATCGAATTTGATGGTTTTGAATCTTTTTGAGATGTCTCTGGCTAGTCTTAGATGGGGGTCTTGGTCTATTCCTACTGGGACTACAACTGGGCAGGGTTTTTCAAATTCTGGGAGTTGAGGATGGAGCATGTCTGATGCTTGGAGTAATGATGCTAGCATTTTCCCAGGAGTTACATCCCCATAGACTGCTTTGAATTCGTTGAATGTTACGTGTTTAGATAATAGGTTTTGTAATCTATAATAGGCATTGGCCTTGTCTGGTTTGTTGGATCTTTCTGATTGGAAGTATATTTCAACGTTTTCGGGTTTTAGTCCTAGGGCTATGTAATTTGTTATGTATTCTTCGATTGCTATTTTTCTGCTTTCTTCTAAAGATTGACCGCGAGTGGTGTATGCTTCTATGTCCGCGACTGCAATGTAGATCTTGGCTCCTAGCTCTTGATAGATAATGAATTGTTTGGCTATGACTGCATGACCTAGATGGAACTTTCCGGTCGGCATGAGTCCTGTCATCATGACAAACTTTTTTTTGTTTTTAATTGCTTCTAAGATTTTCTGGAAGTCTCTATGTGCGAATATTATCTTTCTTCTGAAAAGAATTTCTTTGTTGAAGATATCTGGAAGGCTTTTTAGTTCTGATACTCCAAACTCTTTGATTAATTTCTGGTAGTTGACATCGCCTTCTACTTCCCATGGGGTTACGTGGTTCTTTGTCATTTTACATTATGGTTTAGGATATATTTAAATCTTGCTTCCTCCTTTCATTTCTTTAACAATAGAATTGATGAGTATATCTGTTGTGTCCAAAGCGTTTTTGTTGTTTTTTATTAAATTTCCTAGATCAGTACAAGCCAGTATTACTTTTTCTGCACCTTGTTTTATTAAGACTTTTATTAAATTATTTAAATATCGTTTGTCTTTTTTGGAATCTTTGTTTCTTATTATTCTTAAAATTATTTGTGAGACCTTTTGTTGTTGTTTTCTATTTGGGTAGATTATTTTTATATTTGAGTTTTTTAGTGCTATATTGTATAGTTTGGAGTTTTTTGTTTTTGTTGTTCCTAGTATTGCTATAGTTTTATAGTTGATTTTGATTTCTTTAGAAACTTCTTCTATGAGATCTAGAAATTTAATAGTAGATGATTTTCTTAGATCGGGCATTAGTGAATGTAGAGTGTTGCATGGAAGAACTATGAAATCTGCTTTTGCTAGTTCTAGTTGTTTGATAGATTTTATTAGGTAAGGTAGGATTAATCTTGGGTTTTTGTTTTTGGCTCCGATATCCTCTTCAAGTTGTTTAGGAAATGAAACATTAGAAATTAGAATTCCAGGGATAATCCTTAGACCTTTGCATAGCTAAGGCTATGTAAATCTTGGCAGTCGTTTCTGGCCCAAGGCCTCCGAGTATTCCTGGTGTTTTCATGTTGATTTGAGATTAGCTGCGTTTTTAAAACTTCCTATTTATTGGTTAGTTAGAAAAACATAAATAGCTTGAAGATTTATTTATTTTATGGAATATGATGTTGAGAAAAAAGAGATACGAATTGATAAGGAGTTGAATGAATTGGATAAGTTTACTATCAGTTTTTTAAATATTGCTAGAGATTATGTTGATTATGTAATTGTTTCTGGATATGTTTCCATTTTGCTTGGAAGATCTAGAGCTAGTGAGGATGTTGATTTGTTGATTCCCCCTATTGAAAAGGAAGTTTTTGTAAATTTATGGAAAGATTTAGAATCTAAGGGTTTTGAATGTTTGAATACTTCTAATTCTGTAGAGGCATTTGAAATGTTAGATGAACATGCAGTTAGATTTGCAAAGGATCTGCCCATACCCAATATAGAGTTTAAGATTATTAAAACAGATATCGATAGACATTCGTTTGATAATAAATTAAAGGTGATACTGGATGAAAAGATTTTATTTATTTCACCACTTGAAACTCAGATAGCATATAAATTGTATTTAGGTAGTGGGAAGGATCTTGAAGATGCTAAACACTTGTATGAAATGTTTAAGGATAAAATTAATAAAGATGAGTTGCTTAGGTTTATTAATAGATTTGGTGTTTATGAAAAATTTAAGTTGATGGAGGAATATGGAAACAAATATAAGTTTAGAGAATTTGAATGAATCTCGTGAGAGAAATTTTATGGAGAGGCTGAGTTTTGTTAAATTTTGGGCTAGATATGTTAGGACTCATAGTGATAGAGAGTGGAGCGAACAACAGAGAGTTTTAATTGATTCTCAGATGAATAATTCTAGAGATTTTTATGAAAGATTGGGTAAGACGAAGGAAGGAAGGGAAAAGATTAAGAGTATTAGAAGATTGATTGTGAATAATCATAAGAAAGATTAGATTCTGTTGTATTTGTAGTATCTCAGGAAAGTTTAAATATTGGTTTCTTTTGTTAATAGTATGAAAAAGAGAATGTTTGGATTAGCTTTGGTCATGATGGTGTTTGCGAGTATGGGTTTTGTCAGTGCTGGGATATTTTTTTCTGATGTGGATAGTAATTATAATTTGGGGGATATGATTGATATTGATGTTAGTGTTGATCCTGTTAAAGAGGGTTATTTGTTGGAGGTTGATTTGATTTGTGAAGGGACTTCGATACTTCGGTTCAATAATCTTCCTGAGGATGGGCTGATTAATATTAAATTGCCTTTGAATTTTCATACGCTGGATCAGGTGAGTGGTAATTGTTATTTTGATGCTAATTATGCAGAGGATACTAGGAGAAGTGGAGAGTTTGAAATTTCTAAGAGGTTGGATGTTAAGTTGATTAGTGATAGTTTTTTTGTTTATCCTGGAGAGAGTATTACGATAAGTGGTAGTGCTAAGAGGTTGAATGGGCAGGCGATTGATGGAGAGGTTGAGATAAGTATTCCGTTGTTGAAAGTGTTGGAGGTTATTGTGGAAGATGAGGTTGTTGAAGAGGAGGATGAGGTTGTTGATGAGGAAGTTGAGGTTTTGGAAACTGAGGAAGATAGTGAGGAGGATGTTGAGGATGAAGTAGTAGAGGAGAGTGAGGATGAGGTTGTTGATGAGGAAGTTGTTGAGGAAGAAAGTGAGGAAGTAGTTGAAGAGGAGGTTGTTAGTGATGTTAATGCGGGTAGTTATTATGGTAAGGTTGAGAATGGAGAGTTTTCTGTTACGTTTAATTTAAGGGAGGATACTCCTGCTGGAGATTATAGGATTGATGTTTTGGCTTTTGAGAAATTAGGGGAGGAAAGATCGAGCGAGGGTTTGACTTTGGCTAATTTGGAAGTGTTTCAGGTTTTGAATAGTATTGAGATTGCAATTAGTAATCAGAATTTAGATCCTGGGAATAATTTAGATATTAGGGTTAATTTATTGGATCAGACTGGAAGGGAGATAGATGAAGATGCTTCGATTATAATTAAGAATAGCGAGGGGGAGAGGATTTTTGAGAAGATTACAAAGGGTCAGGAGACTATGAGTTATTTGGTTCCTACTGACTTGCCTTCGGGATATTATGATATTCAGTCTAGTAGTCTTGGGTTGGAGAGTTTTCAGAAGTTTTTTGTTAATGAGAAAGCTATTGTTTCTTTTGAGTTAGTTGAACAGACGTTGATTGTTACAAATGTGGGGAATATTCCTTATAATAAGGATATAGAAGTTGAATTGAATGGTAAGAGTTTTGTTAAGGCTGTTGAGTTGGGGTTGGGGCAGAGCAAGGAGTTGGAATTGGGGGGGACTAATGAGGAGTATAATATTTTGGTTAACGATGGGGATACTGAGTTCTCGCGATCTGGAGTTATGCTTACGGGTTATTCGGTTAATGTTGATACGTCTAGCGATTTGGGAAGTTTGAGTTTAGGAGGACCTATTGTTTGGATATTGATTATTGTGATATTAGCATTAGTGGTTTTATTTTATATGAGGAATAAGTTTAAGAAAAAAAGTTTTGCTTATTTTACAGATAAATTTAAGAAGAAAGGTGGGAGTCATGATAAGGGTAATGGAGGGCATGAGAAAGGTAAGATTGATGGAGAGGTTGATAAGATAGAGAAGAAGGTTGAAGAGGAAAATAAGAAAGCGGGATCTGGAAGTGATGTTGTTAAGGGGAGTTCTATGAGTGCTGTTGCAGGAGTTAGTGGTGGGAATCAGGCTGAGCAGGTTTTGGTGTTGAAAGGTCATAAGAATAAGGCAGTGGTTATTGCGTTGAAGATTAAGAATAAGATAGGGGATTTTTCTAAGAAGAGTTTGGAGAGTGCAGTCGGAGCAGTTTATAATAAGAAAGGTGCGGTGTACGAGCATGGTGATTTTGTGTTTGTTGTGTTTAGTCAGTTGACGACTAAGAATGATAAAGATGAGGTTGAGGCTGCGAGAGTTGCGAATCATATGAAGATGGTTTTGAATCAGCATAATGAGAAGTTTAAAGAAAAGATTGATTTTGGGATAGGGATAAATAATGGCGAGGTGATAAATAAAATGGAGCATGGGAAGTTGAAGTTTACTGCGATGGGTAATTTTATTGTTGTTGCTAAGAGGCTTGCTGAGAGTTCTAATAAGCAAGTTTTGATGACTCGAGAATCTTATCAGAGGGGGGCAGGTTCAATAAAAGCTGATAAAATTGGAGAAGGTAAGATATTTGAGGTCAAGGATATAATCGATACTGAAGGGAATAAAAAGTTTTTGAAAGGGTTTATGGAGAGGATGGGGAAGGGGAATAGTTAGTGGTGTTTAGCCTTTCGGATAATTCATTGTAAACTCTGTTTAATTTGTCTGTATCCTTTTTTCTTAGACAAAGAACATATCCTCCAACTGAAAATACAATTCTTGCATCTACTCTATCTATACTCCCCCTAAAACCCTGGATATCTTCTAATTGTTCTGAAGTATCTGCATCAAAATACCTTTCAATATTTGTTAAGTTTACTCTTCTTGAAACATTTAGCTTTCTTTTTGTAGTGTAACTTTCTCCGTTTACCATGTGGATAAAAATCATTATTTGATTATATAAATCTTTATATTTGGATATCTTTAAACTTCTCTCTAAGTTTTAGGTCTTTGATTGAATAAGCATTGATGAGTTCTTCTGCTAGTTGTTTATCTTCTTTGTTTTCGAAGATGACTGTTGGGCCGGCCTTCATTGGGATTGAGATGTTCCAGTTCATCTTCTTATTTAATAGTTCTAGGTTTCGGTTTTCTAGTTGGTCTTTTCCTAGGATGATTTTTGATTTGTTGGTTTTGGATCGGAAGTGTCTCCCTATGTTTAGGGTTAGGATTTCTTGGGGAGTGATTTCTATTATGGGTTTGTGGTTGAAGAGGTCTTGGAGTTTGTCTGAATAGTTGTCTTCGCATAATAGGCAACCTCCGCCGGGGTTTGGGTAGGTGATGTTGTATTTTTTGGCTAGTTCTTGTTGGGTTTTTCTTTGTCTTCCGTTTATGACTGGAAGAAGGTTTCTGTCTATTAGTCCTTGTTTTTCTGCGTCGGTTTCTTCTAGGAATTTTGCTGAAAGAGGCCTTAGTAATTTTCCTTTAAGATTTGATTCTTCTTCGATTAGTTTTAGGTCGTTTTCTTTTTGGGACATTGGTCGTTGGTTTAATACTTCTCCGGTGGCTATGAAATCTGAGTTGTTTTTTTCTGCTATTTTTTTTGCTTTGCTGAATATGAAGATACGGCAGTCTTTGCAGGGGTTCATGTTGGTTCCTCGGCCGTGTTTTGGGTTTTTTATTATTTCTAGGTATTCATGGAATAAAGGTCCTGACATTACGTTTTCTATGTTGTGTTTTATTTTTTCTTGTTCTGAAAAATTTATGGTGCAGGAGGTGTCTGCGCAGCAACCGCCGGCGAAGGGAAGTTCGAAGAATAAAGTTTCTACGTCTACGTTTTGATCTTGTAGGACTTTAACGGCTAGACGACTGTCTAGGCCTCCGGAGAATAGGACGGTGGCTTTTGGGTTCTTTGATTTTGGTGATTGGGGCGATTGGTTTTTGGTTTGGGTTTGGTTTTGTTCCATTAAATGAGGGGGGGTTGGGGGTATTAAAGGGTTTTGATTCAGTCATTCTTCTATTTCTATTCTTAATTTTAAGAAGCGTATAACTTCTCTGCCTTTGTTAATGTTGATTTTTCCTAATCTTTTTATTATTGAATTTTTATGAGAAGTGAAAACTTTACTAGGTATTATTATACTTTCAAAATTTAAATTGCCAAAATCTAGGTCTTTATTTGAGATAGGTATTCCATAATAAAACTTTTTGGATTGGAAGTTAGTGCACAGCAGATGAAATCGTTATTATTAATGTTATACTGTTTTCTTGATAATACTAGCGCAGGTCTCATCTGGAATTCTTTTAAGTTTGTATGTGGAAAAGGAATTAGAACTATATCTCTTTGACTAACAATTGTTCCATCTTTCATCATACTCGTTGTCCCATAAATCAGTTAGAGGTGTTGATGATAATTGTTTGTTTTTTGATAACTCTTGAACTTGTTTTTCTAATTGATGAAGTCTGTTAACTATTGAGGTGAATATCTCTTTTTTAGTAAGTGGATTAATTGTTTCCATGATTGTTCTAAGAATTACTGATTTATATAAGTTGTTATTAGGGCTTCTTTTTTAGATCGAATTCATAAACGGTTCCTACTAAACTCTTTTTTGTTTTTAATTGTTCTAGACCTTCTTTGGTACCGTCCCAATCCTCGCCAGTTGTGTCGTTGAAATCAGTTTTATTTAACCTTAGACAGAAGCTTTCGCCCATTGGGTCTTTGAAATATGTTCCGGATCCAGAAGTTCCACCTACAATAATAAAACTGGATAATTCTATTTCGGCTGTTGCTACATTTGTTGCAAGATCCAAAGAATAGTTAATGCTATTTATTTTGTGATTAATTGTTATGTTGGACATTTTTTTATGGGCTAATTGAGATATAAATAAATTGTTATATTGGGTTTTTATCATATGAAAACTTGGGTAAAAAGTAGTATCAATTTTGAGTGAGAACATCTTGTATACTTAGAGATATATATTTCTTATCAAAAATTTCTTTATAAAGAAAGATGAAGAGTGTAATTTATGAGTTACACAAAAGAGATATCTGGGATGGGTGGAATGTTGAGGATTAATGGGTCTGGCGAGGGTGTGGTTTGGGGGAATGGGTTTGGTGGGTTTGTGCTTAAATTGATTGTAAGGAGGTTTAAATAATAAGAAAAATGAAAAAGCTATTTAGCGTAATGGCTATGGCTATGCTTGTAATGTCTATCTTACCATTAGTTTTTGCTAATGATGTTGGTATCGGTGTAGGAATCGATATAGTTACTGAAGATTATGCTCCAAATATTTGGATGTGTGATACTCGAGTAGTTGAAGAAGATAATACTGAACCTGGGAGAGTTTCTGGACCTGGTACGAGATTGACTGAAAGACAGAATAACTATGCTTTCGAAGGTGAAGTTCTTGAATACGAAGTTCTTGTAAAGGATAAGAATGGAATTGAGAAGATATCTGATGTATTTGGTACATTAGGAGATGTTCAGGGTGTTGGTAATGATATTGAAGTTAATTGTCAGAAACAATTCGGACACACAGATGGAGAGACTCTTGATACTTCTTGTAATGCAAGAATTTTAGAAGAATCTTTAACTGCGTTCGATGCTGATACTATGGACTACTATACTTGTACTTTCACTGTTGAGACTCCTGATAGTCACTATGGTGAGTACTGGTTTACTGTTGAAGCAGAAGACCTTGATGGTTTGTCTTCAACTGTAGATGAGAACGAATACTGGTTCCTAAATCCTGTTATTGCTTTGAGCATTGATGGAGATTTGACATTTGATGATGTTAGACCTGGAACACAAAGTTATTCTGAAACTCTATTGGTAGGTAATGATGCAGACGATGGTTCTGGAGTTAGACTTGATATGTTTATATCGGGAACTGACTTTTATGATTCATCAAGTTCTGGAGCTGCTTGTCCAACAACAAATCAGTTAGCATTGACTAACTTTGATTACTTTGCTACAAGTGGTGCTTACTCAAGTGCTGATGATGCAAGAGCTGATGCAGAGAACTATGTTCCAATAGGATATGCAACTGGTTTCAATAATCCTACACCATTCTATGGTGCTTTCGAGATTATACAAACTAGTGCTGTACCTGCAGATTATTCTGACGGTAACCTTTTAACACCTGGAGCAGAGTTAGCAATAACTTTCAGACTAGACTTGCCTGAGCCATGTAACGGAGATTTCGATAGTGGAAATATCAACTTCTGGGGAGAAGCAATTTAAATTGAAATTTTTTTAATTTTTTTACTTTAATTTATATTTTAACCCACGGGAAAAAGAGGTATTTATATTCATGAACATCATAAAAATGAAGAGAAAAATAAGAGAGGGGTTAGTAATGATAAATCAAATAGATAAGAAAATGACAAAAGAAATAGTAAGGAAAGGTATGATTGTTACAGCTGTTAGTTTAGCCGTGTTTGTTGTGGTCTTGTTTTCGGTTAGTTATGTATCGGCATATCAAAACTTGTGTCTTAGTTATGGGGAGAGTGTTCCTGATGCTAATAATCCTAGATATACTTGTTGGCATGATACATGCCAGATTTGTGTAACTGATAATTTAAATCCAACTAATTTTGATAGATGTAGGGATTTAGGTGCTTGTACAAATCTTGGTGGGACTGCAGATATTGATGTGACTGCTCCAGATTTGATAATTAATAGTCCTGTTCAAGATGGTGTTTATGGTGGTAGGAAGGTTTTGTTTGATATAAGTAGTAATGAGCCGGCTACTATGTCCTACTTGGATAATATAAATGGGCGTGGTCGGTGGAAGAGGCTTGTGAGTTTAAGTTTAGATTATTCTAGGGAGAGGAGTCTTAAGGAGGGGTTGAATGATTTGACTATAACTGGAAAGGATAGAAATGGGAATGAGAATGAATATTTGGTGAGTTTTTTTGTAGATAGTAAGAAACCTAAGATTGGTAAGACCAGCCCTAAAAAAGGATTTGCTAATGGTAGGTTTAATGTGGAGTTTAAAGAAGATAATCCAGATAGTTTAGTATTAAATTATGGGAATTTGATTGGTGGGTTTCGTGAAGGGATTGTTGATTTAAGTTTATGTGAATTACATAGAAGTAAATGGAATTGTGAGATAAATGCTAATGTTGATGATTTTGATGGACAAGAAATAGAATATTGGTTTGTGCTTGAGGATATTGCTGGAAATATTGCTATTAGTAGGCATCTGACACTTGATGTTGATGTGACTGATCCTGTGATAAATAATATAGATAATTATTGGCGGCAGGGAGAGGATCGTAATAATAGGTATATCTATTTTGAGATAGATTTGATTGAGGATAATCTTGATGAAGTTAGTGTATATGATAATAGTGCTAGAAGGCCTAAATGGAAGAGGATATGTTCTAGGTTAAGAGATGGAATGTGCATTAGGAAAGTTAGCTTTAGGAGTGGGTATCATGAGGTTGATGTTCAGATAATGGATGAGGCTGGGAATGCGATTGCTGAGAGAATTGTGTTTGATGTTGTCTAGTATAGATTGGGTTTATTTTTTCTTTAATGAATGGAGTTTGAAATTGATGTTAGTGGTTCTGATATATTTACTAACGATTATTCCATTGTTGTTGCAGATAGATCAGGATCAGTTAAGGGGTTTAGATAATAAAAACGAAATGGATTGTTATGTTAAAATAAGTTTGGAAGACATTGAAGAATATTTGAAAAGATAGTGTATTCATGGTCCTAATAGACATAATGTAAGTACGCCCCCCAACTTTCGTTGACGAACTCCTTACCTTGGATACACAATATTGTTAGGTATTGATTATATTTAAAACTTTCTAAATTGTTGTTTTTTAGTTGATATTAGTAATTGATTTAAATACTTTCCTTATTTATCAGGAATAAGTAGTAACTCAGTTTTATATATCCTATAGTATATTTTCTTTTATCTATGTTTTGAGATATATATCTTAAGGATTCTTTCTTAAGAGATATTTGTTGAAATAGATTTTAGAAAATAAATCTTTGAAAGGAGGTAATATGAAAAGAGGTATTATAATAGGGTTGTTGATTGTAGTAAGTTCTGTAGTTTTGGTTATGGCTTTGGATGCTCCGATTATTAATAATATAGGTAGTTATTGGTTTCAAGGAGAGGGGAG